>Ga0316217_10003685_pt1 | contig 17169 bp, 7 predicted proteins | sample 1anoAmetaG_FD_203633 | JGI IMG/M metagenome (GOLD analysis project Ga0316217, IMG submission 203633) | Freshwater microbial communities from Trout Bog Lake, Wisconsin, USA - 1anoA | ecosystem: Environmental > Aquatic > Freshwater > Lake > Hypolimnion/Profundal zone | place: USA: Wisconsin...
TCAATGGCTGGTGCAGTCAAGCCCGAATGGAAGCTTTACTGTAACAGCAAATACTGGCCAGAATGATACGGTTAGCTGTGGTAACTCTGCCGCCTATTACTCAGTTATTGTGGCTCAGAATGGTTGTACTGATACCTCGGCACAACACGAGGTTATTTGCACCGGTCTAATTGAAATATCATCGCTGGTTAATTTCAGTGTTGAACCTAATCCTGCAACAGATGTACTTTTCGTTAATTACGAACTGAACGATAACACAGGCGTTAAACTTTCAGTGATTGACCTTACCGGCAGAAAGATTATAGATGTTACTAACAGCACTGAAACCAAAGGAGCGCATCAGCACCAGGTTAAGTTGACCGACCTTTCATCAGGTGTTTATCTGCTTAATTTTGTTACCGATAACGGTAGCTTTAATACCAAATTTGTAAAGCAGTAAATTACCCTGATACTTATGGTATAAAAAGAAAAGCGGAACTTGAAACTTCCGCTTTTCTTTTTTAGCTCTGCGCCTAAGCCTGAAATCATTGCAGGTTTCAAAATATTATCCTCTTTAAATCAACGAGCTTCAGCCGGGAGTTTATCTTCTGAAATTGTATATTGGTAGCGAAGGTGCGTTTGCAAAAAAAATCCAATCAACGCGGTAAAGTTTTTTGGGGATGGGGTAAGGTAATTTTCGCTGATATTTTGGTGCCGTTTTTGCTTTCTCCGTAGGTTACTTTTATAAAGGGAACAGTTTGTTTTTTTAGTAATCTGGGTATATTATCTATCGCAATACCGCTTAATAACTGGGTAGGCATCCAGTATGCCCAATTCGCCCGCTTTACTCAGGTTCGTACAGGCATTTTCGTTTTGGTGCACCAACACCAACAATAATCCTTTATTATAATAAGCTTCGGCAAGGGTGGGGTTGAAGTGTATGGCTGTTGTAAGATCCTTGAGGGCGCCCTCATAATCGTTAATAAACATCTTGGCCGAGGCACGGTTATACCAGGCGTATGAAAATGTAGAGTCGAGGGCCAGGGCGCTGCTGTAATCACTTATAGCAGCTTCAAAACTATTACCTGCCACCATTTGGGGCGAGAGGCTGTTGAGCTTTGCATTTACCTCAGGGCTATCGGACCGCTGAAGGTCTAAAAGCTTTAGTCTGGTGTTTGCCCGGCTGAAATAGGAAAGCGCGTTAAAGGGGTCCAGGTCAATGGCCTTATCAAAGTCAGACAGCGCGTGATCGTAAGCCTTCAGGTAACTGAAAATTATTCCACGCTCAGCGTAGTTGGATGCTTTGGCAGGTGATTCGATGATAGCAGTATCTAACCGGTCGAATCTTTTCTTTACAAGCAGTCCGCTCATGCTGTCATTTTTATTGAACAAAGTAAGTTCACTGCCTCCATAATGAAGTTTAAGGCTTGCGTCGTAGGTGCTTACCTTATTGCCATTTGAAGGGAATAAAATAACAGAGAAAATAGGCTGTGGCAGAATTTCAATATGTGCGTATTGAATCTTGTTTTTTGGGTCGCGCGTGGTTTCAAAGTCGTCGGCCATGGTCATCATTTTCATCACCTTCAAACCTTCGAAATACCTGGCGCTATCTGTAGCATTTTTTTGAATCTCCTGCAGTTCATCTACCTTTTTCATATCCGCAGCCGCGGCCTTAGGATTGTTCATGGCTTTCTTCACCTCAGCCCTGTTTTTATATGCATCAACAAAATCGGGGAATAATTCTATTACTTTATTATAGTCGCTTAATGCTTTGGCCAGTTCGTTGTGCTCAAACAGTAAATTGGCTCGGTTATAATATGTGAGTATGTGGCCGGGGTTAAGATTTAAAACGGCATCATAATCGTTCAATGCTCCGTAATAGTCTTTCATTTTACTTTTAAGGATTGCACGGTTAAAGTATGCCGATGATGAATACGGCGAAAACTGTAATACCTTGTTCATATCGGCCATGGCTTCCTTGTATTGGGTAGTGTCCATTTCAAGCAATGCTCTTTGAAACAGCGCGAAGGTGTTCATGGTATCTATTTTCAGTGCCAGGTTATAATCAAGCAGTGCAGAATCTTTGAAGCCTGCGCCTAAGTACGCTTGCCCTCTATATACGTAGGTTCGTGCGTTCAAGGGCTTTCGTTCAATAGCGCGGTTATAATCGGTGATAGCGCCTCTGAAATTTTTGATCTGGGCCTCTGCCGTTGCGCGTAACAGGAAAATGTTCTCATCGCGCGAGTGGAGTTTTTCAGCGTGGTCGCAATCTTCAATTACAAGTTCAGGCTGTTGTAGCGACAGATAAGTAATAGCTCGGCTGATATAAATTTCAGCCTGCGATGAATCGAAAGACAAGGCCATTTTGTAATCTGCCAGGGCGCCAAGGTAGTTGTCCAGGCATTCGCGCGTGTAGCCCCGGTGTACATAAATGTCAAAACGGTTGGGGTATAGTTCAATGGCTTTTGTCCAATCATCATCGGCGCCGGCGTAATCCTCCAGCTGCATTTTGGCTGAGGCGCGCATGCAATACCCATCAAAACTATTGGGGTTCAGTTTAAGGCCAATGTTTAAGCTTTCAATAGCTTTGGCGTAATGCTCTTCACTCAGCTCCATGCGCCCAATGGTAATAAAATCTGCAACCCGCTGCGCAGGCAGAAATGAAGCAGTAAAAATGCAAAGCATCAACACTAATATTTTACTGTTACTATTCTGCATTTATTAAGGGCCGTAGGTTGGGTGAAATGTTTGATACTACAGAAACAGATAAAAAGCTGTATTTTCTTTATTCAATAAACCATAATGTTAGCGTTTAATGGCTGCTGCCATAATATTACTCGGTGAATAGAGAGTATTTATCGGCAAAAACCTTAAACAATAAATACCTGGCAATTTTAATGAAAACCGAACGCAGTACTGTCAACTTTATTTGCCTGTCGGCCTGACTATAAATTATACCGTTTTTTTGCGGGCGCGGTCGTATTGTTTCGGCCAGGTTGTTTCGGTCTTCAGTTCATAAGCGGCCCTGAGCGGAAAGTAAGGATCTCTTAAAAATTCGCGGGCCATAAAGACCAGGTCTGCATGGCCATTGGCAATAATGTTCTCACCTTCGTCAGCCGTGGTTATCAAGCCCACTGCACCGGTTAGCATACCGCTCGCCTGCTTAATGTTGTTGGCAAAGTTGAGCTGATAAAGCGGTTTTACCGGTATTTTAACGTGGGCGGCATTTCCGCCGCTGCTGCAGTCTATCAGGTCAATGCCTTTGTTCTTTAACAGATTGGCTAGTTGTATAGAGTCGCTTTCTGTCCAGCCGCCTTCGGCCCAGTCTGTGGCTGATATTCTTAAAAAGATAGGTAATGTTTCGGGCCAAACAGTTTTTATCTGTGCAATGATTTCCAGCAAAAAACGAATCCGGTTTTCAAATGAACCGCCATATTGATCGGTGCGGTGATTGCTTAATGGCGATAAAAACTCATTAATAAGGTAACCATGTGCGCCGTGCAATTCAATGATTTCAAATCCTGCTTCCAATGCACGCTTTGCAGCGAGTTTAAAGCTATTGACGACCGTAGCAATTTCGGCTAAAGTCAACTCAGTCGGAATTAAATCTCCTTCTTTAAATGCTAAGCTGCTGGGGGCCACAGGTTGCCATCCACCGTCCGGTTGTTGCACTGGCCCATTACCCAGCCATGGGGCTTGTGTGCTTGCTTTGCGCCCGGCATGGGCTAATTGGGTGCCCGGTATGGCACCCTGCGCTTTAATAAAGGTAGTTATGCGTTTCAGAAAATCTATGTGTTCATCTTTCCAGAGGCCAAGGTCGTTGGGCGAAATGCGGCCCTCAGGTGCTACGGCAATAGCCTCAGTAAAAACCACAGCAGCGCCACCAACGGCACGGCTGCCCAGGTGAACAAGGTGCCAATCGTTAGCAAAACCATCTACCGATGAGTACTGGCACATGGGTGAAACAACGATTCGGTTACGTAAATGGAGTGACTTTATTTTTAAAGGAGAAAATAAGTGCGACATGGTTTGTGAGTATTTTTTTTCAGTTAAATGAATAGCGTCAGTTACGGCAACATCAACGAAAAATAATAGAAAATTGTTTATTGCCGAATTAAAAGGGTGATGCTTTTGATCATTTATTGAAGTAATGGGGCTAAAAGCTACCTTCGCCACAAATCAGTTAACAAGCGTATGAAATTTGATGAGTTAAATTTAAACAGGCCATTACTTAATGCTTTGGAAGAATTGGGGTATATGCACCCCACCACCATACAGCAAAAGGGATTCCCTGTAATTATGTCGGGCAGGGATGTAGTGGGCATTGCCCAAACCGGAACCGGTAAAACCCTGGCTTACCTGTTGCCTTGCCTGCGCCAATGGGAGTATTCGAAAAATAAGGTATTGAAGGTGTTGATATTGGTGCCAACGCGCGAGTTGGTAGTGCAAGTAGTTGAATCGGCCAAAAGCCTGAGCAAATACATGAGCTTTAGCGTTGAAGGTGTTTATGGAGGGGTGAATATGAAACCTCAGATGGCCTTGATTGCGGGAGGTGTGGATATGCTGGTTGCCACCCCCGGCCGCTTGCTCGACCTGGTTTTGAATGGCACCGTAAACTTAAAAACTGTAAAACGACTGGTAATAGATGAGGTGGATGAAATGCTGGGCCTTGGCTTTAAATACCAGCTTACAACAATTTTAAACCTGCTGCCCGAACGGAAACAGAATCTGATGTTTTCGGCTACCATTACCGATGATGTGGAAGCCCTGATTGCACATTATTTTAACGGGCCGGTTAAAATTGAAGCAGCGCCGACAGGTACGCCGCTTGATAACATTAAACAAACCGGTTATGAACTGCCTAACTTTTACACCAAGGTGAACATGCTGCAACTGTTGCTGGCAGATAAGGAAGAATATAAAAAGGTGCTGGTGTTTGCCGCCACCAAAAAACTGGCCGATCAGTTGTATGAACAGATAGGGGAGAAGTTCCCCGGTGAGATAGGGGTTATTCACTCTAATAAAAGCCAGAATAACAGGTTTGATACTGTAAAGAAGTTTCAAAGTGGCGAATACCGGGTGCTTATTGCCACAGATATTATAGCCCGGGGGCTTGATATTGCCGGGGTATCGCATGTATTTAACTTCGATACGCCCGACGAGGCAGAAAACTATATACACCGCATAGGGCGGACGGGAAGAGCAGATAGGGAGGGTATAGCTATTACCTTCACCACCCCTAAGGAAACCCCCTTCAAAAAAGCCATTGAGGCGTTGATGAATACAAGTATACCGATGAAGGAATTGCCATCAGAGCTGAAAATTGTTGATAAGCTTACCCCCGATGAAATGCCCAAGAACATTGTAAAGAATATTCAGGACAAATTTGAAAGGAAAGAGCCAACCGGCGCTTTTCATGAAAAAAGTGATAAAAATAAGAAGGTAAATGCACCCATTTCCAGAGGAGAAAAGCTGAAATTGAAATATGGAAAGCCCAAAACCAGGGGGCAAAAGAAAAAGAAGTAAAACGGCTGTAAGAAGTAGTTCAGAAATAAAATTGCATGCTAATGCATTTTAGGTTTTGCAAAGTGGGGGAAATATTTACTTTTGCCGTCCCAATGGCCGAAAAGCTGTTGTAGGATGGTTTGGTAGCTCAGTTGGTAGAGCAATAGACTGAAAATCTATGTGTCGGGGGTTCAATTCCCTCCCAAACCACAGGAAATAAGTTAAAACCCGCGCTTGTCGCGGGTTTTTTGCTTTTATCTCTGTTGAGAAAGCTGAGCTTTGGAAAAAAGTATTTTAATTCCTGATTAGGAGCTCCACAGTCTCTGATATACTCTCAGTTAACAGAATGTAAACTTAATATCAATATGTTATTACTTCATAGGAGATTATTTAGTTGGCGGAATCTGAATTTATGAGGATTTTAATAGCCTTTAAATCAATTTGTTAGATAGTGGAAGCAACTATTCGGGCGTTCTTAGTCGGGTTCAACATATTGATTGCTGACTAATATATTTTAACCCAGAGTTTACATTGCATTGTCAATTCTGAAATGTCGGGAAGCTAGTTTTGCGCAAAATTAGTTTCATGAAAAAGATATTTACTTTAATTCCTTTCCTTTTCCTTTTTTGCGTAGGATTTTCAGGCGCTTTTACCGCCGGAAACATTGTGGTATTAAGAGTGGGAGACGGATCAACTGCTCCGTCAAGTGCAGCTACCGCTGTTTTTCTGGATGAATATACAACTTCCGGAACCCTGGTTCAATCGGTTGCAGTGCCAACTTCCTTAAACGGCAGTAATCATGCCTTAACATTAAGCGGCACTGCCGGTTCAGAGGGTGCTCTTGTTCTTTCTGTTAACGGCCAGTATCTGTCTTTTGCAGGTTATGATGCGGCTCCGGGCCTGGCTAAGGTGTCGTCTGATTCAACTACAAACCGTACTGTTGGTTTTGCCGGCACAAACGGTACCGTTAATACCGCAACAGGTATTACCGTGGGTGGTGCTTATGTAAAGAATAATATACGGGGCGCGGTAACTAATGACGGAACTTCGTTTTGGACCTCGGGAACAGGTTCAGGAACTACCGGCGGAATTTGGTATTTACCTGCGGGCTCATTTACAAGCTCGCCTGTGCAGATTAGTACAACTGAAACAAATACAAGAGTTGTCAATATTTTTGGAGGTCAGCTATATGCATCCTCGGGTGCCGGTTCTTATCATGGCCTCAATTCTGTAGGCACTGGTATCCCTTCAACTTCAGGGCAAACAATGACCAATCTTCCGGGCATGCCGGCTGCTGATACAGCTTCTTCTACTTATGGTTTCTGGCTATTTGATGAAAATCCGAATATACCCGGTTATGATGTAATGTATATCTGCGACGATCATACAACAGGCACTGGTGGCCTTTACAAATACTCGCTGGTAGGTGGTACCTGGGTATCAAACGGAAACATAAGCGATGCTACAGGTTTAAGAGGTGTTACTGCTAAGCAGGGCTGTGCGGGTATTCAGCTTTACGTTACTGATGTAAATAATATTTACAGTTTGGCGGATAATAGCGGATATAATGGAGCATTAACCGGATCATTCGGTTCAATCGCAGTTGCCGGAACTAATACCGTATTTCATGGTGTGGCTTTTGCGCCGGGCACCAGCACTACTTCGTCGGCAGTACAGGCTTCTGTTTCAAGCGCAACTAATGTTACTTGTAACGGCGCAGCTAACGGTGCTATTTCAATTAACGTAAGTGGAGGAAACTCTTATACATATGCATGGTCAGATGGTGGAGTTACTACTGAGAACCGCAGTAACCTTGCGCCCGGTAGCTATACCGTTACGGTTACAAGTGCAGGTTGCACAGCAACAGCATCAGCAACAATTACCCAGCCATCTGCTTTAAGTGCAACAACCCAGGTTACCAATGTTTCATGTTTTGGTCAAAGCAATGGTTCCATAACTGTTAATGCAACTGGTGGAACCCCTTCATATAGCTTTACGCCTTCAGGTTTAACCAACCTTAGCAGTGGCGCCTATACAATTACTGTGTCAGATGCAAATTCATGCACTACCACTGTATCTGCGCAAGTTACCCAGCCAGCTGCAATAGTCGTTATCGATACTATAACCAATTTACCTTGTTCAGGTGGTGGCAATACCGGTGCGGTTCATATCGGAGTATCGGGTGGAACAGCTGCCTATACTTACAACTGGAGCAATAGCACCCATACTCAGGATCTAAACAACTTAGCTGCGGGAACCTATACAGTAACGGTTATTGATGCCAACAGCTGTTCTGCCAGTTTAACGGCTATAGTTTCAAATGCCGGAAGTCTTACTATACAACCTAATGTAACAGAAGTAACTTGTAACGGATTGTCAAACGGAGCTATCAGTATTGTGCCTACCGGTGGAACTTCGCCTTACCAGTTTAGCTGGAGTAATAGCACAACTACTCAAAATCTGTCAGGTCTTGCGGCAGGAAGTTATATTGTAACTGTTTCTGATAATGCCGGATGTACGCTTATAAATTCCATATCGGTTACACAACCACAAGTACTTGCTGTAGCTGCAAGCAGTACCAATATAAATTGCTATGGTGCTGTTAATGGTGCTATTAACCTGAATGTTACCGGTGGAACTAATCCTTATAGCTATACCTGGAGCGGAACCTCACAAACCACTCAGAATATAGGCAACCTTGGTGCAGGTGCATATACTGTTACTGCTACCGATGCCAACCATTGCAGTGCAACAGCGTCTGCCGCTATTACTCAACCTGATTCATTGTCGCTTAGTTTAACTGTCACTAATGTTTCGTCTTTTGGCGGTAGCGATGGTGGTATTACACTTGCTGTATCGGGCGGCACCACTGGCTATAGTTACAATTGGAGCAACGGCCAAACCAGTCAAAACCTTGAAGGTTTAAATGCCGGCAACTACTGCGTAACTGTTACGGATCAAAACAATTGCTCTGTTGACAGATGCGAAACTGTAAGCCAGCCAACAGGACTCAACGAGTTAGAATGGATGCAGAAATTTGTTGTAACCGTTGTTGGTAATAACCTGGTCATTGATGCTTCATTCAGCAAAGAAGTAAATTGTGCTACCCAGGTGTTCGATATGACCGGTAATCTTATTTATAGTTCACCTGAGGGCGCTACTTCTGCTGTTTATCTGCAACTTTCAAATGATAAAATATCATCGGGTTGTTACCTGGTTCGTATTGCTTCAGCACAGGGTTCAATGAGTAAAAAAATAATTATTACCCGTTAAAATTTACCGGGTAATAAGCCGGTTTCTGAATAACACAACAGCCCTTATTTCGTCACATTTTATTGCCAGATAATTTACAGTCATGAAAAAGATTTTTAACCCTATTACTGTGTTAGTTGTTTTGTTGCTAATAGCCAGCTGCGTAAAGCCGCGTCTGAAAAATATTAACTATAATATTAATAGCCAACCCAAAGCGGGCGATTCTATTAAGGACATTGTTATTAATGAATTTTGCGCCCGCTCACCTGCTAATTACCTGGATAGCGATGATGCCAATATCTCCTCGCACTGGATCGAACTGTTCAATGGCAGCGATTCTATCATTAATTTCAGCAATGGCCAGTATTACTTAACTGATGATGTTACTAACCCCGGCATGTATCAACTAACTGCCTTCAGTATTGCGCCAAAAGGTTATTTGATCGTATTTGCCGATGACTCAAATAAAGTGACAACACACTGGATGCATGCAAATTTTAAGATATCGAAAAGCGGCGGCACTGTTGCACTTTACAGAAAGACATCTCAGGCAGGTTTCGTACCGCTTTCTTTGCATGATTACGATTCGGTAGCAGTAAGCGGATCGAGCGAAGGTTTGCTACCTGATGATGGCAGCACCTGGTATGATTTTATAACTCCAACCCCGTTGGCGCCTAATACCAATTCGGCAAATAATGCCACCGTTGTTCATTAATAGTTAATGCAAGCTTTTTACACCATTTGTAAAACCCAACACAGTATATGCAATATTTAAAAACTGTGCTATCCTTTTTAATGCTGGTAGCAGTGTTAAGTATGAAAAAGGATCAGCATCTGAAGCCATATTTTCAACGCGACATTAATGTAACGGAACCCTCGGATATTTGCCTTACCACAGCAAATCCCTCTCATTATTATATAGTCAGTAACAGGGGCAGCATAGCCGAAACTGACAGTAACGGAAAGGTAGTGCGCCAAACGAAAATAGATGGCAGCGATTACGAAGCCATTTGTGTAAAGGATAATATGATATATGCGCTGGACGAGAGTTTCAGGCGTGTTGATGTTGTCAGTGAAAGTGATTTTGCTGTTAAAAGAAGCGTTTACCTGAATTATAGCGGTGCACGTAATAAAGGTTTTGAAGGCCTTACTTATATACCTGAGCAGAAGAAGTTTATTGCAGTTATTGAAAAGCCCGCCATCATATTTGAATTGAACGAACAATTACAGGTAATAAACTCAGTTAAGCTGAAACAGTTTTTCGAACTATCGTCAGTTACTTATCACGATAAGTTTTTATGGCTATTAAGTGATGAGGACCATGAAGTGATGAAAGTTAATCCTGACGATTATTCAATTGTAAAGCGTTGGAGTATTCCGGTTATAAATCCTGAGGGAATATGTTTTGCAACTAATGGTGACCTTTTAATTGTTAGCGACGACATGTCGGAATTATTCAAGTTCAAAATCTCTAATCCATGAAAAAAATATTCATTATAGCTGTTATTGCCTTGTTTTTAATTCCTGTTGGCAGTTTTGCGCAATTTACTTTTACCAATGGGGGGAACTCGATGGAGCTTAGTGGCTACCTGATTGGATTCTACCAATACCGCCCTCAGTTTCCGGGTGATCCTAAAGCCGGCAACTATAGCAAGAACACCTTTGACCTGGACGACGCACGTTTTAATATAAAAGGCATGGTTAAGGGTGGGTTAAAGTTTGAGGTGGAGATCAACTTTGCTGATATCATAGCCTATGTTCAGAATATAAATGATCAAACCTCGGTGCCTTTAACTGAAGCTTACGCCGCCTGGGTGAATCCTTATCTGAACGTTAAAGCAGGCTATTTTAAATTACCTTTTTCGCCAAGTTCAATGATTGATAAGGTGCCTTCGCCGTTTTTATCCAGGGCTACTATGGTAAGCGGTACATATTTTAGCCGTCGCGATGCAGGTATTATGGTTTATAAAGATCTGTGGCATCAACGTATTAATCTTATCGCCGGTATTTGCAGCGGTGACGGAGAACTTATCCTGGCCGGCAAAAACGACCCTAATGGGAAGCCTGAGTATTTTGGCAGGGTTGAACTTTCGAGCGCCTATTACAGGCAGGAAGAACTGGATAAAAGGAACATTGCTATTCCGCTGGCACGTATTGGTGCCGATATCCGCTACAATGAGAAAACTACTTTCAGTGGCGATGGTACCGGCATTACCACCTTCAACAATAATACATATACCGGTAATGATATGACCATTGATGGTCGTAAGATCTTGTTTGGTGCTGATGCGGCATTTATGTGGCATGGCTTTTCGGCACAATTTGAAATGGATTGGGCTCGTAATATAGCTGCGCCGAATTCTCCTTTTGCCCAGCAACTTGCTTTGTATAACACCAATTACTTCAGAGACGGCGGATACCTGGTGCAGGTTAATTACTATAACAGGATGCTCCGTTCTGCTTTTGCTGTTCGTTATGACGAATTTAACCCCAGTGATTTGGCTGGTAGCTACTCTGAAACTCAACCGAATACGTTTTTGGGGCAACAACAACGTACTGTAACATTTGCCTATAACTTCTTTGCCCTGCCTTATAATCTTACACTTAAATTCCATTATGGACTGCGTCTTAAAGAACCTGACACTAATATGAAATGGAAAGAGGATGAATTTAGAGGGGGGATACAATACACCTTCTGATAGCATTTGTTCTGTCAAACTTGTAATACACAATTAAGCTTGTGTATTACAAGTTTGACTATGTATAAAGTGTTAATAATTAATATTTTTAATCAGCGGCTTTTATATTAATTAAACATTAATTCGGAAGATCCGTCATAGATCCTGATTGATGCTAAATGCTTAGCGCTAAGTGGTTTGTTTCTTCTATTTCCCTGTCATCTGATTTTGTTTGGCAAAACATATATTAACCAAATATTAAAGTTTTCAACTGATTTATTCGGTAACGGACTCTTAACAATTCTGTAACGGTCATCAGGTTTCTTTGCGCTGCGAAATAGAATGGACACTTTTCGCTCACCTTTAAACACCCATTTGAACATGAAAAAAATTCTCCTCGCTTTTGCGTTGGTTGCCACCGTTTTTTTAGTGCGTGCTCAAACCACTATTATTAACTACAATTTTAACTCTGCTGCAGCATATCCGTTGTCGGCAGATGCAACCGCAAGCAATATTAGTTGTTCAATGACCTGTACACAGGCATTTATTACTTACGGCGGAACAGCTTCGGGCGCTGGAGCATTTACTGCAAATGCAACTGCGGGTAATGCTGTAGGCATGGCTAATTCAAGCGGCACCAATACCAAATACTGGACACTTACACTAGGCGGCTCGGCGTTGCCAAGTTATTCTAAGTTCAAATTGTATATGCAGGGACAGGGTTCAGGAACCGGAGCCACTTTAATTACGCTTCAATATAGCTTAAACGGAACCACCTGGTTGCCTGCCTCTTCAACTTATACTTCAGCACCTGGTTCAGGTTCTTATAACGAATGCACTTTCAACCTTTCAGCGCTAAGTGCCATTAACAACCCAAGTGCACTTTATTTTCGTTTAGAGGCAAGTGGTGCCAGTGGCACAGGTACCTTGCGTATTGATAATTTGGAAATTCAGGCTGTAGGAACGCCGTCTATTGCAATAGCAAACAATGGTACGCAAACAGGAACAGGAAACATTAACCAGGGCTCGGTAAGTAATGTGCTGTCAACCTTTAAAATTACAGAGGCCGGGTTAGCAACTGCTACTTTAAATTCTTTGAGTTTTGTTACCGGCGGTACTTATGCAAGCTCTGATATTACTGCCTTTAAACTATGGACCAACACAACTAATACCTTTCCGGCTACTCCACTGGCCACACAATCTTCTGCAACCGGCCACGGTGAAACCATTAATTTTCCCTCACTTACACAAACTGTAGCGGTAAGCAGCTCACAATATTTCTGGTTAACAGTCGATGTGGCCTCAGGTGCAACGCTTAACAATACTGTAAGTGCAACTGCAATCCCTACCGCTGATTTTACTTTTGCCTCAGCAAATGTAACCGGCAATACGGAAACCGGCGGCGGTGTACAGACTATCATCGCACCAAGCCCTACTCATTATGCTATTACATCTGTTTCTCCAAACCCGGCAACTGCCGGAGTTGGTTTCAATGTTACGGTTCAGGCACAGGACGTGAATAACAATCCTGCAAACGTGGGTTCTTCATCTTCTTTTACGCTTACAACTAATGGAAACGCCGGCGTTATAGGCGGAACTACCATTGGTACAATTGCAAGTGGCGCAAACAGTGTAATTGTTAGCGGTGTTACTTTAAGTACAGCCGGCACAGGCGTTACTGTTACTGCAACTAATAGCTCGGGCCTAAGCCTTACAGCAGGTGCCAGCAGTACTTTTACCGTTCTGGCTGCTCAGCCCGTAACGCAGGCAACTAACGTAACCTTTGCCAATGTAACATCAGGCTCTTTTGATATTAGCTGGACCAATGGAAGCGGAAGCACCAGACTGGTAGTTGTTCGCCCTACATCTGCGGGCAACATTGCTCCGGCTAATGGAAATGCTTACACTGCTAACTTAAACATTGGCAGTTCAGGAACAACGGGAACGAATAATTTTGTTGTTTACTCTGGCACCGGCAGCGGCCCGATAACTGTTTCTGGCCTTTCGCCATCAACAAATTACAGTGTAGAGGTTTACGAGTTTAATGGAGCCTCCACTACAACTGACTATCTTACAACCACAGCAACCAATAATCCGAATACCCAAACAACTGCCATACCAACTTATTACTGGAATGCAGCTGCGCCAACAGGAACAACAGTTTCGGGTGGCTCAGGTACCTGGAGCACTGTTACAACCAATACCGATTGGTTAAATGCAAGTCCAACCGGCACCATTCAATACTGGCCCAATACCAATGCATACAATGCTTATTTCGGAACCACTGCAGGCAATGTTACTATAGCCGGCGCCAGCGGCACTTATATTACCGCCAACACTGTAAACGTTGGCCTTACCGGTTATACGTTTACGAATTCGGGTGCTGCTAACGGATACCTTGCAACGTCATCGGCTGCGGGTATTGCTTTGGGAAACAATGTTAACCTGACGGTTAATCCAAATAACTATACAATATTCCTGAATACCAATGTAACCCAAGCGGCTTCCACTACCGGAGGATCACTTAATATTTTAGGTAACCAGAACACTAGCTATGGATTGGTAGAACTTTTAAACTCGAGCACTATTTCGGTACCGGTGACCTTAACAAATACCGGTACACAGCAATTTGGTCTGATTACAAGCGGTACACCAGCCAACCCGGTAATATCGGGTAACCTTACGCTTAACCAGCAAAGTACCGGTAACTTCTTTATAGGACCTTCAAGTGCAGTTACAAATACTCTGACTATATCGGGTGCCATTACAGGAACCGGCGATATTGCGGTTGCAAACGGCCCTATCAGCGCCAGCGCAGGTGGAAAGGGTATTCTTTGGTTATCACCAACCACTGCAGGGCAAAATACTTTTACCGGTAATTTCCATATGGAAGCTAACTCAACCCTTGGATTTTTGAGAGCTTGCAGTGCTTCGGGTATCAGTGGTATTCCGGCCACATCCAGCATTATATGGGATTTTACCGGAACAGGGGGAACTTTAGATCTTTATGGTGGAAACGTATCTATCAATCAACTATCACAAACTGTAGCAACGGCAACCGGAGGCATTTCAAATACCGGTTCTTCGGCAGCAACTTTAACGGTTAACCAAAGCACCAGTACTACTTACGGTACAACACCTACTGTTTCTTTAGTTATTGCAGATGGCACCTCAAAAACGGCGCTTACAATGGCTGGCACTGGTGCGCTTACCTTAAACGGCGCAAATACTTACACCGGGCCCACTAATGTTACTGCCGGTTCGCTGTTTATTAATAATGCTGCTGGTCTTGCTTCCGGCAGCGCTGTATCTGTCTCTTCCGGTGGTACTATAGGCGGTAGTGGAGCCGCAGCAGGTACCTTATCATTAAGCGGAACCGTTTCTCCCGGTGCTAGCGCCAGTCCAACTACAGGGAATTTTACCACCGGTGCTCAAACATGGAACAGCGGTGCAAAATATAAATTTGATATCACCAACGTTACCGGAACACCAGGAACCAACTGGGATCTGCTAACCAGTACGGGCGCAATAGATGTATCGGCAGGAGGCTATACTATCGACCTTACAGGAAACCCAACAGGGTTCAGCAGCAGCACTATTTATAACTGGACCATTGCTACCGGAAGTAGTATAACCGGTTTTAATGCTGCCAACTTTACGGTGACTACTACCAACTTTACACCTGCTGTTAATGGCAATTTTACTGTAACCCAAAGCGGTAACAATCTGGTATTGAATTATACACCAACAGGTTTAGCAGCAGTTCCGTCTTCTTTTACCGGCATGAGCACTACCCAGGGAACAGCCTCTGCAAGTGTTACTTCAAGCTTATCAGGAACCGGCTTATCAGGAGCAGCGATTACAGTTACTGCCCCTACCAACTTTGAAGTTTCTTTAGATGGACTTACCTTTGCCGGCAGCGTTACGCTTATTAACGGAACGCCCGCAACATACAGCGGAGCTACATTAAATGCAACTCCGATCTATATTCGTATCACTGCGGCAGCATCTCCAGGGGCGGTTTCAGGTAATGTTAGTATCTCAGGAGGCGGGGTTTCAACTCCAATTACTATCAGCGTATCGGGTAATGTGCTTGCTGCGCAGCCAACTGCACAATCAACCAACGTTGTTTTTTCTTCAGTAACCACCTCATCATTTACCGTTAACTGGACCAACGGAAATGGTAGCAGCAGGTTAGTTGTTGTTCGTCCTGTATCTGCGGCCAATGTAGCGCCTGTTAATGCAACTGCCTACACCGCTAACCTTAATATTGGCAGTTCAGGAACTACCGGCACCAATAACTTTGTAGTTTATTCAGGCACGGGCAGCGGACCAATAACCGTCGGCGGACTTAGCGCCACTACAAATTACAGTGTTGAAGTTTATGAATTTAATGGCACAACTACAAGTATTGACTACCTTACAACGGCAGCTACGCAGAACCCAAATACCCAAATTACAGCATCACCGGTATATTACTGGAATGGTGCAACACCAACATCAGGTAGTGGTGTAACTGCTAATGGAGGAACGGGTACCTGGAGCACAACTAATGCATGGGTTGAACCTACTAACCCCGGTACAGGTGCCACCTGGGTTGATGGAAATATAGCGGTTGTTGCTGGTACCGCCGGTACTGTAAGTATAGCCAATGGTGCTACTGTGTCACCATCAACAACGACATTTAAAACTACCGGTTACGTGCTTACACCAGCTGGAACTACGGCCTCGGTTATAGGCGGTACTATTTCATTAGATCCCTCGGTTAGCCTTACACTTATCGATCCCACACAAACAACAGGACGTACACTTTCTATAGGTTCTATAAGTGGTGGAACGGGATCTTCAATAACTATTGGCGGCGCAGGGACAAGTGGTAATAACTCAAGAGTTAATCTGTCTCAGGCAAACGCAACTATATCCTTACCTATTACTATTGCAGGAACCGGCGTAGCTACAGCTTATGCCGGCATAGTAGCTACTGCAACCGGTACTGCTGTAACCGGAAATGTCGTTAACAATGGAACTGAACCAACCATGATAGGTGCAACTTCTGGAAACAGCATTACCGTGAGTGGAAACATGAGCGGCACAAACGGGGTTCTTTTTGCAGCAGGAGGAAGCGGCGGTTCGGGAACGATAACATTGAGCGGTGTTAACACCTACGCGGGTATTACCAACGTAAACAATACTACCTCAGGTATAATTAAGTGCGGTGCAACTAATACTTTGTCTCCTAATTCTGTATTGAATCTTGGCTTTTCAAGTGGTAATGGCAGCCCGGTTGATTTAAACGGTTTTGACCAGACCATCGGAGGATTAAGCAGTGGTGCAGGGACTGGCAGCATTACAAATGGAGCAACAGGAACCGGTACTAATACGCTTACCATAGTGCAAAATACAAATACAACTTTCGGCCTTATTATCACTAACGGCGCAACAGCAAAAACTGCTGTAGTTAAATCTGGCAGCGGTACTTTGGCTATTTCAGGACTTAATACTTTTACAGGTGGTCTTACTTTAAATGCAGGGGTGTTTCAAATGGCTGCAAGTGGAAACTTATTACCTTCATCATTGCCTTTTACTTTTAATGGCGGAACTTTCAGTACCGGTACAACCGCAGGTTATACTGAAACTGTGGGCACGCTGAACGTAGCTGATAATTCAACTATATCGTTCGGAACAGGATCGCACAAACTTAATTTCGCAAACAGCAGCGCTGTTAGCTGGACATCAGGAAAAACTTTAACTATTA
>Ga0316217_10003686_pt1 | contig 17159 bp, 12 predicted proteins | sample 1anoAmetaG_FD_203633 | JGI IMG/M metagenome (GOLD analysis project Ga0316217, IMG submission 203633) | Freshwater microbial communities from Trout Bog Lake, Wisconsin, USA - 1anoA | ecosystem: Environmental > Aquatic > Freshwater > Lake > Hypolimnion/Profundal zone | place: USA: Wisconsin...
CACGCGGCGGACACGCGCCATCCTCATGGTGAGCCCGAACAACCCGACCGGCTCCTACGTGAAGCGCGCCGAGCTCGAGGCGCTCGCGGCGACCGGCCTGCCGCTCGTCAGCGACGAGGTCTTCGCGCCGTTCGTCCTGAAGCAGGACGCCGCCTCGGCCGCGCGCCGGGTCCCGAGCGTGGTCGGGGCGGGGGTGGGGGAGCTCGTCTTCGCGCTGAACGGCCTCTCGAAGCTCGCGGCCCTCCCGCAGATGAAGCTCGGCTGGATCGCGGTCGGCGGCACCCGGACCGACAAGGTCGAAGAGGCGCTCGGCCGGCTCGAGCTCATCGCCGACGCCTTCCTCTCCGTCGGCACCCCCGTCCAGGTCGCCGGCCCCGAGCTGCTCGCCGAGCGCGAGCTGACGACCTGCGCGATCCACGCCCGCCTCCGCACCAACCTCGCGGCCGTCCGCGCGAGGGTCGCCGGGACCTCGGTCACGCTCCTCGACGTCGAGGGGGGCTGGTACGCCATCCTCCGCCTGCCGCGCACCGAGACCGAGGAGGCCTGGTCGCTCCTCTTCCTCGAGGAGGACGCCGTCTACGTCCACCCCGGCCACTTCTTCGACTTCGCCGAGGAGGCGTACGTCGTCCTGAGCCTCCTCACGCCCGAGTCGCGGTTCGCCGAGGGGGTGCGGCGCCTGGTGGCGCGCGTCGCGGGGCGCGTCGGGGGGTGACGCCCATCCACGGCTCCGCGGGGGCCCCTCGTTCGCCCGGATGCGCGTGCGACGGCGAGCAGATCACCATCGTCTGCACGGGCCTCCCCGACGGCTACGTGTCGACGCCGCTCGCGCGCAAGGGGGCGTGCGTCGACGGCGGGTGGGACGCGTGCGTCGGCGCGTCGCCGTGCCTGTCGACCGTGACCTGCGCCATCGAAACCGACTGCCAGGCCATGGGGACGGCGTGCGATCCGTGCCTGAAGCTCTGCGGGTGCGGCGCGCTCCTGGGGGCGGCGGCTAGGAGCCGGGGGGGCCGGGCCGTGACCGTCGCGTTTGCGTGGTCGGCCTCGGTCGAGGTGCTATCCTCCAACGGTCTTCAGGGGGGCCTGCGAGGCGCTCACGGAGGGGTGGCTCGTGGCGCGGTCGGTCCCACGCCCCTCCGGTTCGATTCCGGCTCATCATGACCACGCGCGCAGAGGCGATCGACGCCGCCATCCTCGCCCACGAGCGCTGGAAGCAGTGGCTGGAGCAGGCCGCGGAGAGCGGCCAGACCGATCTCGATCCGGCCGTCGTCGGCCAGGACGACCAGTGCACCTTCGGCCGCTGGCTCCACGACGAGCTGCCCGACGCCGACCGCGTCAACCCCATCTACGAGCGCGTCGCCCTGTATCACGCATCGTTCCACCAGGCCGCCGGGCACATCGTCGCGCTCGTCCTCCAGAAGGAGCGAATCAAGGTCTCCGTGGCGCTCGGGTTGACCGGCGCCTTCGCGAAGCGGTCCGCGCTGCTGCTGAGCGTCCTGCGGGAGTGGCGCGCGACGCCCTGAGGGGGTGACGGAGGAGTCCCTCCCCGCGTCGCCGGATCGGGGTATCATCGCCCCGGAGATGCTCTGGATGCGGTCGTGTCGATGAGTCGCCCGACGAATCGGCGGAGTGGGGGATCGAGGCCCGGGAGAGGGGCGCCGTCCGGCGCACCCCTGGCGCTGCTCGCCCTGTTCGCCGCGGTTTCGGCCGCCGCGTGCAAGGAGAAGGCCCCTCCGCCTGACCTGTCGCGCCCGGCCATCGCCGACGCGGGGACGACGACGCTGCAGCCGACGGTCCTCCCCCTGGCCGCGAGCGCGTCCGCGGGTGCCCGGACCGCGCCGCGTCCCGCCCCTGGGCCGACGGCCGAGGCGGTGCTGGACCAGGCGCGCGCGCACGTCGGCGAGGCCGTCCACCTCTCGACCGAGAAGGACGCCTGTCCGGCGGTGCTGCCGCTCCTCGACGTCTCGTACTCCCTGGCCCGCGCGTCGACCCCCCTCGACGAACCGACGCTCGCCATCTTCGCGCGGTGCGCCGCGCACGCGCAGAGGTGGCGCCTGCTACGCGAGCTGGCCGAGGCGATCGCCGCCGGGGAGCGGAAGCTCGAGACCACCTACCTCCTGCCGCGCGCCCACATCGGCGTCGGGGACTACGACGTCGCCGAGTCGCTCGCGAAGGCGACCCTGCGCGCGTGGCCGACCGAGGGGGAGGCGTACAACACCGCCGCGCTGGCGGCCCTGCGCGTCCGCGACTGGGACGCGGCCGTCAAGGCGGCCGACCAGGCGCTCCTCGTGCAGCGCAAGCACGACGCCAATGACCGCGTGACGGCGCTGGCGCACGGGCTCCGCGGGGCCGGGCTCCTCCGCATGGGGAAGACCGAGGCTGGCGTCCACGAGATCGAGTCGGCGAAGGGGCACGAGGGGGTGCTCGACGTGACCGAGGTGACGCTCGAGGCGGCCCTTGCGGTCCGCAAGAGCGGCCTGCTCGTGACGGTCGACGCGCCGCGTGAGGCCTCCCCCGCGCTCTGGCCGCTCTACGCGAAGAAGGTGGCGCCGCTGACGGGCCTCGTCACCGTCGCGCTGCAGAACCTGACCGATCGCCCGCTCTCCGTCATGGTCGAGGTCGCGCTCGGCGGCGCCGAGACGGCGGCCGAGAGCGAGAGCGTCGTCAAGGGGCGCCCGGTCACCCTCGCGCTGACGCCCGAGTGGAAGCGCGGGGCACCACCCGGCGGCGCGAAGGGGGGCGAGCCGAGGGAGCTGACGGTGACCGTGACGGGGGCGGGCGACCACGGCGTGCTCTACCGGCAGACGAGCAAGCTGACGCTCGAGCCGAAGGGGGCGATGCCGACGGTCCTCCGGGCCCACGCGGAAGACCTCCGCTCCGCCTTCGCCCTCGAGGCCGCCTGGGTCACCCCGGCGGCCCCGGCGGTCACGGCGCTCGTCGAGGCCGCGAAGGGGCGCCTCAAGGGCGGTTCGAAGCGGTTCGAGGGGGCGGCGGGGGCGAGCGCGCCGCAGGCGAAGGCGCTCTGGGACGAGCTGCGCAGCCGCGGCGTCGCCTTCCACCGCGACCCGACCGTCGACAGCGAGGCGCGCGAGAGCCGCGCGTGCCGCCTCCCGGGGGAGATCCTCGAGAGCGGGGAGGGGGACTCGCTCGAGTCGAGCGTCCTCTTCGCGTCGCTGCTCGAGGCGATCGGCCTCGACGTCGTGCTGGTCCGGACGCCGGGCCACCGCATGGTCGGCTGGCTCGGGACCCCGGCCGACCTCGCGGCGACCGACGGCGTGGTGTCGACCGTGAAGAGCCCGCTCGGGCAGGCCTTCTTCCTCGAGACGACGACGGTGGGCGAGGGGCCGTTCGACGCCGCGGTCCTCCGGGGGGACGCGCAGTGGGTGGCCGCGACCAACGACGGCTCGGTCACGAGCGGGCGGGCCGAGATCGAGCGGGTCTCGGATCTCCGCCGCCGCGGGCTCGCGCCGCTCGCGCAGTAGCCCCTCGCGCAGGAGCCGCTCGCATCTCCCCCCGGCGTCGCGCCGCGCCGGAACGTGGCACAATGCGCGCGCCATGACGGCCCCCCTCCCCCCCTTCACGTCGCTCGCGCTCTCCGTCCACGACCACGTCGCCACCGTGGTCCTCCGCGCCGCCGGCAAGGCGAGCCGGATGGGGCCCGCCTTCTGGAGCGAGATGCCCGCGGCGTTCGCGTGGCTCGACGCCTCCCCCGACGTGCGCGCCGTCGTCCTGCGCGGCGAGGGGGAGCACTTCTCCTACGGGCTCGACCTCGCGACGATGGCGGGGGAGCTCGGGGTGGTGTTCGGCGATCAGGCGCTGGCGAAGGAGCGGACCGAGTTCCTCGGGACCATCGAGCGCCTGCAGCGCGCCATCTCCTGTGTGGCGGCGTGCAGGAAGCCGGTGGTCGCCGCGATCGCCGGCTGGTGCATCGGCGGCGGCGTCGACCTTGCGACCGCGTGCGACGTCCGGCTCGCGGCCGCCGACGCGCGCTTCAGCGTCCGTGAGGTGAAGCTCGCGATGGTCGCCGACGTCGGGACGCTGGCGCGCCTCCCGGCGATCATCGGTCAGGGGCACGCGCGCCTCCTGGCGCTCTCGGGCGACGACATCGACGCCGCGAGAGCGCTCCGCGTCGGGCTCGTCGAGGACGTCTACGAGACGCACGAGGCCCTGTTCGAGGCCGCGCTCGGGCTCGCGGGCCGCATCGCCGCGAACCCGCCGCTGGTCGTGCAGGGGGTGAAGCAGGTGCTGAACGCCGCCTCGGAGCGGGACGCCGCCGAGAGCCTCCGGACGGTGGCGCTGTGGAACGCCGCGTTCCTCCCGTCGTACGATCTGCGCGAGGCGATGGCGGCCTTCATCGAGAAGCGACCGGCGACGTTCGAAGGGCGCTGACGCACAGGGCTCGGGGGGCGTCCGCCCGGGAGCGCCGCCAGCCTGTGGGGTGAGGTGTGAGCCAAGACCGGGCTCGAGCGAGGCTCGCCATTGCCCGCGCCCCCCGAGGGGAGCATTCTCCCCCGCATGGCGGATCCGGCCAGCTCGAACAAGCGCGAGTTCTCTCGCTCCCACGTCCACGTGACGACGACCGTGTCGAGGGGGGCGACCCGCGTCTCCGGGAAGCTCCGGGACGTCAGCATGAAGGGGGTCTTCGTGACGTGCGACGCGTCCGGCCTCACGGGCGGAGAGGCGTGCAGCGTCGAGGTGGTCCTGAGCGAGGAGGTCCGCGTCTCCCTCAAGGGGCACGTCGTCCGCGCCGAGCCGACCGGGCTGGCCATCGTCCTCGACGAGATCCCTGTCGAGAGCTTCCACCACCTCCAGCAGCTCGTCATCTACAACGCGGACGACCCGGAGCGCGTCGAGCGCGAGCTCACCGAGCGCCTGTCGAGCCCGCCGGGCGCCGGCTCGCCGGCGTAACCGCCCGCGCGCTTCACCCCCGCCTGAGACCGGTCGCGTTCGACAGGAGCGCGTTCCTCACGGCCGTCGCGCGCTCGCGCGCCACCGGGACGCGGACCCCGCGCTTCTCGTCCCCCAGCGCCGGCCCGACGAACAGGCGCGTCTCGTCGCCGTCGCGCTCGAGCTCCTTGATGTGGCTCGCGTTCACCAGCCACTGGCGGTGGACGCGGACGAACGTCCGCCCGAACGAGGCCTCGATGGCGGCGAGCGAGAGGTCGAGGTCGAACGTACCGTGCGCCGTGTGGACGGACGTGAGGCGATCCTGGGTCTCGAACGCCCAGATCTCGTGCAGCTCGAGGAAGACGAGGCTCCGCCGCTTCCTGGCGACGATGCGCGTCGTGGGGGGGCCGTCGGCCTGCCCTGCCGCGAGCGCCGTCGCGGGTCGCCGCTCGTGGAGCCGGCGGAGCGTCTGCGTCACGCGCTCCTCGGTGAAGGGCTTGAGCAGGTAGTCGAGCACGCCGAGCTCGAAGGCCTCGAGGGCGTGCTGCTCGAACGCGGTGGCGAGCACGAACATCGGCGCGCGCTCGTGCCGGACGAGCGAGCGGACGAGATCGAGGCCGGTCTCGTGCCCCTCGCCGACGAGCTGGATGTCGACGAAGACGCAGTCGATCCCGACGCCGGAGGCCTCTGCCTCGATCGCCTCCCGCGCCTGCGCGGCCGTCGCCACGGCGCCGACCACCTCCGCGAGCTGGGACGCCTGCAGCAGCTCCACCAGGTAGTTCCGGGCGGGCCACTCGTCCTCGAGGACGAGGGTCCGCAGCGTCCCGTTCGCCGCCGTGATCACCGCGGCCGCCTCGCTGCGCTCGCGCCGACGTCGAGCGCGGCCCGCGGGATCTCCACCGACGCTCTCGCCCCCGATCCGGAGGCCATCGGCTCGAGGCGCACCCGGGAGCCCGGAAACTTCAGCTCGGCGCGTCGCGTGACCGCCCGCAGCCCGAACGCCCCCGGTCTGACCTCCGCCGCCAGCGTCCCGGGGCCGTTGTCCTCGACGGCGCACTCGAGGAGGTCGCCTCCGACCCACCGGACCCTGAGCGCGACGTGTCCCCCCTTCGCGGCCCGGAGCGCCCCGTGCTTCACGGCGTTCTCGAGGAGCGGCTGCAAGAGGAGGCGCGGGAGCAGGACGCTCCGCGTGTCGTCCGCGACGTCCCACTCGAAGCTCAGCGACCCGGCGTGCCGCGCCTCGAGGATCTCGGCGTAGCGCTGGAGCCACGCCACCTGCGCCTGGACCGTCTGCAGCTCGTCGTCGTCGTGGAGGGCGTCCCGGAGCAGGTCCCCGAGGCAGCCGATGAGCCGCCGGGCCTCCCGCGGGTCCTCGGTCACGAGCCCCGCGATGGCGTTCAGCGTGTTCAGGAGGAAGTGCGGCTCGAGGTGCGCGCGGAGGCCGGCGAGCTCGGCGGCGGTCCGCAGCTGGTCGGCCTCCATGTCCTTCATGCGCGCCTCATCGATCGCGAAGGGGTACGCGAACGCCAGGGCCCAGAGCCCCATGTGGAACTGCGCGTTGCCGAACCCGTACAGGGCGCCCCGCGCGAAGGTGAAGTTGGGGTACGGGTGCAGGTAGGGGGTGGCGGGGAAGTGATGGCCGAGCGCGGAGAAGAGCACGCCGAAGCCGACGCCGATCGTCCCTGCGGTGAGGAACGTCGCCCCGACGGCCCACCCCGCGCTCACGTGGCGGCGCTTCAGCGCGGCGTACGTGATGCTCAGGGCGACCATGATGGTCGGAAGCTCGATCGTTAGGAAGCAGAGGTGGCTGAGGATGCGCGACGAGTCGCGGCCGGAGAGGTGCTGGGTGGTCGCCTGGAGCAGCACGACGACGACGACCACGGCCACGCTGATGGCGCGGTGCCTGAACGTGGTGCGCGCGTTCGCGGGGCTAGCGGCGCGTCCGGGGGATGCCGCGGCGCGGGCGCCGTCATGGCGGGCATCGACGAGCGGCAGCGAGTTCACGGATTTTCATCATAGCCCGCGGCGGGGCCGGCCGGGCGACGGGTGGTCCGCGCCGGAGGCCGCCTCGTAGGAAACCGGGGCGAGGGGCGAGAATCGGGGACTGGACCGGAGCCGCCGATGGTAGTTAGGGCGGAACTGCCTTGATGACGAACCTTACGCTGGTGGGCACCCTCGCTTCGGTGTGGCTGCAAGTGCTCGCCGCAGCACCGACCTCGACCGCGACACCGACGCCGGCCCGACCGCCTGCGCCCGCCGCCGGTCGCGACGAGGCCGTGCCCGTCGCGCCGTCCGCCGCCGTGCTCCTCGCGAGCGCTGCGACCACGAACCGCCCCGTCCTGCCGCTCGACGCCGCCGAGCGAACGGCGATCGAGCACCAGCCGAACCTCCGGCAGGCGCGCGCGGCGACGTCGGCGGCCTCGGGGCGCGTCGAGGAGGCCCGGTCGGGCTACCTGCCGCAGGTCAACGGGACCGCTCAGTGGCTCTACGGCACCGAAGGGAAGGGGGGGACGTCCGGGGCCCCCTGCACGACGACCTCGGCGACGGGGGCCACGATCGCCTCCACCTCCCCCTGCGCGGCGAGCAGCTACGTCGCGTCGCTGGCGGCCTCGCAGCTCATCTACGACTTCGGCCAGACGACCGAGAAGTGGAAGTCGGCCGACCGGAGCGTCGAGGCGCTGCAGGCGACCGAGGTCACCTCGCGAAACCAGATCCTCTACAACGTCCGCTCGGCCTTCTTCACGGCGCGCGCCGACCGGGCGCTCATCGGGGTGCAGGCGGACACCCTGGCCAATCAGCAGAAGCACCTCGTCCAGACCGAGGGCTTCGTCCGCGCCGGCACGCAGCCGGAGATCTCGCTCGCCCAGACGCGGACGGACGTGGCCAACGCCAAGGTCCAGCTCATCCAGGCCGAGAACAGCTACGACATCGCGCGCGCGCAGCTGAACCTGGCGATGGGCGTGACCGCGAGCGTCGACTACGACGTCGCCGACCGGGGGCTCGGTGCGCTCGATGGCGAGGACGACCCCGCGGAGCAGCTCGTCGCGCGCGCCCTCGCGGCCCGTCCCGAGCTGGCGAGCCTGACCAAGCAGCACGAGGCCGACGTGCTCACGGTCCGCGCGTTCGAGCGGGGCTACGGGCCGGCGCTCTCGGGCGTCGCCGGGGCCGGGCTCTTCGGCGGCAACCTCTCCAGCCTCACGCCGGAGTGGCAGGTCGGGCTCTCCCTGACCTGGCCGATCATCCTCGGCGGGCTCACCCACGGGCAGATCCACGAGGCCGAGGGGAACCTCGGCGTGGTCGACGCCCAGCTCGAGGCCGAGCGCCTCCAGGTGCGGCTCGACGTCGAGCAGGCTCGCCTGAACGTCCGCTCGGCGAAGGTCAGCATCGGGGCGACGGAGGAGGCTCTGGTCAACGCGCGCGAGCTGCTCCGTCTCGCCGAGGCGAGCTACTCGCAGGGGGTCGGCAACATCATCCAGCTCGGCGACGCTCAGGTGGCCGTGACCGCGGCGGGCGCCCAGCGCGTCCAGGCCGACTTCAACCTGTCGATCGCTCGCGCGCAGCTCCTCCTTGCCCTGGGCCGCCCATGAATCAGCCGTCATCCCAGCACTCGCCGACCCCGCACGCCGTCGCCCCCTCCGCGTCGAGGGGCGGCTGCGGCTGGATCATCCTGGTCCTCCTCCTGGTCCTCGTCATCGCGGGGGGGGGCTGGCTCTACCGCTCACGCAAGGCCGACGCCGCCGCGCAGGCTGCGAAGGGGTCGCCCGGCGACCGGCCTGTCCCGGTCGTCCTCGCGACGGTCGAACGGAAGGACGTCGACGTCTTCCTCGAGGGGCTCGGCAACGCCCTCCCCACGTACACCGTGACGGTGCACACCCAGGTCGACGGCCCGCTCAGCACCGTCGCCTTCAAGGAGGGGCAGTTCCTCCACAAGGGGGACTTCCTCGCGCAGATCGACCCTCGCCCCTTCCTCGCCACGCTGCACCAGGCCGAGGCCGCCCTGGCGCGCGACCAGGCGACGCTGAAGAACGCCGAGCTGAACCTCGAGCGCTACCGGGAGCTGCGGGCCCAGAAGCTCATCAGCGAGCAGCAGTTCACCGACCAGATGGCGCTGAAGGACACGACGATCGGGACGATCCGCACGGATGAGGCCCTGATCGAGAGCGCGCGCCTCAACGTCGAGTACTCGCGCATCGTCTCGCCCATCGACGGCGTGACGGGCGTCCGGCTCATCGATCCCGGGAACATCGTCCACACGGGCGACGCCAGCGGGCTGGTGGTCATCACCCAGCTCGATCCGATGACCGTCCTCTTCACGCTCCCCGAGGACGACCTCCTCCGGGTGCAGACCGAGCTCGCCAAGGGGGCGCTCCCCGTCGATGCCTACAGCCGCGACGGGTCGCACAAACTCGCGTCGGGGACGCTGACGTTCATCGACAACCAGATCAACCAGACGACCGCCACCATCCGGCTGCGCGCGAGCTTCGCCAACCCGAAGTCCATCCTCTGGCCCAACGAGTTCGTGAAGGCCCGGCTCCGGCTGTCGACCGAGAAGGACGCGACGGTCATCCCTGCCGTGGCGATCCAGCGTGGCCCGACCGGGATGTTCGTCTATGGCATCGGGCAGGACATGGTCGCCGTCATGAAGCCGGTGGAGCTGGTCTCGCTCCAGGGTGACTACGCGATCATCGCGAAGGGGGTCGCGCCCGGGGAGCAGATCGTGGCGGACGGGCAGAACCAGCTGAAGCCGGGGAGCAAGGTGGCGCCTCGCGCGGCCGAGAAGGGGGGCGCCGAGAAGGGGGCGCCGGCCGGGTCGGCCTCCGGTGGGGCCGCGCACGGGGGCCCGCCGGCCGCAGCGCCGAGCGCGAGCTCCGGGGCCCCGTGACCGCCCCCGCTTCCACCGGGCCGGGCTCGCGCCGCGACGGGGCGCCCAGCGGGCCCGGGTCGCAGCGAGGGGGGGGTGACCAGGACCACTCGTCCATCTCCGAGCCGTTCATCCGGAGGCCCATCGCGACGACCCTGCTGATGATCGGCCTGCTCCTCGCCGGGCTCGTCGGGTTCAAGCAGCTTCCGGTCGCGGCCCTGCCGGAGGTCGACTATCCGACGATCGTCGTCTCGACGTACCTCCCGGGCGCCAGCGCCGAGACGATGGCCTCGTCCGTCACGACCCCCCTCGAGCGCCAGCTCGGGCAGATGCCCTCCCTGTCCCAGATGGCGTCGGTGTCGAGCTTCTCGAGCTCGCAGATCACCGTCCAGTTCACGCTCGACCGGAACATCGACGCCGCCGAGCAGGACGTGCAGGCCGCCATCAACGCGGCCTCCTCGCTGCTGCCGCCGACGCTCCCCGTCCCGCCCATCTACAGCAAGAGCAACCCGGCCGACACGCCCATCCTCACGCTCAGCGTCAGCTCCGAGACCTTGCCGCTCAGCGAGGTCGACGACCAGGCCGACTCCATCCTCGCCCAGAAGCTGTCGCAGGTCGCCGGCGTCGGGCTCGTCACGCTGAACGGCGCCCAGAAGCCCGCCGTGCGCGTCCAGATCGACCCGCAGGCGCTGGCCGGCGCGCAGCTGAGCATGGAGGACATCCGCTCGGCGCTCGTCGCCGACAACGTCAACCAGGCGAAGGGGAACCTCGACGGCGCGCGGCAGGACTACACCATCCAGACCAACGACCAGCTCTTCAAGGCCGACTCGTTCAAGCCGCTCGTCATGGCCTACCGGAACGGCGCGCCGGTGCGCCTGCAGGACATCGCCACCGTCTTCGACGGCGTCGAGAACACGCAGCTCGCCGGCTGGGCCAACGACAAGCGCGCGATCATCCTCAACGTCCAGCGCCAGCCGGGGGCCAACATCATCAACGTGGCCGACCGGGTGAAGGCGCTCCTGCCCCAGCTCGAGGCGTCGCTCCCGCAGGGGATCAAGGTCGACATCCTCGCCGACCGCACCGAGACGGTCCGCGCCTCGGTGGAGGACGTCGAGTTCACGCTGGTCCTGACGATCGCCCTGGTCGTCATGGTCATCTTCGTCTTCCTCCGGAACCTCCGCGCCACCGCCATCCCGAGCATCGCCGTCCCGCTGTCGCTCGTGGGGACGTTCGGGGTGATGTACCTGCTCGGCTACAGCCTGAACAACCTGACGCTGATGGCGCTCACGATCTCGACCGGCTTCGTGGTCGACGACGCCATCGTCATGATCGAGAACATCAGCCGGTACATCGAGGAGGGGGACCCGCCCTTCGAGGCGGCGCTCAAGGGGGCGAAGCAGATCGGCTTCACGATCGTCTCGCTGACAGTCTCCCTCATCGCGGTGCTCATCCCCCTCCTCTTCATGGGGGGCATCGTCGGGCGCCTCTTCCGCGAGTTCGCCATCACGCTCAGCATCGCGATCGGCGTCTCGGCCGTCCTCTCGCTCACGCTCACGCCGATGATGTGCGCGCACCTCCTCCAGCCGGAGACCAAGCAGCACGGCCGGCTCTACCAGCTGTCCGAGCGCGGCTTCGAGGCGGTCATCCGCTTCTACGACCGGGGGCTCGTCTTCGTGCTCCGCCACCGGCTCGCGACGCTCATCGTGACGCTCGGCACGGTCGCGTTCACCGGGGTCCTGCTCTACCTCATCCCGAAGGGCTTCTTCCCGAACCAGGACACGGGGAGCCTGCTCGGCGTGTCGACCGCGGCGCCGGACGTCTCCTTCCCGCGCATGATGGGCCTGCAGCAGTCGCTCGCCGCCGTCATCATGAAGGACCCGGACATCGCGTCCGTCGCCTCGTTCATCGGCTCCGACGGCACCAACCCGACGACGAACAGCGGCCGGCTCACCATCACGCTGAAGCCGCGCAGCGAGCGGGGCGCCAGCGCCGACGAGATCATCGCGCGCCTCGGCCAGGAGACCGCGAAGGTCGAGGGGATCACGCTGTTCCTCCAGTCGGTGCAGGACCTCAACATCGACAACCGCGTGAGCCAGACGCAGTACCAGTACACGATGGAGGACGCGAACGCGAAGGAGCTGGCCGAGTGGGGGCCGAAGGTCGTGAAGAAGCTCCAGACCTTGCCCGAGCTGAAGGACGTCGCGAGCGACGCCCAGAACTCCGGGCTCCAGGTCGCGATCACCATCGACCGCGACACCGCCGCGCGCATGGGGATCTCTCCGCAGACGATCGACGACACGCTCTACGACGCCTTCGGGCAGCGGCAGATCTCGACGATCTTCACGCAGCTGAACCTCTACCGCGTCATCCTCGAGGTGAAGCCGGAGTTCCAGAAGGACGCGGACGCGCTCAACAAGCTGTACGTGAAGTCGCAGACGGGCGACCAGGTGCCGCTCAGCGCGTTCTGTCGCTTCAAGGAGCGGGTCGCGCCGCTCGTCGTGAGCCACCAGGGGCAGTTTCCCGCCGTCACGATCTCCTTCAACACGGCCAAGGGGATCTCGCTCGGCGACGCCACGAACGCCATCTACCGCGCCGAGCAGGAGCTCGGCATGCCCCAGAGCGTGCACGCCGAGTTCGAGGGGACGGCGTCGGCGTTCAACGAGGCGCTCGGGAGCGAGCCGGTGCTCATCCTCGCCGCGCTCATCACCGTCTACATCGTCCTCGGCGTGCTCTACGAGAGCTACATCCACCCGATCACGATCATCTCGACCCTCCCGTCCGCCGGGGTCGGCGCGTTCCTCGCCCTGATGGCGTTCGGGTCGGAGTTCAGCGTCATCGCGCTGATCGGCATCGTGCTCCTCATAGGTATCGTGAAGAAGAACGCCATCATGATGATCGACTTCGCGCTCGAGGCGGAGCGCGACCGGGGGCTCTCGCCCGAGGAGTCGATCCACGAGGCGTGCCTCCTGCGGTTCCGCCCCATCATGATGACCACGCTGGCCGCGCTGCTCGGCGGGCTCCCGCTCGCGCTCGGGACGGGGATCGGCTCCGAGCTCCGGCGGCCGCTCGGCATCTCGATCGTCGGCGGCCTCATCCTGTCGCAGGTGCTGACGCTCTACACGACGCCCGTCGTCTATCTCTACATGGAGAAGCTCTCCCGCTGGGTCCGCGGGACGAAGCCGGCCGCCGCCCCCCTCCCGAGCCCCGGCGAATGAGCCCCCCGAGCCGCGCGCGAATGCACCGGAGTGGACGGAGTCCAGGGAGGTCTACGGAAGTGAACCGGAGTGGACGGAGTCCAGGCACTGGACGGAGTCCAGGGAGGTCTACGGAAGTGAACCGGAGTGGACGGAGTCCAGGCACTGGACGGAGTCCACGGAGGTCTACGAAGCGTAGCTCCGTGCAACGGAGCTACGCGAAGTGAACATCTCGGCGCCGTTCATCCGGAGGCCGATCGCCACCTCGCTGCTCGCCGCGGCCGTGCTGCTCGCGGGGTTCGCGGCGTACCTGCTGCTCCCCGTGTCGCCGCTGCCGAAGGTCGACTTCCCGACCATCAACGTCTCGGCCTCGCTCCCCGGCGCCAGCCCGGAGACGATGGCCTCCTCCGTCGCGACGCCGCTCGAGCGGCGCTTCGGGCGCATCGCGGGCGTCACCGAGATCACCTCGACCAGCTCGTTCGGGTCGACCTCGCTCACGCTGCAGTTCGACCTCGACCGCGACGTCGACGCCGCGGGGCGCGACGTGCAGGCGGCCATCTCGGCGGCCGGCGGGGAGCTCCCTCCGAACCTCCCCTCGCGCCCGACCTTCCGGAAGGTGAACCCCTCCGACAGCCCCATCCTCATCCTCTCGCTCACATCCGACGCGCTCACGCTCGGCGAGGTCTACGACGAGGCGAACACCGTCCTCGCGCAGAAGATCTCGCAGGTCCAGGGGGTCGGGCAGGTCATGGTCGGCGGCGGTCAGCAGCCCGCCATCCGCGTCCAGGTCGACCCGGTGGCGCTGAGCGGCATCGGCCTCAGCATGGAGGACGTCCGGAAGGTCCTCTCGACGACGTCGTCGAACCAGCCGAAGGGGATCCTCGTCGGCGACAGCCGGGCACGGACCATCGGCGCGAACGACCAGCTGATGAAGGCCGCCGCCTTCAAGTCGCTGGTCATCGCCTACAACAACGGGACCTCTGTCCGGCTGGGCGACGTCGCGAACGTGTTCGACGACGTCGAGAACGGGCGGGTCGCCGGGTGGGCGGACGGAGTCCGGGCGGTCGTGATCATCATCCGCCGTCAGCCCGGCGCGAACATCATCCAGACCATCGAGCGGGTGAAGGCGCTCTTGCCGTCGCTCGCGACCTCCGTCTCCCCCGCCATCAAGATCCAGGTGGCGGTCGACCGCGCCGCCACCATCCGCGCGTCGGTCGACGACGTCGAGCACACGCTCGTCCTCAGCGTCGTCCTGGTCACCGTCGTCGTCTTCATCTTCCTCCGGACGCTGCGCGCGACGGCGATCCCCAGCGTGGCGGTCCCGATCTCGCTCGTCGGTACGTTCGGGCTCATGTACCTCGCGGGCTACAGCCTCGACAACCTGTCGCTCATGGCGCTGACCATCTCGACGGGGTTCGTCGTCGACGACGCCATCGTCGTCACCGAGAACATCTCGCGCTTCATCGAGCTCGGTGAGTCGCCCACCGCCGCGGCGCTGAAGGGGGCGAAGCAGATCGGCTTCACGATCGTGTCGATCACCGTCTCGCTCCTGGCCGTCTTCATCCCGCTCCTCCTGATGGGGGGGATCGTCGGGCGCCTCTTCCGCGAGTTCGCCGTCACCCTGAGCATGGCGATCGCCGTCTCGGCGGTCGTGTCGCTCACGCTTACGCCCATGATGTGCTCGCGCCTGCTCCGCGCCGAGGAGGGGCCGCGCGGGCGTCTGTACAACTGGTCCGAGGGGGTCTTCGAGGCCATCCTTCGCTGGTACGGCGGGGGGCTCCGGTGGGTCATCCGGCACCAGGCGGTGATGCTGCTCCTCACAGTCGGGGCCGTGGTCCTGACGGTCGCCCTCTTCAAGGTCGTGCCGCAGGGGCTCTTCCCGCAGCAGGACACCGGGCTGCTCACCGGCTTCTCGGACGCCCCGCAGGACGTCTCGTTCGCCTCGATGCGTGACCGCCAGATGGCGCTGAACAAGGTGCTGAAGGGGGATCCGGACGTCGATCACTTCATCTCGTTCATCGGCGGCAGCAGCGGCGCCGGGAACACCGGGACGATGTTCATCGGCCTGAAGCCGAAGCCGCCCCGCACGTCGACCGCCGACGCGATCATCACTCGCCTCCGCCCGAAGCTGGCGCGCGTGGAGGGGATCAACCTCTTCCTCCAGGCCGTGCAGGACGTCCGGGTGGGCGGCCGCATGGCGCGCACGCAGTACCAGTACACCCTCGAGGACGCGAACCTCGACGAGCTGAAGCTCTGGGCGCCGCGCGTGCTCGCGGGCCTCCGGAAGATCCCCGATCTGACCGACGTCAACACCGACCAGCAGACCAACGGGCTGCAGCTCGACGTGACCATCGACCGCGACACGGCGTCGCGCCTCGGGATCTCGCCCCAGGCCATCGACGACACGCTCTACGACGCCTACGGCCAGCGGCAGGTCGCGACGTTCTTCACCGAGGTCAACTCGTACCGCGTGGTGATGGAGGTGAAGCCCGAGTTCTTGCAGAACCCGGACGCGATCCGCTCGCTCCACGTGAAGGCCGGGCAGTCCTCCGTCGCGGGAACAGCGCTCGGCGGCGCCGCTTCGGGACCGGTGGGCTCGGTCGGGGGGAGCGCGGCCTCGGCCAACGGCGGCTCGGGACAGTCCGGGGTCACGTCGACCTCCGCGCTCTCGACCACCGCGGGCGGCTCGATGGTCCCCGACGTCCCGGGGACGATCGTCGGCACCTCCGGGATCGGCAGTCAGGTGGGCGTCGTGAGCGCGACGACGACGCTCCTCCGCGGCTCCTCGGGGCTGGTGAGCAACGCGGCGGCGCTCACGACGCAGGCGCCGCCTGGCGCGCAGCCGGTGGCGATCACGACCGGCTCGAGCGGCGCGGCGACCGGGGGCGTCCCGGCCAACACGCTCGTGCCGCTGAGCGCCTTCACCAGGATGGGGTCCTCGAGCACGTCGCTGTCGATCAACCACCAGGGGCAGTTCCCGGCGATCACGCTCGCCTTCAACCTCGCGCCGGGCAAGTCGCTCAGCGACGCGGTCGCCGCGATCCACAAGGCGGAGGGGGACCTCGGCGTCCCCCAGAGCCTCCACGCGAGTTTTCAGGGGACGGCCCAGGCGTTCCAGGCCTCGCTGGCCAGCGAGCCGGTGCTCATCCTCGCGGCCCTCTTCACCGTCTACATCGTCCTCGGGGTGCTCTACGAGAGCTACATCCACCCGATCACGATCCTGTCGAGCCTCCCGTCGGCGGGCGTCGGGGCCCTGCTCGCGCTGCTCATCTGCGGCACCGAGTTCAGCGTCATCGCGCTGATCGGGATCATCCTCCTCATCGGGATCGTGAAGAAGAACGCCATCATGATGGTCGACTTCGCCATCGAGGCGGAGCGCGAGCAGGGGATCTCTCGCGAGGAGGCCATCTACCAGGCGTGCCTCCTCCGCTTCCGCCCCATCATGATGACCACCATGGCGGCGCTGCTCGGCGGGCTCCCCCTGGCGCTAGGCAACGGCACCGGGGCCGAGCTCCGGCGGCCGCTCGGGATCACCATCGTCGGAGGGCTCCTCCTCTCGCAGATGCTGACGCTCTTCTCCGTCCCCGTGATCTATCTGCTCCTCGACCGCCTCTCCGGGAAGAAGAGCCACGCGATCCGGCGGCCGACCGACGAGGCCCCGCCGTCCATGGCGAACCCGGCCCTGCACCGCTGAGGGGAGGGGAAGGCGACGAGAAGCCCCGGGGCGGACGACCCCGGGGCCCGTGGCCGGTATCCTACCGTGTGTGGACGACGACGCGACCGCGGCCGCCGCGGACGTAGGCGTTCACCGGGGCGCCGTAGACCGTGCGCTGCTGGTAGAGGTACTGCGGCTCCGAGCGGTAGTAGCCCCAGCCCCCGCCGGACCGGAAGTACCAGCGACTGTTGTAGTAATAGGCCGGTCGCCCCTCGTAGTAGACGGGGTTCGCCGTCGCGATGAAGGTCGGCGGGGGGTAGTAGGCCGGCTCGGCGACGATCTCGGCCGCGCAGCCCGTCGCCGCGGTCGCCCCCCATACCATCACGCCGAGAGCTGCAGCCTTGAGCCAGGTCGTTGTCGAGATCATGGTCCCTCCAGATGAGGAGCAGAGTGGGGAGCGGGGAAGCCCTGCGGGCGCACCCGGTGGGCACCATCCTTCCGGCGCCTCATGGAAGTATAGACGAAGGGAGGGGGGGCTGTAATCAAAGGCGGCGCCACGTTGTCC
>Ga0316217_10003687_pt1 | contig 17152 bp, 2 predicted proteins | sample 1anoAmetaG_FD_203633 | JGI IMG/M metagenome (GOLD analysis project Ga0316217, IMG submission 203633) | Freshwater microbial communities from Trout Bog Lake, Wisconsin, USA - 1anoA | ecosystem: Environmental > Aquatic > Freshwater > Lake > Hypolimnion/Profundal zone | place: USA: Wisconsin...
GACACTAATGGCGCCGCTGCCGGCCAGAATGCCGGCGGTGAGATAAACGCCGCCGCCCGCGCCCCCACCGCCGCTCAGACCGGAACCGTTGCCACCGTTGGCGCTGAAAAGACCATCAACCTGCAAAACCCCGTTGACAGTCATCTGTAAAAATCCCCCGCCGCTGCCGCCCACGGAAGTAGTACCATAGGTGCCGCCGCCGCTGCCCGAATACACGGAGGACGGAGAGGACGCAATGTCACCGGTGCTCACGCCGCCTGCGGCGGCGTTCGTGTAGGAGTTGCCGCCCTTGCCGCCATAGGCGCCGCCGCCGCACGGATAGAGTGGCGCATACATGTAGCTGCCTCCCGTGCCCAATCCCTGTCCGGCGGCGCGTCCCAACATATCGCCCATAAATCCGCCGCCGGACTGGATGGTGGCGTTGCCGGAGATGCTGAGGTTCAGCGAACCAGCAGGTGTATGCGTAAGCCAGCCGTTGGTTGCGACCAGCAGGTTGTTGAAAGTGACAGAGGAACTGGCGGTCGCCCGCGCGCCGTTTTGCACGACCAGAGTTGCCGAACTGGCCGAAGCCACGAGGGTGTTGGTTCCCGAATTTCCGCCGTTGTCCAACAGCAACTGTTGCGCCCCGCCGATTTTGCTGAAGATGGTGCCCGCGCCACCATAATTCGCACCACCACCGCCGTAAGCGCTCAAAGCGCCGGTAAAACCACTGGTGTTGGCCACCACGGCGATGCGTCCGCCACCGCCGCCGCCGCCAACCAGCGTCACGCCGCTGCCGCCATTTGCAGTCAGGCTGCCTCCGCCCCCAAAGGCTGTGCAAGTAATATAGACACTGCCGCCGGAACCCCCGCCCCCACCCGTGCCAGAACCGCTGCCGCCGTCGGCGGAAATGCGTCCGTCCACCTGCAAGGCGCCGTTGACGTAAAGCTGTAGCGCACCGCCGCCCAGACCGCCGATGGAGGTGGAGTAACTTCCACCGCCGCTACCAAAACTGGTCGGGGAAGTTTGTGCGTCATACGTCGCGCCGCCATTTGCGTTCGTGAACGCAGCGCCCCCATAGCCGCCATGTCCGCCGCCACCACACTGATAGTAAGGGCTGCTGGTATAAAAAGTGCCCGGCGCATTGCCGGCACCGGCGGCGTAACCCAATGAATTGACATTGATGGTCCCACCCGGTTGGACCGTCAAATTCCCGCTGACATTGAACGCCAAAACGGTCTGGGGATAGCCCGTGAGGGTGGAATTCGTCGCAATGGTCAGGTTGCGCGGAATGAATGATCCGCCGGGCTGGACACTGGCGCCGCCACTGATAACCAGATCCGCCGCCGACGTCAAATTGACGGTGGTATTGGTGCCTGCGCGTCCGCCGTTATCCACAACCAAGAGGCCACTCTGGCCGTTGGTTTGCATGAAGACGGTTCCCGCGCCGCCGGCTTTCCAACCTGCGCCGCCGGAAGCCGTCAAGCTGCCGGAAAACAGGTTCGTGCCGCATTGAATGGCGATCCTCCCGCCGCCGCCGCCGCCGCCGTGCGTAGGCTCGCCCGCGCCGCCGTTGGCGGAGAGAATACCCGCGCCGGAAAAATTCGTCGCTACCATCCAGATGCTGCCGCCAGAACCACCGCCGGCCCGGGAGTTGGTGGCATTTGCGCCGTTGGCCAAAACCATGCCGTCAATATTGACCGTGCCGCCGGCGCGGATTTGGATCAAGCCGCCGCCGTTGCCGCCGTTGCCCATATAACTCGGCCCGCCGCCACTGCCGAGCGAGGCCGGCTGAAACAGCGAGTCATAGCCGGCGCCACCAAGCGCGTTGCTGGAACTCATGCCGCCGCAGCCTCCGTGGCCAGCGCCGGACCCGTCAAAGACGGTGACGCCATTGATGATCCGGCCCAGCGAACTGTTGCCCCGCCCCGGATTGAGATAGGGGTACGAGCATCCTTGGCCGTTCGCATTCAGGCTCCCGCCAGCAGCCACGTTGACATCGTTGGTCACGTTCAAATACAAGCCGCACTTGAAGGCGTACGCCCACGTGTAGCTGACCAACACGACGGCGTAGCCGGGGATGGCCGAATTTGTCGTGGCATAAATCTGCGTGGTGCCGTTCGATAGGCTATTTTGGATGTAATCCACCCCATTGGAATAAGTCACCAGGCTATTTGCGTCGGTTACGACGACCAATCCCTGAACATTGGTGTTCACCAGGGTCGCCGGAAAGTAAGCGTCCAGAATCTGGGATTCATTGGTGACGCCGACCGAAACAGTGACGTTGCCGGAGGCGGAGGCGGAATGGGTGAGCACGCCGCCGGCGCCGACAAACAGGCTGTTGAACGAATGCGAGCCATCCACCGTCACGGTGCAATTGCTCACCACGATATCCGTGCCTTCATAGCTGCCGTCGAGCGGACTGATGGCGGTGTTATTGGTGATGAGCGTCGGCTGGGCGGTGGCAATGGTCAATAAAAAAATGGCGCACAGTCCAAAAAAAAGTTGTCGTGGTTTCAATTGAGTATGCCTCGCGCTGGGTGTTCGTCGGTGAACTTTTCCAGAATTGCAGCTTCCCATGTTTCGTCAATCCAAAATCAAGTTGCTGGCGCGGGCCTTCAGTCCTGGGCGGGTTTGTGTTCGCAAACCTGGGACGTTGTCCCAGGCTGGTATGAAATCGCGCCGTTGGCGCGGCCTGATTCAAGGCCGGTGCGCTGATCATACTGCCCTTTTGCTTTCCTTCCCTTGCATCTTCGCCCCATTGTTGTTAAAGAACACCCATGCAATCCCGATCCCTTCTTTGGCTGCGAATGCTCGCGGCGATCCTGCCCCTGCCTATTCTCGCCATTACAGGAACCGCTGCCGGCTCGTCCGCGGCTACCAATGCCTTGCCCTCGCATCCACGCTTGTTGCTCAATGCCGACGGCATTGACCAACTCAAGCAGCGCATTGCCACGCAGCCCTGGGCCAAAGCCTCCTGGGCCGAACTCAAGACCGCGGCGGACAAATCGCTCGCGAACCCGGTCGAACTCCCGCCGCGTGGAGGCAACTGGAGCCATAACTATGTCTGCCCCATTCACGGCGCCCGGCTGACCCAGGGCCGGAAAACCGGACCATGGGAATGGGAGCACACCTGTCCCGTGGGTCCGCATACCTTGCATGGCGACCCCGCCAAGGCCACGCTTGATTTCGATGGCAATGCCATCGCCGCGGTCCACGGCCGGCTCGCCGAGCAGATCGTGGATCACGGACTGGTCTTTCAAGTCACGGGGGACGCACGACATGCCGCCAAGGCGCGGGAAATTTTGCTCGCCTACGCCGACCGCTACCTCACTTACCCGCTGCACGATAACCAAGGCAAGCCCGGCCGCGGCGGCCGCGTGGCCTCGCAATCGCTCACCGAAGCCAGTTGGCTAACGACCTTCACACAGGGCGCCGATCTGGTCTGGGCCACCTTGAGCGACGCCGACCGCGACGCCATCGAGAACAAAGTGTTGCGGGCCGCGCTCAAGGAAATCATTCTCGCGCATCGGATGGGGATTCACAACATCCAGTGCCATCACAACAGCGCCATCGGATTGGTGGGTTTTCTGCTTGGTGATGAGAAACTCATCGCCCGAGCCATTGACGACCCCACCGACGGCTACCTTCAGGAAATGGAGCAAGGCGTGCTCGGCGACGGCATGTGGCGCGAGGGCAGCAGCGGCTACCATTTCTTCACCCTTGGCGGCACATGGCCGCTGACCGAGGCCGCGCGCAATTGCGGGCGTGATCTTTATGGTCCCAAGCTCCACAGCATGTTCGACGGCCCGCTCGCGATGGCGATGCCGGATTTCGTGCTGCCCAACTTCAACGATAGCGGAACCGTGCCGCTGGACAAGGAGGCCGATATTTACGAGCTTGCCCTAACCCGATACGGCAACCCCACCTATGCCCCGTTGCTGGCGCAAAGCGGCCGGCACAGCCGGTTGGCGTTGTACTTCGGCGTCACCAATCTGCCGACGGGCGCGTCACTGGCTTCGCTGGGCAGCCGCAACTCGCCCGCGTCCGGCTATGCGATCCTGCAATCGGGCCAGGGCGCTGGCGCCACCTGGTTGTGCCAGAAATACGGACCCCACGGCGGCGGCCACGGGCATCCGGACAAGAATCATTTTATTCTTTACGCCCGCGGCGAGATCGTCGCCCCCGATGCCGGCACCCACGCCTACGGCTCGCCGCTGCACACGGGTTGGGACAAGACTACGCTGGCCCACAACACGCTCACGGTGGATGAAGTCTCGCAAGACCCCGCCACCGGCCGGAGTATCGCGTTCGGCAGCGAGCGCGGGGTGGACTACGCGGTGAGCGAGGCGGGACCGATCTATCCCGGCGTGCGCTTCATCCGCACCGCCGCTTTGCTCACGTCCAATCTCGTTGTGCTTGTGGATCAAATCGCCGCCGACAAGCCGCATACGCTCGATCTGGTGTACCATCAGATCGGCGATTGGGAACAACTGCCCGGCAGCGAGGCTTGGACCCCGCCGGTGACCGCCGGCTACAAGTATTTAACCAGCGCCACGCACCGCACCGTCGGCAACACCGGTCTGACCTTGCATCTGAAGATCGCGAAGGATTGGCACTCGACCGTGACCCTCGCCGGCGGGGAGCCAACCGAAGCCATCACCGGCTACGGCATATTGAAAACCACGGAAGATCATGTGCCGATGCTCGTGCAGCGCCGCCGCGCGCAGAACACCGCGTTTGTCTGGGCGATCTCGCTGGACGGCACCCCTGTCGCCCTGTCGGCGGAAACCGTTTCGGATACAGCCGGCGCGCCTTTGCCCGGAGCCGACGCCGTGCTGGTTAAGGTCGGAACCGCAGTACGGCAATGGTCGTTGCTGGCCAATCCGCAACAGCGATCGGTGGATGTGAAAGTTGCCGGTGGTGCGAATTGGCGCACCAGCGCCCCATTCGCCATGCCTTGATCCTGACCTGCTCAGTACTTGAATCGGATATCGGTGCTAGAAGTGCTGTTCACATGTTCAGGGCCGGATGGAATCCCGAGAACTCGTGATAGGCGGATTGCATTTACTGACGTAGGGTATTTCTGATTCCTGAAGCAAAAATTGTAAAAGACATGAAAAAATCCCGTTTGACACCCAAAACCATGCCCTTGCCCTCTTCAACCATGAGCGAGCTTTTGGTCGCCCATCCTCCCCTTGCGCCTGCCGGAAATGCCTCCGGCTTTGGCCCGGCGACCTTGGCCGGCAGCTTCCTGTTCAAAACCAGAGCCGGTGCGCGGCTTTTGGCGTCCGCCGCGCTCGCCGTCCTAGTGGCAGCCCTCGCGCCGCAGCCGGCGGCAGCGGCCACCATCACCTGGGGGCCGGCAACCACCATCAGCGGCGACACGGATGTGGCCGCCTCCGGCAGCGCACTTTATGCTTATGCGGGCAATGGCACGACGGTCAACGGCGTGTCTTTCACACAGGTCAGCAGCGGCACGACGTGGGGCAACGTCAGCTTAAGCGGATTTGGCAGTTTCTACACCGCCTACACGGCAACCGCAGCTCCGTTCAATACCCTGCCCGGCGAATATCAAAACGCGATTGCCGGCGGGGCTTATGGCGGAGCGACCGCAGGAACCGTGACCTTGAACGGCCTGACCGTGGGGCAAGACTATGTGGTTCAGATTTGGGTGAACGACAGCCGAACCGCCGGTAACGGACGGAGCGAAACCGTCACCAGCAGCGGTGGCAACTCGGCCACCTTGACTTACAACTCCACCACTGCAGCCGGTGGGGTTGGTCAATTCACGGTCGGGTTTTTCACGGCGGACAGCACGAGCCAGACCTTCACGCTGACGCCCAGCGCTTCCGGTTCCGTCCAACTCAACGCGATCAGCGTGCTGGACGTTGGCACTGGCGGCGGTGGTACGACGCGGACTTGGGCGGGCGGCGCCAGCACCTCCTGGGGCGCGGCGGGCAACTGGAACCCGGCCGACGTCGTGCTTCCGGGCGACGCCATTATCTTTAACAGTTCATCCACGGCCAATCTGGCCACGATGCTGGATGTGAGCTACAATATAGCGTCGCTGACTTTAAATAATGCGCCAGCTCCGGTTTCCATCGGCGCCGAGGGAAACACGTTGGCGATTAGCGGTGGCATCAATCTCATTGGTGCGGGCCAGAGCTTGACGATCAACGACTCGTTGGTGCTCGGTGCCAGCCAAGCCTGGAACGTCACCGCCAATGACACTTTGACTGTCAGTTCCTCCAGCGGCGGTGTTTCCGGCAATGCGGCGCTGACCATCACCGGTGGCGGCATAGTGTCATTCCAAGCCCCGGCAACTTATACCGGCAACACGACCATCAACGGCGGTAATCTCACCGTGGCCAATGGGGATTCCCTTGCCAGCTTGAACATCAGCCTTGCCACCAACAGCCTGTTGTCCAGTGCCGGCACCCTTGCCGTCACAAATATTAACGTGGCCTCCCGTGGCTACCTGGCCCTGAGCGGAAGTGGGAGTTTTTCCGCCACCCCGACGATCAACCTGACCGGCGGCGCGACGTTTGATGTCTCCGCTGAATCTTCCCCCTACGCATTGAATGGCGGCACGTTGATCGCCAGTTCGGCGGGAGCCGTGATCAATGGCACGAACGATTGCAGCTCGGGCACGCTTTCGATGCTTTATGATGACATGCATCCGCCCTTCATTCTGACCAACGGCACCATGACGCTGTCTGTCAGCACGGTGATCACAGTGAACAATCCCGGCGCGGTGCTGGCAGCGGGGAATTACACACTCGTTGCGGCCACGGTAAACCCCTATAATTGGACGACGCTGGTGACCGGTTCATTGCCGTCCGTCACCCTCACAGGCAATGGTGCAGTGGGCCCGGTTTCACTTGCCATTGACGGTTCGGGCGACCTGCAACTGGTGGTGGGCAGCGCCGATGTTTGGACCGGCGCGAGCGATAATTCCTGGGCGAACGCCGGTAATTGGAATCCGGCCAATGTCCCCAACCCGCTGGATTGGATCTTGTTTAACAACCAGTCCACCGCCAATCTGAACACGGTGCTGAATCAGGATTTTGTGACGACGGCCATCACCATCGAAAATCCTGCCGGACCGGTCACCATCGGCGGCGGCAACAATTTGGAACTTGGCACGGGTGGCATCAACATGGCCAGCGCCAGCCAGGACCTGACCATCACCGCGCCGTTTACTGTGCCAAACGAAGCCAACTGGAATATTGCCGCGGGCCGCAACTTGAACATCAATGGCGGAGTCACGAGCGCCAGCTCCAGCGGCCCGACGATTGTGGGCGCCGGCTCGGTGAATATCAATAGTCCGATGGCCAATCAAGGCACTCTGACGGTGGCGAGCGGCAGCACGCTGAAGATGACGACGCCGAATGTTTTATCCGGCGTCTCTTCTAGCACCTTGGCTATCAATGGCGTGCTGGATTTGAATGGCTTCTCGGAAGCGATTGACACCTTGAGCGGCACCGGCATTGTGGATAACACCGGCGTCGGCGCGGCCACGCTGACCATTGGCGCGGGCGGCGACGGCAGCACGTTCCATGGCATCCTGCAAAACACCGGCGGCGCTTTGGCCTTGCAGGTGAACGGAGGCAGCCTGACATTGAGCTCATCGAACAACACCTACAGCGGCGGCACCACCTTTAATTCAGGCGCCACCCTTGGGACCGCAGCCTCCTACTCGCTTGGTACCGGGCCGGTGACCTTCAATCCGGGATCAGGAACTTATACGTACGGCTGCACGTTTGCGAATGCGCTGTCCTTGAACTCATGTGCCTTGAGCCTCGGCGGCAACCTCGACAATCAAACCTGGTCCGGACCGGTCACGGTAACCAATGGTTTTCAGATGTCCGGCGACAACGGCGGTTGCACCCTGACCTTGTCCGGTCCAATGAATATCGGCACTGGCGGACTCTCGGTGACCAACACCGGCAGCGAAGGGCCGCAAGAAGGCTATAATATTTCAGATTATGGTGATGCCCTGACCGGGCCGATCAGCGGTTCGGGCGGTGTCACCTACTGGTTGGGCGGAGCGAGTTCGCGCTTGACGGTGCAAGGGGCGAACACTTACAGCGGCAACACGATGGTGAGCGAATACCCTGGCAACACTGGCGGCAAGCTGAATGTTTGGGCCGGCGTTAACCCCTTTAGCACCGGGTCGGTGACCTTGAACGCGGGTGCCATTATCGAAGCGGCACCCGGCAGCGCTACAATCGCCAACGCCCTCACCTTGAACGGCGGCACCTTGCAATCCGAACCGCAGTATAATAACTATAACCAATTGATCTGGAATGGGCCGATTACCGTGACCGCGGATTCCGCGTTGTGTCAAAACGGAGGAGGCCAATCTGGATTAGGCAATGACGACCAATCCTCCGGCGTGGTGGTAAATGGTCCGCTGATCATGGGCGGCTTTACGCTGGGTAGTTATGGCAACCACCCGTTTTACGGAGGCAACACCATCAATGGCCCCATCAGCGGGACGGGCGCCATCCAAGTCACCAATAACGTTCTCCAAATCAATGGAACGAACACCTTCACCGGAACCTTCCGCGCCGTGGGCGGGACGCTGGGCGTGGGCAACGCGTATGCCCTGCAAAATGCCACGCTGGACATGAACGCGGCGGATACCGGCGCGGTGAGTTTCAGTCACAACTCGTTCGTCGGCGCCTTGCTTGACAGCCGCAACTTGAATAATGGTGGCTACACGCTAACTGTTGGCAACAATAACAACAATAACACCACATACAGCGGCGTGTTGAGCGGCAACGGTGGTTTGACCAAGATCGGCTCGAGCACGCAGACGCTCACCGGCGCTAATTCCTACGGTGGAAACACTACGGTCAGCGCCGGCACACTGTCCCTCTCCCAGCCCACCCTGCCGTTGCTTTCCATGGTGTCCGTCGCCAGCGGAGCCGCGCTAAACCTGAACTTCAATGCAACGAATGCGGTCGTGGCGCTGGTGCTCAACGGCGTCAGCAAGCCCAGCGGGGTTTACAACAGCGCCAACTCGGGCGGACTCATTACCGGCGCCGGCGCCATCCAGGTGGGCGCCTACCCGTATGTTTGGTCGGGTGCCGTGAGCGGCGAATGGAGCATCAACCAGCTCGCGTCGCCCAAAAACTGGACATACCACGCGGGCCAAATAGATTATGCCGATGGCGTAGCGGTGTTGTTTGATGATACACTCACCGCCAACAGCGCGGTGAACATTTCGTTGGCCAATGTCTCACCGGCCTTGGTAACCGTTAGCAATACCATCAACAACTACACAATCGGGGGGAACTTTGGCATCGCCGGGACTTGCGCACTCTTCAAGAATGGTTCGGGCACAGTCGCCCTCAACACCACCAACTCCTACACCGGCCCCACCGTCATCAACAGCGGTGTGCTGACGCTCGGCGGGTCGGGCTTGGGCAACGGCAGCTATGCCGCGAACATCACGAACAATGGCACTTTGAACCTGACCAATTCCAATAGCCAGACGCTATCCGGGATTATTTCCGGAACGGGTGCCATCAATGATGGCGACTCCGGCGGGATGGCTTTGAACGGAGCGAATACCTTCAGCGGTGGCTTCAATATGCTCCCGGGTGCAGGCAATCTTGGTTCTGGAACCACCAGTAGTGCTGGAATTGCTTTACAATTTGGCACCGGGCCGGTGACGATGATGACCGGCGCCCAAGGCGTTTACGAGGGCATCTACAGCGTTGCTTCGCAGACCTACACCAACAGCCTGACGGCCAACGGCGCCTTGGTGCGTATTGGCGGCGGCAACAGTCGCCAGCTGACGTGGGCCGGGCCGGTCATCTTGTCAACAAACGGTCTCGAAACCGGTGGCGATGGCGGTACATCCGCGGCGGGAGTCATTTTTACCGGCAATTTTACTTTCAACACCACCAACAGCTATCTTACTGCCTTTGATAATGAAGGCTGCGCCATCTACGGAGGCATCAGTGGCAATGGGGTCGTATTGAACACGGCCAACTCATCCGCAGCGGTCGGCTTGCAACTCTACGGCCCGATTAGCGGCTCCATGAGCATTTACAATGTCAGCGGAACGGTCACCTTAAACGCGGCGAACCCCTTCACCGGCACCCTCCGCTCGGGCGGGGGATCCGTGACCGTGGCCAATGCGTTGGCGCTCCAAAATGCGACCTTGGATATGAACCCGGCGGACAGCGGCGCGGTGACTTTCAGCCAGGCTTCCATCATTGGAGCATTGATGGACACCCGCAACTTGGCCAGCAGTTATACCTTGTCCGTTGGCACCAACAATGCCAGCACGACTTATAGCGGCGTGTTGAGCGGTTCCGGCGGCCTGACCAAGATCGGGACCGGCACGCTGACCCTCTCCGGAGCGAACACTTACACCGGTGCCACCGTCGTCAATGGCGGCGATTTGGCCTTGAGCGGCGGATCCATTGCTAGCACCGTCATGACCGTGGCCGGTGGCGCGACGTTCGATGTTTCAGGTGCGGCCTCGACCCTCACGCTGGCCAGCGGCAGCACTTTGGCGAACACTTCGGTAGGCGCAGTGCTCAATGGCGCGATCAATGCCAGCGTCGGCACCCTCTCGCTCGTGGTTGACGGCGTCCATCCCGGTTTCATTCAAACGAACGGCACGCTGACGGTGTCTTCCAGCACGGTGTTCACGGTGAACAACGCCGGACCGACGTTGGCGCAAGGCACTTACCCCATCATCTCCGCCGCGACCACTGGCAACACTGGTCTGGTTACGGCCGGTCCGTTGCCGCAATCGGTGGTCGTCACGGGCAGCGGTGCGGTTGGGGCTGCGACGTTGCAAACCAATGTTTCCGGCGGTCTTAATCTGGTGATTGGCAGCCCCCTGGCGTGGACCGGCTCCAGCAGCACCGCGTGGAATACGGGCGGCAATTGGACGACGCTGGCGGTGCCCGCGAATGGTTCCATAGTTGATTTCAACGGCTCCTCCACAGCGAACCTCGCGACGGTTTTGAATGCAAATTTTAACCTTCTGGCTCTAAACTTGCTTAATCCAGCCGGCGCAGTCTCCATCGGCGGGACAAGCACGTTGACCGTGACCAACGGCATTAGTCTTGCGGCGGCGACTACCAACCTGACCATCACGGTGCCGGTCGTCTTGGGTGCGAGCCAGTCTTGGACGGTGACCAATAACTGCACCCTGAGCGTCAATAGCAACGTGTCTGGCAGTGCGGCTTTGACCGTTTTGGGCAGCGGCACAGTGTCGCTGAACGGTACGAACACCTACACTGGCGCCACCACCGTCAATGGCGGCAACTTGAATCTGAGCGGACAAATCACGGCGTCCAGTGTCACCGTCTCCAACGGCGGCGCATTCAAGGAATCGGCCGCCGGCGTGATTACGGGTTCGGGCACCTTCACCCAAAACAGTACCAAAACCTCCACGCTAGGTGGATCGAACACCTTTACCGGCGCCATCACGGTCAGCGCCGGCGAACTGGACATCACCAACTGGGGCGCGACCGGTCTGGCAGGCCCCACGGTGGGCAACACGGCCGCCACCGCAACTTTGGGCATCTTTGGCGGCACGCTGGCGCTGGGCGCCAACACCTTTGTCATCGGCTCCGGATCGGGTCCCGCCTACGTCGGCATTGTGAATCAGACCGGCGGCACGGTTTCATACACCGGCGGCACCGCCACGTTGCTTGGCAACGGCCTTGGATCTGTCGGCATCTACAACTTGAGCGGTGGCACACTCTCCAGCGGAACGTATGCCGCCAACAATCGCGGGATAATACTGGCCGTCAACAACGAGTGCACCGGCATCTTCAACTTGAGCGGGACGGGTGTTCTTTCTATGCCCCTGGCCGAACTGCAGGTGGGGCGGAATGACAGCGCGGTGTTGGGCGGCACGGCGGTTTATACCCAGAACGGCGGCTCCGCTACCCTCGGCTATCTGGCCATCGGCGGACAGAGCAGTGCCCAGGGAACCACCGCAACGTTTGCCATCACCAACGGCACCTTCGTCGCCACCAACTTCCAAACGCTCGTGGCCGCACCCAGCAGCATCGCCACGCTTTACCTCGGCGGCGGCGCGCAGGTGACGTTGCCCGCGTTTCCGACCAGGGCTGGCACAGCCAACATCACGTTTGACTTCACCAATGGATTCCTGTCGCCGCTGGTGGCCAGCGCCAGCTATATGCCGGCCGGAACCTTTAACAACGCTTATCTGACGACCAATGGTGTCAACTTCAACATCGCCAGCCTCAATCCGATCACGGTGGGGCAAAGTCTGCAAAACGCCCCGTCCCAAGCTGGCACGCTGACCAAATCCGGCGCGGGCACGCTGACCCTCTCCGGCACCAGCACCTACAGCGGCCTGACGACCGTCAGCGCGGGTGAACTGAAGCTGCAGACCGGCGGTTCGGGCGCCTCGGCCATCACGGTGGCGGCGGGCGCCACCAACGGAGTCGTCGTTGCCGCCAACAACGGTCAGTGGGTCAGCTCCGGCAATCTGACCTGTCAAAATGGCAGCCTGCTGCATATTGATTACGCAAACAATGCGCCCAGCACGACAGTGGCGCCGATGCAGGTCGCCAATTTTGCGCCTGGCACAGGCTTGACGCTGACGATTTCCGCTGTGCCCGTTGCCCTCGCTAGCGGTCAATATCCGCTGATCACTTGGACCGGCAGCGGCCCGGCGAATACCAATGCGTTCACAACCCTGGTTCTGCCTGCCAGCCATATCTTTGGCAATTTGAGCGTCAGCGGCAGCACGCTTTATTTGAACGTCACCGCCAACACCGAGCCTTTGACCTGGAACACCGGCAATGGCGCTTGGGATACGACGACCACCACCAGTTGGGTGGACAACACGGCAACGGCGGCAACGTACATTAATGGCGATCAATTGGTATTCGACGACGCCAGCAGCGCCGCCGGCAATCCCATCGTCGCGCTCAGCTCCACGCTCTTGCCGTTAGGGGTGACGATGAAGAGCACCAGCCACAATTACACCATCAGCGGCACCGGCGGGATCGGCGGCAACACGTCGCTGACGCTGGATCCGGCGAACACCATGACCCTAACCCTGGCCACCTCCAACAGCTACACCGGCGGCACGGTCGCCAATGCCGGCACGCTGGCGCTGGGGAATGCCAACGGGCTTGGCTCCGGCGCCTTGACTCTGTCCGGCGGCAATCTGGATAGTTCCGTGGCCAATCTGGTCAACTCCAATAACAATGCCCAGAGTTGGAATTCGGATTTCACCTTCGTCGGCTCGCAGAATCTGAACCTCGGCACTGGCGCGGTGACGCCCAGCGCCAGTCGTCAAGTTACCGTCACGGCTAACACTCTGACCGTCGGCGGCGCGATCGGCGGCGGGGCCATCAGCTTGACCAAGTCTGGCACCGGCACGCTGGCGCTTTCCGCCGCGAATACCTACAGCGGCGGCACCACGGTCAACGGCGGCACGCTTCGTCTCGGTGTTGGCGGAACCTTGGGTAGCGGCAGCTATGCGGGGGCCATCTCCATCGCCAGCGGCGCGGTCTTGGAATACAGCAGCAGCTCCAGCCAGACCTTTTCCGGCGCGATCACTGGCTCAGGTGGGCTGACCAAGGACGGCCCCACAAAAAGCGACCTCACGCTGTCCTCCACAGCGAACACCTACAACGGCCTTACCACCATTACCAACGGCCGGATTTTGGTTACGGCGGCAGGCAACTTGGGCGGCGGCACCACCATCGTGCAAAACAACCTGGGCCAGCTTTATGTCAATGGTAACGCGACATACAGCAATCCCATGAACCTCAGCACCACCGGCTATTCGGAAGGGGACGCGAACAACAACTTTGACGGCGCCGTCCGCGTTGACACTAGCGCCACGCTGTCGGGCGCGATCACGCTGTCGGGAAACGCCCGGATCGGGAACTATGGCGGGTCGGGAGTCACGATTGCCATCAGCGGTCAGATCACCGGCGCCTACGGCCTTGACTTCTACGGCATGAACAGCGGTGCCAATTCTCGGAATTTCCTGCTCTCCAACCCGGCTAACAACTTCACCGGCAACGCTAATATATTCTGCAATGACTACGCCAGCGCACGCACTGGTGCATCCACCACTCTAGAACTTGGCGCGTCGGGGGTGATCCCCAACGGGAACGGCTTCGGCAATGTTGTCTTCAACGGTGCGGACGCGAATCACTTGACCATCCTGGAGATGAACGGCTTCAACCAAACCATCAACGGGGTGAGCAACGTCTCGGCGACGGGAGCCATCATTCGCAACACCACGGCCGGCGCCTCGACGCTGACGATTGGCAACGCGAACACCAACAGCAGTTACTCCGGCGGCATCACGGACGGCGGTGCCGGGAAGACCCTGGCCCTGACCAAGATTGGTTCCGGCTTGGTGACGCTCTCGGGCGTGAACACCTACGTCGGGGCGACCACCATCAGCGCGGGCGAATTGGTGGGCGCCACCGGCGGTTCCTGCTCGAACAGCGCCTTCACCGTGTCCTCGAGCGCCACCAATGGCGTGCAGGTGCTGGCGGCCAACGGCCGGTGGGCTTGCGGCGCGCTGACTTACAGCGCCGGCACGACCTACGCCGACTTCAATTTCGGCGGTTTGACGCCCAGCACCACCACTGCGCCGCTGCAAGTCACCAACGCGCTGACGTTCATCGGCTCACCCGCGGTTGGCCTGCGCAATCTGGGCCCGGTTACCAACGGCGTTTATCCGCTCATCAAATACGGAACGGTTTCCGGCACGCTTCCGACCACCTTCACCGCGGCGAACATCAGCGGCCTCATCAGCAACAGTGCGGCGGCACAAACCCTTTATCTCGTCGTGAACAATGGCGGAAACGTGTTGTTGTGGGCCGCCAGCAATGGCCCCTGGGACATCAATGCCACCCCCGGCTGGAAGAACCCGACCGGCACGACCGGCTTGAATTATCTGGACGGCGACTACGTGACGTTTGACGACACGGCCAGCGGCACGTCGCCGATTGCGCTTGCCTTGAACACGACGGTCAATCCCGGCAGCGTGACGGCCAATTTGACGAACAAGAACTACACCATCAGCGGCTCTGGCACCATCGCTGGCGCCACCGGGCTGACCAAGAATGGCACCGGCACACTGACACTATCAGGCGCGAGTACCTACACCGGCGGCACGACCATCAACGCGGGTATGGTGAAATTTGCTGGCGCGTCATCCCTGCCAGCGACCGGCGTGGTCACCGTCGCCACCAACGGAACCATTGACCTGGGCGGCCAGAGTCTGGCCACCACGGGAGTGGTCACGCTGCAAGGCGGCAGCACGCTGCAAGACGGCACGCTCATCTGTAACAATACAAGTGAGGCCGGCAACAACCAGTTCACCGGCAGCATCACCAATGGGACAGGCGGGGCTTTCGTCTCCAACCAGCGGCTGCTGCTGGCCAATACCGCAAGTGGTTCGCTGACGCTCGCGGGCAGCGGTTCGATGACCTTCGGTGGCGACAATGGCGGCAGCATGAACTACGTGGCGGTCGGGGCCTTTACTTCCGTCTTGACCCTCAACGGCGGCACCCTGAACTTCACCAATTCGACGGTTGGCACTGGAAACGGCTGGTTGAACATTGGCAACAACACTGCCAACGCCAACGGATCCATCGTGGTCAACGGCGGCGCCATGAATGTCGGCACTTGGTTGAAGCTGGGTGGCGTCTACAACAGCGCGCAAGGCCTCACCTCGACGTCAGCGCTCACCATCACGAACAACGGGTCGGTGATCGTCGGCGGCGGTTCCGCCGGCACCAACGGCATTTTGTTCATGGACGGCGCCATTGGCGACATTACCGCAAACACCGGCGTGGCCACCTTGACGGTTGGCAGTGGTGGCACGCTCACCGTCGCCCAGATCCAGACTGGCAACTCCGGCACGAACACGATCAACTTTAACGGCGGCACGATTGTTGCCAGTGCTGGTGCAACAAATTCGTTCCTGAACCCGGCCCCCGGATTGACGGTCAACGTGCAGAACGGCGGCGTGACGATTAATTCGGGCACAAACAGCATTCAAGTTGGGGCCGCGCTGACGGCCAACGGCACCGGCGGATTGATCAAGACCGGCGCCGGTACGCTAACGCTCACCAACGCGAACACCTACACGGGCGGCACCACCATCAGTGTCGGCACGCTGCTCGCAAACAATCCGAGCGGCAGCGGCAGCGGCACCGGTACGGTCAACATTAACAGCGGCGGCACGCTCGGCGGCACCGGCACGATTACAGGTTTGGCCACTAACAATGCCGGCGGCATCCTCTCGCCGGGCGTGGGCGGCAACGGCAATCTCACCCTCAACGGCAACCTGACGCTGTTGTCCGGTTCCACCAACACCTTTGCTGTAAATGGCAGCATCCCAACCAACAACAGTGTGGTCTTGGGCGCCGCGGTGACCTACGGCGGCGTGCTGAACATCATTACCAATGGTACGTTCACCATCGGCCAGACCTTCACACTGTTCAGTGGCGCGGGCGCGACGAATGCCAGCAACTTTGCGAGCATTGCGGGCAACCCTGGCACCGGGATGGTCTTCAACTTCACCAATGGCGTGTTGAGCGTCGTCAGTGCCGTCCTGCCACATGCGGTGATCAACAATGTCACCGTAACTGGTGGCAATCTGATTCTGCAAGGCACCAACGGTGCGGCCTCAGGCACGTATTCCATCCTGACCTCCACCAACCTTGCCTTGCCGTTGGCGAACTGGACGACCAACAGCACCGGCTCGTTCACCGCGGGCGGGTCGTTTAGCAACGCGGTTCCGGTCACCAGCCAGCCGCAAGTCTTCTTCCAGATCAAGCAACCTTGATCCGATCAGGCTGGAAATGCGCAGACCAGCCGCCTGAAGGTGGCTGGTCTGCTAAATCCATCACGGCAAACCCGGGCACGCCGAGCTTGTTCTTGGGCGTCGCGCAGTAGGAATTGCGTGGGCTGGTTTGGGTTGGACGAGTGGCCGCCGCAGCATTTACCCAGGGTAGCTCCTTCGTCGCAACCCTGGGCTGGATGATCGAATCCCGCTGGGATTCAAGCCCGGAATTTCCGAAAGGCATTAGCGCTAGTGTAGTGTATCACAATTGACTAGACATAAAGGATTTTTCATGCAAAATCGTTGCCGATGCCAAAAATTGCCAGCGCGGTGGTC
>Ga0316217_10003688_pt1 | contig 17147 bp, 14 predicted proteins | sample 1anoAmetaG_FD_203633 | JGI IMG/M metagenome (GOLD analysis project Ga0316217, IMG submission 203633) | Freshwater microbial communities from Trout Bog Lake, Wisconsin, USA - 1anoA | ecosystem: Environmental > Aquatic > Freshwater > Lake > Hypolimnion/Profundal zone | place: USA: Wisconsin...
AGCAGAGGAAGTTGTGAGATATCGGCTTATATGGACTGGAATGCCAACATCGATATCAGTCAGCAACGTATAGAATCGAAGATAGCCGAAATACGCAATACCCTTCCACCCGATGTGCAGGTGACAGTAGAGCGGATGAACCCTTCTATCCTTCCTGTTATAGGGTATTCGCTGGAGAGTAAAACCCGTACGCCTATCGAGATGAAACTGCTGGCAATGTACACCATCAAACCATATCTGTCGCAGGTGGCTGGTGTATCGGAGGTTAGGGTGATAGGAGGTAAGGAAAAGGAATACTGGCTGCAACTGGATATTCATAAGATGAGTACACTGGGACTAACTCCCGATACCATCAGTGCCGCTCTGGCGCAGACAAACTTCATCAAGTCGAATGGTTATTTATCCGATTACAGGCTGCTGTACCTGACTGTTACCGATGCTTCTGTAAGTTCTAAAGAGCAATTGGAGAATGTAGTCATCAGCAACAATGGTAAACGGATTGTGCTGTTGAAGAATATAGCTTCGGTAGATATTCAGGAAGCAAAGGAATACGTAAAGATTAATGCAAACGGGCATGAGGGCATCTTGCTGGCAGTCATCAAACAACCCAATGCAAATCTTGTGGACCTGTCGGAGAAGATGAATAAGAAGCTGGAAGACCTGAAGAAGATACTTCCCAAAGATGTTTCCGTCCTACCTTATTATGTACAGGCCAGCTTTGTAAAGGACTCTATCAAAAGTGTGACGGATAGCCTGTGGATAGGGCTTGCTCTTGCTATATTCGTAGCCATCATCTTCCTTCGTTCCTTCAAGGCAAGTGCTGTAATACTTCTTACCATTCCGGTGATATTATTACTCACCATTATCATACTCTATGCTACCGGACAAACCCTGAACATCATGACCCTTGGTGCCTTGGCAGCAGCAATAGGTTTGATAATAGACGATGCCATAGTGGTGGTGGAACAGATACATCGTACCCACGAGGAACATCCCGAACAGCATACTTCCAAACTGATAAAGAAGGCCATCAAATACCTGTTTCCTGCTATGGTAGGTTCTTCGCTTAGTACCATTGTTATCTTCCTTCCTTTCCTTCTGATGACCGGTGTGGCAGGGGCTTACTTCAAGGTAATGACCAACACTATGATTATTACCCTGGTTTGTTCTTTCTTTGTTACCTGGCTCATATTGCCCGTTATATATCTCTTGTTTTCCGGCAAAGAAAAGAAGCAATCAACACTCATAAGGGTTACGCAATCGCACAACATTAAGCCCAAAAGATGGGTGGGATTCTTCGTCAGACATACCTGGATAAGTCTCGTCATCATGGCTTTATTAGTTACTTCTATTATATTCATCTTCCCCCGTTTAGAAACAGGCTTCCTTCCCGAAATGGACGAAGGCAGCATTGTACTCGATTACAATTCTCCTCCCGGCACTTCACTCGAGGAAACCGACAGGATGCTTCGCGAGGTAGAGAAGTTACTCGTTAATGTACCCGAGGTAGAAGCCTATTCCAGAAGAACAGGCACACAGATGGGTTTCTTTATTACCGAGCCAAGCAGGGGCGATTATCTGATACAGTTAAAGAAGAACAGAACTAAAACTACCGAAGATGTTATCACCGATATCCGCAGGCAGGTGGAAGCCTCACAGCCCGCACTACGTATAGATTTCGGACAGGTTATCAACGATATGCTCGGCGACCTCATGACCTCCGTTCAGCCAATAGAAGTAAAGATATTTGGCAACGACCCCGCACGACTGAAAGAGCTGTCTAAGAATGTAGCCAACATAGTCTCTAAGGTAGAAGGCACAGCCGATGTATTCAACGGCATCGTTATAGCAGGTCCCTCCATCAATGTCGAGCCCAACTATAGCACCCTTGCGCAGTTTGGCATTACCCCCACCAATCTGCAGTATCAGTTGCAGTCTGCTCTCGAGGGCAATATAGCCGGCACCGTATATAACAGAGAACAACTGAATAATATAAGGCTCATATATCCCAACAGCAAAAGCCTCAGTATAAAGGATGTGGAAAATACACAGATATTCTTACCCGGTGGCAAGCTCATGCCCATCAAAAGCCTTGCTGCGGTACACCTTATCAGTGGCGATGCCGAAATAGAAAGGCAGGACCTTCAGTCTATGGGAGTAGTTACAGGCAGGTTGGAAGGTAAAGACCTTGGTACAGTAATGAAAGACATACAAACGCAGGTGTCCACCAGACTCTCATTACCACAGGGTTATTCCATCGTGTATGGCGGTTCTTATGCCGAACAGCAGCAGTCCTTCAGGGAGCTGTTGGCCATCCTCATCGCCGCCAGTCTCCTTGTCTTTGGTGTCATCCTCTTTCTGTTCAAAGACTTCGGTATTTCCTTCATCATATTCCTCATTGCCATACTCGGCATTTCCGGTAGTTATATGGGTTTATATCTCACACATACCCCGCTCAATGTAGGCAGTTATACCGGGCTCATCATGATAGTAGGCATCATCGGCGAAAACGCCATCTTCACCTATCTGCAGTTCCAACAGGTGTACAGGCTTACCGGCGATGTGAATGAAGCCATCATCTATTCCATCTCCACCAGGCTTCGTCCCAAACTGATGACTGCTTTGGGAGCTATTATAGCCTTATCTCCTATTGCATTTGGTGTAGGCACCGGCGCTCAGATGCATCAGCCATTAGCCATAGCAGTCATATCAGGATTCATCATCGCCCTGCCTTTGTTGCTGATTGTATTACCTAGCTTAATAAAGCTACGGTATCTGAGAGTGAAGAAGCCAATGGAAGCGGTATAAAGGTTATCATTCTAAACTTTTTAAATGCCTATTCAAGGGAATACAGAATACAAATTTAATTGACGATTTAAGATTTGGAAATTAATACAATTAACCAAAACAACATTTCAGCATTAATTTTCCTATTCCTTATTACCACTCATCATTAAAACAACTTAATACAAAAATTTAATACTCTATACCTACTCATTTCAGGCATCTTTTTTTGACAATATTTTACTGTTTTCATGGCTCTTCATGTATTAGTTTGAGGGTTTAATCATTCACAACTTTATCAGATTACTGTATGATTGATTCATACAAAAGTTATATTATTTAGCTTTAAATATTTCAATATTTAGCAGAATATGCCCTTTTAAAGCCTTTTTTACTGTTAATCAACGGTTTTTGTTTTAGTTAAAAAATCAACTTTCATTAACAGTGTTTTGTATAAACCATCAGACAACAAGGCATTTAATCACTACACAAACTTGACACCTTTTGCTATTGTGTATGGACAAAACAATAGCGATGTTTGTTCTGTCAAATCGAAATATCCAATCGAAAGATTATGAAAAAAGAGGGTTTAAATATTAACAACATAAAAAATGAAAACGGCAACAGTAACAAGGTTGCACAATCAGTATGCTTAGAATTTAAAAGTCAATTTATCCTTTGCAGCAGTTCAGTTATCAGTCAAACAGTCAGTCAAAGTCACCGTTCTTTAAGAACCAATATCCAAAGTACAATATCCAATAAGAACTATCTGCTGCCACATACCCTCTTTGTTTATAAAGAGGGTATGGTGAAAGGATAAAAGCGTTCACCGAAAAATCAAAGTCCAGTAATGTCCATTTCCAATATATCCAATTTCCAGTCCACGTTAAAATACAATGTCCATGAAACCGAATTTTACAACATCCATCACATTTATCCTGCTGCTGCTAGTAGCAAGCACCGTGTGGGGCAACACCAACAATACCATCGGTAATAAAGCTACTGCCATTACTTTAAACAAGAAAATAATTGCTGTCCCTGTTGACTTAAAAGCTACTAAGGAAACAAAGATGCTTTTCAACAACATGATGCAGTTGGGCAAAAGCAAGAATGTATTGTTCGGACATCAGGATGATTTAGCATACGGTTCAAGCTGGAGATATAATACTGCCAACAAGGGTAATTTACATGTAAGCGATACTAAAGATGTAGTAGGCGATTTGCCTGCATTGTTTGGCTGGGATCTTGGTCAGTACTATCCCGATTCATTAAACTATTTAATCAATGGTGTTTTAATACATGACCTGAAAAAATTCATGATTTCTGCCTATCAGAATGGTGGTATCAATACTATCAGCTGGCATTGCGATAATCCTTTAACCAAAGGAAACTTTGCAGACTGCAACAGAAACACTGTACATGCCATACTTACTGATCCTGCTGTAAATGGTACATTCCTGAAATGGCTGGGGTATGTAGCCGATTTCATTGGCGATCTGAAAGTAAATGGAGTGCCTATTCCGGTAATATTCCGTCCTTTCCATGAAAGTAATTTATACAACAGTTTCTGGTGGGATAATGGTGCCTGTGGTGCCGAAGAATACAAGATGCTGTGGAAGCTGACGGTTAGTTATTTAAGAGATACAAGACAACTGCACAATATACTGTTTGCATTCTCAGTAAACGATGGTTTTACAGAAGAGTCTTTTGGCAACAAGTTTCTGAAAGATTATGTAGACATCATTGGATTCGACATTTATCAGAGAGTGAACTCCTTTACTGAAATGAGCAGTTTCATCAACAAGACAAGAACCAACTGCAAGAACATGTCGGTAATAGCAGCTAAGTACAGTAAGGTTCCTGCTATCACTGAAATAGGAGCTGAAAACATTCCTTATTCAAAATGGTGGACAGAGGCTTTCTTACCTGCCATCAACAACATGCCGATTGCATATGCATTGCTCTGGAGAAATCCATACAAGGCTGTGGATGCTTCTGCAAGTTATTCAGTGTCTATCAATCACAGCAGCGTGAATGATTTCATAGACATGTACAACAACAACCCTCAGATTATATTCTGCAAGGATGCAGCAGCATTGGATTTATACAGATAATTATTCTATTAAAAATATATTTAAAATCATTGTTATGAAAACAAGAATAAACACAATACCATCGGTTAACACGAGTGAAAATATTGATCTTCATATTGATAACCTTATTGATAAGGTAAATATAAAACTGAATAAACTAAAGAATAAAGAATACCTGATTGAATACCTGGTATCGACAGGTATCAATATTGATCTGGCTAAAAAAATGGTAAACCGGACTCCATGAATATGGACATGAATAATCAAAGGGTTTTGTTGGTTATAGGTATTTGAAAAACGGGATATCATAAGTGCAATACTGGACAATTGTATTTATTAACTATCCCACGGTATGAGAGCCTTCTTAAGTTTAAATACTTTTGAGGGCTTTTTCATTTAAATAATTGTGCTCAATAATTATATTGTTTAACAACAGTAATAAATATCTAGGTTCAAAGTAAACAAATACTATATTCGTAAGGTCTTTTACTACTGTATAGTAAAGTACAATTACCTATACAACAGTTGAGTAAGATTCCAAAATTGTAATCTATGACACCTAACTATGCATTGCAGGAGCGGCTTAGGTCGATCAGTAATATATTGATTTATTGTGTTTTCGCAATTGCCGTTTATTCTTTAACCGGCATGACTTTCTTTTTCGAATTATTTATTAAAACAAATTTCCAGGGAGTTATAATCAATCCTTTAGCTGCTGTATTGTTTATTCTTGTAGGTGTCTCATTATTATCATTAAATTCCGGAAACAATACTCCTAAGCAGGTTTTTATTGGAAAATCAATTGCTGTAATTATTAATATAATCAGCATAGGGTTAATCATCCGTTATTTATTCAGCTTTGATCTGGGGCTTGACAAAATATTATTTACTTCTAAATTTAATTCAGGTCACTTTTTCAGATTATCATTACCAACAGCTTTTAGTTTCTTGCTGGAAGGTATTGCACTATTATTGATTAGACAAAATACGCTAAAGTCAAAAATAATTACACAGACATTATCATTGATTATTGGCCTGATAGGTAGTTTTTTATTATTAAGTTATTTATATAAAGCTAATGACTTATTAAATGTATTTACACCTTCTCCTACTTCTTTCTTTGCTACCATAGCCCATTTATTTATAGCATTTATTATCTTCTTTGCTAACCCAGGTGATTTTTTAGCAGGAGAAATAAGTAAAACAAAAACAGGGAGTAAAGTATTGTTTATATTTTTACCTATAGCCACTTTATTGCCTGTATTGTTTTTCTGGCTACATCAGAATTATAATTATGCATCCGGGTTACAGGGAATTGTTTTATCAGTTATTTTATTTATAATCATCAGTATATTGATCCTATATTATTGCATTAGATTAATTAATGTAAATATTAATCAGTTATTAGATACTCAAACAGCTTTAAAAGACAGTTTAAAAAAAGTTGAACATCTAAGTGGTCTGGTAATGTTATCTACTGACGCCATTATTACTACGGATACTAATTCATTAATTACCAGCTGGAATAAAGGAGCAGAAAACATTTATGGATATACTGCTGATGAAGTAATGGGTAAAAATAAATATGAAATCCTGGATGCTCCATTTGTTACCCCTGAACAATATAATGAAAGAGTTAAAACCCTGATACAAGTAGGGGAAATGCGGGAAAACAGAATGCGGAAAAACAAATCAGGCACAGTTATTACAGTTTCTCATGTATCGGTTGTAAACAAAGATGCTAAAGGGAATATTACCGGTTTTATTGGCATTGGAAAAGACATAACACAACTGGTGAAAGCAGAAAGTGAACTTGCAGCAATAAACTATTCTTTAGATGAACAGGTGAAAATAAAGACAAAGGAATTGTCATCTATTTATGACCGTATTTCAGATGCAGTAGCCTCATTGAATAATAACTGGGAATATACTTATCTGAATAAGAAGGGAGAAGATTTTTTTAAGAACATCACTAATACTCAGGAGTCGGTTATTGGTAAAAATGTATGGGAAACATTTCCATTTCTGGTTGGTTCCGAAACCGATATGGCATACAAATGGTCTGCCTTTAATCAGGAAACTTTTAGAGTTGAAATTAATTACAAACAATTCAATATATGGACTGAACAAACCATATATCCATCCAAAGAAGGTATTACTGTTTTTTTAAGAGATATTACCCAACAGAAAATTGCAGAAATTAAACAAAGAGAAACAGAAGAAAGATATAAGAATATTGTTGAAACAGCGCAGGAAGGTGTATTGGTAAGCGATGAAAACAGTATAATATTGTTTGTTAATGATTACTTTACTAAAATAGTAAATGAAAATAAAGAAAACATTATAGGCAAACCTGTTTCTGCTTTTTTTGATGTACAGGATAATCAGAAAATAGATACACATTTAGAAAAACGAAAGAGTGGTATTGTTGAAAATTATGAATTTGATTTAAAGTTAAAAGACGGAATTGTTAAAACAGTTTCTGTTACCGGTTCGCCTTTATACAACAATGGAATATATTCCGGTTCATTGGCTATGTTCAACGATATTACTGAAAGAAAACAAATAGAAAAAGAATTATTGCGAACCAATAAACTATATAATGTACTAAGCAGGCTAACCCGACTGTTGGTAAATATAGATTCTCAGCAAAAGTTTTTTGAAGATGCCTGTAATATCCTGATTGAATTAAGCAACGATTTAAGCCTGGTCTGGATTGGTCAGCATAATAATGAAGAACATAAAGTAGATTTAATTTGTGCCGCAGGTGAATCAGTCGGTTTCGCTTCCCACCTGAAAATTAAATTGAATGAAACGGATTCAACCCATGGAATGATTGCCCAGACTATTAGCAGAGGCTTGCATTATATATGCAATGATTATTTTTCCGATCCCAATACCAGCCTTTGGCAGGAACCTGCTCTTCAATATGGATTTGCTGCTGTTGCAATGTTTCCTTTGAAACTTAATGTTAATGTATGGGGTTCTTTGAATGTATATTCTTCATCAAAAGATTATTTTAAGGAATCAGAAGTACAGTTGTTTGATAAGATAGCCGAAGTAATAAGTATTGGTCTTGCTAAGCTGGAAGATGAAGCGATTAAAAATAAAAGAGATCACGAATTGCTGGTAGCAAAAGAGGAATGGGAACGAACCTTCAATTCAATACCCGACTATATAGCGATACTCGATAATCATCACAATATAGTTCGTGCCAATAAAGCTATGGCTGAATTGCTGAACCTAACTACAGAAAGTATTATAGGACAAAAATGTTATACTTTAATGCATGGTAAAGATTGTCCGATAGGTGGATGTCCTCATACTGCTTTAATGGAAGATGGTAAAATGCATTCTGCTAATATATTCGAAAAAACACTTGGTGCACATCTCGATGTAACTACTTCACCCATTATAGATAAGGATGGAAATGTATTAGGTAGTGTACACATAGCCAGAGATGTTAGTGAACAAAAGAAAGCAGACAGGAAAATTAAACAACTAGCTGATATCAATGAATTTTCTGCCGCTTTTGTTGGAATGGCAAACGTTGACAAACAAATATTATATTTTAATCAATCTGCCAGGTTAGCTTTGGATTTAGAGGCTACAGAAGATATAAACAACTACTATGTAAATGATTTTCATACTACTAAATCTTCAGAAAATTTATTCAATACAGTAATACCTATATTAAAAGAGAGGGGGATATGGTCTGGTGTATCTGAATGGATTAGCAGAAAAGGGAGAATAATACCTGTATTACAAGTAATTATTTGTCATTATGACCATTATGGAATACTTGAATTTACTTCCACCACAGCTATTGATATAACTGAAATAAAGAATAAAGAAGAAGAACTGAAGAAACTGGCAGATGATTTAAGATCACTTTCCAATAGTCTGATAACTGCCAGGGAAGAAGAAAGAAAAGCTGTAGCTAAAGAAATTCATGATGAACTTGGTCAGAATCTTACTATCTTAAAACTGGATGTAGCATGGATATTGAATCACATTCAAACAGATGATATTATACTCAGTGAAAAGTTACAGCAATTTAAATCCATTACTGAAGATACTGTACAAACCAGCAGAAGACTATACAATTCTTTATATCCTCAAATGCTCGATGATGTTGGTCTGGTGGGAGCTATCACCTGGCATGCAAACAATTATTTAAAACCCTCCGGTATTGACTTTGAATTACAGACAAATTTAAAAGAAGGTGTATTGCCTGAGCTTCATGATATATGGCTGGTATTGTATAGGGTTTATCAGGAATGTATAACCAATGTTTTACGCTACTCCAAAGCAAACTCGGTTATTGTGGAATTGTTTATCAGAAACAATATCATTTCGCTTGTCATTCTCGATGATGGAATAGGCTTTGAAATAGATAAAGTAGATACCAGACTCCATCATGGATTATTAGGCATGAGGGAAAGAGTTAATGCTGTTAATGGCAGGCTTTCTATCGATTCTGAACCAGGGAAAGGTACCAGTACTACAGCAAGTATTCCTATACCGGATTAGTTTTTATTTGGTTTTAAAATAAAAAGAGATTATTTTTATGCATTAATTTTATATAATGAAATCTATTATAATACTCGTTAGTTCAGTGCTGATTGTAAGTGTTTGTTTTGCTCAGAAGATTTCAGCCGATATGGTGCCAGTACCTGTAAAGTCAGGGTTTATCAACAAATATCCATCCATAACTAAGATAGTCTGGGAAAAAGAAAAAGGGAATTATGAAGCCAACTTTAAAATGAACAAAAAGGAGTTTGAAGCTACCTTTGATTCTACAGGCAACTGGATTAAAACAGCAATGGAAATAGAAGTTTCGGACCTGCCTCTGTTTATTGTGACTGCTGTCAACAATGAATTCGCCGATGCGAAAATTAAAGAAGCCGCTAAAGGTGAATTTGCTGGCAATAAAACATATTTTGAAGTAAATATTAAAGTAGGAAGGCTACATTATCAGATTGAACTTACCCCCGATGGTAAGATCTTCTCAAAAGAACAACTAAAAGATTATTAGTAGCTTACAATTGTATTAACCCCTTCCTTCTTTCTTCAGTTGATACCTGGTTTTATACTCAGTTCTTTCTCCTGCCATGATCCATGTAAGCCCGAATTTGTTATTAAAACTATTAGGAGCACTACTCAGACATTCAATGGCTATATTCTTCCCATGATCGGGTGTAAATACCTGCAAGTAAGGCATTGACTCTTCCGGAAATATGCTTAAGCTGATACCATTGTTACTCAATACACAGGCAGGTGTGGTATGATCATAAATAAAGTAACAATCATCAAGATGAGTATTACCGATCAGGTTACGTGTATAAAATCTTTTATCTACTTTCATCACTCCTGTCGGAATCATCTCATTATCAAACTCAACCGAAGTATTGCTGTTGATCAACAACTCCCATTCACTACTGTTTCCTTCCAGATTAAAGTAAGGATGCCAGCCTTCATTGAAAGGAATGGCCGTTTCACTACCATTCACTATCTCCGACGTTATTGTAATGGTATTATCTTTCAATAAAGTATAGGTAATATAGGAGTCAAATATAAAAGGGTATCCCTTATCCTCTGCATCGTAATGATAATGCAATTTAACGGTAGCCCCTTCATCATCAGCTACATATCCCACTACAGTATAGCTTGCATCATAAACCAGTCCATGTATAGCATGCTTGCCCATATAAAATTTATCTATCTTATATATTCTGTTAGCTATGCTATATTCTCCGTCTTTCAGCCTGCATACAAACGGACTTAGCCTTGCCCCGTTAAACCAGGTGGCCAGTCTTTTCTGTGCATCTTCTATGCTGTTAAAAGAATCTTTTACATTGAAAGGTTTATCTTCCAGCAGTATGCTATAACTATTCAGCAAAGCCCCATAGCTATATATTTCAGCGCTACAACCCGTCAGGGTATCCTTTAATTCTATGATGGAATGATGATGTTGTTCTCTGATGGTTATCTTAAATCGCATTGCTGTAATTAATTATTTTAATAAGAATTTATATACTGTATTTTCCGTGTTCCTGCTCATTGTATTCCCATTTAAACCTCCTGTGACTCCACAGATAGTTAGAAGGGTATCGTCTGATAGTATCTTCTATAAAGCTGACCATCTTCTTAGTAATTTCTCCTTCCGGCAAGCTGCGCGGATCTGTTGTTAACAGTTCCAGTTCAGATGAATAATACCCCCTTTTCACCCTGATCATATTGGCCATTAGTATAGAGGTATTATTAAACTGTGCGCCCTTCTCGGGTCCCTTGGCAAATGGTACTTTTTTACCAAAGAATTCAGTCCAGAATCCTGCTGAAGCACCCGGGGGATTCTGATCTGCTATCAATACCAGACAATACTGCTGGTTTCTATACGGTGCAAAGGCTGCTTTAAAGTTGGATGCTGCCAGCATCTTCGTTCCAAAGCGTTCCCGTATGTACAAAAACAATCTTTCAAATACTTTATTCGATATAGGCATATACACTGTCAGAAAAGGATATTTCAACTTAGGAGAATAGCCCATATTGCAAAACTCCCAGCTGAAAAAATGCCCTGAATGTACCTGCACTTTATAACCTCTTTCTATCAGGTCGTTTATTTTTTCCGGTTCTCCTTTAAAACGCTTTTCGAGATCAGCTTCAGTGATTGACATGAACTTGATGATCTCAATAAAATTGTCGCAGAATGCTTTATAAAACTCTTTTTCTATCACTGTCAGCTCAGCTTCACTCTTTTCCGGAAAAGCAATCATGAGATTACTTCTTACAATCTTTCTTCTGTATCCAAATACATAGTATACCAGCAGATAAATGAAGTCGCTCAGGATATATATAACCCTCCAGGGCAATAAAGACAGCAGATAAAATATTGCAAATACCAGATAATACATGTTACAAAAATGGATGAAAATTAATTCATCATCATTAAAATATTTTTGGAGTAGTTTTTAGCTCTACAAATCACAGTAAACAAAAAAGCTCAGACCAAGGCTGAGCTTTTTGTAAATGTTATTCATTTTTTGGTCATCAAATCATTCTTACATGTTCGGAAAATCAGCAGTAGGACCAAATGTAGTTGGCACTGCTACATCCAGTAGTCTTAAATATACCGACAACTGACCACGATGATGATATAAATGATTCATGCACCACATTCTTACCACAGCAGCCTTTGGCATAGTGAAATAAATGGTTTCGCCATTACGCATGGTCCATGGTTTCATAAACTCTTCATCATCAATTTCGGTGAGTATCTTTTCTGCATTAGCCACAAGAGTATCGTGCAGGGCAAGTATTTCCTCCAGCGAATTAAATTCTTTAGGAGTAAAGTCACCCTTAGCAAAATCCAGTTCATCGTTAAGCAGACATTCCTTCCACCAACCGGTAATTTCGGCTACATGTACAGCAAGGCGTTTCAGTGTCATAGATTTCTCATGAGGTTTAAAAGCACCCTTGTCAAAAGGGACTGCTTCCAGCAATTTCCGGGTATTTGCCGACTCATGTTTCAGCTCGTTTAAAAATGCGGTACTAAATTTCATAATCGTTATAGTTTTAGGAGGTAAATATAGTTCCGGATTTCAATTCCTGTTTACCATTTATGTAAAATAATATCAAAATAATTACCTCCTCTACTTCAATTCACAATCATCCCACACACCAGATCCAATGTCCTTCAGATATTCATGATCAGATCATCAGATTATCACATTATTATATTGATTTTTTGGGCGCGCCCACTGCGTGGTCAGGCCATCCGCTTGTATCTTTTTCCGCCGCTGCCGCTCAAACTGCTTATTGGTGGTTCGTGCGGTAAAGTTTAGGAGCCTAATGATAAATTTAAATTTACACCAAGTCCTTCACGAACAATACGCATAAGTGTTGAAAGGCGTATATCGCTTGCATTATTTTCTATTCTTGAAATGTATGACTTTGTTGTTCCACATTTAGCTGCAAGTTGCTCTTGAGTTAAATTTTGCTTTTCACGCATTTCCTGAATGAGAACTCCTAATTTAAACGTCTCAAAACCTTGTTCATACTTCTCTCTTGTTTCAGTGCCTTTAACACCATATTGTTCATCAAGATGGTCAGAAAATGAGGTTAATTTACTGTTACTTTTCTTTTTCATTGAAATATTCTTTTTTAATTTTCTTTGCTAATAAAATTTCATTCTTAGGTGTTTTTTGAGTCTTCTTCTGAAAGCCATTGACTAGAATTACAAGTTGACCTTCATCAAAAAAGCTGAAGACCCTAAAAATATTACTGCCAACTTCAACACGCACCTCATAAATTCCATCATCAATGTGTTTAAAGAATTTTTCAGGAACACGTTCTATTGTGGCAATAATTCCTAAGGTATAGTTGAACTTTAATTTAACAGCTTCTGTTTGTTCTTGAAAAAAGTCCAAATAGTAGTGCTTATAATAAACTATGTTTCTTGTAAAGTATTGTTTCACGTTGCGAAGTTAGCTAATTAGACAACACAAGCAAAGTCTTTAATGAAGTATGATATTAGAAAATTGAGCAACCCAAACTAGCATGACCACCAACGGTCGCAGCTTGGCGGCGGCACTGAACGACCCTTTAAATTGCGGACTCTTTCTGCCGCTGCCGCTCAAACTGCTTGTTAGCTGTTGATTTATTTTTTCTCAAGTTGAGAGAGTAAATAATTATAGTCAGCATAAAGTCCATCATACGGCTTTTTCATATTCTTTAATTTGTTCTTCACTATGTCAATACTTTCCTTTTTGTTTTGTAATAAAACTTTTAAAACTAAATTTCTACATGGATAATCTGTTGGGTCATAATAATACCAAACATTTACTAGTAACTCCAAATCTTTTTGATTAGTTACAACATTTAAATTATCAAGACATTGGGTCATCTTGTTTTTATTATCTTCCCCGTCTATACCATCAACATCAACAATAAAATCTTCGTATATTCTTCTTATGTTTTTCAATGCATCTTTGTAATCTATAAAATTAGATTTAGGGGACTCAATCCTTTCAAGCTTTATTGTTTCGTAACCACCTGAACGAATGCTTATTTCAACCTTTTTATATTGTTCATTCTTTATTACAATTATCATAGGTAGGCAAGTTATTCCACCTGATACGTTTGACAATTCAAATTTACCACTTGAATCAGTTTCAGTTTTACTCCAATCTTTTGCTTTATTATAAATAGAAATATTATTTAGAGGCTTATTTGTTTTAGCATCTACAACTATCCCTCTTACAGTTTGTGTGCAGTCGCAAGCTGTTAAAAGAATAACTAAAAAGTATATAACATGTTTCATATAGTAAACGAATAAATTAGCAGCTTACGCGCAAATTTTTGATATTACATGTAGTTGTATAATTTTAATTGCCTTGATAATCGATGATTTTTTATTATACATTTTGTATTGTCGTTAGGACAGTCCATTCTATTATACTTTTTGTATTGTCAATTCTTACCAGTCTATCTTACCCCTATTACACAAGTCATCCAAAGTACTAACAATGTTCACCAGTGTCTTTTAAATCATTAATCATTCCCTTCCACGCTTCGCCATTTCAGTCACATACTTTTCTGAAATTTCTGCTATCAAATGTAACAGACTTTCATTATCAAATAATATTATTTGTTTTCTCTATTTCATACAGTTCAATTGTTATACCAATGTACAGTATATTTTATCGATAAAAACAATCCGGAAATATTGATGTATTTCTCCCTACTCCTTTGGTTAAGTGTCAGGGATATGGTCTATAAAAAAAGCCTGCCGAAACTCAGCAGGCTCTACTAATACATTTTTTACTTTTTACTTTTGCCTTTTTACTTAACTTTTCACCATCTTCACCACCAGTTCCACTCCAATTCCTCTCCTCACTATCACTATTATATCTTGAGTAATATAACCCTCAGCCTCTACTCTGAACTTCGGTTTACCAGCCCCACATGTATCAAATTGTGCCAGACCAGTATCATCACTGATAGTTGTTTTGCCCGTAGCCATCTTCGTCAGTATACCTCCCACTATGGCTTCACCGGTCAATGCATTCTCCATGTGTACCAATACCGGGCTATGTCTTACACCTAAAATGATTATTTTACTCGTAAGGTCAAATCCTTCAGCCAGTTTACTCTTCGGAAAATACGAATGTATAAGGCCCGCCTCCAGCGATATAAACTCATCCAGGGTATCAAGCAATGGGTCAAACTGGTCGGTACCCTCTACCTTCTTCGCTTGTTTCTGTGTAGTCGGATTATCCTTATAGCTTGTTAAGGCAGTTATGGCAGCTTTTACAATTACTATGTCCGATGCCTGTACACTGTCAAAAACATCCAGGTTATCGTTCAACAGTTTCGCAGAAGCATTGGCCCTGCTTATACTCAGGCTAACCTTACCAACGGTATAATAGGTTATTTCATGTTCCAGTTCTTCAGCAAGTTCTGTATTATTGGCCAGCTTGGCATCTACCCATGCCCTTAGATTGTATATAAGGATAGTGTCACCCATAGCTACCCTTAGTCCCTGTTTCGTCGGCGAAAGCCCCGATATGTCTTTCGATTGTGCAGTGGCTGCATCCTTTATCTTTTGTAGAGTGGTAGTTATTCCCGTCGAAATTACAGGATACTTTAACATGGTGGTAAGTTGCGCATCATTGGCTGGTACTGCGTTAAATACTGCTACTCTATCACCTGCTTCCATTCTGGCAATGTTTCTTGCTCTCATAAAAATCGTTTTTACGTTTATTTAATGTAGCAATCAAACAAGTCTCATTACTCAAATGTCAAGGCCTGTTCATTTGCCAACAACAAACCTAGCCATTGTCCTAAAACAATCGTATTTAAACTTATGCACCTATTTTTAAAATAAGGGCATAAAAAACGCTGTAAAATGTTAATATTCTATTAATAACAAGCCTTTCAGGACTTTTCAAATGTGCAAAACTATCCACCAAAATAGTATTATTTTATTCGTATTAAGTAAAATACAATGACAAATACATAAAAATGTTGTCAAACAGGCACAAAATGTTATGCAACTGGATGAAAACTCAAATCAAATGACTGAAAATCTTATTCAAATGGCTTAAAATGCTGTGCAATATCGATTTAAGAGCGTTTTATGCCATAAAATCACTTTTATATACAAAAAAATGCTGTGCAATATGGATTTAACGCTCGTCAATGTGGATTTAACGCTGTGCAATATGGATATAATACTGTGCAATGTGGATTTAACGTTGTGCAACATGAATAAAATGCTGTGCAATATGGATTTAACGCTCGTCAATGTGTATTTAATACTGTGTAATATGGATTTAATTGAAATCAATAATTAATAACTACAATCCATAGACAGTATAGAAAAGAGGCTGCTGAGTTTCGGCGGGCTTTTTTGTGGAGGATGCTTTGCATGACATTTGATTCAGGAGAAAATAATATGGATTTGGAAGATAAGTGCAAAAGAGTGAGCAAATAATATTAGTGGTTAATGAAAGTCTGTTACATTTGAGAGCAGAAATTTCAGAAACCTTGTGACTGAAATGGCGAAGCGTGGAAAGAAGGAAAAGGAAATTACTTATAAATTTAAGGGTCGTTCAGTGCCGCCGCCGCCAAAGGCTGCGAACTTTAGCTTTGATTTTCAATATAAAAGACCCCAATTCAAAATTGATTTTAATATGAAAATGTATTTAGAATTGTAAAATGGTGATATTGAATAAATAAATTTAATTATATAAAATCATGAGTATTGACAATAAAATATTTTATGTTTTAATAGCAGTTATAATATCATTATTGTATTCTTATAACAAATATCTTAGTATAAGAAACTATCATAATGAAATAAAAGAAAAGGGTAAAATAACAGAATTATATACTAGATTTTTAACAAAAAAAGAATCTGATTTCGCTGTACAACAAGATGAATATTGTTTTGTAACGATTAAAGGAGATACAATCAAGTATCGAGACAAAAATGAGGATAGACCTGGTATTTCTGAATCTTGGATTTTTGTTTCAGCAAATAAAAAAATTATTTACAACATAAGTAAACCTAATGATTATTTATTACTTGAAGATTTTAATTCATACTCAGACTACCAAAACAGAATTATATGTTTTGCTACTAAGTACATGACAAAAGTTTTACCAGGTTATTTATAAGATAGAATTGAACTAAAAAAGCGTTGGTTAGGTGTCTCAGTCCTAGTTTAAAGAAACTATTCGCCTTTCTTCCATGTTTTTTCAATT
>Ga0316217_10003689_pt1 | contig 17145 bp, 22 predicted proteins | sample 1anoAmetaG_FD_203633 | JGI IMG/M metagenome (GOLD analysis project Ga0316217, IMG submission 203633) | Freshwater microbial communities from Trout Bog Lake, Wisconsin, USA - 1anoA | ecosystem: Environmental > Aquatic > Freshwater > Lake > Hypolimnion/Profundal zone | place: USA: Wisconsin...
TTCCATGAACACCTCCAGAAATATTTCGGTGTCCATAGATTTACGTGGTAGCTATTCTATTGTCAGAGAACTTTTGTCCACGATGTGCTGGCACATATTTTCGTCCACGATGTAGTGGCACTCAACAATTAAGCACTACTTAACAACTGCCGTGGATGGCAAGATCGGTTAGCAGTATTGTCGTATCGCTGCTACGACAATTGACCTGACAGCAGATAGCGAGATCGGTTAACGGCGGTAGTCATGGCCAGGATGAATGCGATCCCTCCTGGGGAGTTTGCGGAGAGTAGAAGGACAACCGAACGAGCGACCAAGTCAGCAGCAGGCAATCGAGATTATAGAGGTTATCGAGGGGTTGGTTGGTGAGGGAGTATTTGGTGGGGGAGTGAGGTGATCAAATTCTGGTGATTCTCTCCAAAAGAATATCTTCCAAATTACGCCGACCATCAAAAACTGCCATGACAACAACAATATTCTCCACGACCCGGTAAATGATCCGCCAGGGAGTAGGGAGCAATTCGCGATACTGTGATAAACCGTATCTGCTTAGTTCCGGAACAACTCTCCCACGTTCTGGGAAAGAGACAAGCTTTTCAGCTTTGGCGCGAATATGGTCAAAAACCGTTTGCGCAGAATCTGGATTATCAAAGGCAATGTATTCGACTATCGCCGTAAGGTCTTCTTCGGCAATTTCAGTCCACCTGACCAGGTATAGTGGTTTTCCTTCCATCACTTCTTTTCTCGGTGTATATTCACACGGGCCTGAATCCGGGAGAAAACCTCATTTTGGTCTGCCACACGGCCTGCCTTGATATCCGCTTCGCCCTGAATCATCAGTTTAAGCATCGCAAGGGCTTTTTTCGTGTTTTCAAAGCTTTCAGTATCCTGAAGAACGCCGCGGGCAACTCCGTTCTGGGTGATAATCAACGGTCGATGGGTGTCATTCACCTGCTGGAGAAGGTTGGCAGCATGGCTTTTGAGATATGTTACAGGCTGGATGTCTTCTGTAAGATTCATAGTTTACCTCCTGACTGAATTTAATACCATATTCGGTCTTTGAGGTCAAGAACAAAGATTGTTCTGCCTGAGTTCTCTCCCCCACCATCCCCCGAAATCCTCACGGGGACCGGACCAGTCTGGCACCACAATTCAGTTATTCGAAATTTTCGAGTAACTGCCGCGGATGATAAACCATTCCTTTCACGTCACCAACGTTTCTCCCTCCACCAGCAGGACAGCTTCTTTTGCCGCCAACTTCTGCATTCCTTCGGTAAATCCGCTTTTGCTGAACAGGATAAACCGCTCCCGGCGCTGTTCACTCCCCCAGGTTACCAGAGTCGCCTTTCGCAGCAGGTCGCGGAAAATATCCTCACCAACCGGATTAATGCTCCATTTGCACTCACCGAAACAGATGGTGTCGCTTTCTTCATCCAGCATCACCAAGTCGATCTCTTCGGTCTTCTGCCACCACCTGCCGATGGCTGAAAATGACATAATGCCGGCTTTCATAAGACCGAGACAGAGTTCCCGGCAAACATCCTCATAGACAAAGGAGAGGTGCTGATTGAACGATTCCCGGATTTTGCCCAGCAGATAGTCGGTATTGCCGATCTCCAGGCGGCTCCGGTGTGGGAACACATACTTGAACCAGAAGGTGAAATAACGGTCATGCAACCGATACAGCCCCATCCTGCTTTTGTCGGGATATTTCTCCGTTACCGGGATCTCTTTGTCCACGAAGCGGAGCGAGCGGAGGATATCCAGATAACGCGCCAAGTGGGTCTTTTCAAAGCCGGTATCGTTGATGATCTCCGCCATCTTGCGCTTGCCCTGGGCAATGGCCCGCAGGATGACGAAGTAATTGCGCGGCTCACGTAGCTCTTCCCGCAGTAGGAATTCGACCTCATTGTACAGAAACGACCCGCGGTCAAGGATCAGGTCAGTAATTGCGTTGATGATGTCACCCCGAGGATCCAGCCGCTCGATATAGGCAGGAATAGCGCCGAACACCCCGTAGATGGCGAGACGCTCACTCAGGCTGGCTTCAGGAAAAAACTCCGTCAGAGCGTCAAAAGGCATCTCCCTCACCTCCAGAGACGCTGTACGCCTGCCGTAGAGCGGAGCCTTGTAATAGAGCACCTCTTCTTCCATCATGCCGATGCTGGAACCGAGCAGGATCAGGAAGACGTTGCTCTCCTTCAGGTGGGTGTCGATCCCCTTCTGGAAAATGGAGGAGATCCCTTTATTGCTGTTCACCAGGTAAGGAAATTCGTCGATGACGACTACGAGGCGCTCGTGTTCAGCTTTTCCCTTCAGGTAGCGGAAGAACTGCTGCCAATCCCGAAAACCGGATTCGGCAAGAATGGTGTCAGCGAAATATTCCCCTACCTCGCGCCCCAGGTTGCGGAACTGCTCCCCTTCGGTGACACTGTCGGCAAGGAAATAGATCGCCCGCTTGTCGCGGATGAACTCCCGCACCAGGCGGGTCTTCCCAACCCGGCGGCGGCCGTAGAGCGGAATGAATTGGAAACCGGGTTGGGCAAAGTATTTTTCAAGGAAAGCAAGTTCTTCGGTCCTGTTGACAAATTCCACCAATGCCTCCTGGTATAATCATGATTTGTATAAATCAGATTATACTAAAAATTATAAGGATGGCAATAAAATCCAGGTATCCCCTCCCCAAAAAATCCACGAAAAAAACTGCACACGAGAAACCCACGGGAAAAAAAACAACTCCACATAAAACCTCGCTCGCTTGACCATTTCGACAACAAAACGTTTATATCCCGATAACTTATCGATTGACCGGGAGGGAGGGATAAGCCAAAATGGGTGATGAGGGAGGGGTCTATGCGCGATCCAGGACGGATACCGGCGGTTATGGCGAAGCTGCAGGCGCTCTGGGAGAGATACCCGGATATACGGCTGGGGTAGCTGATCATGGCCGCGGACCAGGCGAAAGACCCGGAGGCGGATATGTTCTATATTGAGGATGGCCGGCTGGTGGAGATGCTGGAGGGGTTTGATGAAGCCAAATTCAGGACTGGGTTACCGAAAGACAATAAAGTCTTCTTGGAAACCAAGTTGGAACTCCTTGTTGACACAAAGCAGACATTCGCAGAGCGTTTTGCCAATGATCCCAACAACGGAACGGATGGACTATGGCACGTCAAGGGGATGAGACGTGGCATTATTGTCCGCGCAACCTCCGCCCCTGAGGCCGTTCAGAAGGCCTCAGAGGTCGTTCAAGACTGGGAACTGATCGATGCAAAGTTCCTTGGCACCGAAATGCCCGACATGTATGTGATGGGTCACTGAGAGGTAATCGATGGACGAACAGGTGCTGGCCCGTGCAATAGAGGTGTTTGAATCCCGAGAGGATGCATTAGAATGGCTCAATTCCCCTATTTTTGCCCTTGGGAACAGGACGCCATTGAACTATCTCGGGACTCCAGAGGGAAAAGAACGAGTGTTGAATTTGCTCGGACAAATTGAGTGGGGATTGATTACCTGATGAATCTCGCCTGGCTAACCGACATTCATCTCAACTTCGTAGGCCGCAAAGAGGTCAACCGCCTCTGCGACGATATCCGCTCGTCCGATGCCGTGCTGATCACCGGTGACATTGCAACATCGCTTAATCTCACGCGATACCTCGATCACTTCGCATCGGTCCTGCAAATGCCGGTCTATTTTGTTCTCGGCAACCATGACTACTACGGGTCCTCGATCCGAGAGGTGAACGATGCAGTTGGAAAACTGGTATCCGAAACTCCACTCCTAACCTGGCTATCGGCCTGCCCTGCCTACGTCCCCCTCACTGACACCACCTGCCTGGTCGGCCACGAGGGTCTGGCCGATGGCCGGATGGGCGACCCGGGAGGGTCTGAGGTGATGATCAACGACTATTATCAAATCAGGGAGTTGGTGAAACAGTCAAAAAGGGCCCGGCTGGAGGTCCAGCACCAACTGGGCGATGATGCCGCGGCTCGACTCAGGGGCCAGCTGACGCAAGCGATAGACAATTGTTGCCGGAAGATCATCATCGCGCTGCACGTGCCACCATTCCCGGAGGCCTGCTGGCACCTAGGGGAGAACTCAACGGACGAATATCTGCCGCACTTCGGCTGCCGGGCGACCGGGGAGGTGCTGCGGGAGTTCGCGCTGAATTACCCGATCATCGATTTTACGGTTTACTGCGGTCATACACACAGTCCCGGTTACGCTGAAATTCTGCCGAATCTACGAGTGCACACCGCCGGAGCGGAGTATGGGAAGCCACGGATAGAGCGGATGTTGACAGTTGATTGAAGGGATATGCCAAGTCGAGGCTTCACAATCCGGATCCCCTTTCTCATGCTTGGGCAATACCTCAGGCCAGTCCTTTATTGGACTATCGGGATTTCTGCGGGGGTGAGCGTGCTGATTTTTTGCATAGCTGCTCGCACGGGTAATGACAAAGATCAGGATGCGTTGATTACGGTGGCAGTTGGCTGGTTAGTGTTTGCGGTGACGGTAGGCGGACTAACGTTGTATATGCACTTCACGGGGATGCCCTGATGGCGATCATAATCGGAGACATACACGGTGACTTAGCTAAAGTAAAGGCTTTCTTAGCCTACAAGCCCGAGGCGGAACACGTGGCTCTGGGTGATTATCTGGATTCATTCTTCGAGTCACCAGAAAATCAGATTGAATGCATTCAGATACTAATTGATTCATATGCAGTGCTACTGCTCGGCAATCACGAATGCCATTACCTAAAAAATCCTTTATTCCGTTTTGCCGGGTTCAACCTTAATTGGGCTGAAAGATTCCAGGAAATTCTTGAAAGCAATATTAACCGGTTCCTGGTGGCTTATGCAGTGGATGGATGGCTTCTGACTCATGCCGGAGTGAACAGCATATTTACTGAACGGGAGAGCGATGTTGTGGTCCTGGCCAACGAGTTCAACAGCGCATGGGCATCTTATCTGGTAAATCGGCAGGTGGATCTCCAAGCTCAGTATCTTTATCACTCGATTTTTGAACTCAACTTTCGCATTTGGGTTGAAGGGAATTTACTCCCGACAAATATCAAACAGATTTTCGGCCATGTTGAGAATAATAGCCCTATTGTGGAGACTCATTTTATTGCTCTGGATACTACCAATAGCAGTGACGTATTCTGGCTGTATGATACCGTTGAAAGCAAATTGGTTGAATTACCATTAAAAACAGGACGGTGATAGAGATTTATGGCAATCATAATCGGCGACATACACGGTGACCTCCCCATGGCGAAGGCCTTCCTTGCTTACAAGCCGGAGGCTGAGCACGTGTCCCTGGGGGACATTGTCGATTCACGGGATCCCCTAACACCTTTCGCCGCGGAGCTCGCCTGCCTCGATCTCTCGCTGGATTCTGATTGTGTCCTCGTGTGGGGCAACCACGACCTGGCGTACACATGGGAGCGCCCCTGGGGAGACTTTACACGGCATCTCTTCGTCAAAGACTCTGAGGTCCCGCGCTGGGTTGACGGCAACGAATACCTTACTCGACTCTACAGCGAGAACGAGTATGGGAAATTGTATTACCGCAACATCTTCGAATCACGTTATGCAGTTGCCCGCCAAAAAGGCCAGATCAAAGCCGCGCACGCCGCCGGCGGGTGGCTCTGCACTCACGCCGGGGTGTCTACCGCCCTGACGGCCGCCCTACCCTCCGCCCCATGGGGCTCCGGGGATCCATCGGTTATCGCCTCGTGGATTTGTGAGGAATTTGAGAGAGAATTTGCATTATCCCGTGACCTCTATCATGATCCCCCACTTGATTTATACGGCGTTGGGCCGCTGTTCAATATTGCAAGAAGCAGGGCTGGGGATGATCCCTTCGGCGGGATATTTTGGTACGACAGCCGACTGGAAGGATTAGCCCCGGACCCGCGGTTTAAGCAGATATTTGGGCATACTATGGTCGAGGGGCCAATGCGGAAGGGTAACCACATCAACATCCACATCGAGGACGGCTGGTGGGTTTTCGACACTGACACTGAGGGGTTTGTGAGGCTGAGACCATGACCGTAGACATAAACTCTCCAGAATCCCGAAAAACCCTGGCTAAGATGATGATCAAATTGTTCGATCACTGGGGGCTTGAGACTAGTGATCGGCTTGAATTGTTGGGCATCGATGCTGATTGTCAGGGTATTTTGGATCAGTTCAGGAGTGGCGAGGTTGCGCTCCATGAGACTGGGGAGACGATGGAGCGGGTTAGTTGGCTGTTGACCATTCACAAGTCGTTGGGAACAGCATATCCCTATAACCGTGACCTGGTGTACCGGTGGGTCACCGCGAAGAATCAGAGGTATGGCGGGAAAACTCCTCTGGAGATAATGAAGCAGGAAGGACTGACGGGAATTAAAAAAATAGCTGTTTATCTTGAACAAATCTGAAGGAGGTATAGATGCCGATCTGGAGAATAAAACCCATAGCCGAGTCACCTGAGATCATCCTCGATAACTGGACGATATTTGAGGTTTCGACACCTCTTTGGCCCGGCAAAACCCGCCATTTCGTCGGCTACAATCATCGCGACCGCGAGGGCCGGGTATCGTCTGCAATCGTGGAGTTTGATGCTGAAAAGATGCTCGGCAAAACCCGCAGCGGACGTGTGTACAAGCTTACTGGGCGCCAGGGCGACGGAAGCCCGGACGGGCTTCATACGTGGGGGCTATGGTGTCGGAGGAACGAGGTTGCCGAGTGTCAGGTCGTGGGGCCAGAGCAGATTGCAGAGATGGAGCCAAATGCTGGAGAGCCTCAAGAGGCGGCAACCGATGAGCCAGCGGCAGGGGGCACCGCAGAACCGAAGGATTCCATCGAAGAAAAGAGACAACTAAGCAAAACCGAAGAGGTCCTGCTTCACATTTTTGGGGACTTATATTGAGCACTTTAGGGGATGGAAAAAGTGTGCCGGACATGACCGGCTGCCTGGCCAGATATGCCGAGGACAATCCGGTGAAGCCTTTAAGCGAAATCCGGGAGCTGGTTTGGAGAGAGGTGGCGAAGGGCAGAGTGGCCCGAGACTCCCGAAGAGAGAATGATATGAGTGAACTCTCATTTCAATATTAGCTGAATTATTCAAGGACCTTGAGGAAAAGTACCACCACCTGTTCGAGACGGACAAAGACGGGAATATCCTACGCGGAATAGATGTGGATACACAAAAAATAAAATTACGGAGGTCTGACATTTCAATGATAAAATTCAGTTACGACCGCTTTCGTGAGTTGTGCGACAAGGCCGACATGGCTGTGGCGACGGCCAGGCTGATACACCCACCGGAGAAGCTTTCGTTAAAGCTAATCGCCAGGCGGCCAGATGGCACCAAGATGTTTAGTTGGGATCACGATCATATGGTATGGATTTCGGCAATTATAGCAATTGCCGACGTCGGCGAGGTAATACCATTTGAAATGCGCAGACAATGCCTACACCGATTAATAGCTAAACATTCCAAAGAGTTTGAACCTCGTTTCATTCGCCAAACGGAGGGTAGTACTGCCCTTCATCCTGCAGTATATCATGCTGCCGGCAAAGCAGAGATAGTTGGCGAGCAAAATCAAGTTCATTTCGACATTAAGACATTCAGGACAGCTTTAGCGGAGTGGGTAATATTGAATGGATACTGAAAAATCAATTTGTTTACCGTCAGCCAGCCTCACTGATAGCCAGAAATCGATTTGAATGTTCTGCTTGCCATCTAGCCACCCTCACCCGACTTTTGTTGCAGTCCTTAATTTTAGAATTCCACGTCGGCAAACCTGTCTGAATCATCAGGTTCACTGTTGCCGATCCGGACTGACCCGTCAGCCATTTTCGCCTGATGCTCCGCCTGCCTGTATTCTTCCAAATGCCTGAAAAAAGTTCGCCGACCAACCCCAACGGTCTTACATACTTCAGCCACTGAATAGTCAGAACCAACGTAGAGGATCCTTGCTTTCTCGAGAAGTTTCTGATCGGTCTTCGGCCGGCCACCGCTACGCCCCCTGGCTTTTGCTGAGGAGCGTCCCGCGGCAGCACGTTCAGCCTTCAACTCCAGTTCCAATTCGTTTATCACGCCCATGACAGCCATGAACGCCCGTCCGGTGGCCGAGGAGGTATCAATTGACTCACGTAGAGAGACCAGGTTGATCTCCTTATCGCGGAACTCCTTCGCGAGTTGAAGCAAATGCGTAAGTGATCTGGTCATCCGACTCAATTCAGTTACTACGATGGTGTCTCCAGGCCTGACATACGCCATGAGGTTATCCCATCCAGGACGGGCCTCCTTGATACCAGTCATCGTGTCGGCAAAAAGCTTTTCACAGCCGGCCGCCTGCAGCATGTCGTACTGACTATCGAGGTTTTGACCTTTGGTACTGACACGTCCGTACCCTACCCGGATGCTCATAGAAAACCTCCCCTATTCAAAAAGTGCCAAATCTTAGCATTCTTGTTAGCTTATGTCACTTTGTTTTTGACACAGGTTTTAACACAAAAATGGGATCCTTTTCTACTTTATTCAGACCCAGATTGCCCCAGTGTCAAAAGTCTACTTTTGGCACGAAAGGACAAAATATGATTTCGGAAACTCGGGTCTGTTACAGAGGTTTCTGGCACAAATCTATATGCATAACTGATTTGAATAACGTATAATGCGGATGAATAAACTGTGTGGCAGCTAAATTACAAGTCATGATTATGAGGCATTTAAGTGATCCTAGGCAATTGCAATAAATTCAAAGGTACCGGTTTTGTCTGTTTCATTGACGTTCTTGGCTTCTCTAATGATATACTGACAAATTGGAACAATCCCGTATCTAATCCTCTTGAAAAGATCTTGTCAATAAAGAGGAATATGCCTGTAAACACTGACGTTCTTGGAGATGACGGACGAGAGACTCATCGAACTTATGTCTGCCGTGTGAATACAATCTCAGATAGCGTAACTATATGCTTCGGATTTAATCAAAATAATATGATCGGCGACCTTATTCTTGGTTTAGAGGCGGTTTTAGGAGATATATCATATATTTGGTCAACTTGTATTCATGGCGGTTACACCATACGAGGAGCCATCGATTTTGGTGATATTTACTGGGACGAAAATGAACTTATTGGCCCAGCTTTCATTAATGTTTATCGTCTCGAATCGGATGTTGTAAAGAACTCAAGAGTTATTGTTTCTTCTAAGCTTAATAAACTTCTAAAGAATATTGTTACGCTTCACAAAAGCACTCTTCTTACTGATCATTTGATGCAAAATTTTAAGAAAGATATTGATGGCTACTTAATAGTTGATCCAAAAATAATATATCACTCAGATTCTGAAAGGATTGTCTTGATTGAAAGACTTAAAAAGATTAGAGACGCTATTCCAAGTGGTATTATCAGGGAAAAATATAATCCGCTAATTAATATGCTTAGCGATGAAGCGAGAGTTGCTTTAAAAGACGAGGAGATAGGCAACTACTAATGTCACTTAAAATGGATTCTTTTGGTTAATTTACTTTATTTTATTGGCATTAAGTACGATTTAAAATGGTATGGAATCGTCATCGTCAATACAAGAACTGCATATTTCATTTTGAAACGCGTTACTGTCTACATTGGTGAGAACGGCATAAAGTAAACCCGTTTTGGAATCCATGCTTTCTTCGAAAGGTGATTTCCAAGGATGTAAATCAACCCCACCTTCCACAAGTAAATCTCTTCCTTGAAGAAGAATTGATGGAAATCCATTGCCAAATTTGGTGCTGCAAAAATCGGTAAACAAAGGTTCCCCCCAAAGTCTCTCATGCTCATATTCATCAAACACGTGATACAGAACTATCTTTCGCCTTTTAATATACGTGTACGTAACAGAGCAACGAAATGGCAAGAAGGCTTTCTCAAAAATATGCTTTACAAGAAAAAAGTCTAATCGTTTTTTTATGTGTTTTTTCATGTGCAATTTCCTTTTAATGCATTGATATGTTAACAATCATTTCTGAGATCCAAGAATAGGCAAGAGATTTTCCTAACATGATTCTTGAGCCAGTTGGGCCGCATACTTGATGCGGTGCTCAAGGCCAACCAGTCGCTTAGACGCCGCATTGCCACGTTTAATGCCTCTTGCCAAGGCGTCAGGGTTGCCCACTAGGATCAAACGTTCCGCAGGCCGAGTGGCCGCTGTGTAGATGAGAGTGGCATCCAAATCGGCATAGTCGGGAACCACTGCAAATACGGTGGGCCACTGAGATCCTTGGCTCTTGTGAATGGTGATGGCATAACCAAGCTCAAGATAACGCAACAGGTCAATGCTAAGTGGCACCTGGATACCGTTAACCAGCACCTCGCCAAGAGAGTCGTCTGAGGCAGGTTCGTCGTAGACCGCCGTGATTTTTCCAAGATCGCCGTTGCGCACGTCTATTCGCTCATCATAGAGGTTCCGGGTTACCAAGACAGGGTCGCCTAGCCGAAGTTTGCTTTGTGATGACGCTGTAATCCAAGGTATCCAGCCACGCACATAGTCCACATAGTGGACAACCAAACGATCACTGCCAACTACAGATTGGAAATGCTGATTGAGGACATCCACTCCCCATTCACCCTTGTAAACGGGTGTCAGGATAATACTGGAATTGATTCCTCCGGCATCATTCCAGAAATCAGTTAACTGGGTAAGTGATGGGGTATCCATGAAGCAACAATCGGCCGAAACTGCCAGCGTTTGGCCGGCATCGGAAGGCATTATGCATAGCGATGCCCTTGCAGCTGACGCAAAAGCATGTATTCCGCTGTCCTCAGCCTGGCGCATCACCTGAGTTAATTCAAAGAACGGGATGCCCGAGGAGACCAGAGAATGAAAGATCAACCCTGGACCAACAGGGGGCAGTTGACCAGTATCGCCCACAAATAAGATACGGGTTGCTGCAGGAAGCAGCCCTACCAAACGATAGAACGAGAGCAGGTCCGCCGTAGAGGCCTCGTCAATGATGATAAGTACATGCTCGGGCAGAACAGGACGGTCGGGGCCAAGATGGTCATAGATCAACTTGGCAATGGTCTGTGCAGGCAGTTTGGTGCTCTTGGTTATCTGCTTGGCAGCTCGACCAGAGAGGGCAACTGGGAAGTAGACCAGACCTGATGATAGACGTTTATAGACACCTATAATGGCCCTAAGAATGGTGGTCTTGCCTGTGCCTGCCCCTCCAGAAATACCGGCAACTGGAGCGCATACAGCGCCAATAACCGCCTTTGCCTGCTCATTGGTAAGACGGAACGGCAACGTGACCTCATATTTACGAAGGGCATCCGAGACAGCTTCATAGGTGACGGTTTGTTCCCAGCCGGCCAGCACTGAGCCTTCCCCAGGCTCTCGTTTGTGGGCGTCTATAATAAACTTAGCTACCGAAGCCTCCATCAAGCCGAAGCCCCACACTTGATAGCCATCGGGCGTCATAGTCATCAATTTCTGCTGCACCGCCAAGTCACCAGGGTGAAGCTCCGAGGTGAAGCCTACCAGACTCTGTACTTCTGCTTTAAGGCGGTCAGGCCGAATAACCGTGGAGCCTGTTTTATCGGAATGCTCGACTGCAACGTGAAGGGCGGCGCCGCCCAGCACACGGTGGTCAGTGCGAGGAATACCAAGATTTTCAGCTAGTGTCATGACCTTCTCGTAGCCGACTCCGACAGACAAGAGCAAGAACGGGTTGTCTTCGAGAGTTTGGATGGTGGTTTCGCCAAAAATTCTGGTCAGCTTGCCGGCCAGTCCCTCCGGAAGATCTAACCTATGAAGCCATTCAATCGTATCGAAAAACTCGGGCTTAGGCCATTGCTCAATCAGGTGATTGGCTCGTTTTTCTGACATATCAGCCACCGTCATCAGCGATTTCACGTCACGTTCAGCAACCCATTTTTCAAGCTTGCGCTGCCGGACCAGGCGGTTGGCGATGATATGGCCAATTCCCTGCACGTTTGCACTAATCCAGCGAGCCAGAAGCAGCCCTGATGGCCGCACGAACTCCGTCTTTTCAGCGTCGATGACTGTTTCGTATCGGGTATAGTCGCCGACGGTAAATGAGGACGCACGCTCTTTGCCTGACACCCTCCACACAGAACCTTTAACGGCCAGTTCGCGTACCTCTTCGGGGAATAGCACCACCAAGGGTTCTGCACGTTTGGATCGGCTGCCGTCCTTGTTCAGCACACTGACCATGGCATAGCCAAAGCGCCGTTCGCTTTCGACCTGAATGGTGGTGAAGAGGTGAACGATCTGATTCATGAGCGTTGTCCCGGAAAGCCGCACTGCACAAGAGCTTCAAGGCTTTGGTGCTTCGCCAGTTGCTTGCGAAGCTGTCGTAACTCAACCTCTAGTTCAGCTATTCTCTTGGTGAATTGATTGTTAGTGGTTGAAACGTCCTGAGTGCGTTTCTCAGCCCTCTCATGCACCGCTTCAGTGCTCAGTTTCTTGGGTTCGAACCAGATCTTGTCCTGAGCCTTCAGAAGCGCTTTCACCCTCGGATTCTGATCCACCACGCTCTTGGAGAGGCCCTTCTCCGCTGCTACCGCACTTCTATTGATTCGCCCACAGTAAGCGTACTTGTCCCAGTCACGTAGGTCTTCACGCATCTTGATCCAGGCTTCCACCAAGGCAACACTGTCCTTACCTTTTTGAATTCCATTTTTTTTAGACCCTTTTTTTGCCATGAATGGTCCCCTTGTCAGACATATCACGTACAGGAGTTGTCCAGGCCTTCTGAACCGCTTTCATATCCAAGTTATCAATCATGTAGAGGTTGTGGTTAAAGTTGTGGAAATGAAGCTGTAGTACTTCGATGTCTTTATGTGCACGTTCAAGTTGAGCCTTGAGAGTTTGATTTTCTTTCTGCAGCACTTCTGCCGTTGCCCCGTGCTGACTGATATCGTCATTCTTCTCAGCCTTGAGGCGCTCTTTAGCTTGGCGAAAGGCTTCGCAGATCTGACGGTGGGTTTTCAGCGTTATTGGTGAGATTGACTCCTCGTCAAGGCGTGTGACCATTCGCGTGGTGAACAGGTCCCAAGTGAGCTTACCACTCCACATATCGAGGGTATGCAAAAACACCGGCAGCGTGTCTTCGGTAATGACTTTCTTAGGCATCTTTGAATACTCCTGGCAATAATCTCGCAATGTCAGCGGTCATCGAGTTAGGTACTGGCTTGGAAGCCTCTTGAAGACCTTGTTCCTGCAAGCCAAGACGAATTTCGCTCGGGTCAAAATCTCTTGGAATTTGGATAACTGTACCGTCGAGCACATTTGGGTCTTCGAGGATCTTGCGTCTACCACGCACAAAGCCCAGATCTGTACCGATATGCATCAAGGTACGCTGCATGTATGGGTCATCTCGACGATCCTGAATCCTGTCCCATTGGAACTGCAAGCGTCGCTCTTCTTCGATGAAGTAGTCGAGACACCCCGGCACACCCTTCACGATGACGTGCTTGCTACAACCATGACACTGGCGGCCCTTGAGGCAATCCGGCTCAGTTACATACTTAACACATCCCCCCATCGCACCGATGTGAACGCTGTTGTGGCCGACCTCTTCTTTGATCAAGTCACTGCGGTGAACAGGGATATTCCACTGAATCCGCTCATGCAGCGGGATCTGATGGCGTGATATCACCTGAGAGTTGGATTGAATCATAATCTCGTGCAGACGATCCGCAATTTGTTCAGGGGTACGCAAGTCATAGCTCCTGTTTTGAGACAGATCTTTACGGCCAGCGGCCCAGGCGATCTCTAGTTCAGTCGCGCCTTCCTGCATGGCGCGGGTGGCATGCCAACGGCGCAGATCGTGTGATTCAATTTCAATTTTCCCGCCGTATTCATCGGTTAGATTTAACCGTTCAAACAAGGTTGGCGAGTAGATTCTGGTTTCATACTGTTTTTCTCCAAACTGGCGATTAATCAGGTTGACATCAGGGAGCGTCCAGCTAAACGGTTTGGCAATAAAATCAGCATGAAACTCGTTCTCGCGTATAAGCAGGAGATTTTCCCACACTGGGAAATTGCATTGGTGACGGTACTTCGGCCAGTCCCTGGATTTATATTGAGGAACAATGGCATCAGCCAATTGCTCATAGGTTGGGTTGTAATCGACAAAGGGTTTAAGATAGGCTGGAAATCCTCTTCGATATGAATCGCAAATTGCGCCTCCGTAAAGCTTTGAAGTGAAGCCGCTAACGTGTGCTAACTCCACATCTGTGAGAGGTACATTTTGAGGGTGATCTTTCGGAGTGACACAATGTTCGTTAATCATGTATTTCCCGGGGTTATCGAACGCGAACTTGGCTGCTGCACGGGCTGGCGCTGAGATTTCAATCAGCGTGGCAAAGGCCTCTTGAAGCGCCTCTTCAAACCAACTGAACACCCATTTTTTGTTGTCACCCATGTCCTTTTCACTGAACCAGCGGACGAACTTTTTCTTTTTAGTGACGCCGTTCTCGTCTTTGTAGTCGTCCTCGCCAAGAGAGTTGATGGAAAGGAACTGAAACTCTCCGGCGCGGTTAGGCGCAAATAAAAGCAACATGCCCACACTGGCCCAGTATCGGTCCATGCGACTTTTGGCAAGTCTGAAGGCATAGATGAACTGCTTCATGCAATGGTCTGTGGGGAGGCGTTCCTCACGATGCTGCTTGCCCTCTTCGTCCGTGCTCTGTGCTTTGCCAACCTGTTTTTTCCAGCGCTGTTTAGCGACGAAGCCCGGGAGGCTGGGGCAAATAAACGCCTTCGAGCGCAGGAAATCTAATATTTTTTCAAGTTTTCCACCAATTTGGTACTGCCGAGTTTTGTTGTTTTCACGATCATCAATGTGATTGGCCGCTTCAAGGATCACTGCGCCCGATACACGTGTGATATCGCATGTACCCGTCACTTTCTCTAGCGCGTCAAAGATGTATCGAAGCGCCACCACATCAAGATAACGCGAGGTGACCTCGTCCAAAGTCTGGGCCTCACGGATATACGCCTTGGCAAAGTCCATAAAGGGCTGATCAAATGGAACCCACTCATAGGCCGTCGATCCATGTTTGGCGAAGAGCATAGGGATATCTTTCGCCCCTTTCGTGACAAACCATGTATCTTTAGACCAGTCGTAAATGGTGAGATCATCCTTCGCATGGCGAATGAAGTCTGCGAGGTTCTTCTGGGGGTTTTCGTGCACCCCGCCGGTGAAGTTGATTACGTTAGACATGTGCCGGCACCTCCTCGCGCTGCTTCTTGCGCAGCCTGATCACCTCTTTGATTGCTTCCATCGTGGCTTCTAGGCCCGTCAACATACTGTCCTTATACCCATGATCTTTGGTGAGCTCGTACTGAGCTTCCACCTCTCTCAAGGCACGCTCATGGTCGGCATCGACGAATGCCCTGAACTTAACGCAGGTGTAGCAGATGTACCAGCCTCGGTGACACTTAGCGAACGAGCCACACTTCCCAGACTCGAATGGCGCGTCAAAACCAGTCAGGACATGCACATGAGGTTGGCGTTCGGAGCCAGGCTGATTCGGTCGGATGATTTCACCTGTGAAGGCCTTCAGGAGAGGCTCAAATGCAGGCTCCATGGTCCTCTCGAAGTGATCAAAGGCCTCCGCAGAGTTTTCCACGTAGACCATTACGTTCTGTGTGTCATCGTGACCCAAAGCGGCCGCGATCTCGTATGCGTTGTAGCCGTTCTTGGCTAAAACTGTGCCAAGGGTTCGACGGAAACGATAAGACGATAAGAGCATGTAATCATTGGTGCGTGCTGAGACTGCTTCACAGGCTCTACCTAGTGATCTAAGACGGAAGCCCAAACCTCCTTGATTTTCATGAAAAAAGTCGGGCGTACGAAATTCCAGAACATGAAACTCTTCTGGGCTGTCAACCTCTTTAAATTGGTGAAGAGTTACCGAAACAAACAACGGCAATTCTTTGGCAGTGGCCGGTGAGAGTTTTACTCCCCACAATTGTTCAACCGACTGGATAACCTGCTGTCCCAGGTTATAAAGGAGATCATAAAGGTCATCGGAGACAGGGAGTTCATCGGCAGTGTTCAAGTCGCGCCATGCGTCCTTTCCACGCCTTTTAGCCCGGGTGACAATCAGGCTATAGCTGTTTTTGGAAACGACGTGTAAACCGGCTGCAAGGGTCTTTACTCTCAAGTCGCCAATACGCAATGCAGCCACCTCCGATGGGCGACGACCCGTTTCCATAAAGAGACGAAGCAGGCAGCAGTCCGAAAGGGTGATCACTTGATCACGCCAAGCAGACTGGACCCAGCGACCGAGAGCCTGATATTCCTGACGGTCAAAAGGACCGGAGTACGGACAACTAATCCTCACGGCACGACCTTTTTTGTTGCCCGGGAGGGTTAAAGAGTCCAGAAAACCAGGAACTTTCTTATCGATTCCCTTGAACCCCCAATCAGCCCATTGAAGCAAGAAACCTCGGAGATTTCCGAGATACCATAAGTGCTCATGCCCCAATGAATCGCGCCATTCGTTGATGGCTTTAACTGTCACTTCCCCATCTTTGCAGAAAGGCATCAAGCGATTCATCATATCAAACATGTTTTTGGTGTGATCGGGGGAAACCTGCTCTCCATAGTTGGCAAGAACATTCTTAAAACCATTAAGGAGCTTTTCACTCTCTGGAACACTTGGGACGTTCGACCACTTGATTACTGTATGATTATTTAATCGCCATATTGGGTCGTCCAAGCGGAACTGGTAACCCAGCTTGGAAACGCGAATCTCACGCTTGGGATTAGCCTTGCCTTTAAGATTGGAATTGTTCAAAACGCCAACTTCTTGATTCATTCTTCATCCCTTTCATCACTAGAACTAAATATGTCACTTTGTAACTGCCTCATCGCCTTATCGACTCGTGCCCGGGTTCGTCGTATGAGATAAACAGTGGCTGACTTCTTGTTCGTCCAGCCGAAATAATCCATAAGTAATCGTTCAAACTCACCATCTGTGATCGCTTTAATTTCTTTGTTGGTAGATTCAAATTGCAAGTGCACCATTGCATGCCTCGCTGAAAACTTCATGAGGTGTCCGGTAGCCGAGACATTTTCTCGGTCGGTTGTTAAGCCTCGCGACGGCTTTTGCCAGCTTCACATCT
>Ga0316217_10003690_pt1 | contig 17143 bp, 15 predicted proteins | sample 1anoAmetaG_FD_203633 | JGI IMG/M metagenome (GOLD analysis project Ga0316217, IMG submission 203633) | Freshwater microbial communities from Trout Bog Lake, Wisconsin, USA - 1anoA | ecosystem: Environmental > Aquatic > Freshwater > Lake > Hypolimnion/Profundal zone | place: USA: Wisconsin...
CAGATCCTCCTTGGGCTGTTCGATCAGCCATTTAATCCGTGCTTGGACACTGGTTTTGCCCATGATCCCTGGACCGGCCCGGAGGGAAGGTTCCGGGGGACCTGCATTATAGGGTGATCTGCAGGTTTACCATCACAGGCCCGCCGGGACTGCCGGGCTGGGGCCGCCCATCGCCAGCGCCAGCGCCGCCATCCTCCCGGTCGGAATCGTGAAACCAGGAGGTTGCTGGTCGAGGTATCGTCCGGGTCAGCTGACCAAAAATCAGGTGATCTCGTTGGCGGCGAACATGCGAACCCGGCAGTGCCATGCCGGTCCCGGGCCCATCCTGGAGCCAAAGGTGTCCAACCTGCCAATCCTTTCCCTTCCGCTGGTCGCCGACGCCCGGCAGGTCAACTCATTCCTCAGGGAGGTACTGATCCTGCACCTGATCTGGAAGTTCGTCCTCGGAAGTCGTTCTCAACTTCCTGCACAGGGTTCCCATCGAGCCCATCGGGATCATGGATTCGCAGCCCCTCGGCTCCTTCCAGGTCAAGGGCATCCCCGTCCTCGACCCTACGATCTCGCGGCCGGGAAGCTCATTGGGGCTGAGATCCTTGTGCTCCACATCATGGACAACAAGCGCGACGGGAAACAGCAAGTCTTGGCCCCCCCCATGCGGAGGGCATCGACCGCCCGAGCCACGTTGGTGTCCACCACCACGAGGTCATGGCCAGGCCCACCCCCGGCAAGCAGGGGAGCCTGGAATTGGAGGACTGATGGGCACCCCCCGTCGCCAACCGTTACTATGGGTGGGGCCGGGGGGAGCCTTATTTCAGTCCCGAAACCAAGGGTGGCAGGACCAGTTCTCCGAAATAGAAGGTCTTCCTCAGCGTCAAGAAATCGAAAGGATGGGTTTGGGGCAGACCCTCCGGATGCTGAATTATGTGCAGCGGCACGCCAAGTGGCAGTCCCAAGAGGATACCTTTATGAAATTGCTGGAGTCCGGACTCGTCCCTGCCCTCATCCTCCGAATGGCTAGGTTGACCGCATAGCCTGCCTGCAAGCCAAGTTGGGCCTTTTCCCGTTCATCTTGGATCGGTAGGGGCCACTCTAGTTCCGGGGCATCCATGCAAGCTCTGTGCAAGCCGACAAGCAAAAGGCCCGGTTTCCCGGGCCTAAGTGCTTTGTTATCTGGTAGCCCCAAGGGGAATCGAACCCCTGTTAACGCTGTGAGAGTCCGGTATAAGGCCTATTTTTACACGTACACGCCATCATTCGAATGAATTATCCTCCTTATATGATTGATATTTGGCACTTTCTTGTCCTCTTGCGTCCCTTCCCGTCTGGGACTATCTTTTCTACATGGTTTCTACACGGACTGTTAACGCCTAGAGGGGGCCCATGGCCAGGACCAAGAAGAGCGCCAAGCTGGATAGCTGGAACGCGAGGAAGAAACTGGAGGCGGAACTGCGTCACCAGGAACCCCTCGCCCCCGGCCGCTACTTGGTTTATCGCAGACCCAAGAGTGGGGCCGCCGGAAGCTGGGCAGCATATTGGTGCGACCTGGGAACCCACAAGAAGGTTCTGGACCGCCTCGGGACCGCCGATGACTTCCAAGATGCAGATGGGCTATCGGTTCTGACCCATGCCCAGGCCCAGGCCAAGGCACAGGCTTGGTTCACCACCCGGGAGCATCAGGCCCTCCATGGGGAAGAATCTCTTCCCCAGGACGGCCCTTTGACGGTGAGCAGCGCCGTGGAGCGCTACATCGCACGCAATGAAGATCGAGGCGGAAAGAGCGTGAAGGACATGCGCCAGCGTGCTGCGCTCTGGATCAATCCCACGCTGGGGGCCATCGAGGTTGAGAAACTCACCCGGGCCAAGGTGGGGGCATGGCATCAAGCGATCGCCGACTCGGACCGCCAGATCAGGCCCAAGAAGGCGGCGCCGGCCGTCATTCAACCTAGAGTCAAGCAAGATGAACCGAACCAGCAAGAAAAGGCACCCCCTTCCGAGGAGAACAAGCGGAAGCGAAAGGCCACGGCCAACCGGATCCTTGCCATCCTCAAGGCTGCTTTGTCCTGCGCCAGAGAACATGGATGGGTGGTCTGCCCTGGAGACGCATGGGAATTGGTGAAGCCATTCCGGGGGGTGGAGGAATCCCGCCAAGAATATCTCAACCCACAGGAACAGCAGCGGCTCTTGAACTCGATCCAGGCCCCGGACTTCAAGAAATTGGTATCCGGAGCTTTGGCCACGGGTTGCCGGTATGGGGAGCTATGCCGGATGCAGGTTAATGATTTCGATGCCGCCGGAGCCGGATCCGTCCTGGTCCGCTTAGCCAAGGGAGGAAAGCCCCGCCGTGTCCTTCTCACTAAGGAAGGTCGCGCCTTCTTCCAAAGCCTGACAGCAGGCCAGGATGGGGATGGACTCATGTTTCGCCGTGATGTTGCCGAGCGCCGGACAAGAGGTGAAGGCGATCCCTTAGCATGGAGCACCAATGATCAGCAAAGGATCATGCATGAGGCCTGTAAGGCCGCTGGGTTGCCCATCATGGGGTTCCACCAGTTGCGGCACAGTTATGCCTCTGCCTTGGTTGCTGCGGGAATGCCCCTTGCCATGGTGGCAAAGCTCACAGGGCATGCCGACACTCGAATGCTGGAAAAGCATTATGCCCACCTTGCTCCCTCAGACCTTTCCCGCGCTCTAGAATCGATGGCCCCAAGCCTTGATCTATCTTTTGAGAACATCGCAACCTTGACGATACAACAAGGCTGATCCCCAATCGGATTTAGAATCCAATCGCTGCAAAACCGCACCACAACTTGTTATAACATCAATGGAGGACCAGTCACTTTCGGCTGGTCCTTTTCCATGTACGGAGATCCGCATCAAGGAGATCACCGTCACCATTGCATTTCTGATAAAGGCAATCCTGAAATGATGGATTAGGAAGAACCCCCAATCCACGCCCCAACTCAACGCCCCGGCCCCTGCTGGGGCTTTTTCATTCAAGGAGATCCAATGCACAACCTCTACCGCAACACCATGGCCTTCACCGGCCAGCGTCCGTGGCATAAGCTTGGTGTTCAGTTCGAGAAGGAGTTCACCAGCGCCGAGGCCATCGCTGCCGCCCGTCTGGACTACCCCGTCCTCAAAGAGCAGCTATACCGGTTGCGATCTGATCTCGGCCCTGGCATGACCGAACCGATCGAAGCGTGGGCCACCATCAACGGCCACACCCAAGACGTCCTGGGCGTCGTTGGCGATGTTTATGAGGTGCTCCAGAACCATGAGGCCTTCGACTTCTTCGACATCCTCTTGAAGGAGTCCGGCGGCAAGTTCCAGACCGCCGGTGCCATCAGCAAGGGTGAGAAGGTCTGGATGCTGGCGAAACTGCCGGAGGTGTTCTATCCCATTGCCGGTGACGGCGTGGAGCAGTTCCTTCTTGGCACCACCAGTCATGACGGCACGATGAAGACCGAAGTTCGTTTCACCGATATCCGGGTGGTGTGCCAGAACACCTTCAACTTGGCCATGAACGGATCTCGCGGCGTCATCTCAATCCGCCACACCAGTAACATGCGCCAGAAGCTCGAATTGGCTGCGATGGTCCTGCTCCGCTTCAAAGAGCACTTCGATATCGTGGGCGAGCAGTTCACCAAGCTTGCCAGCGTCAAGATCGATGACGTCTGGATTGACGAATACCTTGATCGCATGATCGGCAATCCTTGCAACGTCTCTGATGGCCGTGGCCGGACGCTTATGGAGAACAAGATCCGTTTGGTCGAGGGGCGGTTGAACACCGGCATGGGCGTCGATCTTCCTGGGGTCGCTGGCACGGCCTGGTGGGCACTGAACGCGATGGTCGAGCATGCCGACTACGACCTGAAGGCGAAGGGTCAGGCCGGAGACGAAACCCGCCGCACTCAGAGCATCCTCTTCGGGCGGGCAGCAGAGTTCAAGCAGCAGGCCTTCGACGTGGCGATGGCGATGGTGGCGAGGTGATCGCAATGAAACGCTTCCTTGAATGCCTGTGGGAAACGTTCGGCATCATCCTGTTCATCTGCTTCATGGCAGCGTCCATATTCCCTTGCGGCCTCTATTGCTTCTGCACCTGGTTGTTCCGCTAGAAATCGGGCTTCAGGGAAATATCATCTCAACCACTTCTGCCCTGCAATCGCGGGGCCTTTCCATCTCTGGAGGTTTTCGTGGAAAAAATCGCAATCGCCGTGGCCATGGTGGTCGTAGCCATCCTCAACTGGTGGGCAGACGAGCACTGATCGCATTTGGAATGTTTACCTATTCCCGCACTCTGACATCGAACCCTCATGCCGGTCACCTCGACCGGCATTTTTCATGGAGCAAAACGTGAACGCAATCATCGTAGATCAAGCCGGGATGCAGCTTGCGTTGGAATCCCGAATGGAACAGAACCCCCGCCTTGGGGATCGCACCCATTACATCGGTGCATCAGAAGTCGGCTCGTGCTTGCGCCGGATCGTTTCCAGCAAGATTTATCCCGAGCCTTCCGACCAGGCATCGATGGGCAGGATGCTCGCCGGCCGGGCCATGGAGAATGAGGTGGTCCAGTTGGTCCGTCTGGCCTTGAATGGCCGTCTCCGCAATACGGGGCGGGTCCAGCTTGATCTCCAGCATCCCGCTCTACCTTTCCGCGCCCATCCTGATGGTCGAATCATCGGCGGCTTCAAAGGCCTGGCCGGTGACGGTGTGCTGGAGGTGAAGACCGCCAGCGCTGCCGTCTTCAAGCGTTTCCAGAGCGATGGCCTGCCGCAGAACTACCATGCCCAAGTCCAGGCCCAAATGGGTCTCAGCGGATTGCTGTGGGCCATGGTGGTGCTGGTGTCGCGCGAGAATCTGGCAGAGATGACCACCTTCACCATCCATTTCGATCCGGAGCACTACGCCCTTCTGGAAAGACGCGCAAAGCTCGCCGCCACCGCCCTTCGGGACATCAGCTTCCTCAACCAGTTGGCAGGCGAACCCGAAATCGGATATTGCCACAACTGTCCCTACACGGCTCAGTGTGCGGCTTTTCAATCTCGACGTGGTGCCGGCAAACGCGGTGAGATCCCGGAATTGACGCGGCTTCAGCTTGAATGGCAGCTTGAAGAACTGGCTGAGCTGGAATCGAATGTCGGCCCCATGCAGGACCGCGTCACTGAACTTCGGGACCAGGTCAAGGTGGCGCTGTTCAATAGCGGAGCCAACAAGGTTCTGCTCGAAAACGGCACCGTCCAGATCGTGGAATCGTCCAGGACCAGCTTCGACAGCAAAGCCCTCCAGCGGGAGTCGCCGGATATGTTCAACCGCTTCCAGAAGACCTCCGCCTTCTCAACCCTTCGGATCTCTCACAAAGGAGAAAGCAAATGCCAATCAATGGCGTCATAACTCTGCCAACGGTATTGCCAGTTCCATCCGCCATGCCACCGTTCAGCGTTTCAGATATCCGAAAACGTACCCATGCCATCCAGGAGGTGATGAAGGGCGTCATGAAGGAAGGGACTCACTTTGGGACGATTCCTGGAACGCCGAAACCCTCGCTTTGGAAGGCCGGGGCGGAGGTCTTGTGCATGACTTTCCGGTTGGCTCCCCTGCTGGAAAGCCACGTCACCGTCGATGATCCTGAGGGGGAATGGAGCTATACCGGCACAAGGCGGGACGGATCCATCGTGGCCGGAACCTGTATCGGCTATTTCGAAATTGAAGCGGCCTGCACCATTCAAGGTCCCGGAGGTGAGCTCCTCAGCAGGTGCAGCGGCAGGTGCAATAACCGCGAGGCGAAGTACCGCAGCCTGTCGCTGTTCGACATCCGGAACACGATCCAGAAGATGGCGGAGAAGAGGGCCTTTGTCTCGGCGGTGCTCATGGCGACCGGTGCATCTGACATCTTCACCCAGGACATCGAGGATTTCCCGGAACTGGTTGGGGTGCCGGTCCTGCAGGCGGTGCCAGTTCAAAAAGTGGAGGTTAAGGAGGCCCAGTTTGCACCATCATTGCCAGCCTCGTCACCACCCGCGGTGGATCCCAATCCTGTTGTTGGCCAGAACATTGGTCGGGGACTCAGCCCAAAACGGTCTGCCTGGTTGTTGCGGGTTGGGGTTGAGTCGAAGGTGCCACCGGATGCCATGGAAAGATGCATTGCCTATCTCCAGAATGCGGGGGTTGCTGGGGTGAAGAGATTCTTTGACGAACTGTCTCGCCGGAAGGGTGAAGTATTCAGGCCGTTCATGGCAGCATGAATGACAGCGAAGGGGATTCCCTTCGCTTAGCTATCCGGCAATGGGAGGTGACCCAGATGACCGAAACGGTGGACCATGACTATTGCTGTGAACTTGCCAGTAGAATCACTCGGGCGATGATCCTGGAGGACGCAGCCTTGGAGGTGCTGAAAGAGGACCAACTCACTCACCTCGAGGCCGCGATACTCTGGAGTAGGCTGTCCGGATCGCTCGGGTTTTGAAAGGATCCGGAGGGGATGCTATCCGGGAGCCTAGTGAGCAACCTCGATTCGAACAAGGTGGAGGCTTTCCTCAATCGGGCGATCCCGAAATGGAAGAAAAGCCTATTCATCAAGATTATGAATTGAGCGCACTTAGGAGACATCCTCATGAGCCTCATCCACAGCGCTGTACGGAACTCAATAAGGTCAATCCCTTTGAGTGTCTAGTCGCGCTAAATCGTCACAACGTCCTGGTGGAAGAAACTCCCCCATGGAATGGATGCTCTGGCACTACTCAGACACTCTGGCTTGACTTGGGCTCCCAGGATAACTGGGATGTAAAACTGTCGTGACAATTCAGTCAGCTATGCGCAGAATCATACATATGCACCTAAAAAATATATTTCAACCACATCCATGCTTGGATTGCTAAGCCGTCGACCAGGATAGGAGGGATCTTGAAGAAGGCCATAGGAAAGCTCGTAGAATCTGTCCCCGTCCGAATCTGTGCCTCAGCTGCCTCCTGGCTATCAGACCAGCGTTCTTTCGCATACAAGAAGAAAATTGGTTGGAGCACGTCACCGAAGACACGCAAGGGCGATGTACAGGTTTTTGCTGTCTCAATGAATACAACTGGCGCTCCGGAACTCCGTGGAGATCCGCGCGTCGATGCTGTAGTTTCCATCTGGAAAGCCACTGCAGATGCCAGGAAGCTGAAAGGCACCAAGTGGCAAGACCAATGCGACTTCGAACTGCTCGTGAAGCTCGAAACACCTGTATCGAAACGCAAGATTCTCGAGGCGGGTGTGCCACTGGGCGGAGGCCGATGGCCACAAGGCTCCAAGGGTCAACGAATGGAGGGAGACAACCTTCGCGCCCTAGCACGAGCCCTGATCTCTGAGAATCCTAGACAGCGTGGCGAGATCCTCGATGCGCTAGCGGTGGTCGATATTGCTGTTAATGATCTTGACCAATGGCCGGGTGACATCGCAGATGAGGCGACGTTCGTGGAGGGCGCTATGCGCCAGATTATCGTGAACGCCTATGAGCGCAGTTCGGAAGCCCGCAAAGCTTTCATCGCAAACTACGGTACGAAATGCGTCATCTGTGGAGTATGTCTTAGCGACGTGTATGGGAAAGCTGCCGACGGCTTGATCCATGTCCACCACCTGCACGAGCTGTCCGGCATCGGAAAAGAATATGTTATCGACCCAGTCAAGGATCTTCAGCCTGTTTGTCCGAACTGCCACGCAGTCGTGCATCTTCGCAAGCCTGCCTACACCATTGAGGAAATGAAGGACTTTCTGAGACAGGTTGCCCTAAAGAAGAAACCGAGCGAAGGTGCCGGACAGAGGGCATCTGTTACAGTTTCAGAACACCACCAAGCCGTCACCGATCGTCACAGGGTCTGCCCAAAGTGCGGCTCCCCCGAGACGATCCCAGTCGAATACGGATATGCTTCCCCGGAAATACTCGCGCAGCAGGAGAAAGGCCTGGTCAAATTGGGCGGTTGTTGTTTGGAATCCGTTGCCCCAGACTTTTTTTGCACGTCATGCGGACATGAGTGGAAGAAAGTGAAAATACGCTGAACTGGTTACTTTGCCACTGGGCCGCATATGTTCAGCGATTGAAATGTCTCGTCGTTATAAAAAAGCCCAATAATTTACAAATCCATGCTCGGAGGATGGTAATGCCTAAATACCGCTTTTCCTGGGATGCATTTGACGATTCGCTCGTGAAGCTGCTTGCGCAGGATATAGGCTATGGTGGGACGGACGATGGCGCGCGCGCCTGGCTGTCGGATAGAGTGAAGCGGCCCAATGAGGATTTCTTGCGGCCGACCAAGCAGACATTGTCGCGGGTCTGGCTACCGAATTACAGTGGTGCGATCAAGATCGCGGAGGCGCTCCAGGAGTTCGGAATTGGCCCGATGGGCAAATCCCCTTCAACGACAAGGGAAGCTGCCGCTTACGTCGACCGCTGCCGGAACTCGATAAATCTCCGGCGGGGTCTCTTGGAAGCTCTCTTGCGATTTGGCGATCAGGATCGCGATCCTACAATCGATGGGGAGGAGCTGTTTCATTACGTTCCCCGCTTCAAAATCATGGAACCGAAAAAGCAGGGTACGGACAAACGCACGCCGTTCAATTACCAGGAGGAGGCTTGGCATGCGCTCTCGGCACACCTTTCCGAGGCGGGCCCAAACGGTAACTTTCAAGGGTTACTGGTCATGCCCACCGGTTCGGGGAAGACCTATACGACGGTGCATTGGCTCCTTGAGAATGTCATCAACCGGGGCCATCACGTGCTGTGGATCGCGCATCGTCACGAACTTTTGAATCAGACAGCTCGGGAATTTCATTTGCTAGCCGGCCTCGCCAACATGCGCGAGCGGATCCGCGTGCGGGTCGTCTCTCAGGCTCATTGTTGTGTATCGCAGATTGACCCGGAGGATGATGTGGTCGTCTGCTCGATCGCGTCCTTGGCGCGCACGCCGGAGATCCTGCAAAGACTTGGTCAAGGCATGGATCTGTTCGTTGTGATCGATGAAGCACATCATGCCGCTGCGCCGAGCTACAAAGCGCTGATCAAGGCGACTGGCGATGGCCGTCATCGCCAACTTCTTGGACTTACGGCCACTCCGACACGGACCGTAGAGAAGGAGCGCCCCGAGCTATTGAAACTCTTTGGAGAACGCATCATTCACGCTGTGGATTTTAGGGATTTGGTTGAAAGGAAATTTCTCGCACGACCTCACCCCATAGTAGTTAAGACCAATGAGGATGTAGAGAGGGGTATCACAGAGGAGGATCGCCGCCATTTGGCCCAATTTAATGAGCTAAGCGAGGAATGGCAAGATCGAATCGCTGGCATGACCCGACGAAATGAAACCATCGTCCATCAGTATCTAGATAATCGCGCGAAATACGGCAAAACCCTCATCTTCGCTATTAATGTTTTGCACGCGGCGCTCCTGGCCAATGCACTGAAAAATAAAGATGTTAAGGCCGAGTACGTGGCCAGCTGGCGTCCTGATGATGAAGCCAAGGACAACCTAGCGATTATCCAGGATTTTCGGGATGGTACGATCGATGTGTTGGTGAATGTTCAAATATTAGCTGAGGGAGTCGACGTTCCTTCGGCCAAAACCGCGTTCCTCACCCGCCCGACTTCGAGCGAGATTCTCTTGCGACAAATGATAGGCCGGGTTCTTCGCGGGCCACGCGTCGGTGGCAACGAAGTGGCGTTCCTGGTCTCTTTTGAGGATCATTGGGAGCGCTTTCGAGATTGGGAGAATCAGTTCGACTTGGTTCCCGATATTGTCGAGCCGGTGCCTATGTCAGGAGGGGTGAAGGCAAGGAAAGAAGGTGTCGAAGTTGCTCCGCCACCCCTTGTTGAGGCTTTGCCATGGGACCTAATCAAATCCGTCGCCGCAGAAATCCGGGGCCTTGGTTCGATTAGCCCTGCCGATGCCTTCGAAGCGGTTCCATTTGGCTGGTTCGTGCTTGAACATACCGCTGAGGGAGAGGCCGTTGAGAAGGTCATCCCTGTTTACGAGCACCAGTTTCCGTCATGGGACGCTCTCTTTAATCATTTATCTAAGCTCTCCGCCAAGGAATTTGAGCAACTAAACTCGGCAAGGGAATTCGAAGAATATTTCTTTGATTGCGACATCCCGAAACCCGCTGAGCACGACATTCGTGCCGCCATCGAGCACTTTCGAGGCAAGGGAGAACGCCCGGAATTCCATTCGTTCGATGATCGCAAGGCCTGCGACCCATGCACAATTGCGGATAAGGCAGAAAAGGAAAACCTCGGATCGCGCGACCTGAGTGCCCTTGTGGAGGAACGATACAAAGCCAAAGCCCTTGCCCGCGCTATTTACCCCACCCTCCGTGATTTTTCCCGGGCAATTGAGGACGCTTTGTATGAACTCCGTCACCCAGAGGAATCAACGCGAGTCCGACGCGCAGTACCTATATTTGATCCGCGTTCAGATCAGATGCTCACCCCGCCCCCGATTGGCCAGCACGCGCACGATCTCCCCCTCCTCATGAATGAGGTCCTGAAGGAAGGCGATGAGATCCTCGGAATGCGCCTCTCCTTTGCGGGTGAACTTATTTGGACCCGCCATATAGTGAAAGGCTGGTGGGCGTTCGCAAACTGGCCTGTTGACGCTTCGTCAGGACGAAGTCGAATCCGAGTGAATCGGCTGCTTGACAGTTTGGACATCTCCCCCGCGACCATTCGATTTTTGTTATGGCACGAGTTTCTCCATATCTTCCTTCGCCAAGGTCATACTAAGCAGTTCCGGGAACGGGAACGGAAATGGCCAGGGTGGATCGACACAGATAGGGAGCTCAACAATCTGAATGAACGATTCGGCGTGCAGTATTGGTAGGAGGACAAGCGCCATCTGCGCCAGCGGGCAGCCGTGGAACCCGAGATCGGCCACATGAAGAACTATGGGTTGCTCGGTCACAGCTTCCTCAAGGGCATGTTCGGTGGCGCCATGAATGCACTCCTCTGCGGCGCTTGCCACAACCTCCGGAAAATCCTGGCAAGGGCCCGGCTTGGGCTGTACCCATTCCTGCTCGCTCTCCGGAAGACCACCCTATCGGTTCGGCCGCGGTGACTCCAAGGTCTCCAGGCGGCCTGAGTCCACCCGACGCCCTCACGAGCAGCCTAAAGGGCTCACAGCGCATCCATCCGGCAGAATGGGTTTTCAGACCCGACCATGTAGCGTAACCATTGCTGGTGAATTTTATACAATAGGACAAAGGTTCTTACCAGCCCAACCATGTGATATAAATTTAACAATCTCACCGACATGGACTATCCCGATACTGCCGAACATCAAAATGGGGAAGACCCGAATGGCCGACATCGAAAAACAGCCTAAGCCTTCACTTCATCGAACAAGGGAAATCCCCTGGCTCCAAGTCGTAAAATTTCACAAAGAAATCGTCACTCGTGCGGAGGAGGGATTCTTTGCACTGAATGGGAAGGACGACCAATCCGAGCGGTGGTCAAGTTTGCAGGGTTTCCTACCTGACCGAATGGCTGGACCTTGGGAGGTCAACCCAGCAGGGATTCAAAGCAGACCATTTCGCCTTTCCATGGAGCAAGGCCAGGTCGAAAACATATTCCTAGGCGGGCCTTGCTATCTTAAATGGACGAAGGTATTTAACGGTTCTTGGATTGCGAACTGGTGCCCGCTGTTCTATAGGGAAGTTTCCATTGTCTTTGATGGAAGTAAATTCCGGATAACCCCCACTCAAGGGAATTGGAATCTATCTCCCTTCATCTCTAGTTTGGTGGACCGCCTGGAACTCAACCTTGGGATCCCGATCGATGAATTGGCTTCAAAAATAATCGAAGATTCAATCCGTGAATTGCCAGGAAGTGATCTCCCGCTGGCCCAGGTAATCCTGGAGGTTCTCTCAAGAAAATACCCTGCGCTGGGTTCGGCCCTGATAAGCAAAGGGCGGTCAAATGATTTCAGGGTCCAGCCATCGCCATGGGTGCTGTTTGCACCTACGAACAGCTTCTCCGCCCTGACCCGTTACCTCATGCAGGATTACGAACGCCTAGAGGCCAATCTTGTAGCAAACAATCCGGATTTTGGAGGGCTCAGGCTCCTCGACGATCTACCGGAGCCTGATGTTCACGATTCCAGCGACATTTTGCCACTTATTCCCCTGAATAACAGTCAGAAGGACGCCGTCCAAAGGATCTTGGACCTGAACCCGCTCACTGTAATCAGCGGCCCCCCTGGAACAGGAAAAAGCCAGATCGTAGTGTCCCTGCTCCTAAACGCATGGGCTCAGGGCAAGTCGGTGCTTTTTGCGAGTAACAATAACAAGGCAGTTGACGTTGTTCGAGAGCGTGTCGAACGGTTTGAGTCCGAATTCCCAATCGCAGTTCGAGCCGGCAACAAACAAAAACAAAACATCCAGGAAGTCCTTCGCAAAACACTCAATCTGGCCGGCACCAAGGACGGGAAGACGGGTGGAGGCCTGGACACGACCATGGCCTTTGCCAAGCGAGAGGAGCTTCAGCAGGAGCGAAGCCGTCTCCAGGAAACTCTTGGTAGTCAGATGCCTCAGCGGCTTGACGAGGCCCTTAGGGCCTCTCTGAGCGCCTATGGGGTCCACCGCGACAGGCTTGCAAAAATCCTTGAGCGCGAGACTGAAATAGAGGCCGAACAGGTCAGTCTAGGATTCCGAGGCTGGGAACCACAGGCGATCCTTCTTTCGGAGCAAGAGACCAGGACCTGGCTGGGATCCATTGATAAGCACCGGGAACTTACACATCAGGACGACGTCCTGAGGGACTTACTCCAGGCCGAAGTTGCAGATCTGGAGCGTCAGCGGGATCGAGAAGTTGAAAATATCGGACTTCAAGCCGCTCCAATCAACGACTGGCAATGGCTGGCCACCGGTCCTAGCCCAGAACTTGCTTCGGATTGGGAGCAGCGATTCAGGTCCTTCATAACCGGAACCCTGGAACCTGCCTTGGAGCCATTTCATTGGAGCACCACCTTTGATAGATGGAAATCGTCCGAAGACGCCGGGCGGTGGGGGGACTCTGCCCGGGCCTTCCGGGAACGAATTCTCCAGGAATGCCAAGAGCTATCTCCGAAGGTCCAAAAGGTCAAACTGCTGGATAAGGCGACTGAACAACAGCGGAGCAGGTTGAAGCAGTGGGACCTGCCCGAGGGGATCAAGGTATCCGACGAGGCACTCTCCGGGTGGTCCCACTGTTTCGCCGAGATGGCAACCCTGGAGCCTGGGAAGTTCGATTTCCTGCCATGGTCCCGCCGAGCCCAACTGAAGCGAGAACAGAAGAGACATTTTCGCCAATTCCGTCCTTCGTTGCCTCTGAGCCTGCTCGCCAGCCTGGGCGCGATGGAGGGATCACGGCAGATAGAGCTGGTGCCGATTGTCGAGACAATCCAGCACTGGATCCATTTGCGCGAAGAGGCCATTGCCATAAGGCCGCTGCAAGAAGAAATCGAAGCTCGTCTTGGCGCATTACGAAACATAGCCTCCCAACTCAGGGTTTCGTCTCCAATGGAGGGGATTAATCTCAGTTCTTGGCCGTCAGTTGTGGACCAGATTGAAGGCGACAGCCTCATCGCCGACCAAGCCGCACAAGCCTGGGGACGTCGCGTAGAGAAGGAAAGGGTTGAGGCATCTCTCCGCAACCTCGCACAGGAATGGCTGCGCTTTGGAGGTGGAGTACCAATAAGGGATGCTTGGCGGCACGGCCAAGGCGAGGCCTTTGAAATCGCGATCCGCCAGCTTGCCAAAAATCCAGACCTGGAGACTCTGGCTGGCGCACGCCGCGAACTGTATGCCGGAAGGTTGATTGACCTCATAACGTGTTGGCAGACGGCCTGCGAAATCCAAACAACCATTAACCGCCGTAACGTTTCCATTCGCAGAATTCCCCGCCTCCCCGACAGGATCAAAGGGTGGTATTCCGAAAGACCAAAGCACAGCCTGGTGCTTGATAGGTTGGCCCTCACGACTGGCTGGCCTGACCTTGATGAGTTCATTGCCAAATTGGATTCGGTACGAAATTGGGGCACTCGCTGGAAGGAATACAGCAATCAAGAGCTACCAACTCTTCAGCGAGAAGCGTCCTCCGAAATCGCATGGGCCGTATCCAAACTTGAACAAACGGTTAAGCTCCTTCCAGAATCCCAGGGGAAACCAGTAATCATTGCGGTTATCCGCCAAATTGCTGGCGACCCACATTCCGATTGGCCGATAAGCGAACTAAATCGTTCTTTTGCCGCATTTAGCCCTGAACAAATCAAGGGGCGCATTTCGAGGATAGAGGCAGAACTCGAACGGACGTCCTTCCTCGATGCGAAAGGCCAATGGCTCAGGCGGTTGAAAGAGGACGAGAAGGCGATCATGGCCGTAGATGCCCTTGAAAAGTCAATTCGCCTTAATAAGGGTGAGGTCCGGCCAGAGGCATATCCGACATTCCGGGATGCTTTACGACTGGTGCCCATTTGGATTACAACTGCACAAGCCGCTCAAGCCATCCCGCTACTTGGCGGTGTCTTTGACATCGTAGTGATCGATGAAGCTTCCCAGTGCACCCTTACGAACTTGCTCCCGCTTATGTACCGTGCAAAAAGCCTGGTAGTGATCGGGGACGACCAGCAGTTGCCTGCGATCCCAACGATCCATGAGACCGAAGAGCAAATGCTGGCGCACAAGCATGGAATCGAGGGATTCCTCCATCTTGTTGGCCATGCCACCAACGACGTCTACCGCACCGCCGCGGAGTGCCTGCCTAGGCGCAGGGCTGATGTGATCATGCTCGAAGAGCATTTCAGAAGCCACCCCCAGATAATTGGGTTCTCCAATCGGCACATCTACGGGCACCGTCTCGAGTTAAAGAAGGACCCCCAATGGGGTGAGCGGCTTTCGATTGGAAGCGGGGTTCATTCAGTGCACGTCCCCGGGCTCGTGCGGCGAGGTGAACGTGAAAGAAGTTGGGTAAATGAAATCGAGGCCAAAGCTGTCCTTGAGCTTGTCGCGAAATTGAAGCAGGGCGACTCCCGTTCCCTCAGCCTAGGAGTCGTTACCCCATTCAGTGCGCACAAAGATTATCTTCGAAATGGGATCGAATCCCTTGGCCTAGCGAGCGAAGTCCTCGTGGATACAGCCAACGGTTTCCAGGGCGACGAACGTGACGTGATGATCTTTAGCCCGGTCGTCTCAAAAGGGATCCAGGATTCAGCGTCCCGCTGGGTCGAATCCCCTCCCAATCTTATTAATGTTGCAATCACACGTGCAAAAGAAGCCCTGTTTGTCGTTGGCGATCTCGATTACTGCATGATGCAGGATGGGATCCTGAAGAAACTCGCGATCTACTGTCGAGAGGTTCAGACACTGCGAGATACCAGCCCAGCGGAACTGGAACTCTTCAGCTGGATGATGGTCAAGGGCTGGGCACCAAAAGTCCACCCAAGGGTTGGAGACATTGAGGTTGACTTCATGCTCTCCGGTGGGAGTGGGAATAAACTGGCCATCGAAGTCGATGGACGTGCGTTCCACGAGCAATCAAAGGAAAAGGATGATGCCCGGGATGCCTACTTGCGTGGCCGAGGATATGAGGTCATTCGGATCCCTGCCCGGGAGATATTTGAAACCCCATTCGAGGTCATTCACCAGATTAGCAATTTTCTATAGAGACCATCCAATTCTATAGCCAAGGTCCACCCTGGTAGCCAGGTTGTTGGGATAGGAGTCAACATGATGCACATGAGTCATTTGGCACGGGAAGCCAGCGTGCCCATTGAAACCTGGTCTAGCGATGGGATGCCCCAGAAGCCTCGAATCGATGAAGCACGCCCTGGAGGATTCCTTGTTTGATTTCCTTTCTGACCTCTGGAGGAAATGGAAAACGCCGGTGTTCCGTATGTTGCCTGTAGCAAGGACGAGTCCAGCCGGTTTGGATGAGTTGCAACAGGGGGCCACCATTGCCGGGCCTCGCGGGGAGGTGCCCGTCGCCCACAAGCCTGTACCCTTCGACCTGTTCATCCGTGCGGCTGGGCATTCACCTACGCTTTGGGACCAACTGGTGGGGCACCATATCAAGGGCGGCGCCCAGATCGTCCGGATTGAGCATCGCAAGGGTCGAGGTCCCCTGATCCACGCAAAGATGGGCGGGAGGGCAATTTTATACAATGAGCAGTCCTTCGCTGACGGAATGCTTTGTGGTTCCTTTGACCTTGAGGAGGCTTGCGCTCAAGAAATCCTTGATCGAGAAGCGGCCAGGCAAGCAAAACTGGAGGAAGAAAAGAGGCAAAGGATCCAGGCCGAAGGTGAGTACCGTGAAGCCCAAGCACGATGGAAGGAGGAACAGCGGCAGAAGAAGGCTGCGCGAGAGGCTGCATACCAGGAGTCCTGCCGAGACGTCCGGATTATCCTTGAGGCCGAGGGGATTGATCCCACTTTACTCGGCTCAGAGGACAACCCGACGCCGTTAGCAGAGATTATTCGAAAGCGATCCAAGCAAGGCATGTTCGGCCCCGAAGATTTGGCATGGCTGCGTGAGAACCGTCTTTACACCTTCCTAGCGATGGTCCCTGATCGGGCCTATTGCCGCGACAGGATCGAGGAAGGATTGGAAATTGAATTTCTAGAATTCTACGACTGCCTTGCCGAGATGCACCTGCTTCATGAAAACCACGAGGAGTTTGGCGAGGAAGAGATTTACGCGGCCTATCGGGGTATTGGAACGAACCCTGATCACAACATGCCGAGTGCGGAGGCCCTCGGGATGGACCTGCCAATGGTCGGTTTTTCTCCATTTGACGAAACCGAGGCCCTCATAGCCATTCAAAACGAGACGGAGTGGGAAGAGGGATGGTATCCGCGCAGTGAAGGCATGCCGTACCTGCGTGATCGGCATTGTGACTATTGGTACGGCGAAGATGAGGACACGGACGAGGACGAAGAGGGAGATCCCGAGTTGGAATTGGAGGCCGCCCGCCAAAGGGAGGAGCGGCAGGATGTGGATGAATCCCATATGGAATTCATGGAAAATCTTCTTGAATACAGAGGAGAATTGTCAGAAGCGGACCGGGAATACCAAGGTATTGACGACAACGAAACTGACGAATTCGGCTTGTCGCGGTCCGAACGACGAACTATTGAATATGAAACTGAA
>Ga0316217_10003692_pt1 | contig 17127 bp, 16 predicted proteins | sample 1anoAmetaG_FD_203633 | JGI IMG/M metagenome (GOLD analysis project Ga0316217, IMG submission 203633) | Freshwater microbial communities from Trout Bog Lake, Wisconsin, USA - 1anoA | ecosystem: Environmental > Aquatic > Freshwater > Lake > Hypolimnion/Profundal zone | place: USA: Wisconsin...
TTGCGTAAGTCCACCGGCTCGACCGCCACCCACACCCGCGTCTGGGGGCCGACTTGGATCAACGCGGCCTCCCCAGAAAGGCCGCCACGATCCCGGTGGCATCCACCGCGCCGTTTAGGCACAGACGCATCCGGGCACCATCGGCCGAGGAAAGCTCAATGACCGCGCTGGTCCTCGGAACGTCGCAGGGATCCTGCCCGGCCTCCCGCCGGCCACCGGCCTCGCCGAGGACAAGGCTGGCCGGCAGTTCGAGGAAGCCAGGTGTCGTGACCTCCGCCTTCGCCTTGGCGGCGGCCACCTTCTTGCGCAGCCAGGTATAGTCCAGTCCCACCGCCCGGCCGATCCGACAGACTCCAAATTCCATGGCCATGGGAACAGCGGCCGCCCAGATCGCCGCCGGTACCGGTTCCGACTTCCTTCGCGTCTGCCGCCATTCCTGGATCTGCCGCTGAAGCTGCCCCACCTCCGCGGGCAGCGGATGCTTCGTCTGGATTCCCATGGGCCCACCTCCGAGAACCCATGAGCCTACCGGCCTTCACGTCGTCATTCCACGCACGCCAACCGGTGGGACACCTTGGACCTCTCGTGAGGTGAGACCATCCTGGAAGGGGTCGGCATTCAGGTGGGAAACAATTATATAGGTACTGCTGAGTAACGGTTCTGGAGGCGATGAGGCGCAATCCCTCAGCTACTGGGCGATCTTGCCCCGGATCAGGGCGAGCCCCAATGAATTGTCATTGCAGGCCGCGATTTTCGCCTTCCATTCTGCGGCCTTGGCGAGGTCGCCCTTCTGAGTCCAGGCCTGGGCCTGTTTGAGCCACAGGTAAGGGTCCAACGGGTCCGCTTTAGTGAAGTGGGCGAGTGCCTCGGCAGGCTGCATCCGCTCAAGGGCTAGGAAGCCCTGGCCGGCTTCTAACTCCCTCGCCAAGGACTGGTCCCGTATCACTTCAGATGCACCCGCCACCTCTACCAGCAACGCGTTGGCAGAGTCGAAAGCATGGACGCCCGTGAGGATATTCGCCCGCATGATCTTGAGGTTGACGCGCCACCACGCCTTCTGCGGGTTGCTCATGGGGGAGCCCTCCAGGTCCTTCTGGGCGCCTTCTAGGGTCCGGGTGGCGGCCGCCAGATCGCCGTTCACCATCTGGATGAAGGAGACTCGTCGGGCTGTGCGGAACTCCGATGGAAATCGCTTCAGGTCATGGGCTAGGGCGCGGAATCTGTCCAGACTGGTAAGGGCATCAGCTAGCCGGCCCTCGTGGAGGTAGCTCACGGCGATCCAGAATTGCCCTTCGAGGCGGTCGCCCGGGTTCATGGCCTTGTCTGACATCTGCTGGTAAGCGCCACGCGCCTTGGCGTAGTCGCCCTTGAACACATAGCTGTCGCCGATATGTTCGTAGGACCACAGGAAAGTGGGATCAGCGTACAGCGACTGCTGGCTCTGAGTGATGGCTTCGTCGTAGCGGCCCCTGGCCAGAAGGAACTCCGCGTATGAGTCGTGGGGGTTAGGCCTGCCGGGCAGGGCTTTGATTTGGTCCTGGAAGGCCTTATCGGCCTCCTCGTACTTACCCATATTCACGCAGACGTAACCGAGCCCGTTGAGGGCCGGCGCGAAGGCGGGATCCAGGGCCAGGGCCTGATGATAGTACGCGTAGGCCTCGGGGTAGTCCTTCTTCACCCGACGGACAACCTGGCCCGTCGAATACAGGACATGCTTGTCGCCGGGGAACAACTTGGCCAGTTCCTCGTAGCGGCGGACTTGCTCCACGTAGTCGAGGTCCATCCCCGCCTGGGTGGAGGCCAGCCAGAGTTTCTCCCCGGGGTTCAGCTTGTCCATCTGCGCCAGGGCCTTGTCTAAGTGCTCCCGCGCGGCTTTGTCGTCGCCAGTCATGACGGCCAGCATGCGGTGGGCCATGGCGAAGGACGGATCCTTGGTGACCGCCTGATTGAGGACCACGCGCGCAGCGTCATCTTCAGAGTTCTCAGACAGGTCCCGGCCCTGGTAGAAAAGGGCCAGGGCTTCCTGGGAGGAGGTGGTGATGGGCATCTCCTGCGCCCGAAGGGCGGGGGTAGGGCAGAGGACGCAGACGGTGGCGAGGGAGAACAGAAGCCTGGCGTTGGGCGCGGCCATGGTGATACCTCCTCTTGAAGGAGGATCCTGGAAGGCTAGGCACCTGCCGCAGTCTTCCGGGATCGGAAGGTTGGTTGGGGACTGCCGTCGGGCTGAAGCCCGGGGATGGGAGGTTTGAAAGCGCGAGAAGCATAGGCGGCAGAACAACAATTTCAAGATTTATTTCATCCACCCTGAAAGTTTCCTTTTCGCAATCATCGGCGGCACAGGGGCCCGCAACCACCCTGGGGAATGCTGCGGACTCCAGGCGGCCGCTGGGGCAGAAACCCAGCTTAGGCCGTGGTCAACGCCAGCAGGGCATCGCTGACCTTCTTGACGTTGGCGAGGGAGTCGAAACTGCCGCTGGCTAGGCCACCGCAGCGGAGGGTGCCCGCCCCGTGGCCCTGCTGGCCGGGGTGATGCTGCCCTGGTCGAGGTCGAGGCCATGCGCGGCGCCTGTGTGAAGGCCACCACCCAAGAACGGCAGCATCCGCTGACTGATGGGTGTGACTGATGGGTGTTCACGAGGGAACGAAAGGGTAATGGATCGGTTCGCGGCCGGGGCCACTTTCGGAATTTCGATTCCTGGACAACCAATGTCTACTCTGGCAAACGATAACTGTCTCCTGGCCGACCTTCCGGAGCCTCACCATGACCCCGCTCAACGACCCGGATGAACTCCGGGAGATCCACCACTACGGTTTCGCCCATCACCGGTTGCCCGGGGTGTTCCGCGAGGAGCCGGCGGCGGCCATGCTCGCCATGAGCCTCATGGATCAGGACTGGCTGCGCGAACTCTGGCAGGAGGACGCCCCGGAGCGGCTGGAAAACCCGCCGGACGGCTTGGCCTTCGAACTGCTTGTGCTGCCCGCCGCAGGTCTGAGCATCGCCCTGTTCACCCTGCCCGAACCCTGGTTCGCCACCGGCGCCCACTTCACCGCGGCGGTGCTGGTCCGGCGCTGCGGGCCGGGGCAGTGCGATCACTACCGGTACTGGACCTTCGAGCGGACCCGGGAGGACAGCCCGCAGCCGGAGGCCGTGCTGGGCGCCTGGGAAGACGGCAGCCACCTGAACTACGGCCTGATCAGCCCGGTCAGCCGGGCGGCGTTCCTGAAGGCCGTCATCGCCCGCATGGCTCCGGGCGCCGACCCGGCCGGTTTGAACCTGGAACTGCGCGTGGCGCTCCGACCGTTCTGATGCGGCCCGGCCCAGACTCAGCCGGGCTTGCGCAGCGGCAGGATGCCGAGGGCCATCCGTTCCAGCAGGCCGGCCACCCTGGCGATCAGGTCCAGCGACACTCCTCGCGGCAACTGGCCGTCCGGCATGTGGCCGGAGACGTAGGCCGGGCTGGCGCTGTCCAGGCCCAACCGGGTGCAGACCACGCAGGCCGCCGCCTCCACCTCCATTGCGGCATGGTCCAGGCCGAGCCGGCTGGGCCAGAAGCAGTCCTGGTCAGCCCCCAAATGGCCCAGGTGGATGTGCGCCAGTTCGTGGCACAGGGTCGCGAATCGGCCGGGATCGTCCAGCCCGGCATGGACGGCGACCCGCAGTTTCCACTGCGGATCACGCACCCGGGTGGTGGCGAACCCGGCCTGGACCGTCGACAGGTCCTTGATCTGCACCTGGATCCGGTCCCGCCGGCCGGCGTTGTCCAACAGCCGCCCCAGTCAGCCCGGGTCCACATGACCTACCGCCGGCGCATTCTGCTGGGGCCCACCTACCGCGCTGACATGTGGGCGGAACTGGACGCCAACCCGAGCCTGTCCGCGGCGGAACTGGCGCGGCGGACCTACGGCTCCTTCGCGACGGCGTGGCATGTCCGGCAGGATTGGGCTGTCCTGGCGGGGACGGCGGCCACCTAGGGCGGTCCTCCCCGCCCGGGACGGGTTCAGGGTCCGCACCGCCGATCAGGAATGTGCACCGTACCTGCTCCGGCTCAGGGATTCACGGTCGAGTTGTACGCCCATTTCCCGGACTGGACCTGGATGATGGCGACAGGTTTCTGCGGGTTCCGGGATGCGTCGAATTTCATCCGGCCGGAGATCCCGGGGAAATCGGCGGCCTTCAGGGCATCCCGCAAGGCGGGCCCGTTGGTGCTGCCTGCCCGGTTGATGCTGTCAAACAGCAGGCGGGAGGCGTCATAGGCCATGGCCGCAGCCGCGGTCGGTGCGACGCCAAAGCGGCCGACATACTTCTTCACGAAATCCTGCACCTCGGGGCGGGTGTCCGCCGCGCAGAAGTGGTTGGTGAAATAGCAACCCTCCACAGCCGGGCCGCCGAGCTCGACGAACTGCGGTGAGTCCCAGCTGTCCGGGCCGAGCATCGGTCCGTTGAAGCCTTTTTCCCGGGCCTGCCTGGCGATATCGGCCGCCTGGCGGCCCGGGGCCGCCACATAGAGCAGGTCCGGCTTGGCGGCCAGGAGGCCGGCAAGCACCTGCCTGGGATCCTTGCCATCGCCATAGTAGTCGGTCGCCACCTTGCCGCCCAGGGATGAGAACCGGGCGGAGAAGCTTTCAGCGGCCGATTGCAGGGCTGTGACCCGGAAGTATTTTCCGAAAATGGACGCGGCGTTCCTCGACTTCAGGACGTCGTAGGCGAAGCTGGCCCCCACCTCGCCCTGCCGCTGGTCGGTGTAGCACGCTCGGAAGACGAAATCGCCCACCCCGGTGACCACCGGATCGGTCGCGGTCGTGGCGACCATGGGGATCTCTGCCTGCTGACAGATCCGGCCCCCGTCCTCGGCCAGCCAGGACTGGGCCGGACCGAGGATGGCCACGACCTTGTTCTTGGCGACCAGTTTCTGCGCCGCCTGGGTGCAGCCCAGGTTGTCGCTCCGGTCGTCGGCGAGCACCAGCTTCACCGGACGGCCGTGGATTCCCCCCGCCGCATTGCGTTCGGCGAAAGCCATTTCGAAGCCATGCAGGCTGTCGACGCCACCGTCCGCGGCGGCTCCCGAGATCGAGGCAAGGCCGCCGATGACGATCTCCTTCTTGCCACAGCTGACTGAAACACTGACGATCAGCGGCAGGACCACCGCCGCTACCTGGAGTCGATGCATGGATCCTCCCCCTTCAGCGGATGCTGAAGCCGTTGAAACGCCCCCCCGCGGAGTCGCCGGGATGGCAAGCGACCGGACTTTGCTGCAGGCCTCACAATCCGTCCCATGGCTGCCCCCATCCAGACGCCATGTCCCAGGTGATTGCAAAAAAAGCAATAGAATATACTTTTAAAACAATGATTTGTCAATAGTTGGAACCCATGGCGGAGGGGTCGATGCCGGCAAGGGTGGCCTGGCCGAGTGGGGGGAAAGTGCTGACCCACCGGCATTGGCCAACCCTTCCAGCGATTGATTGAGGCCGGGAACGCAAAAATGTCTTGACATCTGGGTCATTAATGAGAATTTAATCTCTGTCAAATAAGCCGGAAGTGATTCCGGACCACCTTGGCGGGTAGGTCCTGGGCCTACAAGTTGAAGGCGCAACCGTCCCATTCCCCCTTGCGGAGGATGGCGGTTGCGCCTTTTGCTGTTTTCTCCCCCGGCGTTCGCGACGGCAACCCGGTGAACGCTCCCCTTGCCTCGTTCAGGAGTCGGAACCCCCAGGAATATCAAACCTTGAAACCGGAGTTCGCCATGAAAATGAACCTGACCGCGAGGTTTCTGCTTCCCGTGGGGGCCGCGCTGGCCTTGGTCATGGTCCTGGTGATCTGGGCCGTGGGGGCGGCCCAGGTCAACAAGGCGGAACTGGCCTTCCAGGAACAGTTGACCGCCCTGGCCATTACCTCACGCTTCATGATCCATTCTTCAGCCGAGGACTATTGCAAGAGCCGGAACATGGCGTTCCACCGGGCCCTGCCCGGGCAGATCACCGGCTCGGGGCCGGCGGTGGATTTTGAACGGCGTTCCTTGCAGGCGTTCGAAAAGGACCCTGCTCTGCCGTCCCTCTCAGTCCAGTACAAGGACGCGGACGGCACCCCACGGATGTATGTCCTGGCTCCCGCCAAGCTCCAGGATGAATGCACCAGCTGCCATAACGCCAGCGGGGTGGATCTTTTCAAGGACCGGAAGAACGGAGACCTGGTGGGGGCCTTCGGGGTGTCCATCTCCACTGCCGGACTGCACCGGAGCCTGGTCAACATGAGCCTCCTGGCCGCGTTGACCGGCCTGGCGGTGCTGGTGGTCATCGGCTTGATCATGGCCTTCTTCGTGCGCCGGAATATTCTGCGGCCGCTCACCGCGCTTTCCGGATCCATCACCCAGATGGCCCAGGGCGATCTGACCGCCCACGCGCCCGTCCAGAGCCAGGATGAGATCGGCCAGCTGGCCCAGACGTTCAACGGGATGGTGGGAGCCTTGAACCGGACGCTCCAGAACGTGGAGCTGGCTTCCGTGCGGGTGGCCTCGGGCAGCACCGAACTGGCTGCCAGCGCCGAGGAGATGTCGCGCACCGTGGCTGAGACGGCCAGGGTCGGAGAGGCCCTTCAGGAGGCGGGACGCAAGGTGCAGGAGGACCTCAAGGGCCTGGACGCCAACGTGGCGGCCATGGGTGACCACACCCAGCGCACCGCGACCGAATCGGAAGAGGCGGTCCAGGATACCCGGCGCGGGACCGAGGCCGGCAGGGGAACCGAACGGGAGATGCAGGAAATCCGGGACGCCACGGGCAAGATCGTCCAGGCCGTCCAGGTCATCCAGGAGATCGCCAACCAGACCAACCTCCTGTCCCTGAACGCCGCCATCGAGGCGGCCAAGGCCGGAGAACACGGCAAGGGCTTCGCGGTGGTGGCGGAGGAAGTCCGCAAGCTGGCCGAACGCAGTGCCCAGGCGGCCAGGGAGATCGAGCAGATCATCCTCCGGACCCAGGCGGCCGTGGCGGGAGGGGTGGCCAGCGTGGGCGTGACCCAAGAGCACCTGGAGGCCATCGGGAAACGCATTTCGGAGGTATCCGGGCACATCCAGGAGATCGGCGGACTCAGCCGAGAACAGGCGAAGACCAGCAAGGTGGTCGAAAGCATGATGGGCCAGACCGCCTCCCGGCTGGACCAGAACGCCGCCGCCACCCAGGAGCTTGCCGCCACGGTCCAGGAGATCACCCGGACCGCCGAAGACCTCTCCGGCGTGGCCGAGGGCCTGAAGGACATTGTCAAAGGGTTCAAGCTCGGGTCTGTGTAAAGATACCGATACCTGCGTCCCGGCTGTGCAGCATGACGGATGGCCCCGGATTCCGCCAAGGAGATACCTGCATGACCGCATCCGCTCCCATCTCCGCCGGCCGGCTCCGGGACTTCGTCGACGCGGTGTTCCGGGGCTCCGGGCTGGCCGCGGCCGATGCCGCCCTGGTCGCCGACAGCCTGGTCCAGGCCGATCTCTGGGGGCACGCCTCCCACGGCGTCCTGCGGGTGCCCTGGTATGTCGCCCGTCTGCGCAGCGGCGCCATGGCGGCGGTGACCGCGCCGGAACTGGTGGTCGACGCCGGCGCGGTGGCGGTGCTGGACGGGCGGAACGGGGTGGGCCAGGTGCTGGCAGCCAGCGCGGCCAGGGAGGCGGTCGCCCGCGCCCGGGCGCACGGGGTGGGCGCGGTGGCGGTGCGCAACTCCGGCCACTTCGGCACCGCCATGTATTTCACCCGCATGGCCGCCGCGGCCGGCTGCGTCGGCTTCCTGTCCACCAATTCCAGCCCGGCCATGGCGCCCTGGGGCGGCCGGCGCAAGGCGGTCGGCTCCAACCCGTGGTCGATCGCCGCCCCGGCCGGGAAGCACCCGGCCATGATGCTGGACATCGCCAACAGCGGCGTGGCCCGGGGCAAGATGTACCTGGCCCGGAACCAGGGGCTGCCCATCCCGCTGGGCTGGGCCCTGGACGCCGCCGGGGTCCCGACCACCGACCCGGCCGCGGCCATCGCCGGGGTCAGCCTGCCCATGGCCGGGCACAAGGGCTACGCCATCTCGGTGATGATGGACATGCTATCCGGAGTGCTCACCGGGAGCGCCTTCGGCTCCCAGGTGAACGGCCCCTACGTGCCCGACAAGGTCAGCGGCGCCGGTCACTTCATGATCGCCCTGGACATCAGCAGGTTCATGCCGCTGGCCGAGTTCAACGCGCGCATGGAGGAACTGGTGGCGCAGCTGAAATCGGTGCCGCTGGCCGAGGGCTTCGAGGAGATCTACTACCCGGGCGAGATCGAGGCCCGGAACGAGGCGAAGCACCTGGAGCGGGGGCTGCTGCTGGCGGAGGACACGCGGACCGACCTGATCCGGCTGGCCGGGGAACTGGGGCTGGAGGTCCCGTCCTGAGCCGGCTGCTCCCGGTCAGAATCGCACGATATTGCCGATGGTGAGCTGCAGCCCCTTGATCCCGTCGGCCTGGGCGACTGGCCTGGCGGCGGTGATGAGGATGACCCGGCCGAGGGAGCTCTTAAGGTCGCCCAGGCGCAGGCCGGCGCCCACGTCGGCGTAGAGGCCGGTCCAGCCGGTGCCGTCCAGGCGGTGGATCCCGCCCAGATCGGCGAAGGCCACGAAGCCCAGGCGGAGGATGCCCCACCAGCGCTGCTCGGTGAGGGCGCGCTGCTCCAGGGAGAGGATCCAGCGGCCGTCGCCCGGGTGCAGGTTGTTGGGGTAGCCGCGCAGCCCCGCGTTGGCGCCCAGGTAGTAGATGTCCTCCGGGGCCGGACGGTGGGCCTGGGCCAGGTCCAGCCAGGCCGCGGTGCTGGCGTGGGGGCCCTGCTTCCAGTAGCCGGTGCAGGTCAGCTCCGCCAGGACATCCTCCCAGCCGCCGGGGCCGCGCCGGCCGGAGGCGGCGCCCTGGAGCAGCAGCAGGTCCCTCTGGCCGCTGGACCAGCCCTTGCCAAGGTCCGCCTGGAAGTACGGGCCCTGCCCGGTGGCGCCCCGGGCCGGGAGTCCGCACCCGGCGGTGAGGTCCCAGGTCCAGCCCAGGTTGTAGTCCTCGGTCGCGTCCATGCCCAGCAGGTCGCGCCAGGTGCCGTAGCCGTCCTGGTAGAAGCCCAGGGTCAGGCCCGGGCCCCGCTGCACGCGGGTGGAGACGTCCGGCGCCGGCAGTCCGCCGGGGGGCGCGTCCACGCTCAGCGGGCCGTAGCGGTACTCCTGGTCGTTGAGCACCAGCCCCAGGCGCCAGGCGGTGTCCCCCCGGACGGCCGCGGCGAAGGAGGCCGCCAGCTGGCTCCGGTCCACCCGGGAATGGGCGGAATAGATGGTGTCGCCCTGGTCGTAGAGGCTGTAGCCGGACTCGGTGGTGGAGCCCTGGATGGTGACCGACCAGGGGGTGTCCAGGGAGCGGTAGGGGCGCTGCAGGTTGACGCTGCGGGCGGAACCGTCCGAGAGGCTGGAGTAGGCGGCGGCCAGGGTCCAGGAGCTGGCCAGCAGCTGGCTGTCGAGGTAGCTGAAGGTCTTGGTGCTGCGGACGGGGTCCTGCACCCAGTTGAAGACCAGGGTCTTGCCGGTGCCCAGCAGGTTCTGTTCCTGGAGGGCGAGGCCCTTCGTGGTCTGACCGCCCAGGAGCTTGTAGTGGATGGACAGCTTGAGGGTCCAGCCGTCGCGGACCCGCACATGGGCGCGGACCTGGCCGCCGGGCAGCGGCTCCGGGACGATCTCGGCGTCCTTCAGGAAGATCAGGGAACGCAGCAGCCGCTCGGTCTCGTGCACCCTGCGGGCGCTGACCCGGTCCCCCAGCTTGAACAGCAGGGCCTGGCGCACCACCCGCTCGCGGGTGGTGACATGCAGCTGGTCCGCCAGCCGGCCCAGGATGGTGTTGTCCCGGGGATCCTTCAGGTTGAAGACATCCTGAATTTCCACCTGGATTTCGGCGATGCTGGCGCCCCGGGCCTCCAGGGCCTCCCAGTCCGGCGCGGGCTCCGGGGCCGCCAGCAGGGTCAGGGGGAAGAGGAGGGAGAGGAACAGAGGCCGCAAGGACGTCGGGGCTACATGCCGCCGGGCGGGAGCGCGCCATCGCCCCCGTTTCCCTGGCGCCGGTCGATCGCGCCCTGGATGGCGTTCTCGATCGGCCCGCAGACGATCAGCAGGAGCAGGGTGCCGGCGAAGCCGACGATCAGGACCGGCCAGGCCGCCAGGGCGCAGGAGACGCCCAGGGCCGCCACCACCAGGATGGCCGCGCCGATGCGCAGGGCCGGGTCGATCCAGGCGGCGGTCGCGAAAATGGCCATGGGCGTCGGCTCCTCTCCGGGATTTCAGACGATCTTGCAGCTGATCCAGGCATCCTCGTCGAGCGAATAGATGGCGCACATCCGGTGGTAGCCGTCGGCGATCACCACCCGGCCGTTCGGTCCATCCCGCACCAGCAGGATCGGCGAGAGGCCCTGCTCCTTCTTGATCTTTTCGATGTCCCTCAGGACATGGGAGTTGCTCACCCCCAGCAGGGACAGCCGGGATGCCCGGAAGACGTCCTTGGACTTGAACTGCACGACCGGGGCGCTTCTGAGCCCGGCCAGGATCCCGGCGACCCGGTCCTCCGGGTAGATGAGGCTGAGATAGGATCCGGCGGCCGTGTAGCTGTGCTCTTCCACGGCTTCAAGCCAGTTGATTCCGGTCGGCTTCGACTTGGACATCCGGGTGCCTCCAGAACCGGGCTAGAACGCGGCGCGGTAGATCGCCAGTATATCGTCGCGGCCCACCTCGCGCGGGTTGTTGTCCAGCAGGCGGCGGATGGCGTGGGCCTCCCCGGCCATGCGCGGCAGGTCATCGGCCGCCACCCCGCAGGCGGAAAGCCGCATCTCGCAGCCAAGGCCGGCGCACCACCCGGAGGCGGCGCTGAACACGGCGGCGGGTTCCGCCGCGGCCGGCAGGCCCAGGGCGGTCAGCACGGCGGCGGTGCGCCCGGGCGCGGCCGGCGCGTTGAAGGCCAGCACGTGCGGGAAGATCAGGGCGTTGGCCGCGCCGTGCGGGACGTGGTAGCGGGTCCCCAGGGGATAGGCGAGGGCGTGGCCGGCGGTGGTGTTGACCGGGCCGAGGCAGAAGCCGCCGTAGAGCGAGGCCAGCGCCAGGCCGGCCCGGGCTTCGCGGTCGCCGCCATCGGCGATGGCGGGCGGCAGCCAGCGGCCCACCAGGCGGATGCCTTCGAGCGCGTAGAGATCGATCGCCGGATGGGCCTTCCTGCTGGTGTAGGCTTCCACGCAATGGGCCAGCGCATCCACCCCGGTGGCGGCGGTGACGGCGGGCGGCACGCTCAGGGTCAGGTCGGGGTCGACCACCGCGAGGTCGGCCAGCATATGGATGCTCTGCACCGCCCACTTGTTCAGGGTGGCCGGATCGGTGACCAGCGCGCGGGTCCCCGCCTCGCTGCCGGTGCCGGCGGTGGTCGGCACCTGGACGAGCGCGGCCCGCTTCCCGGCCACCTTTTCCGCCCCGACCACCTCGGCCAGGGACTGGCCGCTGCCGGGCAGGACGGCGGCGAGCTTGGCGAGGTCCATGCTGCTGCCGCCGCCGAAGCCGATCACCACCTGCGCCCCGGAGGCCGCGGCGACGGCGAGCAGGGCTTCCAGGTTGGCGGCGTCGGGCTCAGGCTTGACGCCGGCGAACACCGTCACGGTGCCGGTCAGTCCCAGCAGGTCCACCCTCCCGGCATTGAAGCCGTCGGCCACGACCAGGATGCGGGTGAACCCGCGGTCGCGCACCCACGCACCCACGGTGGCGGCGGTCCCGGATCCGAATTCGATGCGCTGCGGGCGGATCAGGTCGATGGGGCTGGTCAGGGCGTTCAGGGTCATCTTGGCCTTCCTTCAGGATGCGAGGCGGGCGGCGGCGAGCTTTTCGGCGTATTCCACCGCCTCGAGCAGGCTCAGGTCGTTGGCGATGCCCTTGCCGGCGATGTCGAAGGCGGTGCCGTGGTCGACCGAGGTGCGGATGATCGGCAGGCCGAGGGTGATGTTGACGCCGCTCAGCGATTCCCAGTCCCCCGATTCGGGATTGATGTGGAAGCCCAGGAGCTTGACCGGGATATGCCCCTGGTCGTGGTACATGGCCACCACCGCGTCATACTGGCCGGCGCGCAGCTTGACGAACACGGTGTCGCCGGGTACCGGGCCCACCACGTCGAGCCCGTCGGCGACACAGCGGGCGATCACCGGCGCGCTCACTTCGAGGTCCTGCCGGCCGAACAGGCCGCCTTCCCCGGCATGGGGGTTCAGGGCCGCGATCGCGATCCGCCGGCGCGGCAGCCCCAGACCGGCCAGGGCCTGCGCGGTCTGGTCGATGACGAAGCGCAGCCGCTCCGGTGTGAGCCGGGACGGCACGTCCGCCAGTGCGATGTGGGTGGTGACGTGGCTGACCCGCATGTTGCCGTGGGCCAGCATCATCACTGATCCGCTGGCGCCAGTTAGCTTGGCGAGCAGGTCGGTATGCCCGGCGAAATGATAGCCGGCCTTGTTCATCGCTTCCTTGTTCAGCGGGGCTGTGACCAGCCCGTGGATGCGCCCGGCCTCGGCGAGCCGCACCGCGCGTTCCACCGCCAGGTAGGCGAAGCGCCCGCCGTCCACCGACAGGACCCCGGGCAGGATCGGTTCGCCTTCCGGGCCGGCCTGGAGGCAGGCCAGGGCCGGCCAGGCCTCGTCCCGCTCGGTCACTTCCGGGATGGCGAGGCTGGATCCCAGGGCGGCGGCCGCCGCCCGGAGGGCGGGGACGCTGCCGATGATCAGCAGCCGGAGTTCTCCGGCGGCCAGCCGGCTCTGCAGATGGGTGCAGGCCTTGATGATGATCTCCGGGCCGACGCCGGCGGGGTCCCCCATGGTGATGGCGAGATGCGGTGTCATGATGGGACTCCTTGGAAGCCTGAAAGGTCGAGGGCGAGCAGTCGCCGCAACAGCGCGGGATCGCCGAACGCGCCCGCTTTGGAAATCACCCGGACCCCGTCGTAGCGGCCGCCGCGCAGGATCGAGCGGGGGACGCCGGGCAGGCACTGCCCGTCGACCTCCAGCCGTTCCGCCCCGAGGGCGCCGCACACCGCGCGCAAGGTCTCGCCGCCGGCCACCAGCAGGGTGCCGGGCGGATCCAGCTGGCGCGCCAGCGCGCCCAGCTCGCGCCCGAGGGTGCGGGCCGCCGCTTCCCGCGACACGCCGGCGGGCAGATCCAGTCCGGCCAGGGCGACGCCCCGGTCCGCCAGCAGCCGGGCCAGGGTGGCGGCATGACCGGCGGCCCCGCTGGGCAGCAGGGTGAAGTACGGTCCGCAGGCGGCCAGCTGGGCCAGCATCACCGGATGGTTGGTCCCGAACAGCCCGAGCACCGGCCTTGGAACGCTCTGTTCCGCGCGGGGACCGGGGTCTCCCGCCAGGGCCGCGGCCAGTCCGCCGCTGCCGCACCACAGGACCGGCGCGCCGGTCGCCCGGCCGGCCTGGGCGATGGCGGCGAGATCGGCGTCGGTCTCGGCATCCCACAGGCTGATGCCGGCCGGCACCGGGGCTCCGGGACGGCAGCAGCTTACGGCCAGCCCTTCGCGCTCCAGTTCGGAGCATAGATCGTTGCCGGTGGCCCGCCAGCCGTCCGCCGTCCGGAACAGCTGCCTGCCGCCGCGGGTGATGCGGCCCTGGAAGGGGAAGGCCGGGGCGATGACGCAGCGGATCGGCCCCAGCACGCTCAGCCAGGCGGCGATCTCGGCCCCGCCGTGGCCGCGCAGCAGGCTGTCCAGCTTGGCATAGAGGACCGTGTCGGCGCTCGCCGCCAGTCCGGCGGCCAGGCCCGCCACCACCGCCCGCGCCTGGTCCCGGCCGCCCTCCCGGGTGCCGCTGTCGATGGCGAAGCTGCCGCCGGGAACCGGCCGCGGCAGGCCTCGCCAGTAGACCGGAATGGGCGCGGCCGCGCTGGCGAACCCGGCCGCCGTGTCGAGCGCCCCGGTCAGGTCGTCGGCGACGATCCGGATGGCGGTCATTCCGGCCGGCCGGCGATGGTCAGCCGGGTGCCTGAGCGGCGGATGTCGTCCAGCACCTCCTGCGGGGCCTGGCCGTCGGTGATGACTTCATCGATATCCGCCAAGGTGCACACGCTCATGAAGACCCTTGGGCGGAACTTGGAGGAGTCCACCAGCAGCAGGTGCGTCGCGGCGGACTTCAGCAGAGCGCGCTTCACCGCCGCGACTTCGGCCGAGGTTTCGGAAAGGACGCCTTCGGTGACGGCGTGGGCGCCGAGGAACAGCACATCGGCCCGGATCGCCCTGGCGCCGGCCAGCACCTCCTCGCCCATGAGGGTGTTGCTCCCCGGCCGCAGCTGGCCGCCGAGCACGTGGACCCGGACCGCGGGACTCGTCCCGAGCACCTGGGCGATGTGGATATCGTTGGTGATGGCCAGGATTTCGATATTTCGGGCCACCACCGCCCTGGCCGCCTCCAGCGCGGTGCTGCCGCTGTCGAAGATCACGCTCTGGCCCGGAACCAGCGACGCGGCGGCCGCCATCCCGATCAGGCGCTTTTCCTGGGGCGACAGCTCGAGCGCGGCGGGGAACTCCGGCTCGAAGGTGCTGTAGCGCTGGTCGCGCAGCAGGGCGCCGCCGTAGGTGCGGTCCAGGATGCCTTCCTCGGCCAGGCCGTCCAGGTCCCGGCGCAGGGTGGAGATCGACACCGTCAAGGCGCTGGCCAGCTGGTGCAGCGTCACGACTCCGTGCCGATGGAGGAAATCGATGATGTGCTGCCGCCTCTGGATGGGAAGCACCGGAAGGTTTCCGGGGGTGCCCGCGGTCTCGCGCTCTTTCCTTCTCGCCATCGTCATTCCCTTCGCCCGGCTCAGCCCGGCAGAACCCGCTGCCCAATCCATTCCACGGTCAAAGCAAGCCTGGTGAGTTCATGTTGGCTTTTGATGGAAGAGTTTGCAAGTGTTATCTTGCCCCCTTGAGATGGATCTGTGCATGAATATAAATATTGTTAATAAAGGGTATGAGCCAAAACATGGAGATCCGTCGGGATTGTCGCGATGCTTTGTGATGGAATTTTTTGGAACATTTGTGGAATCATTTGACATTCTTTGAAGTCATGTGCAAAGTTGTCTCCATTCGATCTTTCAGCAATCAACATGGATGTCGTCAACAGCGTCGAGGCAGCGTGACCCGGGGACGCCTGGTCAGTGCCGCCGCCCCTTTCCAAACCAGCAAACCTCAGGGTGAGAACATGCAAAAGATCAAAGGTCCCTTCGTCGCCATCGTCACGCCGTTCGACCGGGAAGAGCGGGTCGACACCGCCGCGCTCGGGCGCCAGGTGAACCGCCAGGTCTCGGCCGGCAACGGGGTGTTCTGCGCCGGCACCAACGGCGAGTTCTACGCCCTGTCGTTCGATGAGAAGGTGCGGGTCGCCGCGGCCTGCGTGGAAGCCGCCCAGGGCCGCATTCCGGTCCTGGCCCACATCGGCGAGATCGCCACCTGCCAGACCATCGCCCTGGGCAAGGCCATCGAAGGCCTGGGCGTCCTGGCGGTATCGGCGATCACCCCGTCCTTCATCGCCTGCTCCCAGGCGGAACTGATCAACCATTACCGCCGGGTGGCGGACGCGCTGACGGTCCCTCTCTACCTCTACAACATCCCGGCGCGCACCGGCAACACCCTGACCGCCGACACCGCGCGGGTGCTGGCCGATCACCCCAACATCATCGGCATCAAGGACAGCGCCGGGTCCCAGGAGAGCCTCGACAGTTTCCTGGCGATCGCCCGGGAACGTGCCGATTTCGATGTGCTGGTCGGCCCCGATTCGCTGATCCTGCATGGACTGCGCAACGGTGCGGCGGGCTGCATCTCGGGCCTCGGCAATGTCTGCCCGGTGACCCTCAACGGTATCCACAGCGCCTTCGTCCAGGGCGACGCGGAACTGGCGGACCGCCGCCAGAACCACTTCAGCGCGCTGCGCAAGGAACTCTACGCCCTGGGCTTCCCCCCGGCGATGGTCAAGCGGGCGCTGTACCTGGCCATGCCCGAGGTCGGCTGCAGCCGCGCTCCGCTGATGATCGCCGACGACGTCGACGGCAAGATCCTGGACATTTCCAAGCGATACATGGAGCAGTGACATGACGGCTTTGCTCGGCAAGCGGACCAACCAGCGCTGGATCGTCGCCTCCCTGATGTGGCTGGCCATCGCCATCAACTACATCGACCGCACGGTGCTGTCGGCGGCGGCCCCGCACCTGGTCAAGGACCTGCACATCCCGATCGGCATGATGGGCATCATCATGTCGGCCTTCTTCTGGTCCTACGCGGTGCTGCAGATTCCGGCCGGGTGGTTTTCCGACAAGTTCGGCCAGAAGCTGGGACTGGGCGTGTCGGTCTTCTGGTGGTCGGTGGCGACCTCCGCCACCGGCCTCGCCACCGGCTTCCTCTCCCTGTTCGGGCTCCGGGTCGCGCTGGGCGTCGGGGAAGCCGGGGCCTATCCGAGCAACGCCGGCATCACCTCGAAATGGTTCCCCGACCGGGAGCGGGCCACGGTCTCGGGCCTGTTCGACAGCGCCTCGAAGTTCGGCGGCGCAGTGGCGATGCCGCTCATCGTATGGATGATCTCGAAGTTCGAGTGGCGGCTGACCTTCGTGCTCATCGGCGCGGCGGGCCTGGCGTGGAGCCTGGTCTGGTGGTGGTTCTTCTCCGAGACGCCCGAAGCCCACAAGAAGATCAACGCGGCCGAACTCAGCTACATCCGTGACGGGCAGCTCAACAAGCACGGGACCGACAAGAGCCTGCCGATGAAATGGCACGAGCTGCTCCGGTACCGCAACATCTGGGCGATGTGCCTGGGCTTTTTCACCATCAACTACATCTCCTACTTCTTCATCACCTGGCTCCCGTTCTACCTGATCAAGGACCGGGGCATGGGCTTCCTGGCCATGGGCTTCGTCGCTTCGCTGCCGCTGCTCTGCGGCCTGGTTTCCGAGATCGGCGCCGGCTGGCTTTCCGACCGCGTGGCGTCGAGCGGGCGCCTGTCGCTGACCGCCACCCGCAAGACCTTCCTCATCGGCGGCCTGACCCTGGCGCTGTGCATCGGCTTCGCGCCCTTCACCAACTCGGTGGTCATCGCGGTCCTGCTGCTGTGCAT
>Ga0316217_10003693_pt1 | contig 17121 bp, 13 predicted proteins | sample 1anoAmetaG_FD_203633 | JGI IMG/M metagenome (GOLD analysis project Ga0316217, IMG submission 203633) | Freshwater microbial communities from Trout Bog Lake, Wisconsin, USA - 1anoA | ecosystem: Environmental > Aquatic > Freshwater > Lake > Hypolimnion/Profundal zone | place: USA: Wisconsin...
CTGGAGGCCGCCGCAGTAGAAGGTTGCCTGGGGGGATCAAGAAGTTCGGTGAACGCTGCGACCGGGGGACCGGTCGCGGGCCGAATCTGACGGACCTCGGGCCGGCCCGGCCCGCAGCACGCGGGAAAACAAACGTGCAACGAACCTTTGCACCTCGTTCGTGAATTCCACGCGCTGCGACCGGGGGACCGGTCGCGGGCCGAATCTGACGGACCGCGGGCCGGCCCAGCTCGCAGCACGCGGGAAAACAAACGTGCAACGAACCTTTGCACCTCGTTCGTGAATTCCACGCGCTGCGACCGGGGACCGGTCGCGGTCCGAATCTGGCGCCCGGCGAACTCTGGCCCAGCAAATTTTCCCACAAAAAGTCTTTGCAATTCCGGCGGGACATACTGATAATAGGGTTTGGCGGACGAGAGCTCGGAGTTCCGCTACTTGGCCGTAAAAATGGTTCCTCACCACCAAGTTTAGATTTTATATGAGCGGGTTACCCCTTGCAGTCATCGGAGCCGCCACCGAACAGGTGGAGCTACTTTATGTTTGGCATAAGGCGAGACCAGAAGCCAAGGTCATCATCGTCTTGTTGTTCATTTCCTCAATCGCGGTCTGGTGGATGATGATTTTCAAAGTCGTCCAGATGCGGCGGGCACGAAAATTGAACGGCTTGTTCGGCCAGGAATTCACGTCCGAGAAGACGGTGCTGGAAATGTTCGACCGCAAGCTGCAGGTGGACGGCTGTCCGCTCTATGCGGTGTACCAAGCCGGCTGTTCGCAGCTCGATTTGCGGCTGCGCGGGCCCACCGGTGAACGCGCCAAGCAGCAAATCAGTCTTAAAAACATGGAACACATCAAACGCGCCATTGAGAACGTGGTGGCCAAGGAATCGCTCCGGCTGGAATCCGGCCTGATTCTGCTGGCGATTGCGGTCAGCGGCGCGCCGTTCATGGGCCTGCTCGGCACCGTGTGGGGCGTGATGAGCACCTTCGCGGCCATCGCACAATCCCCCGAGGGCGCCACGCTGACGGTGATGGCTCCGGGCGTTTCGGCTGCGCTGGTGACCACGGTGGCTGGCCTGCTGGTGGCCATTCCCTCGATGTTCGGCTACAATTGGCTGGTTCATAATTTGCGCGCTTTTACCGTAGAGCTGGACAACTTCGCGCAGGAACTCGTCTCCAAGATGGAAACAGAATTTTTGGCCGAGGAGTGAAACCGCCAATGAATGCGAAACAAAACAAAGCTGGATTAATGGATTATTGGATGAATGGATTATTAGGGCGGCAGCATATTGCCCGCCCATCAATCCACCAGTCCACCAATCCATCAATCCCGTAACCCATTTCCGCGATGCGCCGCTTCTCCCAACGCAGTCATATGGTGACCCTGAGTGAAATCAACATCACTCCGCTGCTGGATCTGGCGTTTGTGCTGCTCATTATCTTCATCATCACCACGCCGCTGCTCACGCAGAGCATTAATTTACGGCTCCCCCACGGCGGGCAAAAGTCTCCCAAGCTCGACAGGAAGGACATTCGCACCGTTGAAATCACCTCGACGGGTGTTTATGCATTTGAAAAGCAGAAATTGCAACTCTCACAAATCACTTCCCAGCTGATCCATGAAGCCAAGATGAACCCCAATTTGGTCGTCTATGTCCGGGCTGACAAAGACAGTCGTTACGAATTGCTCGCAGGATTGTTCGACGTTTGCCAGCGCTTTGGCATCAAAATTTCGCTGGCCACCGACCCGACCACCAAATGAATCGGCTGCAAAAAAAATGTCTCATTGCCGCCGCCGGCACGCATTTTCTGCTGGTGGTGGTCCTGCTCTGCTCTGGATTCATCAAGTCCAAGCCGAAGCCGGAAGAAAATACCCAGGTGCTGGACGTGATTCCGGCGACAGCGGTTGACAAGGCGATGCAAAGCGCCGTGCGCAATGCGCAACCGCCGCCGCCCACCCCGCCCACGCCACCGGAACCGCCCCAACCGCCCACCCCCACGCCGCCCGCGCCGGAGGTGAAACGCGTTGAACCGCCCACGCCGGTCGAGCACGTCAAGCCACCCGAGCCGACGGTGCGCGAGGTGCCCAATCCTGACGAGCCTGCCCCGATTAAACCCAAGCCGCTGAAGCATGTTATCGAAGTGGATGTGACACAGAAGGTCACTCGCAATGCGCCAAAAACGCCAGACAATTCGGCCGCCGAAGCCGCCGAAGCCGCCAAAGCGGAAAAGGAGGCAAAAAAACAGCGAGATAAGCAGATCAGAGTGATGAAACTCGCAGCGACCTCGATTCGGGACAAGACTTCTTCGTCCACGGAGGTGAATTTGAAGGGGACCAGTTCAGTGGCCTATGCCAATTACGGCGTCATAGTGGTCAGCGCCTACCATCACGCGTGGGTGGCGCCGGATATGATGACCAGTGATTCGGCAGTGGTCAGTTTTTCGGTCACGATTTCGCGGGATGGATCAGTCACCTCCTCCCATATAGTGGCGCCGTCCGGAGATCCAAACGTGGACCGGGCGGTTCAGCGGATGCTGGATCGCGTCACGTATATCCATGAATTTCCCGTTGATTCCACCGACCGGGAACGCACTTACCATATTGATTTCAACGCCACCAAAATTAACAATCAATGAAAATCATTCACTTTAAGAAAACTGGGTTATGCCTTGGGATATTGACCGCCAGCATGCTCTCTTTGTTTGCGCAAGGCTCGGGCTCAAATCTCAAGATGGACGAGCGGATCAAAGTCGGCTTGACGCCGCCCATACCGATCTCACTGGACGGCTTCACTGGCGAAACGGTCTCGGTGCTGACGTTCGACCTGTATGTTCAGGGTTTCGCTTTTGTGTCGCCGGCGGCGGCGCAGTATTCAGTCAAAGGCAGCGGCGCAGGAAACGTAACGGGCAGTCTGACGGACAACGTTGCGCACAAGATGCTCTTTTCCCGCACCTACAATGGCGCCAGTACCCGGCGGCAGGCCCATGCGCTCGCCGACGATATCGTGGGAGCCATCCTCAGCCTCAAACCCATCGGCGGGACGAAGATCGCGTTCAAGTCGCAGTCGGCGGGCGGCAGCGGCGAGATCTACGTGGCGGATTTTGACGGCTACGGCGCGCAGCCGGTCACCTCAGATGGGGCGATTGTGGCCAAGCCGGCATGGATGCCCGGGCGGATGGCGCTGTTTTACACCAGTTATGCGCGCAGTAATCCGGACATTTTTTATCACAGCCTCTCGAGCGGCCAACGGCGGGTGATTGCCGGGTATTCCGGGCTGAACACCAGCGCGGCGGTTTCGCCCGATGGCTCGAAGGTGGCAATGATCTTGAGCAAGGCCGGCAGCCCGAATGTCTGGGTCTGCAACGCCGACGGCACCGATTTGCGGCGCCTGACCAAAGGCATCGAGGATTCCTCGCCCTGCTGGTCGCCCAACGGCGAGTGGATTTGTTTCGCGGCCAAGATCAACTCGCACCGCAGTCTGGCCAAAGTGCCGGCGGGCGGCGGCGAAGTGCAGCGCCTTTCGACTTCAGGCGTGCTGAACCCGACCGAGCCGGACTGGTCGCCGGACGGCAAATGGATCGCGTTCACGTCGCAGATGGGCGATTTCAGCATTTGCGTGATGGCGGCGGATGGCAGCATGAACCCGGTGGCGCTGGTGTCCGGCCAGAATCCCTCGTGGTCGCCCAACTCGCGGACACTCATCTATAATCACGGTCCCGCCGGGCGCCAGACGCTGGCAGCGCTGGATGTTTTGACCCGGCAAACCCGGGATTGCCACTCCGCCAAGGGCAGCAATTCACAGCCCGCTTGGGCCAAATGAGGCAAAAAATTTCACGGCTGTTTAAACCAATTTTCCTTTTAGCAACGCAAAGAACTACAACGAAATTTTAACCAATATGAAGATCATGAAACTGAATAAAATTGTCCTGCCGCTTGTCCTCGCGCTGAGCGCGGCCCTCGCCACCACCAGTTGCAGCCATAAATTTGGCGGCAAAGTCACCAACATCCCGAAACACGGCGGCGGCGATACGGGTCCAAGTAACATTGATAACATTGCCCCCACTCCGACGATTGGGAATACCACGCCCATTGATACCACCGCCCAAACGCCCGTGTCCACATTCCAAAAACAGAATGGCCCCATCGAAACGGCGCCCTTCAATGTTGATAATTACACGGCGGACCCCGGGGCACTGGCCGCCTATACGGTGCATTTCAAGTTCGACAGCGCGGTGGTGGAGGACTCGGAACAGGCCAACCTTGCCAGTGTCGCCCAAGCGCTGACGGATGCGAACCTGCGACTGCTCATCCAAGGCCACTGCGACGAACGCGGCACCGAGGAATACAACCGCGCGCTCGGCGAACGACGGGCGCTGGCGTTGCGCGAGGCGCTGGCCAAGGCCAATGTGGACCCAATGCGCGTCAAAACCATCAGCTTCGGCAAAGATCAACCGGTTGACCCCGCCCATGATGAAGCCGCCTGGTCCAAGAACCGCCGCGGCGTGTTCATCCTGCTGCATCCGAAAACACCGGTGCAATAAATGACGGACGCAGCGGCAGTCCCGCGCCGAAGCGCGCAGGCTTCGACCCGCTTCAGCAGACGCCTGGGCGGAGGGTTGAACAATTGCAGCGCCTCCCGAGCAGGTTAAGTTGAAGCGACCTAAAGGTAATGCCTTTCGGAAAGGCACCCTGTCTATCATGCGGGATGGACAAGGCCGTCCGAAAGGCCAATAACTCAAGTCGTTGACCAACGCTTCTTGGTCGCTCTTAAAGTGATGGGGTGCGAAGCGACATTGGATCTTCGCCAGCTACGAAGTGGCTGGTCCCCCGCCATGCCAATTCATGCGTCCTGCCGGGACGCCGGAATTCCCTCATCCCGGCAGGACGCGGACGTTATCTTGGCCCCAGTGACCAATGATTGAGAATGTTGGCGAGCAGCCATGGTCGTTCTTGACTTCCCCGAACGCTGGGTTGTTTGGAAGTCAAAACAACCAACTTGACTTCCCACACCGGCGGCGGAAAATCCCTAAAAATCGTGAACCAGAGTGGCAGCATAATGAACTTCCAGCTCCTGCAAATTTGGGAACGGACCATAGACTATGACAAGCGGCATCAAGGTCACGGATCTTAAAATCGGAAACGGTTCTGTGGCGGAACGGACCAAAGTGGTTATGGTCCACGCCCGAGGTTTCCTCAATCGCGGCGAAGAGTACTGGAACACCTATGCCGAGGGACATCCCGCTATCCTCGACTTGTCAAAACGCCACTCCATTGCAGGCTTGCTTAAGGGCATCGAAGGAATGCGGGTAGGTGGCAAACGGGAGCTGACTGTCAGCCCTCACCTTGCCTATGGCGAAATGGGGATACCCGGAAAGATACCAGCCAATGCTGTAATTCGCTTTGAGGTCGAGTTGTTGGATGTCAGGGAAAAAGGTGCTCCGTGTCCGGAGTTGTACCCTCCCGGCAGGCAACTCTTGATCTTTCATCCCGGAGAACAGACCCGGAACTTGGCACGGTGGCAATTTGGCATCCGAGAAGGAGAACCGGTTGCTGGTGCGGCAATCACTCAACCTGTGCCACAGACCACGTGGAGATACGCTCGCACAAGGAGCGTTGAAGTGAAACTGACAGACGAGCAAATCAAAGAGATTTTCGAGGATGTCCAGTCCACATCGGCAAACCATCCGAAGGAATGCCTGCAACACGAACAGATGTGGGCTGACATGTCTGAAAAGGCCAACAACGTGACTCGGGACCGGGCCACGAACCTTCTTTGTGTGACGGTTCACGTCTACGAACGAGGCGTTCTGGTACTCCACTACGGCTTGCCAGAAACGAGTCCCGTGCTTCTCAACTCCCGTTTTTACCAGATGATTATGTCGGAGCTTGAGCCGCACTTGGCAGCAAGGGCCAACGTATAAAATAACGCATAGAATCCGAGACCCAATTTCTCCACCTTGAACTTGCGCGCGTCACCAAACGAGGCTGGGAGCCGCAGTCCAAACGGTGGTCAGAAGTTTGTGCGCCAAAACTGCCAGTTGTAGCGTGAACCCAACAACGTATAAAATCATGGGTTTTCGATTCAGTAGACGGATTGGCATCTTGCCCGGTTTGAAGCTTAACCTGAACGGCAGCGGTGTGTCGCTGAGTGCCGGGGTTCGTGGCGCCCGTGTCAATTTTGGCTCACGCGGCACCTATGTGAGCGCGGGTGTACCAGGGACTAAATCCCTGCATATCAACCGGCTGATCGCGCACGGCTAGAAACTTGTATGATTAACCCGCCCGAACTGCCCAAGCCTGTTTCCCGGGATTTGGGCCGGGTGAACAGGGAACTGCTGCCGGGGTGGCCTCAAAACCAGGCAACGGGGCACTAACCAACCCGGTAGAGATCTGCCGAAACAACTCGGACGGCACCTGGAAGGCTGCTCAAGCCTCTTTCAAAAGCACGCGTTGCACTACCTCGGCGAGAACGGACATTGCAACCGGTTTCTCCAGCCGTTCGCAGATGCCTGCCTCCTGCAGGCGGTCGGCATTCACGTCCTCGCTGAAGCCGCTGACGAGGATGACGGGCAGATCCGGGCGGATGACGCGAAGCTGGCTGGCCACCTTCAGGCCGGTGATTTCCGGCATCATCAGGTCGGTGATCACCAGATCGAATTGCGCCGGGTTTTCGCGGACCAAACGGATGGCTTCACCAGGGCGATTGCTCGTCGCGACTTGATAATTCAACCGACTCAACATCTTTTGCAACATGGAGGTCAAAGTCGTTTCGTCATCCAGCAACAGGATTCTCTGGCCACGGCCGCGGGCGTGGCGAACCGGGCCGGCGTCAACGGCGGCGGTTTCGACTTGGGTTTGCGCGGGAAAATAGAGGCGGAACGTGGTGCCTTGGCCAACCCAACTTTCCACGGTGATGACGCCTTCGTGTGAATTCATGATGCCATGCACCACGGACAGCCCCAAACCGGTGCCTTTGCCAAGCGGCTTGGTGGTAAAAAACGGCTCAAAGATGCGCTCCAGAGTTTTTGCGTCAATGCCGTGGCCGGTATCGCCAACGGTCAGCCGCGCATAAGGAATCGGCTTCAAATTCGGATGCGCCTCCAGCAATTTCGCATCTGGCTGAATCGCCTCAAGCTGGACCGTGAGCCTGCCCGGCTGGTCTTCCATGGCGTGCAGCGCATTGGTGGCCAGATTCATCGTCACTTGATAAATCTGCGTGGGATCGGCCAGCACGGCAGGCGCGTCGACCGCGAACTGGGTTTCGATTTTGAGGTTGGATGGCAGCGAAGAGCGTAGAAACTTCGTCGCTTCCTTGATGATGGGCTCCAGCCGGATGACTTGGCGGCTGCTTTCACGCTGGCGGCTAAAGGTCAGAATCTGCTGCACCAGTTCCTTGGCCCGGTTGGCAGCCTTGAGAATTTCCTCCACGCTCTCCTGTGCCAGCAGATTTCCCGCCGTATCCTCCTGAAGCAGATGGGCGTAACCGAACATGGCGCCAAGCATGTTGTTGAAATCATGCGCGATGCCGCCGGCCAGCGTGCCAATGGCCTCCATTTTCTGCGCCTGCTGCATTCGATTTTCGAGCTGCCGCCGTTCGCTGACATCCTGTTTGATGGCCACGAAATGTCTGATCTGACCGTCCGCGTCCCGCACCGGCGTGACGGTCATTTCCTCGGTGTATTCCTTTCCGTCTTTGCGCTTATTGATTAGTTCCCCGTGCCAGACGTTGCCGGCGAGCACGGTGGCCCACAGAGCAGCATAAAACGCCGGCGGATGTTGGCCGGATTTCAGCACACGTGGATTCCCGCCAATGGCTTCTTCAGCGCTGAAGCCGGTAAGCTTGGTGAAAGCTGGATTGACCCATTCGATTTTGCCTTCACGGTTGGTGATGACGATGGCGTTGGCGGCGGCGGTGAGGGCGCTGATCTGCACCATGATCTGCTCCTCGGCCCGCTTGCGTTCCGTGATGTCGCGCACCACTTTAGACGCTCCAATGACCACGCCGCCGGCATCCCTGATCGGCGAGGCGGTGATGGACACGTGCAACAACCCGCCGTCCTTGGTCAGCCGCAAGGTTTCAAAATGCTCCACACTTTCGCCGCGCTTCAGCTGGTTCATGATGCGCGCCTCTTCCGCCTGTCGGTCGTCCGGTACCAGCCGCAGAATGGAGGCCCCGACGATTTCGCTGGCGGCATAGCCGAATATTTTTTCCGCTCCCTTGTTCCAAGTGGTGATGATGCCCTCCAGGTTTTTGCTGATTATGGCGTCTTCCGAAAAGGCGACAATCGCTGCCAGCCGGGCGCTGGCTTCCGCCGCGCGTTTATGCTCCGTTACATCGCGGCAGACCCCCACCATGCCAAACACTTTGCCCGCCTTGTCTTTGAGGGGAATCTTGGTGTTTAAGACGTTCAAGCGTTCGCCGTTCGGAAAATCGATCAGGCAATCGTAATTCACGAGTTCATGGCCGGCGAAAACCTTGCGATCGGTGGTCGCATACCGCTCCGCCACTTGTGCGGGGTAAAAGTCCGCATCCGTCCGGCCCAGCAACGCGGTCGTGGTGGCCACGCCCATATGCCGGGCGAAGGCTTGATTGGCGATCAGGAAACGATTGGTCATGTCCCGCACGTAAATCATGTCCGGGATATGGTCGATCAGGATGCGCAAAAGTTGGCGCTCCTGCTCCCGTTCCAGCTCCGCCGCCTTGCGCTCGGTAATGTCCAGCCAAGACCCGATAAATTCCTGCGGCTGCCCCAGCGCATCCCGCGTTAGTTTCGTTTCGTCCTGCAGCCAACGATAACTGCCGTCACCATGACGGAAACGATATTCGCGGATGATCCGGTCGGTCGTCTTTAGTTGTGCCAACATCGCCATCGCCGCCGACAAATCGTCGGGATGCACCCGTGAGGCCCAGAAGTCCGGGTCCTTCAGAAATTCTTCCGGCGAAAAGCCCAGGGTGATTTGAACATTGGGACTGATGAAGGTGACCGCGAAATCCCCGCTGGCGCGCAGCGCGTATATGATCGCGGGCGTCGCCAACAAAAGGAACTGCAGTCGGTCTGCACTCGCTCGCGGGAGCGCGTCGCCGGACGGACAATTTAATTCTGTCGTCATATTATTTGAGAGGGGGGTATTGCTGCGTTTTGCTTTGGCGCACGACGATCAATCAATCCCCGATCGCGAAGCCAGGATTCATCAACGACCCGCCACACGGCGGCGGCACTGCGAGGCAGATGTCAAATTGCTTATTTCTTGATTCTCGCTCCGAACGGCTCGATCGGCAACCAAAAATTCCTGGATTCCTATGGTTGGTATGGTTGGCCGCGCGCCACGGATGGGTGCGGTTTGACGGCGCGCACGCTTTACAATGATTCGCCATTGCTTTGTTGGCGGCTAGCTGATCCCCCACCCAGCCAACCCTCAGCAGCTTGGAGGCGGCCTTTGAACTTTTTCCTAAACTTCGGATCGTTCCAACCGATGACAGAGATGCCGTCGTAGAAAAGCGATGTCTGCCAGTGATCTACACATAGCTTCATTCTTCCCATCCCGGCCGGTGGATCAACCACGTAGCTGGGATCTGCGCATTTGAGATGTTTCATTCGGCCTCCATCGCCAACACCAGAAAAGCGATTCTCGGTTTTGTTGTTCCTGACCGCCATGGCCAGAGGCTTTCGCTGGCCAATCAACACCTCGAATTTCTGCCACAAGTGATGCCGTAGGCTTCCAAACTGCTCAAACCTGCTTTAGGTTACTGGCCTCAATTTCTTTGTCCGCCCACGCGGAGCGTACCGGAAGGAGTCGGGCGGCATTCCCTGGCAGCAACGCGGTCGTCCTCCGTGCAGCCAAGGAGTTCGTGGGGGCCGTCACAGTGCCTGGGGCCAGACATAAAAAAAGAGCCTGGCCAAACCACTAGCCAGACTCTTCAACCCAAACCGTTACTCATAAAAACCCAACGCCATATCAGACCGCCACGCCGGTCATTCGTTCAATCTAAATACGCATCAATTCGCCTGTTGGGTTGACAGACCCAAACCAATATTGTCGCATTCTGGAAGGTGCACCGGAATATTCCGGGCGGTTTTTCTTGTCGCGAGGCGGATTTTTCTGGCAATTGCCACTGCGAAAGCTCAAGCTGCCCCGATTGCGCTGACCTGCCGGACAATGCAGCCTTAGTTGTTCGGTTTTTGACCGCTGCAAGATTTGTCGCCAAATGAACTATTCCCGCCTGACCAACTTCATCGGTCGTCGGCTTCTTTGCTATTCAGCGGCGCCCAGGTGCTTCCCAATCATGGCACAACGAAACGTGGTGAAGTTTAATTTTTCAAACCCTTTTCTGCCGGTCACGAGCTCGATAATTTGCCTGTTGACTGGCATTGCTGCAGCCGCGCCATCCATAACGCCAGAGTCCTCCTCTCCGAAAGCGGTTGAGGTCGCCGCCGTTACACCGGCTTTGGTTGTGGATTTCTCTGAAATCAAAGCCACGCATCCCTGGCGGATCGCCTTTATTCCAAAGTTCAAGTTTTTTGGGGAGAATGGCCGGTTGAGTTCGTATTGGCAGCCGGCTTGGGACGGAGCGCAGAAAGCCGGCGCTGATTTTGGCGTGCGCGTCAGGCTGGCAACCTCAGATGTGCATGGGAGCACTGACTCGGAATATGTGGAGCCACAAATCCGCCTGGTGGCGGATTTAATCGCGCAGGGCAAGCTCGACGGCTTGGTGATAGCCCCATTTGATTCGGATCGTCTGGCGCCGGTGGTGGACAAGGCGATTGCTGCCGGTATTCCAACCGTGGCGCTGGATACGCCGATCAACAGCGATCGAGTTCTAACCTTGGTTGCCTTCGATAATTTTGCCGCTGGACAAACCATGGGCAAGTGGGTGGTCAAACAGCTCGGTGGAGGAGGCAAGGCACTGATCCTCGATGGGCCACAGAACGAACAAAATGCCATGAATCGGCGCAAGGGATTCCTGGCCGGGTTGCAAACCGGGAACATTGATGTGTTGAACACGCAATCGGCCGACTGGGAAATAGAGCCTGCCAGACAAATCACGGCCAACTGGCTGAATAAATATCGGGATGTGAATGTCATTTTGGCCGCGAATGACAACATGGCTATCGGAGCGGCGCAGGCCGCAGCGGCGGCCAAGCGGCCGCGAATACTGCTGACGGGATTTGACGCAACGGAGGCGGGTCTGGCGGCGATTAAAGCCGGCAAGATTTCGGCCACTATTGACCAATCGCCCGGCAAACAAACCCGGCTTGCGATTCAGTTGCTGATCCGTCACCTGGAGACCGGTGAGAAATTTTCACCCATTGTTTATTTGCCACAAATTCAGATGATGACTTCTGATAATCACCAAGGTGGCTCCGCCAAAGGCGTAAGGCTATGACGGGGGTGACGCCAGCGAGCCAGCCTGGATTGGTTTTGCCTTTCAAATCCATCAATCGATCGCTTTTGCGACGGGTGTTGCTGCTGAGCTTGCTCGGAGTGGCGGGACTGGCGAGCACCATCGCCCTGGGTTTTTTGATAACCGTGCGTCAGGTTCAAGCCGGCATGGATAGGGTTGGCGTTGAAGCCGTGGGCTCCTTCGACCGCTTTTTCCTGGATATCCAAAGCGATTTGAAAACCTCCGGCATGGGTCTGGCCTCGCGGAAGGATCAGGATGCGGCGTTGCTTGCCTTGCGGACACGGAACCGTGCTTTCCTGGATGTCATGCTGGTGAGCACCAATGGGACGGTTTTAATCCAAAGAAATGCGGCCGGCCGTTCCAAGCGGACCAAAATCGAAAACCCGGCGTGGTTGAAATCACCGCCGTCATTTGGCCAGGTGGTGATAGGAGCGGTCCGATTCGATGACGAAACGCCGTATGTGGAGATGGCGGTAATGGCCACGGATGAGATCAGCCTGCCAGCAGGGTTATTGGTTGCGAGAGTGGATCTGACGGGATTGTGGAACACTACGCTGGACATCAAGGTGGGAGATATGGGCTATGTTTATATCGCCGACAGCGGCGGACAACTGGTGGCGTTTCGCAACCGGCGCGTATTGGAAATGGGCAGCAACCTGGTGCAACTGGTTGGGCACACGCCGCAAGCCATCGTCGCTTCCCGCCTGAGTTTCTACCACGGCCTGAACGGCGAACGGGACCTGGCTTCCGGCCAGCCACTCAAGACTGTCCCCTGGTTTGCACTGGTGGAACAGCCGGTTCGCGAGGCGCTGGCCCCGTTTATGATTCCGGCATTGGTCCTCATGATGTCAATCGTTGTCGTTGGGCTGTTGCTATTCAGTACGATCCAATTCTTGCGCCGGCGCATCGTCTCGCCGCTGCTGACTTTGCGCGATGTGGTGGGGCAAATGGCCAATGGGGAACTGGAGCAAAGCGTCGAGGTTCAGAACAACGATGAGCTGGGGCAACTAGCACACTCATTTAACCGAATGGCGGATCATTTGCGGCGGGCATTTGTGGATCTGGAAAGCCAAATTGGTGCGTTGCAGCAGGCGCAGTCAACGCTGCGGGCGAGCGAAGCCAAACAAAGCGCCATGATCGCCAACATTGCCGACGTTATCGCCATAGTGGATCAGAATGGAATTAATAAATTCAAAAGTCCAAACGTGGAGAAGTGGTTTGGTTGGAAGCCGGAGGACTTGGTGGGCACCAGTGCCTGGGCAAACGTGCATCCCGAGGATTTTGCGATCGTCCAGGCGGGCCTGGGATTAATCATGGGCAAAGCAAACGCCACCCAAGCTGGAGAATGCCGGTATCGGTGCCAGGACGGCAGCTACAAATGGATCGAATTGACCGCGACCAACCTGTTCAGCGATTCCAACATCGGCGGAATTCTATTGAATTACCATGACATCACCGGACGCAAGCAGGCGGAAACCATCCGGCGGGAGAGCGAGAGCCAGTTTCGAAAACTCCTCGAAATGACTCCCTTGCCTCTGGCCTATCTCAACAAAGACGGCGTAATCAGTTTCCGAAACCAACGCTTCATCGAATTGCTGGGTTATACCGCTGACGAGGTTCCCACCTTGACCGAATGGTGGCCCCGGGCCTATCCCGATGTGCATTATCGCGAGATGGTGATCCAGCATTGGAATGCCGGCGTGCAGCGGGCGCTTGCTGAACGCGGGCAGATTGACCCCGTGGAATTCAAAGTCGCCAGCAAAAGTGGAAAAATTCTGGATATTGAGTTTTCCGGGATCCGGATTGGTGAGGACGCCCTGGTGACCCTGGTTGACATGACCGCGCGCAAGCTCGCCGAGGAAGCCCACGCCCGGCTGGCGACAGTTGTGGAGCAGGCCGCCGAGAGCATTGTAATCACCGACACCCGGGGGACGATCAACTATGTCAATCCGACGTTTGAAAAGATAACGGGCTACACCAAGGCTGAAGCGATTGGCAAGAACCCCCGTATTCTCAAAAGCGGCAGGCATGACGCCACGTTTTACAGCATGCTATGGCAAGTGCTCCAACGCGGGGAAAGCTGGAGCGGTCATCTTATCAACCGGCGCAAGGACGGGACCCTGTACGAAGAGGAAGCCACGATCTCACCGGTGCGGGATGCCGCGGGCAAGGTGATCAGTTATATGGCCATCAAGCGTGACGTGACTCACGAAATGCAGCTTGAAAGCGAACTGCGCCAGGCGCAGAAGATGGAAGGCATCGGCCAGCTCGCCGGCGGCGTGGCGCATGACTTCAACAACATTCTGTCCGCCCTGATGATGCAGACCGAATTAATCAGTTTAATTGAGCCATTGCCGAAGGAAGCCCGGGAAGGGTTGGAACAAATCATCGCTGATACGCGCCGTGCCGCCGACCTCACCCGACAGTTGTTGTTGTTCAGCCGCCGGCAGGTGATGCAAACGCGCGTTTTGGATTTGAACGAAGTGGTGATGAATCTGGCCAAAATGCTTCAGCGCATTATCCGCGAAGATGTAAAACTGGAATTGATTCTCCACGCAGCGCCGCTCATGACCTGCGCGGATGCAGGCATGTTGGATCAAGTATTGATGAACCTGGCGATCAATGCGCGCGATGCCATGGCCGGAGGCGGTCGTCTGCGTGTCGAAACTGCCGAAGCGTGTGCCGATGAAGAAGCCGCCCAATCGCATCCGGATGCCGTGCCAGGCCGTTACGTCTGCTTGAGTGTCAGCGACACAGGCGGCGGCATTCCTCCGGCAATTCTGCCCCGGATTTTCGAACCGTTTTTCACCACCAAAGAAGCAGGTAAAGGCACGGGGCTGGGGCTGGCGACTGTCTTCGGCATTGTCAAACAACATCAGGGCTGGATCAAAGTGGACAATCATCCAGGCCAGGGAGTGACCTTCCACATTTTTCTTCCCGCATGTGCCGTGACATCTGGGGTGTCGGTTCCAACCGTGGAAACACTCAAGCCGCCAGGAGGGACGGAAACCATCCTCATGGTCGAGGACGAACTGGCCGTGCTCAAGCCCACTCGCAAAGTTCTCGAACGGTATGGCTACACGGTGCTGGTGGCCGCGGATGGCGGAGAAGCTTTAAAGTGTTGGGCGGAAAATCGCGGGGTGATATCACTGGTGCTGACCGACTTGGTGATGCCCGGAGGCATGAGCGGTCAGGAGTTGGCCCGGCAACTGCGGGCACAACAACCAACCCTTAAGATTGTCTTTATCAGCGGCTACAGTGCTGACATCGCTGGAAAAGACTTTAAATTAAGCGAGGGACAAGCTTTCATTCAAAAGCCATTCGTGACAGATCATCTTCTCCAGACCATTCGCCAGGGTCTGGATGCTTGAGTATCGCCAATAAGTTCTAAACGAGAGCGGACATCACCGCCACCAGTCGGGATTTCATATCCCCCACCTCGTTGCGGGTTATGCTTCACTGGGCCGGGGAAAAGCCCCGACAAAAAATCGAGCCACCAACTGACCATTGCGACGGAAACCGCCGAAAGGATTTTCGAGTCCGTCAATGTGTCCACCTTCCCCCTTGACCGCTCTGTAATGATGGACATCGCTGGCACGCTGGCGATGATGGGAGACCAAATGGTCGCGGATGATGATTTTATGGAGTTCCTGAATCCCAAGGGACTTCGGTGAAAGGATGCCAATGAAAACCGAGCATCTGGAAGAAGCATACCAAACGTCGGACGCTGGCGAACTGCGGGCGGCACAGCAGGAAAACCCGGCTGACTCGGCCATGATTTTTTCGCTGGTGGAGGAGGCGTTGGGGCTGGACGCAAAAATCTGTGTGACTTTGGCGGCGGCGGTCCAAGCCAGGACCGCCGCAAAAATGAAAGGACATAAATATGAAAATCATTCGTGATGGGCAGGGCAAACAGGTCGGGCAACGGGTTGAAAATGGCTCGGTCGTTTACATCCGTGACGGCACGGGCCACCCGAAAGGCCAATTCATAAAGACGACCAACAAGACCTTTAACGCACGGGGCCGTTACGCTGGCCCCGGAGACCAGTTGTTGCGGATGTTGGACGAGAAATAGCGGCGTGTTCGCCTTGCGTGAACGACGGGACGACTTGATGGAACAACGAAACCACCAACCGCACCTTTGACCGCACGCGCAAGAATGGGGGGGGCGGGAAACCTCAATCCCGAATGAATGTTTCAGCGGACGGCGAAAAGAAGAGCAAGCAGACCGGGCAATGCACGATGTCGGCGGGTAATTCCTTGGCATCCAGTTTAAATACCACGGCACACTTTGGACACTTGTGGGATGCTCCCGCCTGCTTGAAACATAATGTGGCCACTTTCGGTTTTGATTCGCTGAACTCAGGCTGTCTCCTCTCGTAGAACAAAGACTTTTCGGAATGATTTGCGAGTTTTTTTTGGCTCAGCATTGCTTCCATGATGACTCCGCCAAAACAAAAACAATATCAGACCCCACTGTAAAAAAGCACCAATTGTTCCTCCAACAAGCCCTCCGATTAGTGCTCCTTTTGTCGGGGCATCAAGTCTCGGCCATGCATCGGCACCCGTTAAAGCAAAAAATGTAATTACAGACTCCAAAGTGATAGAAGCAATCACTGAATATGAAATGACCCGAACTGTTTGTGGGCCTTTTGGGTGGTTCAGGTAGGACATCAAAGCACCAATGATTAGAACCGCGTTTCCAACCATTCCGAGTGATAGTCCGATGTAAGCTTTAATTGTAAGCCACGGGAAAGTTTGATATAAAGTGGATTGAATGTTGTTTGGAGTGCCGTACAAATTCTGAAAGAACGCCGCACAAGTCCAAAGCAGCCCAATAACTCCCAACACCAGTGCCACGATTATTCCAACGATTGGCTTATTTTGAGGGCTTGGGAATCGTTGCTGAAGGGGAGTACTTTGGTCTTCCGAAGATAGTTGCCCCGATGATGGTTTTCTTAAATCAAATCCGCAGCCACCGCAAAAGTTTACTCCTGATTTTTCATCGTATTCTGAACCGCATTTTACGCAGAAACTCATATTTGTATAATTAGGTTGGTGGATTCTTGGTGCGGGGTTTCCGTCATCAATTATTCATCCCCGCGTAAACGCCCTCGCCACTTTGCGGGTAGCTCTCGTAAATGTGCTCATACACGCTGGAACACTTTTGCTGGTAAAGCTCGGGCGTGTAGGCCCGTGGCAGGCCAGCATCAAGCAAGTCCTTGATGGCATCCCGCACCCGTGCTTGCGAGGTCTGCCGTTTACGCCAATCTAGCACCAGCAAACCCTTTAGCTTGGCGAGAAGCTGCTTGGCCACCTTCTTCAATTCGTCACGCTCTTCGGTGGTCAACTCCGGGGCGGGTCGGGTCAAAATATCCAGAATCACCAACTCCTCTTCGGACATGTGCTCGCGGACATGGCGGTGCTCCTCTTGGCTCAATTCCCGCATGAACGCCAACAGGTCTTCGATGTTCTTGCTGCCCGAGTTGTATGCCTCAATCAACTCCTCAAATTTTTTGCCAAGGTCTGTGCGGGTCTTGTTCAAGCTAATCAGTTTTTCCAACTGTGCCCGGATTGCCGCCTTCAAGATTTCGAGGTCGGTGTTCTTGTGCTTGCTCTTTTTTAACCGCTTGGCCAACGCCTCAAAATCAATCTTGGACAAATCAATCTTCGGCATGGGCTTGTCATGGATGGCCACCCCTTCCACGGATTCGTCCAAC
>Ga0316217_10003695_pt1 | contig 17112 bp, 12 predicted proteins | sample 1anoAmetaG_FD_203633 | JGI IMG/M metagenome (GOLD analysis project Ga0316217, IMG submission 203633) | Freshwater microbial communities from Trout Bog Lake, Wisconsin, USA - 1anoA | ecosystem: Environmental > Aquatic > Freshwater > Lake > Hypolimnion/Profundal zone | place: USA: Wisconsin...
GCCTGCGGGTGGTCATCGCCAACACCACCCCCCTGCCGGACAAGCTGCTGCGGCGCTATCTCAAGGAGGGCGGGGCGCCGCTTCTGGCCCGGCCCGGCACCCTCTGCGGGGTTCCGGTGGTGGCCGTACCGCTGCTCGACCCCGAGGCGGAGATGGCCCGCCACCACCCGGTCCTGCTGAACCGGGCGATCCGGGAAGTGATCTCATCCTTGTAGCGCCGGGCCCGGTTTGCGATGACAATGGGGACGGCGCCGCGCGGCGCCCGTGGACCGGGAGCAGGGCCGAGGGGCATCGATGGGACTGAGGGGAGATCTTTCCACCATGGGCCTGGAGGACATCCTCCAGTGGCTGGCGGTGGGCAAGAAGACCGGCATCCTCGAGCTCAAGGGATTCCTGCACACCAAGCGGGTCGCCTTCCAGGACGGGAAGATCACCAGCGTCTGGTCCTCGGACCCCCGGGAGTACCTCGGCCAGTACCTGCTGGCCTTCAACCGCATCACCGAGGACCAGCTGCGCGAGGCACTGGCCACCCAGGAGGACGAGAACCAGCTGCTGGGGCGGATCCTGGTGAACCGCCAGCTGGTGACGGAGGTGGAGATCCGCCGCATCGTCCAGCTGAAGGTGGAGGAGTCGATCTTCGACACCTTCCTCTGGTCCAGCGGCACCTTCGAATTCCATGACGGCCAGCCGCCGCTGCAGAAGTCGATGCTGCTGAGCCTCGACGTGACCGGGATCGTCCTGGAGGGCGCCCGGCGGGTGGACGAGTGGAAGCGGATCCGCAACCTGATCAAGGGCGGAGACGCCCTGCTTGCGGCCATTCCCGAGACCATCGCCGAGATGCTGCCGCTGTCCCCGGAAGACGCGGACATGCTCAGCCGGCTGGACGGCTACAAGAGCATCGACCAGCTGGTCATCGAGATGCGGGTGCCGGAGTTCAAGGCCAGCAAGCTGCTGTTCGACCTCCACGAGAAGGGCATGGTCCGGATCCTCCATCCCGGCGGCAAGCTGGGCGACCATTCCAGCCTGCAGCTGCAGCGGGCCCGGCAGCTGGTGGAGAAGCAGAAGCTCCAGGAGGCCCAGGAGGAACTGCGCCACCTGCTCCAGGAGCAGCCCAGGCTCCAGGAGGCCACCCGGATGCTCCAGGTGGTGGAGCACCTGCTGCAGGAGAACACCATCGACGAACGCCTGGTCCCGGAACTGGCCGTGACCATCGAGGACCTGATGCAGGCCCAGCTCGGGCCCAACGAGGCCTTCCTGGCCACCCGGGTCAACGCCGTGTGGAGCATCCACGACATCATCTCCATCTCGCCGTTCCCACAGGAAGAGTGTCTGGCCATCTTCTCCAAGCTGCTCAAGCGTGGGATTCTCAAAGTCCAGAAACAACCGGGAGGCCTCCAGCCGGAGTACGGACGGTGAGGCCTGCCCGACCGGGAGGACCGATGCGCGTCTGCAACTGCCTGTTCTTTGTCATGGTCGCCGCCCTGGCCTGGGCCCCGGTCCAGGCGGCCCCCAAGGCCAAGGCCCAGACCCAGACCGCGGCCAAGGCCAAGGCGGAGATCCAGCGGCTGACCCAGTCCCAGAAGGAGCTCCAGGCCCAGGTGGACCAGCTCACCGCCGAGCGGGACGGCCTGCAGAACCGGCTGGCGGCCACCCAGAGCCTGCAGGAGGACCTGGCGGCGGCCCAGAAGAGCAGGGACATGGCCCGCCAGGAGACCGCCGGCATCCGCCGGGAACTGGACCAGATGAAGAGCACCCTGGCGGAGAACCAGGGCTCGACGGACAGCATCCTGAGCGAACTGAAGAAGACCAAGGCCGACCTGGCCGCGGCCCAGGCCGCCAGCGAATCCCTGCGCACCGAACTGGCGGCGGCCAAGGAGAAGAAGGCCGCGCCCATCGGCGAGGGCGCCCTGGTGATCCTCACCCCCGACATCACCCCGGCCCGGCCGCTGAACCTGAACCGCGTCACCCCCAGGGCCCGCAAGGTGAGCCGGGGCGTGGTGGTGGTCAATGTCCTGGTGAACGAGACCGGCGATGTGCTGGACGCCCGGCTGCTCCAGGGCCTGCCCGGCGAAGGGGAGTGGGTGGACAAGGCCAACGCGGCCTGCGTGGAGGCGGCCAAGCGGATCGTGTTCGATCCCGCCCGCCTGGCCGACGGCAAGACCCGGGTGCGGGTCTGGCAGGGCGTGGGGCTCATGCTGGACTGAGGCTCAGTCGGCGGCTCAGTCGGCCTCGGCGACGTCCAGGACGAGGGCCCCGTCCGCCGCGCCCTCGGGGATCGGCGACAGTTCGCTGGAACGGGATTCGACCGGGACCGAGGCGGCGCCCTTGGACTCCACCAGGCCCGAGGTGTCGCGCTTGGACTCCACCGGAGCGGGCAGTTCGACCCTGGCCCCCTCCGGCGCGGACGGGGCGGCGGTCCCGGACTTGCTCTCCTTGCTGTCGGCACGGTCGGAGACCGTCGCGGCCCGGGATAGCCGGGCCACGCAGCTGCCGCCGCCGTAGGGCAGCCGCATGGCGACCAGCCCCCGGCTGCCGTCGGGGTCCAGCAGCACATGGGTGGCGCTGGTCAGCGAGGCCGCCTCCGTGCCCGGCAGCTCCCGCCCGCTGCCCGCCAGGCCCGGACGGAACTCCGCCCGGTCCGGGTGTCCGGCCACCGTGACCAGGCTCCCGGTGAAGGGATCGAAGTGGCGCAGGGCACGGTTGCCGCTTTCGGTGATCAGCAGATGGTCGTCCACCACGGCGAGGCCTGAAATGCCGTTCAGGCACGGGACGCCGGTCAGCCGGTCCGCGCCGGCGCTGGCCGGGACACTGGCGAGCTGGGCTTCGAACCCGTGCTGGGGCGCCCCGATCCGGGTCCTCACAGTGCCGTCCTTGGATACCTCCCGGACCCGGTCGGCGTCGGCCACCAGCAGGTGTCCGGTGCGGGGTTCCAGGACGATGGCGCCCGGGCGCTGGAACCGGGCCCCGTCCGCCTTGCCGTCGTCCCAGCCCGGCGCCTGGGTCCGCCCGGCCAGGATGGTGGCCTTGCCGTCCCGGAGCCGCAGGATGACGCCGTTCTCGCTGTCGGTGACGCACAGCGTGCCGTCCGGGAGGTAGGCCGCGCCTTCGGGCGCCCGGAACACCGCCGGGCCCTCGCCGTCGTGCTGCCCCCAGTTGTCGTGGGCGCCGGCCAGCACCGACACCTCGCCCTTCTCGTCCACCCGCAGCACCCGGTGGTTGCCGGTGTCCGTGATCACCGCCTGCCACGGTTCGTCCTTGGTCCTGGGCCGGACCACGAACGCGCGCGGGCTGCGGAACCGGGCCTGGTCGCCCCGGCCGCAGGCATGGCCGGGCTTCCCGTCCGGACTGCCCAGCCAGGACCGCACCCAGCCGTCCTCCTCCATCAGCAGGATCCGGTTGTTGAGCCGGTCCACCAGCACGCAGCGGCCGGCCAGTTTGGGGTCGGGGTGGCCGTCCAGCCGGGCCAGGTGGGTGATCTCGCCGAACCGTGCGGCCGCGCCGCTGCCCAGCACCATGCCGGAGGCCTTGGGGTCGCCGGCCAGCAGGTCCAGCCGGAGCCCGTTCAGCCGCTGCCTGAAGGACCGCACCTGGATCGTGATCAGCTTTTCCGGGTGGCTGCCGTCCCGGGGCGCCACCCGCACCTGGAACGCCGCCTCAGGGCTGGCGAGCAGGGGGGCTGTGTAGCGCATCCAATGGTGCGTTTCCATTGCCAGCGTGCCGCCCTGGTCCTGGACGATGCTCCAGGCGAGTTCGGGCTGGGGAAGGGCGCCCTGCACCTCGGCCCAGAGCCGGACCGTTGCGCCTTCATGAATGGAGAGGGGGCCGTCGGTGACCACTCGGATCTCGGCCGCGAGGGGAGCGCACAGGGAGGCGGCCATAAGGTGGGTGATGACATTTCGCATGGAAACCTCAGGATGGTCATTTCAGGAAATCAAGGCTTTGAAATCCTTGATAAACCCCTAATGCAATCCTGAGCACAGAAGTTCCCGCCGGGACAGCTTCCTGATCCTGGAGGCGGTGAAGGACTGACCGGGCGCGCCGGGGGGGCAGGATTCTGCCAGGACGACGCCGCGCCCGGCCCTACCGGCCTGAACCCGCGGCGGTCGAGAAGCGTCGGTGGGTGCGGCCCAGCCTGCCGCGCCGGTAGTCGCGGAAGGCCGCCCACCTGAGATGGAGGGTCCCGAACTGGCCCCGGAACAAGTACTTCTGGAGGGTGTACAGAGCCCGGCGCATCTGTGCCCGCAGATGCCCGGGAAAGAAGCGCTCGATGAAGAACCAGCGGTTGCGCTGGTTGTAGAACTCCAGCAGCTGGCTGCGCCGGCCGGTGGAAAGGGATTCCAGGTGGTGCACCTCCACCGTCCACAATCCGTCGATCCGGTAACCCGCCCGCTTGATCAGGAGGCTGAAGCTCGGATCCTCGTAGTACAGGAAATAGTCGTCGGGCAGGAACCCGACCTCCGCGGCGACCGCCAGCGGCACGAACAGGGAGCATCCGCTCACGAACGCCATGGGATCGGCCAGCGCCCCGGGGGAACCGGCCATCCGGATCCCGAAGTCCCGGGTGCGGACGATTCCGCCGAAATAGGGCGGGTCATGATCGGCCCGGATCACGGTGCCCCAGGCCCCCACGTCCGGACAGGCCCTCGCCGCCTCGGCCAGGAGGGCGCTGTTGCCCGCCACCAGCAGGGTGTCGTTGTTCAGCACCCAGGCGAAGGGGACCCCGAGGCGGTGCAGCATCCGCAGGCCCACGTTGTTTCCGCCGGCGTAGCCGAGGTTTTCCGGGCACAGGATCACCCCCACCGTTCCCGGGGCGGGGAGCGGGCCGGATTCAGGATCCACCTCCACCCAGGGGAACGGGGCCCGTTCCAGGCAGGCCATCAGGGTCTCGAAGGTGCAGGACGAATCGTTTTCGATCCAGAGGATACGGGAAGTGGCGGGCTCCCGTTCCAGGAGGCTGGCCACGCACTGGGCGGTCTGTTCTGCCTGATGGTAGTTGAGAACCAGCAGACCGGTGTCGGGCCCCGCGTCCAAGGCTTCCTCCAGAAAACAACCCATTTCACATCAATATATACATTGTTGAATAATTTACTATCATTTCGTAAGGAGGCGGTCGCATGGGGCAACTAGCCAGGGTGTTCCGGAAATATGCCCAGGCCGTTGCCTGTCGCTGGATCCGCCAGAAGATCCGGCCACAGAACGATAAATTGATAATGACGTTGCTGGTGCGGGACGAAGCGGACATCGTCGAGGACAACCTCCGCTTCCACCTGGCCGGGGGAGTCGATCACATCATCGCCACGGACAACGGGTCCAGCGACGGCACCCTGGAGATCCTGCAGAAGTACGAGCAGCTCGGAGTCCTGACCCTGCTCCACGAGCCCTTGGGGACCTTCGCCCAGTCCACCTGGGTCAACCGGATGGCCGACCTGGCCCTGAGCAGGTTCGGTCCGTGCCAGATCTTCCACTGCGATGCTGACGAATTCTGGCACAGCGCGGCCGGCAACCTGAAGACCGAACTCTGCCGGTTTCCTCTGGTGGAATGCCTGGAGGTCAAGGTCCACAACGTCCTGCCGGTCTTCCGGGACGGGCTGGAGCGGTTCCCCGAGGACGCCATCGTGCATGTCCAGGCCCCGGTCAGCACCCTCGACATCCAGAAGGACTCCATGGACCGGTCCTTTTTCCTTTTCCCGTATTCTGACAAGGTGTTCTTCCGGGCTTCCAGGCGCATGCCCCAGGTGGCCATGGGCAACCACCAGCTGCTGCACCCGCAGAGGTACCGGACCAAGACCACCAGCGACATCAGCGTCTACCACTTCCCGGTCAGGAATTTTGAGCAGTTCAGGCGCAAGGTCGTGACGGGCGGGAGCGCCCTGGCGGCGAACCCGGATTTCGGTCCCGAGGTGGGCTGGCATTGGCGGCGCTGGTACGAGAGCAGCCTGGCCGGCACCCTCGAATCCACCTACCGCGGCCTGTTGCTGGAGCCTGGGGAACTGGCGGATTGCCAGGCCCAGGGTGTGGTGCGGCTCGAGCCGGAGCTGCCGGCCAGGCTGTTCTCGTCCGTCCCCGGGCTCAGCGGGGCGAGGCCGTGAGAGGCCGGCTGGACCTGCCCAGCCGGTCGTCCAGAGCAGGCTGAAACCGGGGTCCTCGCTAGACAGCTCCCATGAGCAGCCCGAGCAGCTGCGAGCCGCCGCCGGCGCTGATCTGGCTGAGCGCGTCGGCCAGCCCGGTGGAGGCGGTCTGGGTGGAGGCGGCCTGGGTGCTGGCGGCTCCGGTCCCGGTCTGGGTCGTGCTGGCCTGGGTCTGGTCTTCCGTGCCGCCGCCGTGGTGCCGGTGGTGGTGGTGGATCCGGGCGGTGTCCTGGATATCGGTCTGCAGCGACTGGAAGGCCTGCTGGGCCGCGGCGATGTTGCCGGAGGACAAGGCCTGGCCCAGGGCGCTCATATCGGCGGAGACGGCCGCGCGGCCGCTGGACGCGTTGCTCTGGCCGGTGCTGGAGGCCTGGACGGCGGTTTGTGCCTGGTTCTGGCCGTTCAGCAGCTGCGAGAGCAGGGCGGAGAAGGAATCGTTTGCCGACCCCGTGCCCTGGGTGCTGGATGGACTGCTTCCGGTCGCCTGCAAGGCATTGAGCTGCTGCATCAAGGCCATGGAATTCAAGGATGGAACGCTGGACATCGGATGCCTCCCCGCCTCGTCAATTGCAATCAACATGCCGTACTGCGGCGAACAGCCAAAGAAGCGGAGGAAAATGTCCATTTACAAGCGGACAATAATGTCCTATTGTTATTGAAATGCGCAACCCACTGCGGTCCGATGCTTTGAAACGCCGGCAACTCCTCCTGGACGCCGCCGCGGAGATTTTCGCCGCCCAGGGCTACGGCGCCCCGCTGGATTCCATCGCCGCCCGGGCGGGGGTGGGGCAGGGCACCCTCTACCGGAATTTCGCCGGCCGGGACGAACTGCTGGCCGCCCTGCTGGACCGGGACCTGACCCGGATGGAGACCGCGCTGGAGGGCACGGCGGCGGTGGAGCACCCCTTCGCGATGCTCGACTACATGGCCGAGACCGCGGTGATGGATCCCTCGCTGTCGGACTACTGGACCGCCGTGCCCCGGGATTCGCCCCGGTTCCGGGCGGAGGAGGACCGCTTCTTCGCCCTGGCCGGCCGGGGGCTGGACGAGGCCAAGGCCGCCGGGCGGCTGCGGCCGGATTTCACCCGGGACGATTTCTGCCTGCTGGGCTCCATGTTCCGGGCCATCCGGTTCGGCGCCGACGAGGCGGAACGGCGCCAGGTGAAGGTGCGGGTGCTGAGCCTGCTGCATGAAGGGATCGCCGGCTGAAGGCCGGCCCAGAAAGACGCCAGGCCGGGCCTGTGCAAGCCGTACTCGGAAAGGAAGCATGAAAAACACAAACGAGGTTCTCCCTCCCCCCAGCCGGATCGGCCTCGCCGGCCTGGGCCTCCTGCTGGCCACCGGCTGCGCCGTGGGCCCGACCTTCCGGACCCAGGACCTGCCCAAGCCGCCGGAGACCGCCCAGTACGGCGCCACAGCCCTGCCGGCGGCCACCGCCGCGGCTCCGGCCCCGCTGGGCGGCGCCCAGAGCTTCGTCCCGGGGCCGGTGGCGGAGCGCTGGTGGACCGGGTTCGGCAGCGCCGAACTGGATGGCCGGGTGGACCAGGCGCTGCAGCACAGCCCCACCCTGGCCGCGGCCCGGGCGGCGCTGCTGCGGGCCCAGGAGAACGTCCGCGCCGCGAATGGCGGCCGCTTTCCTTCGGTGGCCCTGCAGGCCGGCGTGACCCGGCAGAACAGCATTCCCGCCGGCGCCGTCACCACGCCCTACAACGTGCTCAACGCCTCGGTGAACGTGTCCTACACCCTCGACCTGTTCGGCGCGGTGCGCCGCGGCGTGGAATTCCAGCAGGCCCTGGCCGGCCAGCAGCAGTGGCTGGAGCAGGGCGCCCGCACCGCCCTGGCCGCCAACGTCGCCACAGCCAGCATCCAGGAGGCCGGCTTGCGGGCCCAGCTGCGGGCGTCCGAGGCCATCGTCGGCCTGTACCGGGAGCAGGAGGCCATCACCCGCAAGCAGGTGGAGCTCGGCGCCAAGAGCTCCGTGGACCTGCTGGCGGCCCAGGCCAACCTGGCGGCGGCCCGGGTGCCTCTGCCGGGCATGGCCCGGCAGCTGGAGGCCCTGCGCAACCAGCTCCAGGTCTACCTGGGCCGGTTCCCCTCCGAAGCCGGACTGGGCAGCCTGGAGCTGGAGGCCCTCACCCTGCCCGGCGAACTGCCGGTGACCCTGCCTTCCGAGCTGGTCCGCCAGCGTCCCGACGTGCGGGCCGCCGAGGCCCAGCTGCAGGCCGCCACCGCCCAGCTGGGCCTGGCCAGCGCCAGCCTGTACCCCAGCCTCACCCTGGGCGGCTCCCTGGGCACCCAGGCGCTGCGGGGCGGGGATTTCCCCGCCTCCGCCTTCACGGTCTGGGATGTCGGGCTGAACCTGCTCCAGCCCATCCTCAACGGCGGCAGCCTGCGGGCCCAGAAGCGCGCCGCCGCCGCCGGGCTGGACCAGGCGGTGGCCGGCTACCGCGCCGTGGTGCTGGGCGCCTTCGCCGACGTGGCCGACACCCTGGACGCCCTGCAGCGGGACGCCGAGACGCTCCAGGCCTCGGCCGAGGCCGAAGCGGCCGCCCGCCGGTCCCTGGACCTGGCCCAGGACCAGTACCGGCTGGGCGCCGCCGGCTACCCGATGCTGCTGGACGCCACCCGGCTCTGGCACGGGGCCCGGATCGGGCTGATCCATGCCCAGGCCGCGCGCCTGGCCGACACCGCCGCCCTCTATGCCGCCCTCGGCGGCGGCTGGACCTCCCCTCAACCCTGAACCACCGACCGGAGCACTATCCATGGAATCCTCACCCACTCAGGCCCAGGCCACCCCGCCCGCCCGCGCCGGCCGGCGCATGCTGATCATGCTCCTGGGCGTCGGCGCCTTCCTGGGCCTCATGGTCGGCTTCAACCAGTTCAAGCGCGTGATGATCGGCCGCGCCCTGGCCGGCAAGGGCGAACCGCCCCAGACCGTCACCGCTGCCGAGGCGAAGCTGCTGCCCTGGCAGCCGGCGCTCACCGCGGTGGGCACGGTGCGCGCCGTGCGCGGCGCCGACCTGGCCTTCGAAGTGCCCGGGGTCGTGGTGGCGGTGACCGCCAGGCCCGGCGCCGAGGCCAGCCAGGGCCAGACCCTGGTGGCCCTGGACGACAGCGTGGAGTCGGCCCAGCTGCGCCAGCTCCAGGCGGTGGCCCGGCTGGCCGAAGTGACCCTGAACCGCGCCAAGGAACAGCTGGCGGTCAAGGCCATCAGCCAGGCCGAAGTGGACAACGCCGAGGCCGACCTGGCCGCGAAACAGGCCCTGGTCCAGTCCCAGGCCGCCCAGCTGGCCAAGAAGCACCTCACCGCCCCGTTCAAGGGCCGGGTGGGCATCGTCTCGGTCAGCCAGGGCGCCTACCTCAATCCCGGCCAGACCGTGGCCACCCTGCAGCAGCTGGACTCGGTCTACGTGGACTTCTTCCTGCCGCAGAAGGATACCGCCCAGATCAGGGAAGGCCAGCCGGTGGCCCTGACCGTGGACGGCTTCCCGGGCCGCACGTTCCAGGGCAGGGTGACCGCGGTGAACCCCAAGGTGGACAGCGGCACCCGGAACATCCAGGCCGAGGCCACCTTCGCCAACCCCGGGCGTTCCCTGCTGCCGGGCATGTTCGCCCAGGTGAGCATGGCCGAGGGCCCGGTGCAGCAGCACCTGACCCTGCCGCAGACCGCCATCACCTACAACCCGTACGGAGCCGTGGTGTTCCTGGCGGTCAAGGACGGCTCCGGGCTCAAGGCCCGGCAGGCCTTCGTCACCACCGGGGCCACCCGGGGCGACCAGGTGGCCATCGTCAAGGGCCTGGAGCCGGGCGCCCTGGTGGTGACCAGCGGCGGGCTCAAGCTCAGGAACGGCACCCCGCTGATCGTCGACAACCGGACCCAGCCCGCCAACGACGCCGACCCCACGCCCCAAGAACAGTAAGGACCGCCGATGCAATTCACCGACATCTTCATCCGCAAGCCGGTCCTGGCGCTGGTGGTCAGCCTGCTGATCCTGGTGCTGGGCCTGCGCGCGGCCTTCTCGCTGGCGGTGGGCCAGTATCCCAAGACCGAGAACGCCGTGGTCACCATCAGCACCGCCTACTACGGCGCCGACGCCGCCACGGTGGCCGGGTTCATCACCCAGCCCCTGGAGAGCTCGGTGGCCCAGGCCCAGGGCATCGACTACCTGTCCAGCTCCAGCGTCAACTCGGTATCGATCATCACCGCCACCCTGCGGCTGAACTACAGCGGCAACAAGGCGCTCACCGAGATCACCACCCAGGTCAACGCGGTGCGCAACCAGCTGCCGCCCGAGGCCCAGCAGCCGGTGATCACGGTCCAGACCGGCGACACCACCGACGCGATGTACCTGGGCTTCTACAGCGACCAGCTGCCCACCAACAACATCACCGACTACCTGCTGCGGGTGGTCAAGCCCAGGCTGGATTCCGTGGAGGGGGTGCAGACCGCCGAGATCCTCGGCGCCCGCAACTTCGCCATGCGCGCCTGGCTCGATCCCAGGCGCATGGCCGCCCGGGGCATCACCGCGGCCGACATCCAGCAGGCGCTGGTGGCCAACAACTACCTGTCGGCGGTGGGCACCACCAAGGGCCAGATGGTCAGCGTCGACCTCACCGCCCAGACCGACCTGCACAGCGTCGACGAGTTCAGGCAGCTGGCGCTGCGCAAGGACGCCGGCGGCATGGTCCGGCTGGGCGACGTGGCCAATGTGGTGCTGGGGGCCGACGACTACTCGGTGGACGTGGCCTTCAGCGGCAAGCAGTCCGTGTTCATGGGCATCAAGGTGGCCCCCGAGGCCAACATCCTGGACGTGGCCAAGCGGGTCCGCGCCGTGTTCCCGGACCTTCAGTCCCAGCTCCCCACCGGCATCACCGGCCAGATCGTCTACGACGGCACCACCTACGTCAACACCTCGATCCACGAGGTGGTGCTGACCCTGCTGGAGGCGCTGCTCATCGTCACCGCGGTGATCTTCCTGTTCCTGGGCTCGTTCCGGGCGGTGGCAGTGCCGGTCATCGCCATGCCGCTGTCCCTGGTGGGCACCTTCCTGATCATGCTCGGGCTGCACTTCTCCATCAACCTGCTCACCCTGCTGGCCATCGTGCTGGCCATCGGGCTGGTGGTGGACGACGCCATCATCGTGGTGGAGAACGCCGACCGGCACATGAAGGAGGGCAAGAGCCCGCTGGAGGCCTCGCTGATGGCGGCCCGCGAGCTGGCCGGGCCGATCATCGCCATGACCGTGGTGCTGGTGGCGGTCTATGTGCCCATCGGCTTCCAGGGCGGCCTCACCGGCAGCCTGTTCACCGAGTTCGCCTTCACCCTGGCCGGCGCGGTGGTGGTCTCGGGGGTGGTGGCGCTCACCCTCTCGCCCATGATGTGCTCGCGGTTCTTCCGGCCCGAGCAGGACCAGGGCCGGTTCGTCCAGTGGATCGACCGGCGCTTCGAGGCCCTGCACCGCACCTACCAGCGCGTGCTGGCCAGCAGCCTGGCCACCTACAAGGTCACGGTGGTCATGGGCCTGATGGTGCTGATGGGTGCGGGCTACCTGTTCGTCACCGCCCAGTCCGAGCTGGCGCCCCAGGAGGACCAGGGCTTCCTGATGGGCGCGTTCCAGGGCCCGCCCAACGCCACCCCGCAGCAGATGCGCAACTACACCTCCCAGGCCTTCGCCGCGGTGCAGAAGGTGCCGGAGTTCGAGGCGATGTTCCAGATGACCGGGGTGCCCACCGCCAACCAGGGCATCGGCGGGGTGATCCTCAAGCCCTGGGACCAGCGCAGGCGCAGCACCACCCAGGTGCAGAACCAGCTCCAGGCCGACTGGGGCGCCATCCCCGGTTCCCGGGTGGCCACCTTCCAGCCGCCCTCCCTGCCCGGGGCCCAGGGCCTGCCCATGCAGGTCGTGATCAAGACCACCGAGCCGTTCCAGCGCCTGGACGAAGTCTCCAAGGCGGTGCTGGCCAAGGCCCGGCAGAGCGGCATGTTCTTCTTCGTCGACAGCGACCTGAAGATCGACAAGCCCCAGGACAGCCTGGTGCTGGACCGGGACCTGGTCACCGACCTGGGGCTCACCCAGCGCGACGTGGGCGGCTCTCTGGGCGCGGCCCTGGGCGGCGGCTACACCAACTACTTCTCCCTGGCCGGGCGCTCCTACAAGGTCATCCCCCAGGTGCTCCAGGCCGAGCGGCTCAACCCCGGCCAGGTGCTGGACTACTACGTCCGCACCCCGGCCAGCGGGGTGGTCTCGGCCGCCACCATGGCCTCGTTCCAGCACCAGGTGGTGCCCGAAGCCATCAACCACTTCCAGCAGCTGAATTCCGCCACCATCTCCGGCGTGTTCTCGCCCATGGTCTCCCAGGAGCAGGTGCTGGACTTCATGCGCAAGGCCCTGCACGACGTGGCCCCCACCGGCTACCAGATGGACTACTCCGGAGTCTCCCGGCAGTTCGTCCAGGAGGCCGGCGGCTTCCTGGTGACCATGCTGTTCGCCATCCTGATCGTGTTCCTGTCCCTGGCCGCCCAGTTCAACAGCTTCCGCGACCCGCTGATCATCCTGGTCTCGGTGCCGATGGCGCTGTTCGGCGCGCTGGTGTTCATCAACCTGGGGGTGGCGTCGATCAACATCTACACCCAGGTGGGGCTGGTGACGCTCATGGGCCTGGTGAGCAAGCACGGCATCCTGATCGTGCAGTTCGCCAACGAGCTGCAGCGGGCGGGCAAGACCCGGACCGAGGCGGTGCTGGAGGCCGCAGCGATCCGGCTGCGGCCGATCCTCATGACCACGGCGGCCATGGTGCTGGGGGTGTTCCCGCTGGTGATCGCCACCGGAGCCGGCGCCGCGGGGCGGCAGGCCATGGGCTGGGTGATCTTCGCGGGGCTGTCGATCGGCACCTTGTTCACGCTGTTCGTGGTGCCGGCGTTCTACCTGCTGCTCGCTTCCGACGTCAATCCAGCAGCAGCCCCGTGACCGCCCCCAGCAGTTCGTCGTACGGCTGGCTCCGCTCGTGGATGTGCGCGGCGCCCACCGATTCGGCGATGGTCTTGGCCCCGGCGTTGCGGTGGTCCACCACCAGCACCACCGGGATGTCCACCAGCAGGCCGTGCGAGCCCAGCGCCTCCATGATGTCCTTGGCCCAGTGGCTGCCCACCCGCATGTCCAGCACCAGCAGGTCGAACCGGGCCTGCTCGGCCAGGGCCTTGGCGTCCTGGTAGGACTTGGCCTCGAACACCTGGCGGTAGCCGTCCTGGCGGAACGCCTCGGCCATGGCCGGGGTGGCCGCGTGGGCGGACAGCAGCAGCAGTTTCTTGCCGGACTTGCGCAGGCGCAGGACCGCGTTCACCGGGGCCTTGGCGCCGGCTTCCGGGACCGTGGAGGCGCCTTCCAGGGTGCGCGCCACCACTTCCGGCGCCTTGGCCCGCACCTGGACCGAGGTGGGGGCCCCGGGCTGATCGGCGAAGTCGGTCTTGCGCTTCATGGCGGGGAAGGCTTCGCCGAAGGTGGTGGGCAGCCGGGGGATGACCAGCCGCTCGATGTTCTTGCGGTCGGCCTCGGAAATGCCCTCCAGGCTCAGGCCGGCATAGGGCTCGGCGACGGTGCGGACCACGTGCGACACGGTGGCCCGGCCGTGGATCGCCGGGGTGAGCGGCAGGCCGCTGATGCAGACCCAGCCGAACCGGTCCCCGGCCTTCAGGGTCTCCGGGGCGCCGGTGAGAGCGCCCAGTTCGTCCAGGGCGACCCGCAGCCCGGCCTGGCTGAGGTTCAGCAGCCGGCCCAGCAGGGTCCGCCCGCCCAGCAAGGTTTCCGCGCACTGCTCCACGGCGAACACCCGGGCCTGCTCGGTGCGTTCGAACGGGGCCCGGAAATGGGCCCGGCGCTCGCCCTGGGCGATGAAGGGGGGGATCCGGAACACCCCGGGCGTGACCACTTTGCCGTGGGTCTGGAACCGGCGGGCGCCCAGCATGAAGGACACGTTGAGCACCTGGCCCGGCGCCAGGGCCGGCGTGGTGGTGGTGGAGAAGGTGATGGGCGAGACCGCCTGCAGGGTGGTCTCGAACGGCGCCGCGCTGGCGTCCTTCCACAGCTGCACCGGCGCTTTCATCCGCACCAGCTCCTCCAGGTAGGCCCGGATGGTCTCGCCGTCGCGCAGCTCAGGCTTCGGGCCGCCCTCACTCATAGGCCGACCGGAAGCCCTTGTCGTGACGCCCTGCTGTGCCCATGGGAACCGCCTCCAGCCGTATGGATATTACCAACATAGATCGACCGGGCGGACTCGCAACTTGAGACTTGGTCCAGAAAATGCCGGCACAGATCCCGCTTGAGGCCGGGCAGCCATGAGAGGAGAATAGGAAGCGGTCCAGGGCCGACTGGAAGCCGCCACCGGCGTGGCTCCGGCCGCTGCTCGGCCATCGGAAGGAGATCGACCGACCTTGGCATGCTTGCGGAACACTCATGGTGCACTCTTTCCAGCGGCGATCCGGGCGGGCTTCCTGGCCCTGGCCCTGGCCGCGCCCAGCCCGGCCCAGGAGGCCATCGCCAGCTTCCCGGTCCAGCCGGCCGGGGTCAGCGCCATCACCGTGCTGGACCACAACGGCCGCTACGTGGGCCGGATCATGCCGCAGAAGCGCTACTGGGTGCCCATCGAGCGGATCCCGGTGTTCCTGCAGCGGGCCCTGGTGGCGGTGGAGGACGCCCGGTTCTACGAGCACGGCGGCATCGACCTGCGCGGCATCGCCCGGGCCCTGGTCAAGGACGCGGTCAAGGGCCGGGTGGTGGAGGGCGGCTCCACCATCACCCAGCAGCTGATCAAGAACCGCTACCTCAGCGCGGAAGTCTCCCTGGACCGCAAGGTCAAGGAAGCGCGCATGGCCATGGAGTTCGAGACGAAGTACAGCAAGCAGCAGATCCTGGAGATGTACTTCAACGAGATCTACTACGGCAACGGCGCCTACGGCCTGGTCCAGGCGGCCATGCTCTACTTCAACAAGAGCCCCGAGGCGCTGACCCCGGCCGAGTGCGCCATGCTGGCCGGGGTGCCCAAGAACCCCGGCCGCTACAACCCCCTGGGCAAGCCCGAGGACGTGGCCGGGCGGCGGAACGTGGTGCTGGAGCGCATGGTGGAGCTGCACGTGATCACCCCGGCCCAGCGCCAGGAAATCTGGGCCCAGCCGGCCGGCACCCAGCCGCCGAGCATCGCCCCGTACTACCTGGCCCGGGTGCGCGGCCAGCTGGAGGCCCGGTTCGGTCCCGACATCATCGAGCAGGGCGGCCTGGACGTGGCCACCGCCATGGACCTGGACCTGCAGAAGAGCGCCGAGCAGCTGCTGGGCCGCGGGGTCAAGCAGATCGATCCCGGCCTGCAGGGCGCCCTGGTCTGCCTGGATCCGGCCACCGGCGACGTGCTGGCGGCGGTGGGCGGGGCCGACGCCACCGCCACCGGCGCCAACCGCGCCTTCTCGGCCCAGCGCCAGCCCGGCTCCTCCATCAAGCCTCTGATCTACGCCTCGGCCCTGGAGCAGGGCATCACCGCCTCCAGCCTCTGGAGCGACGCGCCGGCCAGCTACGACCGGGGCGACGGCGCCAAGTGGACCCCGCACAACTACGCCAACGAGCACTTCGGCGAGCTGACCCTGCGCCAGGCCCTGGCCCACTCGGACAACATCGTCACGGTCAAGCTGCTGGAGCGGGTGGGCATCCCCTATTTCGTGGATTTCGCCGCCCGCATGGGCCTGCAGCAGAGCCCGGAGAACGGCCTGTCCCTGGCCCTGGGCACCGACGAAGTCACCCTCAACGACCTGGTCCAGGCCTACACCCCCCTTGCCAACGGCGGCAGCCTGGCCCAGGCCCGGACCATCCTGCGGATCCACGACCGGCGCAGCGGCGCCTGGACCGAGAACCCCGCCGTGGTCACCCCGGTGCTCAGCCCGGCCGCAGCCTATATCACCACCCGGATGCTGGGCGACGTCATGACCTACGGCACCGCCAAGAGCCTGCGCAAGTTCAACCAGGAGTTCCCCTCCGCCGGCAAGACCGGCACCACCGATTCCGCCCAGGACGCCTGGTTCATCGGCTACACCCCGCAGCTGATCACCGGCGTCTGGGTGGGCTATGACCGGCCCCGGCCCGGCGGCCGCGGCTTCACCGGCGGCCTGATCGCCGCGCCGATCTGGGAGCGCTTCATGCGCAAGGCCCTGGCCGGCCGGCCCGCCGCCGATTTCCCCCGGCCGGACAACGTCGTCACCGCGGCCATCGACCCCGCCACCGGGCAGCTGACGGCCCCGGGCTCGGCCACGGCGTTCAACGAGTTCTACATCGCCGGCACCGAGCCCCTGGCGCCCGGGGCCAGCCATGCGGAGATGCCGCCGGTGACGGTGGAGGAGCCTGCGCCGGCGATCGAGGTGGTGCCGTAGGCGGGCAGGCGGCTGGAGGGATCGATCGGGGGCATCGGCGGGGGGCGAAGCCCGGCGGTACGGCTTACAGCACTGCCTTCCGGTGCCTCCATGGCGATGACGCAGATGAGCCATCAGGATCGAGAATGGTCATTTCCGGTTCCAGGCCCAGGAGGGTCTTGACAGGTTCGAGGTGGTTTCTGAATGATGTGGGGGCACCCCATGAGGTGCAATCGATTGAACCTAATGCCCCCCTTTGCGGGGGCGATTTTTTTATAGGGCAATGATGTGGATGCCGGTTTCAAGATTACGGCAGCAGCCATTTCAGAAACCTCTCCAGCGCAGGCATGGGAGGCGAAGGCGCGGGCATCGCGGACCGTCAGGACCACCTCGGGCTCCAGGCCCTCGGCGGCGAACAGCCTGCGGATCGCCGGCCCGCAGCCGGACCCTGACATGAGGAACGGCACGCCGGCGAGGTCCCGGAACCGGACCCGCTGCTTCCCCGCCAGGGGGTGGTCCGGCGGGACCAGCAGCACCCTGTCCGGCCGGGATCGCGGCCAGCCGTGGCGCTGAGCGAACACCGGAAGGGGTGAACGG
>Ga0316217_10003696_pt1 | contig 17107 bp, 14 predicted proteins | sample 1anoAmetaG_FD_203633 | JGI IMG/M metagenome (GOLD analysis project Ga0316217, IMG submission 203633) | Freshwater microbial communities from Trout Bog Lake, Wisconsin, USA - 1anoA | ecosystem: Environmental > Aquatic > Freshwater > Lake > Hypolimnion/Profundal zone | place: USA: Wisconsin...
TTTAAAGATAAAACACATTTCGAGTGGAGAAGATGAAGTTTAGTGTAAGGGTAGTGTAAGGGTAGAGAAAAGAGGACAATGCTCTGGCTGCACTATTCACTTGCGAAGCTTGGATTTAAATATAATCAATTAGTGCATGAAAAAAGATAACTAAGACGATAAAAATGACCCTGATCATTTCGATGTGTACCTCCCTTCTTATCCTAGAGTCACCAAGATGCCTCCCCTACATAAAAATTACAACTTTCATAGCAGCGGTGAACAAAACTCCACCCATAAAAACTTTGATCCCATCGGATGGGAACTGTATTTTGACGAACTTTTCTATCTAAACGACGTACTTTTTGTCCTATTTTTAGGGAACTTCAGTTTTCCGAGCTGGTGAAGCAGGTGCGCTTTTCTTTTGTATCCATGGCGCAGGCCACTCAGCCCTTAGTTTCGCAACTTTGGCGAAATAAGTCAAGAATTTCGCTACTCTAATAGCTTTCGACCTAAAAGGCCACGGTTTCTCTAAGAAAAATCACAACAACGAAGACTTTTCCATCGAGACTCTCAACTCTGAAACCATTTAAGCTCTTAAATAAGTGATGCAAAAGTTCCCCGATAAAAATGTGGTGGTCGTAGGGCATTCTTTGGGAGGGTCGATTGCTTGTAGGATCGTAGATGCGCTAACAAATGTAGAGAAAATAGAGCGGATTGTAGGGTGTGTGATAATTGATGTTGTGGAAGGAACTGCACTCTAAGCACTGCCGTTTATGAATCAGATCATCGCGGACCGACCAAAACACTTTGATTCTCTGCAAACTGGTATCAAGTGGTGCTATAACTCCTGCACAATAAGGAAACTCGAATCAGCAAGGGTTTCATTCCCCAGCCAACTGCACGAGTATGAAAAAAATGGACACAAGCGTTGGGGATGGAAGGTGAACCTGAAAGACACTGAGAAGTATTGGCAAGGCTGGTTCAAAGGCCTCTCCCAAATATTTTTAGGAATCCACATTCCTAAGATCTTGCTGACTGCTGAGAAGGAGAGAATGGACAAGGAACTGACGATAGCCCAGATGCAAGGGAAGTTCAAAGTTGTGGTGATCCACAACGTGGGCCACTCAGTCCAGGAAGACGACTACAAAGCCACAGCCCGATAACTCTACAACATCCTCAAGGACTTTAGAATCCCCATGACCCTGCAGTAGAGAGCCGAGAAGGAACTGGTGGGAATCGCCCATTTCCACCCCAACCTGCCCAAGTACTGACAGTGATGCTTTGACCCCCCAACATTTTATTTACTCGGCTGCCTCCCACAGCCGCAATCAACCGCAATAGTAACAACCCACCTCAGTTCGATAAGATTAATAACTCAACGATTTAATTAAATGAGTACATCTGCGGCAGAGTTCGTTCTGGGCCACTACAAAATCGGTAGGCATTCGGTTATGAAGGCAAGAGCATCGGGGAGGGAACCTTTGGGAAAGTGAGGCTGGGAATACACCTGCCCACCAACGAGAAGGTGGCAGTTAAGACATTGCAGAAGGAGAAAATAGTGTAACAAGCTGACATCTAACGCGTCACGCGATAAATCTGCATCCTCAAGATCCTGCGCCATCCCAACATCATCCAGCTCTACGAGGTACCCCATCTCCCATCCAGATCATCTAGACCAAAACAGATATCCACCTCATCATGGAGTACGCAGAGGGTGGCGAACTCTTCGACTACATCGTCAAACGAAAGAGGCTCGACTAAAAGGAAGCAGTGGCCTTCATGCAGCAAATTTTGGCAGGAGTTGAGTACATTCACAAGAACGGCATCGTCCATCGCGACCTCAAGCCTTAGAACCTGCTCCTGGATCACAACAAGAACACCAAAATTGTGGACTTCGGGCTCTCCAACCACTACAAGCCTGGCGAGAAGCTCAAAACCGCATGCGGCAGTCCCTGCTACGCCTCCCCAGAGATGATCGCAGGCAAGAAGTATGAGTGCCTGGGGACTGACATCTGGAGCTGCGGAATCATTCTATATGCGATGTTGTGTGGATATCTGCCTTTCGAAGACCCCAATACCAGCAAACTCTACAAGAAGATCATCGCAGGGGAGTACTAGACTCCCAAGATACTCTCAAATGAGAGCAAAGAGTTGCTCAAAGGCATTCTCAACACCAATCCCTAGAGCAGATTTAAGTTGCAGCAAATCAGAGACTCAAAGTGGTTCAACCAACTTGACAGCATCTACACTTCAGAAGGCATCATGGTGGGCAAAGATCAGATCGAAATCGACGAAATGATCCTCAAAAAGATGCAGAAGCAGTCGGTGGATCCCACCCAGGCAAGGACCTACGTCATCAATAACAGGCACAACCAAACAACAGCTCTTTACTACCTGCTCAAGATAAAGGCTGAAAGAGAGCCTTAGTTTTTGCAAGAGTAAAGGCAGAAGGAGAAGAGAGAAGAGAGCCCTTTGGTTTACAAGCCCTAGAACAAAAAAGATTACTACTTGCCAGTGCGTTCCAAGCCGCAAAAGGACAAGGACAACTAGAAAAATGACTCCATGAATGTCAGCAACATCATCTCTTCCCTTGTAGAGGCCAACAAGAGCAAAATCGTCAGCACAACCCGTCCCAACAACCCCAAAAAGGATAACAACTTCGACAAACTCGAAGACTTCAAACTCTTCCCCAATAAGAAGAACTCTAGCATCTATGAACCCAAAACACAAACTGCTAGGTCCGAACACGAAAAGAGCATAGACACTGCTCGCTAGAGAGAAAAAACCAACTAAAAGTCTTTAGAGGCCAAGCAACAAAAACCCGCTGGCCTCAGCAACTAGCATTCTTCTAAAGGGGAGGAAGTCATGAACAAAAAAAGGCAGGAACTGTCTGACCAATTGCGCCAAATTTCCATCAAAATCGACCAGGAAATCAACTAACTCAGAAAGCAGAACACCAATGCCAGAAACCAAAGCAATAGTTCTTCCATGGCCAAGAAGAGGGAGTCAGTTGGACCTTCCCCTGCCCTCAGCAGCAGAATAAAGACACAATAGAACTCATTCGTACTCAAATCTGCTAACAAAGACTTAGCCAACCCCACAACAAGAGACACAATCAATAGCTCAAGGGATGGGGCTATGTTCGCTTCCAAGTAGAAAGGACGCTAGTTGCCAGCTAAGACCCCAAAAGTGCACTCTGGACCTTTCAACTCTCAGTGCATCTTCATGTAGGGTCCAAAGAACCTGTTAGATAAAATAACTGGTCTGCTGCTGAAGCTGAACATGCGGTATCAGTAAACAGACGCCTACTGCATTTTCGTGAGCGGAGGGCCACATGTGGCCATTGAGTGTGTGCAGGGGATTGTAGGGTTGCACTTGGTAAAGTTTAGAAACGACCATCCCCTGAATAGTGCCATTTTGTAGGTGCTGTCCAAATGATTCATCTTTTTATCAATCACTATCACTCATAAGGCTAACGATTTATGCAAAACTATGCAAATTTAGGGCTAGCCAGTTGCCGTTTTTTGGCCAACTTTAGTGGACTTAAGACGTTATTTAATTGCTTTTGGGATGCTGGTTTATTGTTGAAATCAAGGTATTTTATGAAATTTAGAGCCCGAATTCTCGCTTGGGCACATAGCATCTTCGAATGCTGAAGCAGTGGAACTTTTGCCTCACTCTTTAGCACATCTAGAGAATGTTAACTCTCTACTCCTGCTGGCATTTTTGCAATCTTGCCGCAAAAGCAAGCTAGAGAGTGAGTATGCAAAATCTGGGCTAGAAAGCAGCGAGATTGGAAGTAAATAATGAAAAAGAGTGCGAATGTAAGATATACAGTACCATAATGTATAGTTTAATAAACTTAACAAAGCACTGCATATCCTATACACAGTGCTCTGTCAGACCTCCTTGAGCACGTTTTTCACCAGAGTAGCCACCACTCTCCTGGCCTTCAGGTGTTCCAGCTTCTTCTCACTCTTCATCCTCTTTGATGTTAGTATAGAGAAGATGGAGTCTTCGCGCAAAAAGTGCTCGATCAAAGCACGGCTGAGCTTGATGTAGTACCGCTGCTCCTGCTCAGACCAGATCATGCACTCGGGCTCAAGCAGAGAGTTGAACACCTTGAAACTTGCCTCAGTGCCATACTGTCCCACCTTGCCCTTGAGGTGCTTCTGCAGCAGGTAGAAGCGGCTGACAGAGTAGTGTTGCTAGGAGGGAGGGTATTTGGCCCACAGCCTCTCGAGGATCCTTCCCGACTTGACTTTTTTTTCAATGAAGCTGAGAATCTGGTTCATCTAGTTGGGTATGATATTCCTGTTTTCGTTCTCCTTCTGTCTTCTGCGGACGTCCTTCTTGTCGTTCCGGTGGGGCACGTAGTTTCTGTCTTTAGTTTTTGGCTTCGATTTTTTTGTCTTCTTTTCAGCCAACTTCTCATCTACACTGTTTTAGTTCAATCTTTTGTCCTGTTCCTTGTTCAAGGCGATTGAAGCTTATTCTTGGTCTATCCTTGAGTCTCTTTCAGATTAGAAGCCTTTTGTTGAGCAATGAGATAAATTGATTCCTGCTCTCCATTGCTAAATGTCCCAACAAAAACTAGTTTCCGGGTGGCCTTCAGAAGCTGAGATAGGGTTCTGGTAGAGTGTGTAGGGGCTTAGAACATAATTTGAGAAGGTTGGATAAAGTATCTTGGCCGAATATGAAAGCGGTTAAGTGAGAAGTGGTGTGTTGGAAGTGGAGCCAATAAAAGTGGAGAAACTAGACTGTGTGACTGGGACATGTGTGAGAAAAACGGGCTAAATGGTAAAAGAGTTACATAGATTGGTGAGTTCATGTTGGTGTTAAATAAATTATAGTGGAAATGACCTTGAATGGATTTGAGTTTGTTTTTGAGAAGTGGCAATAATGAGGATAAATTAGTGTTTGTTCCATGGGCTATGGGGGCTTCGCCAGCCTTCCTGGGGTTTCTAGAGCTTTAACCTCTATTAGTTAGGACATCAGTATATTATCCAAAAACGATAATCACCTAAAACAATAAAAATCTTATATCCAAACTTAATGCACTTATTTTTACCCCGAATTCGACAGCTCTCACGCCTAGTTATTCTTTTCTTAGAATTTGAAGCCCCTTTTATTTTATTAAGTTCTTAACTTGAGTTAAACTCCCAATAGAAATGTTTGCACCTTTGCAACCAAAGAGTGCAAGAATACTATCATGAACGCTTTCATTGAGGGAGAACCAGAGTGTGCTCTGCCAAGATTACAAAAAATAAAGTTAATTTTCCCTAATGATTTTTGAACGTTGGAAACAACCCGAATCAAGCTATTGAACCTTAGGATCAAAGGTTAAAGGCTAAATTAGCTATACAAAGGCGTCAAAATAACGAACCGCTATTTTTGTTGTTGGGTGTGAAATTTTATTTTATTTGCTTCTTACCAATTGATGATACACTACATCGCTTTGGCTTCAATCTAAATTTTATTTCTCACCTTAAATCCAGCTCTGCATCCAAAACCAAACTGTTTCAACCCCTATATCCGTTCTCATCGTCCCCCTTTATTTTCGTAAACTTTTGGCAAAATAAAACGTCCTTCCCTCATCACCACTCATCCAAACACACCTCATTTTTGCTGCATCTGCAACGGAAAGCTGCATTCTTGCACTAACTCTTGGAAAACCATTTAACTTCAATTGGTCTGAGATAATGGATATGGCGTAAGCTCAAGAAAGACTTGCGATTCAAGCAAGAATTCCAAAAGAGCTAAGTTTGAACACAATAAGCACAGTAGGCTCGAACAAACGAGGGTGGAACGTTGGGATTCCAAGGATGATCCTCTTGATTTTCTTCGACTTTTCTTGCCTATTGATCAGTTACGTAAGCATTCATTTGAGGTACTTTGGCAGCTTGTGGGTCACTGCGTGGATTTCAAGCTATGGAAATCACAGGCCTTGGTAAGCTATGGCCAACAGACAAGGAAACTTATTAATAAAATTAAATAACAAGGCAGGAATGGGCAAAATCATAGGTTCACTCTCAAAACGTTAGTTTGGTACGTCTTTGATGAAATAACTGAAATAATTGCCTTTGTATAAGTAGGCCTATTGTGATTCAATTATTCTATTATTTTAATTAATCTTATTCAATAAAATGATGAGTTCTAAACTTGAAAGTCACAAACTATCTAAAAATGTATGATTGAGCATTTTCAGCAAGTGTGCTTTTATTTAAGGATTCGGTTGATATACCTTGAGGCCAAAGGTATTTACTTGACCAGGCTCAGTGGCAGCATCCCCAGAATTGACTTTATTTCGTTCAATTCCACCACGAATGACTTCCCCCCCATCTCCCAAACAATAATACTCACCACCAGAACCACCCCACTCCAGACCGCCAGGCCCTGTAGAATGGACCCACTTGCAGCATCGCTCAGCTATTGTTCGGCCAACAAAAGCATTTCGGAAAGTTTTCTTTGCGATTTTGAAAGTACCTACATCTTTAAATGGAAATCTAAATCAAGTGGTGATTTCTGGTCCCACCTTTCGATTTGCGTCAAAGTGCTACTTAAGACTAAGAAGGTCCCGTTGGGGTATAGCAAGGGTAGGCTACAAGACTAATTGATCGAAACCCAGCCATAGGGAGTTTGACTCCCTGCACAAATGTTTCCATACATAACTGCATCAAAAACAGTGTGGAAATTCGCATAAAGGCCAAAGGTTACTTCATCTTTGTCGAAATAAGCACGATAGTAAAGCCTAACTGCTTGAGAAATATCAGGGAGGTTCAATAATGTGTTGTTTTTTTGTGCCTAGGACAGTTTCAGTGATCCAGTGGAAAGATAGTAATCTCCTTAGGCTGTTAGCGCAAAGTAGTCAATGGAAAGCGTCTGCATGGCGATGTAGGAATCAGAGATGGCGTAAGTGTGGAAAAAGAAGGCAGTCATCAGCAGTGGCACTAAGGCCAGTTTAACATAAAAAGACTTATTGAAAGCAATAAGCTTGAAACTTTTCTTCTTTGCAAAAGTTGAGGAAAAGGTCTTCTTAGCATTTTAGATATCTTCCTAAAGGTCTGCAGTCTCATCCGAGTGGATTGAAAGCAAAAAGCGCTCTGACATTGAAGAAAAGTATTGAATCTGAGGGTCAGAGATCTCTAAAAAGATTTAAAGCACTCTGATCTTTTCATTGTTGAGATTTCGCACCCAAAGCAGTATAAAGATGCCCATCAAAACAGTCAAAATAACGCCTATTGAGACCACAACAATTGCGATGTTTTTACCTGTAGAGATATCTGCGACAATATCGTTTTTCCTTGCATTAAAAGCATCAAGCAGAGAGTCTTTAACAGTGGAGCCAGAGAGCAAAAAAGAAATGGTGTAACTGTCAGTCGCATTGAAAGCCGCAGAAACTTGCTACTGAGTGGTTGCCCCATTGAGATTAGTCTGTAGAGCGGAGGCGTAGTTTATGATGGTGGAGATGTACTGACTGGTAAGGGAAGTTTGCCAGCCACTTTAGTTGATGAAGTAGCTGAAAGTAAAGGGAGAAGTGCCCAAGAGTTGAATGGTTTAAAGATAGTTGAGATTGTCGTTGTAAATGTTGATAAGCCGACTTGGAGTTTAGGACGATTTGTTTGAGGCCATCAGTTGCAGCTAAGATACGATAGCTGACTATTTGGCAATGCTACCTATGATCAGGTTTTGGTAGGTGATTTACTTGGAGTATTTGATGGTTGACTGGTGGTTGTTGCGATAAAGAACATAAGACACTACATACAAACCTAACACAAAGATGATAGTTCCTCTCATCACCCAAAAAAGGTTATAGCCAATCTTGAAGCCTTTGAGAAACTACTGGTAGGCTCCTTTTGATGAGAAGATTTCTTACTAATCTTGCCTTGGGATTATCTCCTGCAGACTGGCCGTCAACTGGTCTCTTTGAATGAACTGCTAACTTTCTGCAGACTAGGGCTCGTCAATGAGTTGTACAATGTTGTTGATAAGACGCAAAGTACTGATTCCTTCTGCGTAATTGGTCTTTTTCCTGACTTGACTGCTCATACTTAACGTCTGGCGTCCGAACTCTGATATTGAAGATGATAAGTTGTTTGCAGAGCCCACGTATTTGAGTTTTGAAGTGTTCAAATGAACCTGGAATTGGAAATTTGCTACAGAACCTTCACCTTTAACGTTTTTATTGATTAGATGTTGGATTTTCAATCGCCTTATCTAAACGAATTTGAATCCATATCTCTCTTCCTATTTGATAATGTATCTCGCTTCTAATTCGCTTTTTTCTTTGGCTCTGACTCCAAATTCTCCTTTTAGAAGCTGCTAAGCCGCATAAACTTATTTGAATGAGCCAACAGTGCTATACGAAAACTGAAAGAATATTGATGCCAGTGCTTCTCCTTAAAATGCTTTAAAGTCCAATGAGAGCAGTGGCACACATGAGGCCGAAGAAGCGATGATTTTGTTGTTCTTATCGATTACACAATGGCAGGATAGAGGTTACAGCAAGGGATTTATCGTCAGCAAGGCTGTGAGGCCGTTCTCCATAGAATTGAAGTTCCTTGCGTTTTTGGTGACTGAAACCAAGTATCCACTTTTGTGGCACAGATAAAACACCTTATCATTGGTATCTGCAATGAGCAAACTCTTCACATGGGCACTGAGTTCGTTGGGCCAGAGTATCTTAGCAGTTTGGTTGATGAGCTAGTGTTTCTAGTATCCTAGAAAAGAAGCACAACTTGTATTGAGGTCTAAGATTTTGCCGAAAGTTGCCTCTTCGAGTGACACCAGCAGTGTGCCGCTACTAGAATTGTTCCAATCATGGACCACTAGTTTTTCCTTGAGCTTATACCTTTCCGCCAAAGTTTTTTCGATATCCATCACCAGCTCCTAGTCGTTGTCTATACACTAGAGGTAGCTGGAGTAGAGGCCAACAATTTTCTAGGAATTCGCCCAACGGCTTATCGTTTCGAACTCCTCTCTTACCTTCGCATCTACCTGCATTCGTTCGATTCCCACTTCATTCAGCTTCTGGAAGTCAGGGTGGTCGTCATTCAAAAGACTCCAAAACTCAAGGTTTATAAGGGCAGCGCTTTAGAAGAGTTTGAAGAGCTATTCCTCACGCTTTTTCAGGTTGAGTTGGGTGACTAAATCCAAAAATTCAGTCTGTGGTCCACTGAGTATCTTTTGTGAGAGTATTTCTTTGAGCAATACATAAACATAGTAACCATCATAAGACATCTCTTGGTGCCTGATTTGTAGCAAGTTTCTCAAAGAAAGCTCATACTCACCTCTCATAAACTGGTAAGTGCAGTTTTAGAGCTGGATTTAAGGGGGAATGGGACTCAGCCTATAGCCAGCTCCGTAAATCACCTTGAGGATGTTGTTGATTCGCAAAAGCTGCTAGGTATTATGGTCATAGCCTAACTTCTACTGCAGATGACGGTCATACTCGGAAAGATCCACTCTGGAAGGACAAGCAACGTTGTCACACTTCTGTCTATGCACTTACATGTACCCATGGACGTAGATTTTGAACATGTGCTCATCTCCGCGGCTCAGGTAGTAGCGGATAGTGGAAGCTTGGCGGATCATGATGTCGGCAGTGGGCCACTTGTTGATATTCTCTAGCTCGAACTTCATTGAGTAGGTCCGCACCTGCATGACCCCACCCCACACCCCAGCGCACAGCAGCAAGTAGACCCAGATTTGGACCTGGCTGCCCAGAGCGAAAGAAAAGTTGACAATCATGATTCCAAGCAGCATAGAAGCAATACCACTTATTTGAATGAGTTTTGCCTTCTCTTCAAGCTACTCCTCTCGCCACCACAAAAAACCCAAGAAGAGAATCGTCGCAATGTTCAGAACCGCTAGTTGGGCTGTGTCGTTTAGAGCAAACACAAAACCTTAGCAGGTTATCAGGTACAGGAAGAACAGCAGAGAGCTGTGATTCGATTTCTTTAGCCTTGTATACTATTTTTCATGAGGTAGGAAGAGGAAGTTGAAGTAAATCTGTCCCCCAATCAGAATCGCGAAGGCCGCGTAGGATACTACATAGGCGAACTAAATGGTGATTGGGACCACTGCAAGACATGGCCTAAAAGTTTCATTGGCCTGGCAGGCGTACATTCTAAATTAGAAAGTTTTACCCCAAAAGAATGCTGAAGAAAGGAATCAGCAAGAGATGGCGAAACAGCAGAAAAAGGGTCTTGCGAACTGTAGCCATGGTAGGAGAGTATTTCAGGCCTAGCATGAAAATTGCAACCTGGATCATCCAATAGCAGTTCATGACTATCATACATGCTATCAAGAATGTGTTCTGTGAGGAAGTCGGCAGCAAGGTTGAATAATAGGCGGGGTCAAGGTACAGAAAGACTGGAGTTAGGGTGGAGAGCCAGTGCAAAGCGAAGTAGTCCACAGCAAATTTCAGGAGCTGAATGTAATTGAATATTTAAAGAGCGGTTTCAAGTAGGGAGAGGGTAGGCGATTCGTAGTAGAGGTTGACTCTGAACAAACCTAGCAGTTTGTATCTGAGTGAGTTCTCCTATTAATCGGCGATCGTTTGCTGGGTTTTATATTACATTTAAATAATGAGTCACATAGACCAATGATTCTATCGAAATCTATAAGCAATCCGTTTAAGATATGGCCCATTACCACCAGAACAGGCTTTCTTAGTTTACCTAGCAATTTAGGAGATAATGGAGATGAAAGGAGATCTCAGCATGATAGAGCAATCCAGCCCCAACAAAGATAATAAGTCACGCAGGAGTCAGTAACAAACCAATAATCGTATCCAAGAGGAGGTCAAGTTAGAGCAATCCACCCTCGGCAAAGCTACTAGGTCTCTCAGGAGTCAGCAACAAACCAATAATGCCCTCCTAGAAAGGCAATCTTAGAAGCACTCCCACAGACAACCCCAAAAGATTGGTGAAGAGTACCCTTTCAAATCCCCTGAGGATCAGCCTGAAAAGCAGTAGTAAACCAGCCAATAGACGTAACTACGCTAGATTGAGTACAGGGTCACAAAGTGGTATTGTCCCTGCGGAAAACTCATGATCAATCCAATCCACTTCTTCACGCACGTCAAGGAAGAGCACAACTAGCAAACTCTTTAGAAAGTGATGCAGCAAGAGATCATCACTTCTTTCGCTAACAATTACCCGAACAACACACTCAGCGAATTCATCAGTCTGGAGTGTCTGGAAGATAATCGACTTGACGAAAGGATCAATCGTATTACTTCCAAATTCACTCTCAATGATCTGCAAAACGTCTCTGTGTTCTAGAGGCCCTCGAGCCAGGGGAGTTATGCAGATCTTGCAGACCACATGATCCGGGAGTTCGGCACCAGTCAAGTCAAAAAGTTATATCTGACCAAATTCTTCCTCTTTCTTAAGCTCTATGTGACCAAGTTTATGGGCAAAGATTGTTGGGAGGTTTAGTCCCCCAAAAACTTACCTATGAAAGCTAACGATTTGTTCGTCTTCTTCCGATCAATCACCTTGTGCAAGAGTCCGGAATTCGACCCACATCCACTCAAGGTTGTAGATGTGAAAAATATGATTGCTATTGTTGGAAACTGGATGTTTCTGAACAAGTGGACCAACGACAAACTCATTGACACTTCCATGGAATATGAGCCTTAGCCGGAGAAAGCCAGGTAAACTAACGAAGCTTTGCGACTCCCCTGGACAGCCAGATTGAGCTTGAATCAGAATCAGAATGAAGCGAGGCATACGACCCTTAAATAGATGCTCTATACTAGCCAATGATTGTAAGCAATTGACCCTCCCTTTTGCACCCTTAATATTCTATTTTTTAGTCTATATCAATCATTTTTATGAACTCAAGTAATCGTAGAATTTGCTGCCAAAATTATTCTTCTACTGCTTCTGCTCCACCTACCGAGCCAACTTCGTCCTTTTATACACAGTCATAGTCTACGCTTATTTATGGCTGAGACTCAAAGCTTCGCAAAGTGTGTCAAATGCTCTTATCTTGTTTTAATAGGTGCTGTTAGGCTCGAAGTATTTCAGGAACAACATCTTCAAATGCGAAATGATTTCTTCCTTTTTGTGGAGGTTGGACTAGGTGAAAGAACTAGTAATCCTGGCCTACTAAACCTTGGATTCAAACTTGGAAGAACTCATCTTTTTGTCGAACTTCTGAATCTCTTCAGCTAATCTCTTGTTCTATTGCTACAATAGCAGGTTTTTCTATATCTAAAGCTAGTAATCTGTTTGCTTCTCTTAGGCTATTGACTGATAGGTTTGGATCCCATCTTACATAATCTAGAGCGTATTTTTAAGAGCCTGAATCTGCGAAAAACACTTTTTTAATTACTCGTCTTTCAGCAGTAGTTTTTGCAGGATCTCAACATTCGAGTTCTTTAGACTTTAGGATTTGCCGAGATTTGCCTTAGCATCATTTAGCTAAGCCTGAAGCCTGCTTGAAACCTTTTTTTATTCTAGAAGATTGATCTTGGCATTTGTAACTTATCTCTATACATCTTATTTCTCTCTTTTGACTGCATCTATTTGCTCTTTCAATTTTTTGACCTAACTCAACTGTTTTTGCTCCAACAGAAGCTTCTAGTTTTTGAAAGATTCCTCTTTTGCAACAAACTCTTTTCTAATATTAATTATGTTTTAATTGTTTATCTTCTAAAACTAAGCCTGAAACCTCAAAATTTCCTTTTAGTTGTCTTCCCTCTGAATAGCCTTGGCCTTGATTTCTTCGTTGATCTTGAGTTTTAAGCTTTCGATTTCCTTTCTGAGATTTGCGATGGAAGCATCCTTGCTATTGACTTCTCCTTGCTTCTCCTAGAGAGAAGTTTTCAAAAAAGCCATTTTCGACTAGAGGCTGTTGATATTCTCAGTTAGTTTGGATATTTAGGACTCCTTCTTAGCGAACTTGCTCTGGTATTTCTGCAACTAAAGCTTCATTTTCTCATTAGCCTCCTCAGACTTATTCAAAGTGTTCAGTACCTACAACTCTCTTTGCCTCAGCTACTTCTAAAGCGCTTCTCTTTCCGTCCCTTTTTTTATTAATTCTGCCTAGGCCTGTTATCTCAGGACTTTTTCTTCGTTCATTTTTTTCTAAAAATGTTCAGACATTTTGTTTGCTTACAAAGCTTCTTGATTTTTTTTGTTAGCCTTTGCTTAGGTGAGTTCAAGCGTTCTTTGGAACTATTCTTTGTTGAGCCTTATTTCCTCTTTCATTAAATCTATGCTCTGCTTAATGAATGAAACGGACTACTAATTGAAGTCTTTGTGGAAAGTCTAATTGAAAAAGAGCGAAACTTTCTATAGCTGAATCAGTGTCTGCTGCTTGTTAGTAAGTTATGCCTATCTGCTTTAGTAGTCTTTGTAAAACTAAGACATGGTTTCTTGGTCCTCTATGGCTTGGTTCTTGAGCTTGATTTAGTGTGCCAAACTCTCCTCTAGTTGCTTGACCTTTTACTTCAGCTCAATGACTTGCTTTTTTTCTTGAGTTAAGCTTGATTATAACTCTTTGAGGGTGAGCTAAAATTGACTACTTTTATTGCTGAGCTACAGAATTATTAGCTATTGCTTATCTTTCAGTAATGACAGTTCTGAAGCTGTCTGTTGCTTTTCAATCAGTTATCTTTCTTTGGCTTATAGCTGCTTATTCAGCTCTTCTTCAGCTTTTTTTGTCACTCTGATTTATTGTTCAAGTTCAGATATGCGGCTTTCTAGCGATTTTCTGAAGTTTGCATGGTTTTCTTTTTCTCTAGACACTATCTCAGTTAGTTATACCTTAGTCTATTCTAAAATCTTATTTTGGTTTGTCAGTTCTTAGTCCACAAGTTTTAGTTCCTAGTATTGATTTTTTACAATCTCAAGCTCCCTAATTTTTTAGCTGAGCTGGGTTGTCAATTCCAAGTTCTATGCACCTTTTTATGCCAAGTTATGATTTATCTCAGCCAATCTCTGATTTATTACAATAACCTATTGCTCTTTAGCCTGATTTGTTTCTCTCAATTGGTAAGTTATGCTATTTTCCTATTACAGTTTCTTTTATGTCTGCAATATTTCTTGACTTTTGGCCTCAATTTCTTGCTTTAGCTTTAGAATCAGGCTTTAGCTAATGATCAACTCATCTGTTTTTACTCTTAGCTACTATTAGCTTTTCTTAAGTAGGTCCTGAACCGATTTTTAAGCAGTAAGTAAAGCAATGTTCTACTCTTTTTTGGATTATAGCTCTTTAAGCAATTGTTCGGCTCTGCTTTAAAGCTCTTTAACCCTCTCATCTAGGGTGGATTGAGTTGTTTCGAGGTTACTGGTAATTTGGCCTATCTTGGTTTGAAGCTAGACCAACTGAGCTTACAATTAAGTGATTAGAGCTTGCTTTTATTCGATTTGACCATCCTTTCGACTGACAGCCTATTTGTAATCCTGAACTTAGGCCTCAAGCTTCTGTGCAACCAAGTTGGCCTAGTCCTTTTGCTTTTTGTAGTCTTCTACTTCGATTAGGGCCTTCTCCAGATATTACTGAAGCTGTAATAGCTGCTTTTTGCCGTCCTCCTGCTAGGACTGCAACAGCCTGAGTTGGTTGTTTAGGCGATCAAGTTGAGCAGATGACTAGGAGGAGGCAAGTTGAGCTGACTCTAGTTTTTAGATGGTAGTGCTGATTTAAGCCTATTTTGACTAAAGGATGGAGTTGAGTTCGGTTTGCCTGTCTTGGAAATTGGTATTCTCAGATCTGAGTACTTGATTTTATTCGAGCAGGCTTCTTTCTTTGGTTTGGAAATCTTGTTGCTGTTGCTGCAAAGTTTATTAAAGATGTTTGGCTAGGTTTTATTTTTATTGCAACTGCTGCAATAAGGTTTAGATTTGGATTGTGGTATTCTGAAGTTGTTTGATTGTTTAGTTCAACTAAGATTTATAGTGCTATATTTCTGTATTAAAGGTGATAAATTTTTACTAATGACCCCGCTTTAACTATTAAACCTAAATCATCTCATTTTAGATTCTTCGTAATTTTACCTCTACACTTTATTTTTAGCTAGTGACCCTTTCTTTCTCTTTTGCAACTCTCTAGGATTATAATTTTAATTCTTCATATTTATTTGAGCCCGCTTAAATCTACCTCTAAAGCGACAACTTTTCTGCTTGTATTTGCTCTATTCTTTGTAATTGCTACTGACCTATCTTACTTATTTACTATATCTAGGCGTTTTTGCTTTGCATCAAAGTGCCCAACTACTATAGCCTAGCAACTAGATCTTTGTTCGCATTTTCCACTCCATTCAGTTTCTACTGTTTTTGCGCTAGCTCAGCTTTATACTTGTCCTACAGCTGAGACAGCAACTACAGTGAGTTGTTTGAAGTCTATCCTTCCTGCGATTTGATGTTTTCGTTGAGTATCTTGACTCTCTATTCCAATGTCAGAATGGTGACTCTATTTTCCTCCAGTTTTCTTTCCTTCTCTTCTATCTGGTTATTCAGAGCTTATCTTTCCTGCTTGTATTCCTTGGTAAGTTTTTACTGATACAAGTCAGCCTACTTGATTTGCTGTTAATTCTTTCTCTTGAGCTATTCCACTTCGATCTGCAGATTTGAAGCTTATTGGTTTGTGTGCTATAATTTCGTAGTTGCTTCTTGAAGCTATTACTCTTTTTGCTGGAGTTTTGTTTAGAGCTAACTGACCTTTGATTAGAGCTAACTGACCTTTGATTAGAGCTAACTCAACTTTGTTTATAACTAAGTGGTTTTTGTTTACAACTAGCTGGCCTTCGTTTGAAGCTAGTCGAATTTTAAGGTTATCTATTTAAGCTATTGAGTGAGCTTTTAATTTGCTTCTTTGGACACATTGAGCTATTGTTCTTTATTGCTGAGATTGGCTAAATTGGCTTAAAGCTCTTATGTCCTGGATTGGATTAGTTACTGTTTGGATTGCGTTTCCTTTTGCAAATCACTTTTCTATGCCTCTAGCAGCTATAGTTTTTAGCTTGTGGTCTTTAGAGCCAGCTAAATCCTTTCATTGTCTGCAGTAATCTGCCTTAAAACTTACTTTTCTTGTTCTCTAAGAATCTACAACTATTTTAGACGTGCTTTTAAGTTCTATATTTCTTACTCAAGCTTGCTTCTTTACTATCCATTCTGCCGCAGCTATTCTTTCAATTTTCCACTATTTTGGAGTTCAATTTAATAGCTGGAACTCATAGCTTCATTCTTATTTCGTAACTACTACAAATAAGTTTTGGTCTCTTCATGTTTCCTCTACATTTCTGTCTTTTCTTATCTTTATTTGGTCTGAATTTCACTTGATTCTTCCGTAAGTTTAGCCAGTTTAAGATCTAGCTATCTTAGCTTTGACTCGTATTACTCTGCCTGCTCGCCTATCTTTTTACTACTTTCCTATAGTTATCTTTCAAGACCATTTATCTTCTCAGTATAAGAGCTTACATCAGTTGTTAGTTGTGTAATTTTCTGTTCAGATTAGTTGATTCGTTCTTTTCTTTGACTTTCTAGTTGTCCAAGCTATGACCTAAGCTGCTCAACCAGTAGCTCCAATTCTGATATTTTGCTTAAATGCTACTGTTTGTAGGTTTACAAGTGCCCATTTTTGAGTAGTTCACTCTCAAGTTTTTCCCTTAACTCAATTATTTCTTGGTCGAGTGCTATTTGTTCTGAAGCAAGGGTTGATACTTTTAAAGCTTGGTCCTAAAGGTTTTAATTCTTCTGTATCTACTCTTTGTTTTCTTAAGTTTGCTTGCTGCCTTCTGTTTCTTCTTCCCTTATTTATACATTAACAACCTCTTCCTTCTGCTCCTAGCTGCTGCCTATGGGCTATATTTGAATAACCTCTATTTTGTTGAAAAACTAGCTCAAAAAGGTACTTATCTATTCTTGGTTTACCGAATTTGCGTTACTCTCTCTAAAACTTTGCAACTCTTGCCTTATCTATTTACATTCTTATCTCAGTAAGCCTAGGTTTATCTTTGACAAACCATCCAATAACTTCTTCTTCCATTCTTTTGATTTGGCTTATTTCTCGTTTGCCTGGTCTGTTAGCTCTTTCAGTTCATTTTCTAGTTGTTTGGTACGTTCGCTCAGTTGGGCTAACTCTGCTATGAGCGTATTCTTTTCATCAGCAA
>Ga0316217_10003697_pt1 | contig 17106 bp, 12 predicted proteins | sample 1anoAmetaG_FD_203633 | JGI IMG/M metagenome (GOLD analysis project Ga0316217, IMG submission 203633) | Freshwater microbial communities from Trout Bog Lake, Wisconsin, USA - 1anoA | ecosystem: Environmental > Aquatic > Freshwater > Lake > Hypolimnion/Profundal zone | place: USA: Wisconsin...
GTTCTAAAGCTTTGTTTTTAACTGCTTCATAATCGAACTCGAACTTCTGACTTTTGTTTGTACTCATTATTGTGTGTTAAAGATGACTCTTTTTTTCTATTGACACACTTTAACTTACAACGTCAAATTCCTTCAGTTCGCATATAATTAAATTAAGCTACTGACTCATCAATTTTGCCAGGTTGTTTAGTCTAATGTATTCAATCTGAATTAAAAGATCTGAAAACGATTATTCTTTCATATGATACACAAAATCCATAGAGTATCAATTATTCTTTAAGAAAGGTTAGCAGGTATTTATTTACTCACTGGTAATGAAAGTCTACTGAAGTATGTTCAGAAGGTAAAAGTCACTAATTGGATGAATGTTTCATTTTCGTGTTAAATAACTGTTTTTTGGCTAAATAAATGGAAGGTTTAAAAATATTTTTCAAGCTAAAAAGGCTATTTTACATATAGAAAAAAGACAAAAGTTACCACCTCGTTAAAAAAATTTTTTTTGTTTGTGTAAAATGTACATCTTTGTGCTATCAATGTGTAAAAAACACACATTTATAAACGCTAACGATATTTTAAAATAAGACGATTACTACATGATGTTTGCCATGAGATATGAAAATTTCAAATTAGCATTCTGTTGTAAAGAAAAAAACAGGAATTCTATTTATTACCTTACTAACATTATTAGTTGATAATAGTAATTTTTTTAGAAACCAGTTTCGGATTTTAATTTATTGTTTGTTTTATTAAATTGTTGGAAATATTCTTTACTAATAAATCAAGTAAAATTTCAATTATGAAAATTAAACGACTACTTCTTGCATTAACGCTGCCAATGATGTTGCTCTGTATGACGGCTATGGCACAAGACAAAGTGGTTACCGGAAAGGTAACAGATTCGAAAGATGGTACATCCATACAAGGTGTGTCCGTAACAGTGAAAGGCACAAAACTTGGTGTTCAAACCAATGCCGATGGTAACTTTAAAATTAAGGTACCGGCAAGTGCAACAACATTAGTAATTTCTTCTATTGGTTATGCCGGTCAGGAAATTGCCATTGCAGATGAAAGTCTGAGTATTAAAATGGTACAGCAGTCCAAAACAGATGAACTGGTAGTGGTTGCTTATGGAACCAGAAAGAAAACAGATCTGACAGGGTCTGTAACTGCTGTTTCTGCAAAGGATTTTCAGAAGGGAGCAATTTCTTCTCCTGAACAATTGTTGCAAGGTAAAGTGCCGGGTTTACAAATTACTTCCGGTGGTGGACAACCAGGTGGTGGTAGTTTGTTGCGTATAAGAGGTCAATCTTCTATTAATGGTAGTTCTGATCCACTAATAGTAATAGATGGTATTCCGGTAGCATCTGGTAATAGTGTTGGAGGAAGTGCAAATAATCTGTTAAGTACCATTGATCCTAACGATATTGAATCAATGAGTGTTTTGAAAGATGCATCTGCTACTGCAATGTATGGATCAAGAGCATCGGGTGGTGTAATCATCATTACTACTAAGAAAGGATCTAAGGGGAAAATTAAATTTAATTATAATGCACAATTGTCATTAGGAAATGTAGCTAAAGAAGAAAGTGTATTATCCGGCGATCAGATAAGAAGTATTATAAATGCTGATGCAGCTAGTTCTGGTATTAACACCTGGAAAAATCTGTTGGGAACAAATAATACTGATTGGCAAAAGCAAATTTATCAGAATTCAGTTGGATTTGATAATAATATCAGTGCTAGTGGAGCCATAAAAAATATTCCTTTTAGAGTTTCTTTGGGGTATCTAGATCAAACAGGGGTGTTATTAACCGATAAATTTAATCGTGTAACAACCAGTGTAAATCTTTCTCCTAAATTTTTACATGACGATTTAGCGGTGAATGTAAACTTTAAGTATTCTCATAACAGCAGTCGTTTTGCAGATCAAAATGCAATAGGATCTGCTGTAAATTTTGATCCTACTCAACCTATTCATCAGCAAAATGTATATGGTGGAAATTTTGAGTGGTTGACAGCTGCTGGTATTCCTATTAATACCAATGGAGGTTCGGTACAGCCAAATCCATTATCTATGCTAAATTTCCGTAATCATACCGGAAATCTTGACCGTTATTTAGGGAATGTTCAATTGGATTATAAATTAAAATTCTTCCCTGATTTACATGTGTTAGTGAATGTAGGTGTAGATAATGCAATCAATACTGAACAAGATATTCAAAATACTAATTTAGTTACTACTCATCAGGCTGCTTTCAGTGGTAGCAGGTATCATTTTTTACAGGGTAATCAAAACTATTTAGCGGATGTTTCTTTGTACTATGCAAAGGAGTTGAAAAAATTAAAAGGAAAGATAGACGTATTGGTGTTACATAGTTATCAGGATATTATTACTAATGTATATAATAATCCAACTTATGGTACTTCAAGTTCTACTGGAAGTGATACTACAATATCTAGTCCTATTACCAATCCTACAGATAAGCCTGAATTAAGGATTGAGTCATACTTAAGCAGAATAAACTTTAGTTTTGCAAATTATTATTTATTGACTGCATCTGTTAGAAGTGATGCTGTTTCAAGATTTGCACCAGATAAAAGAGTTGGTTATTTCCCTTCAGCTGCTGCAGCCTGGAAATTGAAAGATGAATTTTTCAAAAACACTACTGTACTATCTGATTTAAAACTTAGAGTTGGAGTTGGTAAAACAGGTCAACAGGATATTGGAAGTACTAACTACTACTACGAACCTAATTACTATCAAAGCGTAAATGCTGCAGCTCAATATCAGTTTGGAAGTACATTTTATAGTTTTTCTCGTCCTACAGCCTATAATCCAAATCTTACCTGGGAATCTACTACCACTTATAATCTAGGTGTAGACTACGGATTTTTAAAGAACAGGATTACTGGTAATGTTGAAGTATATGACAAAAAGACTTCTGGTTTACTATTTAATGTAGCAGTAGCTCCTGGATCTAACTTTGATGTACAAGAGTATGAAAATATTGGTTCTATGGAAAGTAAAGGAGTTGAATTTGCTATTAATACTATTCCTGTTAAAAATAAAGACCTTACATGGGAATTAGGATTTAATATAGCTTACAACAAATCTCAAATTACTGATTTAGGTGGTAGAATATTTCAGGTTGGTGGAGTTTCCGGAGGTACAGGTGGTACTATTGGTATTCTTCAGGCTGGTAATGATCCTTCTTCTTTTTATGTACAAAAACAAATTTACAATGCTAATGGTACACCTATACAAGGATTGTATCAGGATATTAACCGTGATGGTGTAATAAATGCTGCGGATTATACTATTTTCAAGAAAGCAAATCCAGACTATTTATTTGGATTTACCACTCAGGTAATGTATAAAAAATACAGCTTAGGGTTAGCAGCACATGGAGCATTGGGTAATTATTTATATAATAACTATAATGCAGCACATGGATTTTCACAAGGAAATGGCGGTATAGAAAATCCATTAAGCTTTATTCAGAATGGTTCGTCAGATTACATGAATACTAAGTTTACTTCACCACAGTGGTATAGTAATTACTATATTGAAAATGCTTCTTACTTCCGTTTGGATAATATCAACTTTGGATACAATGTTGGTAAAATATTGAAAAATAAAGCATCACTACGAATAACTGCTAGTTGTCAAAATGTATTTGTGATTACTAAATACAGTGGAATGGATCCTGAAAATTCCAGTACAAACGGAATAGATAATAACATTTATCCACGCCCAAGAGTATTTACTTTAGGTGCCAGTCTTGATTTTTAATTAAAAAAAATATTATTAACATGAAATACAATACAATAAGCAAACTGGTGATATTTTGCATAGCAATTGCTGGCTTTTCATCATGTTCGAAAGATTTAAATCTTAATCCACAGAATGCACAGGTACCAACTCAGGTATATTCTACCCCTGCAGGTTACTTAAGCGTGTTGGCTAAGATCTATGGAACTTTATCAATTACAGGAGATCAGGGACCAGCAGGTTCACCAGATATTTCAGGAGGATTGGATGAAGGTAGTCAGGTGGCATTTATCAGAGGGATGTTCAACTTTCAGGAATTACCTACTGATGAGGCAATAGAAGCCTGGAACGATGGTGGTGTACTGGATAATATACACAATTTTAATCTGACCAGTTCTGATAAGTTTGTATATGGAATGTATGCAAGACCAATTTATGATATTACATTAATTAATGAATATCTGAGAGAAGCTACCGATGCACAGCTTGCTGCTAATGGTATTACAGGTGCTGATGCAACCAATATCAGAAATTCAAGAGCTGAAGCTAGGTTTTTAAGAGCCTATAATTATTGGTTAATGATGGATTTGTTTGGCAAATCTACTTTTATTACCGAAAATAGTGCAATAGGTGCTAACCCTCCAGAAATCAGCCGAGCTAATTTATACAATTATATAGTTAGTGAGTTACAGGCAATTGATGGCCAGTTAGCTCCTGCTAAAACGATTGAATACGGTAGAGTAGATCAGGCTGCAGAATGGGCTTTATTGGCTCGTGTGTATCTGAATGCCCCTACTTATACTGGTATTACTTCTACTACATATTATGATTCAGCTATTACTTATGCAACTAAAGTAATCAATGCTGGTTATACTTTGAGTGCTAGCTATCCTGGTTTGTTCTTAGCAGATAATGATAAAAATACCAATGAATTTATTTTTGCTGTTAACTGCGATGGTTTGCATACTCAGGCTTATGGAAATACTACCTTTTTAGTACATGCTGCCTGTAGCTCCGATAACCTTTATTATGGTGTAGCCGGTGGATGGGCTGGTTACCGTGCAACTGGTGCATTAGCTAATTTGTTTACTGATTTATCGGGTACTACTGATACAAGAGCTTTATTTACAACGTTTACCGATACTAGCAGAATAAAGGTAGTATTTGGAACAACTGCTGGTCAGATAGCTACTACTACTGGTACCGGAGATTTTTCAAATGGATTGCATGTAGCTAAGTTCAGAAATGTTCGTTCTGATGGTCAGGCAACTAATGATCCTACACAAACATTTGCTGATGTTGATTTTCCTATATTCAGATTACCAGAAATGTATCTGATATATGCTGAGGCGGTATTAAGAGGAGGTAACGGAGGAAGTCAGGCTAATGCTTTAAAATACTTTAACCTGGTAAGGGAAAGAGCATTTGGTCATGCTGGTGTAGCGGGTTCTGGTGATTTTACAACAATTGCTTTAAGTGACATATTAAATGAAAGGGGTCGTGAGTTGTATTGGGAAGGACATCGCCGTACCGATTTAATCAGATTCGGATTATTTACATCTGGAACTTACGTATGGCCATGGAAAGGTGGAGTATTGTCTGGAACAGGAGTAAGTGCAAATAATAATCTGCTTCCAATTCCTGAAAATAACATTATTTCTAACCCAAATCTTACACAAAATACCGGGTTTTAATTTCTAAATAAGGTAAATTAATTATTATGAAAAAATATTTTAATAAATTATTGCTTATTACATTGACAGTACTTGTTTTTTCAGCTTGTAAAAAACAAGAGGATGTAATATACTATCAGGGAGGAACTGCCCCTGTATTATCGGCAACAGTAACAGGCACAATTCCATTAGTAGTGGCTACCAAAACAAGTCCGGCAGTTGGATTTAGCTGGACTAACCCTAACTATGTTTTTAGTGATGGTATCAGTTCTCAGAATGTATCATATTATATAGAATTTGATACTTTGGGTGCAAATTTTACCAATCCTAATATGCAACAGGTAGGTGTTACGGGCAATTTAGATTCTGTGTTTACACAAGACAATCTGAATACAATATTATCTAGTCCTGCTAAATTAGGACTTGCTTATGGTATTCCACATAACATTCAAGTTAGATTAGTTTCTTTTCTTGGGAACAATCAGGTACAATTGATATCTAATGTATTAAGTTTTGTAGTTACACCATTTGCACCTCCGCCTGCAGTTACACCTCCTAAAACAGGTACATTGTATATAGTTGGAAGTGCAGTAGCAGGAGGTTGGGGTAATCCAATTTCTGCAGGTAGTATAGCAGCTCAAACATTTACTCAGGTAAGCAATACTGACTATACAATTACATTAGCAATTATAGGTGGACAGGAGTTTAAACTGATTGATGCTAACGGCTCATGGACTGACCAGTGGAGTACTGCAGTTACAGATAATCCATTATCAGTTACTGGAACTGGCAATAATACATTTACAAATGTTTTTGTATACAATGGTCAAAATTCAATTGCACCTCCTGTAAGTGGTAATTATACATTTGAGGTTAATTTTCAAACAGGTAAATACACATTTATTCAGCAGTAAAAATTAACTAACAACTAAAAATAATAATATATGAAACATATCATTAAATATCTTACACTATCAGTTATGTTCGTAGTGTTCATTACTGCCTGTGATAAAAAAGATACAGTTACGTTTTCTGCAAATGGAAATGCACCAGTTTTAACAGGCTCTGCAACAACAATTGCAGCTTTATCTAAAGATTCTTCAGCAGTAGGTTTAGTATTAAACTGGTCTAATCCTAAGTATTCTACAAGTTTTACTACTACTAAGTATGTTGTAGAAATAGATTCTAGCGGTAGGAATTTTGCTAAATCGGTTAAGTATACTATCATAGGAGCACTCACAGACACTTTTACAAATAGTGCTTTAAATAGTATTCTATTAGGTTTTGGGTTTAATTATAAGGTTGCTTATAATGTAGACATTAGAGTTACATCATCTTATGGTAATAATAATGAACAATATGTGTCTAATACGCTTACTGTTAATATGACACCTTATGTTACTCCACCTTTAGTTACAGTACCTGGTTCATTATATATGGTAGGTGCTGCCACACAAAATGGTTGGACTAATCCTGTTCCTGATTCTACTCAAAAGTTCTATCAAAGAGATTCGGTAACATTTGAAGGTGTATTTAATTTAGTTGGAGGACAACAGTTTTTGTTATTACCTGTATATGGTAGTTGGGATTACAAATATGCTGTAATAGATAATACAACAGGAACTATAGCTGCAGGAACGGGTGGTTCATTTGGATATTATACATCCGCTGCGCCTACTGCCTATAATTCTAATATTCCTGCGCCTGCTACTTCAGGTTGGTATAATGTTGTAGTTGATTTTCAACATGGTATTTATACTATTACTCCATATACCAGTACTTTCCCTACTAATTTATATATAGTTGGAGATGCAACTCCTGATAGTTGGAATAATTCAAATCCACCAGTTAATCCAGTTTTTAAACAACTGAATGCTGCTCAATTTCAATTAACTATGCCATTGATAGGTGGTAAAAGCTTCTTAATGTTACCTGTAGCAGGAAGCTGGACCAATAAGTATGCTGTTGCAAATTCAAGTGTTCCAAGTTCAGGAGGAAGTTTTGGATATAATTTAAGTACAAATTTTAATGCACCAGCAACCAGTGGTACATATACCATTACAGCTAACTTTTTTGACTTTACATTCACTGTTAAATAAGGAAACTGAATTATAAATTTTTGTTTTTTTCTGGTTTAGGGTTATAATGAAAGAGGGGGCTATTCTTAGCTCCCTTTTCTTTTAAAATCAGTGCATTGAATATTAGCAGATTATCAGAATTTTGAATTGACTGGTTAATACCAATAATACTAAAGCAAAGGAGAGGACGATTTTGAGATAGGTAAAACGAATTTAACTTCATGAATCGGATAAAACTTAACGAAACAATAAGTTTTATTTTGAAAAAATTGTTTAATATTGCTGCTCGATAATGTATAAAATACACATATAGTATAAAGGTTTTGTTTTTTTCTGGTTTAGGGTTATAATGAAAGAGGGGGCTATTCTTAGCCTCCTTTTCTTTTTTAAAGAATCAACGTATTGAATTTTGGCTGATAAAAGGACTTTAAGAAGAGAAATGAAGTTGATACTAATCATTGCTTATAGATTGTATTTGATTTTAAAATAGCTAACACATCAGGTAATTTAATTGATTATAGCTGCCTGTTATATGTTTATAGACAAAATAATTATTGAAAATCAATCACTTATAAATGTATAAAATAAAATAGTTCCAAAAAGTTTGTTTTATTGATTACAGACACGCACCTTCGCATCCCGAAAATTTCGGAAAGGTGGGATAGCACCGAAATCTATTAAATATTATAAAAGTATGAGTAAATTACATTTTACAACAAAACATGCGAACGCGGCTACCGTAAAACACAATTGGCATATTGTGGATGGTACTAATCAAACCGTAGGACGTATGTCTGCAAGAATTGCTGCGATATTGCGCGGTAAGAACAAAGCTTATTACACACCTCACGTAGATTGTGGTGATTATGTAATCATTATCAATTGTGAGAAGGTTACTTTCACAGGTAATAAGATGGATGAGAAAGTTTATCAGAACTATTCTGGTTATCCAGGTGGTTTGAAAGAAGAAGTTGCTAAGAATTTATTGAGAAGAAGACCTGAAGTGATTCTGGAAAGAGCTATCAAGGGAATGCTTCCTAAAAATAAATTAGGCAGACAACTGGTAAAGAAATTATTTGTATATGCAGGATCAGAACATCCACATTCTGCACAACAACCAAAAGAACTTAAGTTCTAAACCACTATCCCCTGAAGGGGAATGAGGTTTAATCATTTAAAAATTTACATTTATACTTCTGATTACTTTATTAAAAAGAAAAGGAAGAAAACAAAATAAAAATGGAAAAGCAAAAAAATGCTGTTGGTCGTAGGAAAGAAGCTGTAACCCGTGTATTTATCAGCAAGGGTGAAGGCAAGATTACCGTTAACGACAAAGATTATAAACAATATTTCTCACTTGTTTATTTACAAAACCAAGTTGAAGCTCCTTTGAAAACTGCTGATGTAGTTGGCAAATTTGACATAGTTATAAATGCTCAAGGTGGTGGTCTTAAAGGACAGGCTGAAGCAATCAAACTGGGTATTGCCCGTGTATTGCTGGAAGTGAATCCTGAATTCCGTCCTGTATTGAAAGCTGCAGGTCATTTAACACGTGATCCACGTGGTGTTGAACGTAAGAAATTTGGTCATAAGAAAGCACGTAGAAGCTATCAGTTCAGCAAACGTTAATCGCTTTATTTACATTATTCAAATAACAATTTTCAAATTATACAAATGGAAAATAATACTTCACTTCAACAACAATTACTAGAAGCAGGTGTTCATTTCGGACACTTAAAAAAGAAGTGGAATCCAAAAATGTTACCGTACATTTTTGCTGAGAAAAAAGGTATTCACATCATTGACCTTAACAAGACTGTTGAGAGTTTACAGGAAGTGGCTGCTGCTATGAAACAAATAGCCAAGAGTGGTAAAAAGATCATGTTTGTTGCTACCAAGAAACAAGCTAAAGAAATAGTAGCTGAATGTGCTAACCGTGTAAATATGCCTTATGCTACTGAGCGTTGGTTAGGTGGTATGCTTACCAACTTCAACACTGTACGTAAGAGTGTAAAGAAAATGCAGAGCATAGAGAAAATGCTGGTAGATGGTAGTGCTGAAAGCCTTACTAAAAAAGAGCGTTTGACTTTGACCCGTGATAAAGATAAGATGCAGAAGGTGTTGGGTGGTATTGCTCAACTGGGCAGACTTCCTTCAGCATTGTTTTTAGTGGATATAGGTGTAGAACATATTGCACTTGCTGAAGCTAAAAGATTAGGCATTACAACCTTTGGATTGGTAGATACCAACTGTGACCCTAATAAAGTTGATTTTTCTATTCCAGGTAATGATGATGCTACCAAATCAATTGCTATCATTACAAGTTATATCACTGCAGCTATTGCTGAAGGTCTGGCTGAACGTCAGGCGGCAAGCAAGGATGATGATGATATGAATGATGATGGTAACGAAAATGAAGCTAAGGCACGCAGACTGGAAGCAGAAGCTAATGCGGAAGGCGGAAGAGGTCGTGGACGTGGTAGAGTAGGAGCTGATTCTGCTGCACCAGGTGGTCCGGGTGGCCCTACAAAACGCCGTGTTGCCAATACCCGCAGACCGGGTGGTGGTGGACCAAGTGGTGGCAAACGTTAATCACCAATTAATTATATAGGAATTACAATGGCTTCTAAGGAAGCCATTCCTTTTATTTTGTAATAATAATAAATTTAAATAATATGAGTACTGCTATAGTAATTTCAGCATCTGAAATTAATAAGTTGCGTCAGGCAACTGGCGCTGGTATGATGGATTGTAGAAAAGCGTTAACTGAAACCAATGGCGACTTTGAAGGTGCTATTGACTGGTTGCGTAAACAAGGTCAGAAAGTGGCTGCTAAAAGAAGCGACAGAGATGCTAAGGAAGGCGTGGTTATAGCTAAAACAACTGCTGACAATAAAGTAGGTTATGTAGTATCGATCAGTTGCGAAACTGATTTCGTTTCGAAGAATGCTGACTTTGTAGCTTTTGCACAAAGTATTGCAGATGCTGCAGTTTCGAACGGAGTAAAATCAGTAGAAGAACTGAACGAAGTATCGATCAACGGAGCTAAGGTTTCTGAACTGATCAATGATAAACTGGCTTCTATTGGGGAAAAGATTGGTGTAAACCGTTTTGAGCGTGTAGAAGCTGCTTATGTTGCTTCATACATTCATGGTGCCAACAGAATTGGTGTACTGGTTGCTATGAACGAAGAAAGCGCTGATGCCGGTAAAGATGTAGCTATGCAAATTGCTGCATTGAATCCATTGGCTGTAGATGCTGATTCAGTTCCTGCTGAAACCATTGAAAGAGAAAGAGCTATTGTAATTGATACAATGAAAGCTGATCCTAAGATGGCTGGTAAGCCAGATGAAATGGTAGCTAAAATTGCTGAAGGTAAACTGAATGCTTTCTTTAAAGAGCAAACACTGGCTGCACAACCATTTGTGAAGGATGGTGGTAAAACAGTTTCGGAATATCTGAAGAGTGTTAGTCCAAGTCTGAAAGTATTATCCTTTGTACGAGTTGCAGTAGGATAGTAAAATAATTAGCTGATGTGCTAATTAGCTAATGTGCTAATTAATACAGGAGACAGGAGATAGGAGATAGAATAATACAGAATTAATTAGCTGATTAGCTAATGTGCTAATTAATACAGATTTCTCTTCTTATATTGAATTACATTAATAAACTTTGTGGTTTAGGGTTTATAATAATAAAGAAAGGCTGCCTTGCATAAGGGCAGCTTTTTCTTTTTAGGATGGATGATGAAACATGTATGATAGGGTCTGTTATTCCAGTGATAGGCTTCGTTATGGAGATGATAGGGTCCGTTATTCCAGTGATAGGCTTTGTTATGGGGATGATAGGGTCTGTTATTCCAATGATAGGCTTCGTTATGGGGATGATCGGGTCTGTTATTCCAGTGATAGGCTTCGTTATGGGGATGATCGGGTCTGTTATTCCAGTGATAGGCTTCGTTATGGGGATGATCGGGTCTGTTATTCCAATGATAGGCTTTGTTATGGGTATGATAGGGTCTGTTATGTGAACAGAAGGTTCCATTATGTGAAGACTCAGTTTTGAAATGCGATAAGTAGGCTTCATTTTGGAAAGAATACCGTTTATTATATCTACACCAGGATTTTGATTGTGTGGTTCATTCTGTTTTCCACCAACGAATCTGTGTCAAATACAATTCTCCATTAGTTTATAAATTGCGTAAGGATTCTTTATGGCTAATATGGATTAAAGGTTCACTTATATTTTGAATAATGTATCTATAAGGGTTTTAAACTTATGGGTACTTTGTATTTGCGTTAGGGATGGCAGGGAATATCCTTTTTTTGCGCGCACCCCTATCCCCTGAAGGGGGCATTAATACAGCGCGCAAAAAAAGATAGGAAAAGCCAGCCCGGGCCCGGAGGGCAACGCCCAAAAAACTAATTAGCTAATGTGCTAATCAGCTGATGTGCTAATGAATACAAGCTATTAGCTGTTTGCTATTTGCCTTTAGTAAATACAGGATAGTTTGTTTTTCCTGTTTATGATTGTATTGAATGAAACTGTTTAAATACCTGTCTTTATCAGATTTAAAGTGGTTATAACCAATCGGAAAGCATTGTCAGCGATTAATAAGCTTCATTATATATTAACCGTTGATTCTATAAAACATTGTCAGTAGAGTTTGTTAGTGAAAGTATTGATGACAAGAATTATCAAAATAATTTTTTATTCTTAATAATAATAAGTATATTTGTTACGTAAAAATATGAAATAGGATCAATATCTTACCAAATCCAAAGTAGCAACAATTACCATTTCTCTAGAGATTGTTCTGCGACACTGCAATACTTAGAATATTAGCGAAAAGAAGGCTGTTAGTCTTCTTAATTTTCGTGCTGCTAGACTCAGCAAATAACCCAGAAAGGGATTATTGATGAAGGCTTTATTCATTAAATCTGTCTTCATTTATAATGGGTAACATAACATAGACAATAATAATTTAAACTTAAATAATATGTTATATGAAAAAGTTCACAGTCTTACTAAGTATTCTTATTTTAGCATTAATTGCTAATACACTAAATGCAACCATAACAACTACAGTTAATGGTGAAATAAATGGAGCATCTTTTGTTCAGGGTAGTTTCTTTCAGGTACTAATTTCGGGGCTTACACCAGGAGCTACTACCACTAATCAGTTGTGGATAGATGAAAATGGTGACGGAATAATAGATCCGGCAACAGACTTCCTGCTTGTGCCATTTAGAACTACCGATGGTGTGTCGGGTAGTAATGGACCGGGTGATGGAGATGGTTCTGTAAATGGCAATATAGATATACAGATAGGAGGAATGTACTTTCCGGTGGCTAAATATATTTTTAAAGCGATATCCGGAACAGATTCTGCTACATCTACCTTTTCTGTAACAGCAATGACCTCTTTTACTTATACAGTAAGCGGAAAAGTTACTTCACCAGGTAGTCTTAAAAATATAGCAGTAAGTGTAGAAACTGATACAGGGAAAAGCCAATACATTGGGCTGACAGATATAAATGGCAATTATAGTATTCCTATTAACTACTCATCGGGTACTGCTATAAATGTAGAAATTCATCTTGGTAATAATGGTGATTTTAATAGCACGTTTACTGGCTATAACAGTACACCACGTCTGTCATCTTTTTCCATTACTAAAGATACCAGTGGTGTAAATTTTGTGTTAAGCAAAGGAATAATTGTTACCGGAAAAGTTACCGATATATATGGTGTTCCAATCCCTAATATGCAGGTTGAGGTAGAACCTCATGATACCAGTGGAAATAGTTACGATGTGAGTACTGATTCGGCTGGAATTTATATGGATGCGGTACCTCCCGGGATATATGATGTTTCTTTTAGTGATCAGAATAATCCAGATCCAAGGGGTTATGTAAGGATGTATTATAACCAGATGTATACTTATAATACCTGTAATCCGATTACCGTTACAAGTACTATGGATACTTTAAAAGGTATAAATGGTGTACTAAGCAAAGGAGGGCTAATTGAAGGAACAATATCTGATGGAGGTCAGCCCGATATTGGAGGAAGTATAAATGTATATCCATACAACAATACTACTGGTAATCCATTATATCAAATATACCTTCAAAGTGTTAATACCAGCTACAAGATGTATGTACCACCAGGAACCTATTCTGTATTTTTTATTTATGGCAATAATGCGGGAAGCAATACTTATGGTATATATTATAATCAGTCAAGCACCTCGCCAGGTACTCCTGTTACTATTACCAATATATATGATACAGCTAAAAATATAAATGTAAACTTTTTTGCCAATGGATGTTCTCCTTATGTAAACATAGGTGGCAACACAAACATTTGCTCTGGTTTAACTGCAACGTTTACAGCTAATTTTGGTAATGGAGGCACTTCACCAATATTGCAATGGGTAAAGAATGGTGTTAATGTTGGTTCCAATACCTATTTTTATTCCGATAGTTTATTAAACAACGGAGATAGTATTTGGTGTATATTAACCAGTAATGCAAGCTGTAATACAGGTCAATCAAATGTATATAGCAATGTTATGCATATTACGGTCAATCAAGACCTGTCGGGCAACATAATTCATCCTTCCTCTGGATTAATAATTCCTGAGGCTACTGCTATATTAAACGATAGTAATGCTGTTACAGTAAATGGCAATTATATCTACAATTGTTTACAGCCAAATAATTATTATAAGATAAAAGTGAAGAAGAATAATGATATTGTTAAAACCAATGGTGTTACAACTTTGGATATTGCATTGATTCAAAGCCATATTCTTCAAAAAAACCTATTGAATAATCCATATAAAATAATTGCTGCTGATGTAAATGGAGATGGAAATGTGAGTGTGCTGGATATAGTGTATATAAAAAGACTGGTATTGGGGATAGATACTACTTTTACAAATACTAATACTGGTAAGAATCGATTATGGATTTTTGTAGATAGCTCTTATAAGTTTCCTGATAATACTAATCCTTTTCCACATAAGGATAGTATTACTTATTCAGGATTAAACAGCAGTAAAACCAATCAGACTTTTATTGGATGTAAACTGGGCGATGTAAACTGGGACTGGAATCCTGCAGTATTAAGACCAATTAATAATACGGCAAATGTGATAGACCTTTCCTACTCATCTGACGATATTAGAACATCTGAAGGGTATATTACTATTCCTATAAGGGTGAAGAACTTTAAAGAGATGCTGGCTATACAGTTTACTATCAGTTTCAATGCTTCTGTATTGCAATGGCTGGGTTTAGGCAATAATCCATTAGGAATAGAAACAGGGATCAATCATGCAGGGGAAGGTAATATTAGCTTCCTCTGGGTAGATCCAAAGAATGAGATAAAGACGCTGGAAGATGGTTCTGTGATTTTTGAACTGGTGTTCAGAACAATCCAACCGATTAGCAATGAATTGTTGGATTTAAATGGGAGAATTACCGCTATAGCAGCTTACGATAAAGATGAAAATCTGCACGGTATAGTAATGAATTCATCTTTAATCAATAATAGTGAAATAACTAAAGAAAGCTGGTCAGTAGTACCTAATCCGACGTCAGATGGATTAATACAAGTACAGATGACTCTGAAAAATAATAAGACTTTAGTATTCAGACTAACAGATTATACAGGAAAATTGCTGATGGTTAAAGAAGCAGATGGAAAAAAGGGGTATAACAGCTTTTGTTTAAGGCAACAAATTCATCTGACAACCGGTACTTATTATTTACAGGCAAAAGGGGTTGATGGGGAAGAAGTGAAGAATATAATAGTGAAATAGACTAAACACTTTAAATGGATTACCTGTTACTGCGAAAACACAAATGATAAATACCAGTAACAGGTAATTTGTTTTTAAAAAACTTTATTGAAGAATCAAACCTTCTACCTTTTCTCAAATAGCCACCATAGTCTCTTACGAGGTTTTATGGTATAATTTTGCTTTATGTAAGTCTTTATATGCAACATGGCATGGTCTATGTCGTCGGTTAACAGAACCAGCTTTAAATCGTCGGCAGCAATTGTTTTCTGATTGGCCATAAAGTGCATATAATCCATCAGTGGTTTGTAATATTCTTTACCGAACAAAACAATAGGAAACTGTGTGATACTCTTAGTCTGCACTAATGTAAGTGTTTCAAAGAATTCGTCCATGGTGCCAAAACCACCTGGCATGATGATAAAACCATATGAATATTTCACCAGAATTACTTTTCTGGTAAAGAAATGATCGAAAGTGATAGTTGCATTTACCCATGGATTAGCTTTTTGTTCGAAAGGTAATTTAATATTACAACCAATAGAACTACCGCCAGATTCAAAAGCTCCTTTATTGGCAGCTTCCATTATACCAGGTCCGCCGCCGGTCATAGTGGTAAGACCAAGTTGGGCAATACGCTTACCAAACTCTTCAGCAGCTAAATAATATGGATGAAATTCGTCGAAACGGGCACTGCCGAATACAGTAATACAGGGACCAGCAAAATGCAGTAATCTAACAGCCCTTATAAATTCTCTGGCTATTCTCCAAACCCATGTTAACTCAAGAATTCTATGTTTAGGGCCATCCAGATATATGGCAGGCTGGGCGGGAATTATCCTTTCTTCAACCCTTATTCTTTTATTCATATGAGGTAAAATACATTCTTTATTGAGAAAGTGAAGGTAGAACAATATTTTTGCACAATAAATGAAAATGTTATGAATAAAAAAATTTTAATGCTGGTGTGCCTTGTTGTTATAATATCCAGTCATGTTTTTGCACAGTCTCCTGCTAAAAAGAAGGAACGTAAAGGGGAGTTTTATTTTTCATGGGGTTATAACAAAGAATGGTATACTCAATCTGATTTACATGTAAATCAAGGGTTAGGAAACGATTATGTTTTAAAAGCCGTAAAAGCCTCAGATAAACCAGGATGGGATCAGGATCTATTTGGTAAGGCACTTAGTATACCACAATACAACTATAGAATAGGATATATATTTAATAAGAAGAAAGGTCTTGGCTTTGAAATAAACTTTGATCATACTAAATATGTAGTGTATGATCAGATGGTACATATGATAGGTACTTATAATGGTCAGGCTGTAAATACCAATAAAGTATTTATGAGAACTACAGTGGATAGCACTAATTCGTACTATTTTCTAAATAATGGTGCAAACTTCCTGTTGTTTAATATTGTTAAAAGATCAAATCTATACGAGAAGAAGGATCATAAGATAAAGGTTGACTTTTTGGGTAAGGCTGGAATAGGACCTGTTATTCCTCATGTAGAAGATTGTTTCTGGGGAGAATCTAATAATGCACACTTTCAAGTGGGTGGTTGGAATATTGGAGTGGAAGGCTGTATTAGAGCTACTTTCTTCAATACAATCTATTTAGAATACAGCAACAAGCTGGATTATGCCCGATATAGTGGATTACAAATATACAATGGTACAGCTCATCAGGCTTTTGGAACCTACGAAATGATACTGAATCTGGGTTATACCTTCCCAATGGGTAAGAGGGAGAATTAATGCAAGCTT
>Ga0316217_10003698_pt1 | contig 17105 bp, 10 predicted proteins | sample 1anoAmetaG_FD_203633 | JGI IMG/M metagenome (GOLD analysis project Ga0316217, IMG submission 203633) | Freshwater microbial communities from Trout Bog Lake, Wisconsin, USA - 1anoA | ecosystem: Environmental > Aquatic > Freshwater > Lake > Hypolimnion/Profundal zone | place: USA: Wisconsin...
GGAAGCACCTCGTTCCAGCGGCATGGATTTCAGCTATTCAGGGTTCGGCACATCGGAATTGACCAACTGGTATCGCGCGGTGGCCACCCTTCGCCCGGAAAAAGGCAAGCACAAGACATTCCGGTTCATTGTGGCCAAGCGCGGGGCCAGGGCCGGTTTTCCTGATGGACTCAATTATTGCTTGATGCGTCATTCCGAAAAGGGGCTTTTCTGGGAGAAAGTTCCCGGAGTTGTGATTGCCTCACCCGACGGGCCACTGCCCCAAGACGAATACGATTCGCTAAAGCTGTTTGTCCAAATCAGGAGTGATTTTCCGGAATTCAGAAATGATATTTTGGAAAAGATTAAGAAGGCCAAAAAAGTTAAATCTCCCCGGCGGGCAGACCATTATTGGGGCATTGTGAAAAAGTATTTTATCAAGGAGGGAGAAAAATACCGTGCCCTCACACCAGAAGAGCTTAATAAAGCCGACATCGCCGTGCCGGGCAATGGGGAACAAATCAATTCCAAACCTGAACCGAGCAAGAAGGCAAAGGTGGGCAAAAGAAAAACCGGCAAGCGATCCAGAAACAAAGCTCCTCGAAAGAGACCATCTTCACGGCCCTCCAGAAAAGTCAAAGGCTGATCCAGCCACATGCAATGCAAGCAACCCCCTAAAGGGGTGTTGCATGCACTGCATAAGCTACATTGCAAATGCAATTGGGCAGTTGCAATCAAATCGAAACAAATAATTTATTTGAGCGTAGCTCCGCTTCGCTCAAATTGAAATTGATAGTTATTTATATTGGGTATAAAGGCGCAGCTCCGCCGCGCCCAGCCAAACGGGAAAAAGCTCCGCTTCACGCAATCGTAATTTTTACATCTCGACTCCGTCGTCTCTCCGACGCGAGAACTCGAAAGCAGCTCCGCTTCAATAGCCGGAAGTCCTGAGCGGTAAAACCAAGCAAGCAAAAACGCCTGCCCTTGAGCCGCAACAAAACAAAGGACACACAGTGAGCACCAAGTTAGTAACTCGCCCCGGCATCACAGCGGCAACCCTCAAAGCGAACGGAATCGAACACCTTGATTCCATGTCTGAAATCAGTGAATACGGATTCAAAGACCCGGGGACGGTCATCCCCTACTTCAGCTACCCTGACCGCAAGAACATAATTGACAACGGTTATCCCTATGCCCGCGAGCGGTATGATGTGCCAAAGGGTGATAAAAAGTATCATCAGAATTACGAAACTATCGTCCACGCCTACATTCCCTTTGGACTACCCCAGCGCGAGATTGAAGAGTTGGTTATCGTCGAGGGAGAGTTCAAGGCCATGTCCCTCGTCGAGGCTGGCATTCCAGCCGTGGGCATGAGCGGATTTTACGGATACCGCTATGGGAAGAAGCATGAGAAGGCCGGGCAAATGGTTCCAGAACTGGTCGCCGTGCTGGCGGTCCTGAAACCCAAAACCATCCTGTTCCTGGGAGACAACGACACCGCTTTGAATTTTCAATTCACCGATGCGGCGGTGGCCTTCGCTAAGTTGGTTCCCGACTGCAATGTCAAACTGCCGCGAATCCCGTTGAACATGCCCAAGGGCATTGATGATGTGCGAGAGAGTCTCGGTGGCCAGTTTCTTGCCTTCTGGAAATCAATCGTGGCTGATGCCGTTCCGGTCAAAGGGACAGACGACCGCGCCAATCTTGCCGAGATATTGTTGCGTCGCGAACTGGATCACATCCGCAAACTCGACGGGGAGCACCAGCAGAAGTGTTATCGGAAACTGGCAACGATGACTACCTTTTACAAGCGCGCCAAACGCGGATGGCTCATCACCATCGCCAATGAACTTGGAATCGCCTCTGCCGACTTTGACAAATTGATTGAAGAGGCATTTCGTAAGCGGAAAGAAGAAGAGGAAAAGAAAAAGGCAATGGCGAATGCTTCCACACCGCGTCCCCCATCAACGCCGACCCCGGTCACATCGTCAATGCCGGCGGGAATGTCAGCTCCAGCCAAAATTGTAACTTGGCCCCGCATCACCAACGCCCTCGATTTAATCAACGATGCTTCAATCAAACTGCCGCCCCAGTTGGTGGAGGGATTGATTCATAAAGGCACCAAGACGGTAATCGGCGGATGTTCTAAAATTGGCAAGACGAACATTGGACTGGATTTGGCATTTTCTGTGAATGCCGGTGTTCCCTTCTGGGGCCGGAAAACGAAGGCAACGAAAGTTCTTTTTATCAACTTTGAAATTCAAGAGCCGTTCATGCAACAGCGGTTGAAAGACATGCGAGAAGCGAAGGGTCTATTTGACGCACCACTACCGGATGTTTGGTCATTGCGTGGATGTTATCCAAGCGCCGAAGAACTCGTCGCCGAATTGTTGACCGTAATCAGTAAGGCCGATTACGGACTCATAATAATTGACCCCATTTACAAATTGTTGGGTGGCTTGGACGAAAGCTGTGGCTGGCAAGTCAACGTCATATCAAATCAGTTGGACGAAGTCTGCATGAAGACCGGTGCGGCGGTCGTGTATACCGCCCATTTTCCCAAAGGTGATAACTCCAATAAGGGACACATGGATCGCATTTCCGGGAGCGGAGTTTTTGGCCGTGACCCTGATTCAATCATCACGGTGACCGACCTGGATTATCCAGACCGGAAGGCCTTTGCCATCGAGGCCACCCTGCGCAATTTCAAGCCCATGAAATCATTCGCCGTGGAAAGCAAATATCCCATCATGGTTCTCAATTCTGATTTGAACCCAAACAAATTGAAGACTTCAGGACGCAAGGCACTGTGTTCAGTTGCCGACGTGACCGCGCTTCTGGAAAAACCTATGCGCTCGACTCAGTGGATGATGTCCGCCAAAAAGAAATTCGGCGTTTCTGATGGCACCTTCTACAGACTGCGTCGTGAAGCGTTGAGTGCAAGTATGGTCGAGATGAAGGACAAACTGTATCGGCTCCCGAAGAATGAATCGGCGAAGCCTGCGAAAAATGCCAAGTCCGGGAAGAAGAAATAACATCAGAAAAAACACAACTGCCGCATCCAAAAAGATGCGGCAGTTTTTTTCTGTCTGCGAACTCAATCGTTGTATCTTTCAACAAACGGAAATTCCATTTGGACTAGCGCATTGGTTGGCTGGCCGGCCGGGGGCAACGAGGACATTTGGAAGCAGTCCTCGCGGTTCAATGCTGCCGGCGGCGTGGGGTTGGCTTCAGCGAGCAGGTGGTTCCAGTTGGGGAACTCGGGTTGTTGTGTCGTGTTGTTCTTCATTTGTTTTCCTTTGTTTGTTTGATGAGCGTTGTTGCTCGCAGACCTTGGTTGGTTAGGCGGAGCCTTCGGCGAATTTTAACGGGAGATTTTTTGGGCGTGGACACATCCGGTGCGGGTAACGGGGAGAACGGAGTTTTTTGGACGCGGAGCGGCGAGCCCTCAATTTCCGCCCCGCGTCCGACCCTGACTACTGACCATCAATCCGCACTTGTCACCCTACGTAGCGGTATTCACTGGCGACGCCACCGGCAGATTGTTGGGTGCCTTTCTTGACCTGCTCCAGCAATCCGTTTTTGGACAGGCAGCCCAACCAACGCCAAGCGTCCATCGGCTTCACTCCGAATAAGCCCGCCGCTGTCCGGCATGACAGATGGAATCCATCATGGCCCTTGGCGAGGTTGGCTTGATGCAGCAGGTGGCACAAACCGGCCAGCCGTTTGAGCCGGTCGTCCAACAACTTCTCCGAACCCGGAGCCGCCACGTCCCCGGCTTGATGCCACAGCGTTGCCAAATCCGTCCCGCCCGTGGAATTCTCCACGGTGTAGATAAACCTCTCCATGAATTCATCCGCCGTAATTTGCGGGTCCACATTTGCCGCCGAAGCGGCCCACCAGGTCAGGAAAATTGCCCGGCAAGGATACGGGGCGTCCGGCAGTCATCTTGAGCGTTGACATGCTCGAGCAGGAAACGGCCGGCAGGGCAGTGGCGGTCGGCAAATGGTTTGCGGGCGAGGCAACGGCGGGCTTTCACACTTTTAATTTGGTAAAGAACGGGGACGCTTGGCGGATTGAATCGGTAAAATAATAAACTCCCGCCCCCGTTTGGCCGCCCGCCCGGGCGGTTGCGCAATCCGGAAATAGCCGTGCCGGATCTTGCCGTAATTTTCCCAGGGACATAGGGTTTATTCCTGCTATGGCCATCATTCCCGGCAGTTGGTGTTCTGACCCATTTAAGGTAGGCCGTGGACATCCTTTACAGTCACATTTCGGTGACAAGAGTCGGCGGCGGCCGGCGTCATGGCAGCAATGATCCTGCTTCCCTTTGTTTTATGGGATTGGCCCTGCGCGCCGCTTTGGGTCTTCAAGTCCGCAAACTGTGCTGTGCTGTCCGGTTAATGGAGGTTTTATTGGGCGGGAAAATCTAAGATGTGGGCCGCTTGAACTGCTGTATTGAGCAATAAGTCACATGAGGAGCATACAAATAACAATGTTAAAAAAGAATAAAATCGTATTCCTGGTCGCACTGGCGTTATTGGTGTTTTGTGTCGTTGGAGATCTTAAAGCTGGGACGTGGACGAGTTATGCGGTTGGCGATGTCATGCTGGGTTTCAGAAAAACCGGCGTGCCGAATCTGGTGGTGGACATCGGGCCGGTCACCAACCTGACGACGGCGGTGAAGAACAAGCGGATTGCGATCAGCCAATACACCGGCAACCAGCTCGCCCAAGTTGGCACGAACGGGGCCATCTGGTCGGCTTTCACTTATTTCGATGGCACGGTTTCGCCGGCCAGCGCCCAGTATACATTGTTCATGACCCGTGCGCGGAATACCATTAACCGGCAGTCAACTCCTTGGATATCGGAAGTGCAACTTGCGCAGCAGACGGTCGGCGGCACTTACATGGGCGAACTTCCGGTCGGCGCTCAAGCCTGCGCGACTTACAATGTCCTGAACACCTCCACCGCCGTCATTGAGCCGGATAACTCGGATGATCCCAATTATAATGTCTACCCGGGGCATAGTTATAGTGGTGTGCTGGGGCCAAATCTTAATTTCAATGATTCTTGGGAGGGGACGCCGGAAAAAACCACGCCCGCCACGTTTACGACCGCCGGAGCGGTGATTCGCTCGGATTTTTATCAGATTGATCCCAATGACACCAGCGATGGCGTTGTGACCTTTCTCGGTTACTTTGAATTCAACACCAACGGGGCGATGACCTATGTGGCCTATCCCACGGCACCCACGGTCACGACGGTGGTGGCCAGCGCGGTCACCGGCACCGGCGCCCAGTTGAACGCCGCAGTGACCACCATCAATACCAACACCGACAATACTTCCTATTATTTTCAATACGGTTTGAACACGAGTTATGGCAACACGACCACCGTCAGCAATATTGGAACAAACTCCGGGAATTATGGTCTGGCGGTTTCCAGCCTGACGGCGGGAACGCTCTACCATTTCCAGGCGGTGGCCTACAATCAATACGGCACCAACTATGGCGGCGACCTGACCTTCACCACCACCGGCGGGGTGCCGACCGCGCCTGTCATCACCGGCTTTCACCGGACTAACAGTGTTTCCTATGTCAGTTTCACCACTGGCAGCAGCGGCACTTACACGTTGCGCGGCACGAACAATGCCGGCCTGACGACGGCAGCCCGGACCAACTGGCCGGCCATTGCTTCCACCCCCGGCAATGGCGCGGTGAACACCTTGCAAGACACCACGACGAATAACAACAAACTCTATATTATCACCGCTCAATGACGGGCGTTGACAATCAGGAATGCTTCAACCCAAAAAACAACCCCAAAAAACAAAATGAAAAAATATAAAATCCTGACCGCAGCCCTGGTCGCCGCCGTTATAGGCGGCAGCACTGCCATGGCGCAATTAAACTACCAAAACGGCGACCTGATCCTTGCCCTCGGCAAGTCAGGCGATAACGACCTCCTGGTGAACCTCGGCTCCCTCGCGAATTATCAGGCCTTTCCCGCCAGTTATTCAGTTGATCTCAGCTCTGCCATCACCAGCACCTTTGGCAGCGTGACCGGGGTCAAATGGGCTTTGTTTGGCGTCAATGACTTGAACAATAGCCCGCTGTCTGGCATTTCCCAGGGCGACGCGAACACCGTGTGGCTCTCCTCCACCATTGCAACCCGGGCGGTTCCCGGCCAGGACACCTCCGACGCCTTTCTGGTGACACCTTTTAACCAAATCGTCACGATGATGAATTCGGATCTGGCCGACTCCTCACTGGCGAGCATCACGACGCCTTCCGGCGCGGTCGGTGCCGCCACGGTCGCGAATAGTGTCCAAGATGGTTATTCTTCTCAAAATATTTCCTTTCCTGGCCAAGCCGGCATGCTTGATGGCACTTGGGTTTACAACATCATGAAGACCGGGGCGGGCACGGAATACCTGCTGCAGAATGACGCTTTCAACACCGGGAACAACGCCCTGTTGGAGGCCAACTTCACTTTAAGCTCTGCCGGGGTTTTGAGTGTCACCACAGTTCCTGAACCTACCACTTGGGCCATGGTGGGCAGCGGAATGCTGGCCCTGTTGGCCATCCGCCGCCGCAAGTAAGCAATCAAGAAAAACAACCTACTAATCTAAACCAACCAACTCCAACCAGACAAAAGTAAAAATATGAAAAAAGCACTTATCCTCACTCTGGCCATCGGCACCGCTTGTGCGATGTCGAGCATGGCCCAAACAACCTACGACCTGTATATCACCGGTTCAACGGCATTCCGCAAGAACGTCCATGACGCCTGCAAAGCCCTGTATGACACCACGCCGACCACCGGCGCCGGGACGCTCCAGTATGGCGCTGCTTCGAGCGGCGGCACGGGTGCAGCCAACAATGGCAATACGCAATGGACGATGACCGGCACCTGCAACTCCACCGTCCCCAACTTGGGCAGTGGCAACGTCCTGACCATCCACGCGCTTTTCACCGGTTCCGTGCAGGGCAGCAAGAGCGTCTTTCAAAACCCGCAGCAGAAACTGGTATTTCTTACGTCCTCCGGCGGCCTGATGACCAACACCGCGACGATTGCGTTCTCCGATTGCGCCTCATCTTCCACGATTTATGATGTGGCTGCCTCGGCGAATCCTTTAGCCGAGGAAAACGTGGCCGTCCAGCCGTTCGTGTGGTGCAAAGCAATCAATGGCAGCCCGCTGCTGACCAACGTCAACAACATCAGTTGGGAGCAAGCCAAGTATATTATTACCGCCGGTCGCGCGCATCTTTCGGCCTGGACCTACAAGGCCGCCGATACGAACCTGGTTTATATACTGCAACGCACCCAGGATTCCGGCACCCGCCGCATCGAACTGGCGAATGACGGATTTGGTTACAACCAAGGCTTGAGCATCTATAATTACGATGTGACGAACAGCGTGTTCTATCAACCCTACCAAGGCGGGAACCAAACCAACCAATCAACCAGCGGCGGCGGCAATATCGGTGTGATCGGCGTGGCGGGCAATGGCAATGCCAACATGTTTTGGGGTCCTGGCTACGTTGCCGGTTCTGACTTGTCAGCCGCGTTGAATGTTGCCAATGCAGCCAATACCAGCATTGCCTTTCTCTCGATGAATGACAGCAAAGGCGTCGGCTCCTCCAACTGGGCCGGGGTTGTTTCGTTTGACGGCGTCTGGCCCACGGCGGCGGGTTCCGGCATCTGGGGCAACACGGGCACCAATGACTACGCGCCCATCACCCGGGGCCAGTATCCGGGCTACGGCGATGAAGTCTTGGATTATCCTACCGCTGATCCGAGCTCGGTCTCTTCAGACCAGAACCTCACGGCGAATATTTTGGGCTACGGAGGTAACACGGTCGGAGGTAACTTAGCCGGAAGCATCCTTGGCATATTGAACAAAAAGCACGCCAGCGGTGCCGCCGCATTGGTAAGCTCTGAAAAAGGCTCCTTGGAACAAATCATTGAGCAATCCAAGACCGGTGGGGCGGTGGCCATTCCCTACTACGACATGCACACCACCCGGGGTGCTGTCGGCGGCGTCATCACTCCGTGATGTGCGTCTGATTAAATGCTAACTCATGGCCGGTGTGGATTCATCCGCACCGGCCATTTCACCAAAGACACACCATGAAAACCGCCTTGCTCCTTGCGGGTTCACTCCTGCTGGCCGGCCTTCAGCCCGCCGCCGCCTACACGGTGCAACTGAACGGCATCGTCGGTCTGTTCAACCCCAAGATGGCCATGTTCGTCCTTGGTCGGGGGGAAAACTATCCGCCCACCAGTTTCATGCTGGCCGAAGGTGAATCCCAGTTCGGCATCAGGCTGCTGGCCGTGGATGTGACCGGCCAAAGGGTGCAAATCGAGTGCTACAATAAAAAGTCTTATTTGAATCTCTGCGGCACACCCAATGTGACCAATGCGGTGGCGGCGCCCACGGGGGTGACACAGACCAGGCAACCCGTGCCCGGCGAGCTTTCCGTGGCCAGCTATCTGGCCAGTGAAGCCGTCCAGCGCATCAAGGAGGGCAATCCTCTCTGGGTTCCCGCCGCCCCCGCCGGCCGCCAGAACACCGGCTCGGGAACCGATAATGCCGGCACGGGCACCGCTGTCCCGGAGGATTTCACCAAAGAACTCTGGTATCAGGATTCGCTGGCGCTGGAGCGGGCACGCGCCGAGACCGTCGCGGAAGTTCTGTCCGGCGAGAGGTCGCCATACCCGCTCACGCCCTTGACGCCGCCCGGCACGCCCGGTCAACTACTGAATCAGGACGTCATTTATTCCGACCACATCTCCGGTTTTCGCACCTACGGATTTGTGGATGGATTTTAGGAGCGAGGAAAAAAATCGCCGGGGCCGCCCCCGCCGAAGTCCGGCGCACACTTTTCGGCCAGCCGGGAAACGATGTTTTCTTAATCGTCACCTGATTGAAGTAATAAAGCCATGATGCGCCCCCATCATCGGCGGACTGATGGCTCACGAGCGACATTTGGTATTGCACGAGATCACTCTCCGTCCTTCCGGCGAATGGAATGCGCCGGCCACCGGCTGGACGGTCGTGCGCGTGGCTGAAGGCATCGGCTATGGGCTGCAATCCTCCGGCGCGCGGGAACTTGAGGCGGGCGACGGTTTTGTGGTCGCCGAATCTTCCCGGCTCACCTTGCGGGCCAGCCAGCTGGGGACTTTAAAGCTGGATTTTTATTGCGTGCATCCGCATTTCCTCAACGGCCTCATCACGGTCACGGAAGGTCACCAGCTCGAGCAGGCCGGCAAAAAAATCGCCGCGCCCGTCATCGCATTTAAAGCGGCGGACGCCTTCGGCCAGAAATTTTCCCGGCTCGTCACCCAGCCGCAGCGGGACACGCTGGCCGTCCGCTCGGCGCTGTTGCAGCTCTGGTCCCAGGCCGTTTCCGCTTCCGTGCTGTCGGCGCCGGTCGCCGACTCGTCCGGCCTGCGGTTGCGCGACCGCTTCCAGCAGTTCGTGGCGAAGATATCCGACGCCGAACTGGCGACGCGGCCGCTGACGGAACTGGCGGACCAGCTCAACTGCAGCAAGCGGCATTTGAGTCGGCTTTTCCGCGCCGAATTTGGCGTGACGCTGCGCGATCGCCAGACCGAGCTGCGCCTGCAGCGCGCCAGCCAGTTGCTGATGGATGCCAATGCCAAAATCATTTCCGTCGCGCTGGAGAGCGGCTACCGGCATCTCGGTTTGTTCAACATCATGTTCAAGCGGCGCTTCGGCATGACGCCCAGTGAATGGCGGCGGCAAAACCTTTCGCTGCCCAAAAATAATTTCCGGCACGCCGGCAAGTCGCTGGTGTGGCTGCTGGCGGGGCTGTCAATATTGCTCGGCAGTTCGGCGGTGGCGCAGACCACCAACGCCGGCCCGAAATTCACGGTGGAAAAATATCTCGTCGCCGGCAACACCGTCCTGGCGCCGGAAAAAATCGGCGCCGCCCTGACCAACACGCCCGGCGCGTTCGGCACCAATGTCACCTTTCCCAACATCCGCGCCGCGCTCGGCGACCTGCAGATGGCCTATCGCGAACGCGGGTTCGTCACCGTCTCCGTCGGCCTGCCGCCGCAAAAAATCACCAACGCAACGGTGAAGGTGAAAGTCACCGAAGGCCGCCTGGCCGCCATCAACGTCAAGGGCAACGAGCATTTCAGCGCCGAAAACGTGCGGCGCGCCCTGCCGAGCCTGCACACGAACCTGCTGCTCAATTCGCACGTCTTCCAGCGCGAGCTGGATCTGGCCAACGCGAACCGCGACCGGCAGATTTACCCGGTCATCAGCCCGGGGCTGGAACCGGGCACCAGCGACCTGACGCTCAAGGTCAAGGATCGTTTCCCCCTGCACTCGCGGGTGGAGATCAACAACCAGGCCACGCCGGGCACGCCGGATTCACGCATCAATTTCAACGCGCAATACGGCAATCTCTGGGACCTGGAGCATCAGATCGGCGTGAGCTACGGCTTCACGCCCGTGAATTTTCATGACCGCGGCGACGGTTATTTTTCGCCGCTGGATCTGCCGCTGGTCGCCAATTACAGCGCGTATTACCGGCTGCCGCTGGGCCGGGCGGATTCGGTGCAGCGGCAGATTGACGAGAGCCGCGGGCGTTTTGGCTACGACGAGGTGACGCACCGTTTCAACCTGCCGCCGGCCACCGGGCGGCCGGAACTGTCGTTTTATGCCAGCCGTTCCGTGGACGACACCGGCATACAGCGCGGGCCGGTGGGTTATGCCAACCAGCCCGTCACGTTGACCAACAACGGAAAGGCTTTCGTGCCGCTGGCAATCACCACCAACAGCGCCGGCCAAAACATCACCGTGAATGAAAACCTCGGCCTCAAGCTGTCCATGCCGCTGCCGCAACTGGGCCGGTTTAGCTCCACCTTCTCCGTCGGCGCGGATTTCAAGCGCTACCGCGCCACCAGCTACAACACGAATGAGAACAACTTTGTCATTCAGTATGTGGACAACAACACTTTGGTGACGGATCCCTCCAGTGTGCCGCAGGGGTTCCCGGTGCGGCGCGTGGCGCTGGATTATTTGCCGATCAACCTTGGCCTCAACGGTTCGCTGCCGGACTCATGGGGCATCACGGCTTTCAACGCGCAGGCCAATTATAATCTGGCGGTGTTGAGCGGGTCTTTTCAAAACGGCGCCAGCTTCACGTCCGGAGGATTTTCCCAGGCCACCGGGAATCCCAATTCCAAGGATCATTACGTCACCCTGCAAATGGGCGCGAACCGCGAGCAGCGGCTCTACAAGGATTGGACGGTGCTCCTGCGCGCGGACGGCCAGTGGGCCAACACGCCGCTCTTCAGCAACGAGCAGTTCGGCATGGGCGGCGTCAGCGGCGTGCGGGGCTACACTGATGGCGAGGTTTATGGCGATACCGGCTGGCGGGTGGCGGTCGAGCCGCGCACGCCGCTGATCAACATTGGCATGGTGGATGGCGACCTTCCGTTCTGGGTTCGCGCGTCCGTCTTCATGGATTATGGCGAAACGTATTTGCTGGATAAGATTTCCGCCGCCAGCCGGGACGCAGTGCAGTTTTGGGGCGTCGGCACCAGTCTCACCGCCAACATTGGCAGCCATCTCGACGCCCGCCTGACGTTGGCGCTGCCGCTGCTGGCCACGGCGCTGACGCCGGCCTATGACTTTCATTTTTACTTCGGCATCGGCTGCCAGTTTTAAAACCATGAAAACAAAAATACTTCCCCTTCGCCGCCGCGTGCTCGCGGGCGCGATGATTTTTGCGTTTATATTCCGCGTGGTGGCGAATCCCACGGGCCTGACGGTGGTTTCCGGCACGGCGACCACGCAGACAAGCGGTTCGCAGTTGAGTATCACCACGTCGCAGAACGCCTTTCTCAACTGGCAGAGCTTCAACATCGGTAACGGCGAGCGCACGGTGTTCAACCAGCCCAACGCCTATTCCGTGGTGGTCAACCAGATCAACGGCCAGAGCGCGTCGCAGATTTACGGCAGCCTGCAGGCCAACGGCATCGTGGTGCTGATGAACTCGGCGGGCTTTTATTTCGGGCCGAACTCGTTTGTCAGCGCCGCCGGCCTGGTCGTCTCCACCGCGAATTGCGCGCCGCCGCAAAACTCCGGCGGCACCTGGGAATTCAACGGCCCGCCGCCGCTCGCCAGCATCGTGAACTACGGCAGCATCAAGGTGGGCAACGGCGGCTCGGCCTTTCTCATCGCCGACAAAATTGAAAACCACGGCAGCATCGAGGCGCCCGGCGGCACCATCGGTTTCGCCGCCGGCCAGACGGTGACGTTGAGCGAACGGCCCGACGGCCGCGGTATGAGCATGCAGGTCACGCTGCCGCAAGGTTCCGTGGACAATTACGGCAACATCATCGCCGACGGCGGCACCATCGCGATGAACGCCCGCGTCGTGAACCAGAACGGCTTCATGCAGGCCAACTCCGTGCAAAATCAAAACGGCGTCATCGAACTCGTCGCCGCCGACGCGCTGAATCTGGGCGCGGATTCCAAAATTTTTGCGAACGGCGACAATGCCGCCGGCGGCAGCGCCGGCGGCGGCGTCACGTTGAAATCGGGCAACACCTTCAGCGATGTCGCGGGCAGTGAAATTTCCGTGGCCGGCGGCGCGAACGGCGGCAATGGCGGTGCGGTGGAAATCAGCGCGCCGCACCTGGCGGCGGTTCATTCCGCGATCAATGGCGGGGCGGCGGCCGGTTTTGCCGGCGGCACCCTGCTGCTGGATCCGGATTACATCATTTTGGACAACTCCGGCGGCGACAGCGCGGGCGGCGGCATGGTGGCCGCCGGCGACAGTCCGGGCGGCACGCTGGATTTGAATGTCAGCTCGGCCTTCACCGGTTTTTCGCAGATCACGTTGCAGGCGAATTACGACATCCTGCTGGCCGACGGAACCTTCTGGAATCTTTCCGCCAGCACGGGGCAGTCGGGCGGGCAACTGACGTTGGCGGCGGGGCGGAACATCATCTTCGGCAACAACACCGCGCTTTACGATTTGAACGGCTGGTCCATCGGGTTGTATGCGGGGGTCAGCGATTTCAACTCGAAATCGGTCGCGCCGGGAGCCGGCTCAATTTATCTCAATGGCTTTGATCCGAATAATTCCGGCAACGGTTTTGACCCCAACAATCCCGGCAACGGCTTCATTGCGACCGCCAGCGGCAACGTGTCGCTGGTTGCCGGTCAGGACATCACGGTGGGCCTGGGCTACGTCAACACCACTGGCGGCGGCAGCATCACCGCCCACGCACTCGCCGGGAACATTGACACCGGTGGCTACGCGCAAGGCTATGCCTTTCAGGCCGCCGATTCGGCCGGCCAGGGTTATTCGGTTCAGAGTTCCGCCATCAGCGGCATCAGCACGATGGCGGGTGGCGATGTCAACCTGACCGCCGGCGGTGAGGTGATGAGCCTGCAGCCGGTCCGCGGCGGATATTATTACGACGACACTTTTTACCCGTTTGCAGACAATCCGCAGGTGGTCACCGCCGGTTGCGGCGCCTATGGCAGTAAGGCGGGCAATGTCACCATCATTGCCGGCGGCAACGTCACGGGGAATTATCTCGTGGCCAACGGCACCGGCAGCATTTTTGCCGGCGTGCAAATGGATGCGAACGGCAACCCCATTCAAAATGGGGCCGGCCAGTATGTGCTCGGCAGCACGGGCAGTGCGGGGACGGATTTGCTGAACCCGAATCTGGCCCTGAACCTCGTCAGCGGCGGTTGGAACGCAACGGCGGCGCAGAACATCATTTTGCAGGAGGTGCGCAATCCCAACGGCGTTTTCAACACCGTGGACGCCAGCAGCGGCTCGTTTCACGCGTTTGATTACGCGCCGGCGGGCTATGTGGACCTTGCGGCGGGCAACCTCGTGCAACTGGGCGCGGCGTTCAATTCGCTGCCGCGCTTGAACAATCTGGACAGCCTCAAGGTGCCGGTGATTTATCCCGGCATATTGAACATTGTCGCGGGCGCGGGCGGCGTGGTTTTGAAGGGCGATTCCACCGCCAATAAATTGATTTTGTATCCCTCGCCGCTCGGCGGTCTCACCATCACCACCACGGACGGCGGTTCGCTCGTTAGCGGCCTCCCGGCCATCAGCGGCACGCCGCAAATGTTCAACCTCATCGTTTCGGACAGCGGCAACAATCAATACTACCAGTCGTCCGGCGACCTCTTCGGACTGACCGATCATGCCGCCACGCCCGTGCATTTGAACAGCGAGATGCCTGTCGCGCTGAACATCTCCGGGGACATGGATTTGATCATGCTTGGCGCGCCCGAGGCGGCGCAGATCAACGTGGTCGGCAACCTGAACAACTGCCGCTTCCAGGGCATGAACCTGAATGCCGCCGACGTGACGAGCATCACCGTGGGCCAAGCCGCGAAGCTCAACATGGAAAACCGCGGCATTTTGAATTCCGCCACGGACGGCGGCTTGACGGTTGGCGGTGACATCTACAACCGCGGCGCCTTCACGTTCATTGATCTCAACTCGGTTCCCGGGGCGCAGGTGTCCGACCTGTCCGGGCTGGCGCAGGCGGTGAACAATGCCATTTCCGCCACGACGCTGACGACGAGTTTCTTTTACGACCCCGCCACGAAAATCCTGACCTATCAAAACATTTCCGGGCAGAAGCTGGCCAATGTGCTCGCGCTGCTGCAACACCTGACCGTGCAAGTCTATCAAAATGGCGTTCCCCAATGGCAAGATCCCCCTTACAACACGGTGCCGCAAACGACCACTGTCTCCATTTTGAATGCCGCCACGGCGCAGGCGTTGCTGGCCGAATATAATTCCCTGGGCCCGATTCCCAGCGGCAGTGGCGGCTTCACGCTGGGTGGCGGCGGCAAATTTGAGATCACCGCCCGCAACTTGGATCTGGGCACCACGACCGGCATCCAGTCAAAAGGCGCAGGGCTTTACAGCGTCGCGGGCGATTATCCGCTGGCCAGTCATTTTACCAAGGGCGCGGACATCGGCATCAACCTCACCGGTGATCTGGACATGTTCTCCACCTCCATCGCTTCCTTGAACGGCGGCGGCATTGCCATCAACGCCGGTGGCGCCGTGAACGCCGGCTCGTCCGATTTCACCGTGAGCGCGCTCGGGGCGCGCGGCATCTTTTCCACGAGCGGCGGCGATGTTTCCGTCATCGGCGGCGGCAATGTGAATGTGAACGGCTCGCGCATCGCCGCTTACGACGGCGGCAATGTCACGGTGGAATCGCTCAACGGCAACGTGGACGCCGGCACGGGCGCGTCGCTGCCGGTCGCGGTGCAGGGATATTATGTGGATCCCGCCACGCATCAGCTTTACCAGAGCAGCCCGCAGATTCCCTTCAGCGGCATTCTGGCGTTGACGTTTCCGCCGCGCGGTTCGGGCTATCCGGCGCCGGAGGCGGAGCTGGGCAATATTCTCGTCGAAGCCCCCAACGGCAATGTCACCGCCAACTTGTCCGGCATTTTGCAGATTGCCCTGAACAAGCTGAACTACCCCAGTGCCCTCGTCACGGTGCTGGCGGGATACGAATTGCGCGACAGTTTGGACAACCCGGTTTCCGCCGCTGCCATGACCGGCGCGACACCGGTGCTGGTGTCCTATGGACGGGACATCAATGCCAATGGCTCCGGCATCATTGCCAGCAATGCCAAGCTGGACGCCACCGGCGACATCAACGGCCTCATTTTTGCGCGCAACAACATTGACATCGTGGCCCAGCAAAATGTGAACGTCACCGCGCTCGGCGAAGGCGCGGTCAGCGTGGGTGCGGGCGGCAGCATTTCCGGCACGGTCATTGGCGTCGGCGGCGTGAGCGCCAGTGGCGGCAGCGTGGAGGCGTCCCTCGTGTCCGCCAATGTCTCCGGCGCCACCAGCGGCCAGAGCGGCCTTGGCGCCGGCGGCGCGGCCAACGCCACAGCCAATGCCGCCTCGGCCAGCGACGACACCGCCAAGGTCGCCCAAAAAACCGACGCCACCGGTGCGGATGCTTTGGTGAAGAAAAATGGCAAGAGCATCGCGCTGGCGCAAAAAATCAGCCGCGTGACGGTGCTGCTGCCGCAGAAAAATTAAATCAACGAAACCACCGCCGGACTAAAAACCGAAAACCAAAAATTTAAAACTATGATCACGACCCTCCATCCCCTACTGGCGAACGCCGCCGTCTATGCCATCCAGAACGCGACGACCGAAGGTAAAATCACGTGCCTCGTGCTGCTGCTGCTGTCGCTGTTCAGTTGGACCATCATCATCACCAAGTTCCGGCAGTTGATGATTGCGCGCCAGGCGGCGAAGAAATTTTTCACTGCCTACGCCAGCACCCGCGATCCATTGGACATCAAGAAAAAGGGCGAGGAGTTCGCCGGCGCGCCGGCCTACGCCCTTTATGAGCGCGGCGCGGACGAGGTGTTGTATCACCTGAAAAACAATCCGGTGACGATGAAAGGCACTGTGGCGGTCGTCGGAGTGGGGGAAGGCAACACCGATCATCTGGCGCGGGCCAACACCACGAAGATCAGCAATTCGGCCTTCGAGGCGGTGAAGGTGGTGTTGGAAGAGGCGGCGGCGGCGCAGGCGATGTCGTTGGAGAAAGGCATGATCGTGCTGTCCACAGCGGTGTCCGGCGGGCCGTTCATCGGCTTGCTGGGCACGGTTTGGGGCGTCATGTCCACGTTCGCCGGCATCGCGGAAAAGCAGTCCGCCAGCCTCACGGCGATGGCCCCCGGCGTGGCGGCCGCGCTGGTGGCCACGGTGACGGGCCTGCTCGTCGCCATCCCGGCGATGTTCGGCTACAACTTCATGGTGACGACCATCCGGCACATCACGCAGGAGTTGGACGGCTTCGCCACGCGCTACGCCAACCAGATTGAGCACGCCTACGTGGACAACCGCGACATCGAGGACAAAATCGCCGGCGCGTTGAAGCGCCATGAGCCGTCCGCTCCCACGCAGTTTTGAACTATAAAGTCGTTTCATGAAAAAGTGTTCGCAAAGCGCGCACGAGTCGCTGACGGAGCTGAACATCACGCCCCTGCTGGACCTGGCGTTTGTGTTGCTGGTGATTTTCATCATCACGACCATCCCGCCGGTGAA
>Ga0316217_10003699_pt1 | contig 17103 bp, 9 predicted proteins | sample 1anoAmetaG_FD_203633 | JGI IMG/M metagenome (GOLD analysis project Ga0316217, IMG submission 203633) | Freshwater microbial communities from Trout Bog Lake, Wisconsin, USA - 1anoA | ecosystem: Environmental > Aquatic > Freshwater > Lake > Hypolimnion/Profundal zone | place: USA: Wisconsin...
AGCACTTTTGCGGTGGTATCAACCGTGAGATTCAGCGTGTAATTGCCGGCCTGCACCGAGGCGGCAGACTGGGCGATATCGAACTGGCCACTGAACGGATTGTTGTCGTTGCCGCACAGGAGATTGCCAGTAAAGACACCATCGGCAGAAAGCGCCAGGTTGATGAGGCCCGAGCTCGCTGAGGCCACCGTGTTCGAGCTGTAGAACAAGCCGGTGAATGTCCCTGCGGCATTTTGCAGCGTATTGGCTGGAATCGTGATGGTTAACGTCTGGATGGGGGAAGTATCCACACCGCCGTTGGCTGTGCCACCGCCGTCATGAACGTAGAAACCGACCACCACCGTCCCGCCCTGATCGCCCGGCGTAAAGGTAAGCGTGCCATTATTCGTATTCACGGACACAGGCGTTTGGAACAAACTATTGCTCGCATTGGTCAAAACCAGAGCGAGGTTCTGGGCGCCATCACTGGCCGGCCCGGCTGAAATATTCAACACGGCCAGCGGAATGGAAACCGGGACATTATACTTGTCCACCGTATAGGTATTCGTGGTCAGCGTAAACGAGGGGGCCTGATTAACCCACACCACGTTCACATTCATCGTGGCGCTGTTGGTCACAATACCATTATCTGCCGTAACCGTGACCAGGACGGTGCCGAAGGAATTGGTGACCGGCGCAAACTGCAGCGTGCAGGCGGTGCCGTTGCCAAGGACCGATACCCCCAACACGGTCGGGTCAGACGAACTGCAAGAAACATTGAAGATGGTCGTCAGCGGATCAAAGAGGGTAAACGGCATGCTCAGGTTGGTGGTGGCGTTTTCCAGAATGGTTTTGCTGGCAAGCCCAGTGATTTGGGGATAAGCCGGCCCCTGAATTACCTTCAGTTGAAAGCTGTTCGTGGCGGAGATCACACCATTATTGTCAATCGCACCGCTGTCCGTCATGACCACCGTCACCGTATTGGTCCCGAACCCGTAGTCGACAGCTTTGAGGCTCAAAGTGCCACTTGGACTCACGGTTGGAGATTGGAAGGGAGCATAGGCCACGTTCCCAGGAGCAGCCGGCGTGGACACGGCAAAGGTCCAGGTCAAATTTGCCGGGTTACCGGCCCCGTTGGTGATCGTCGTCACGAAATTGGTGAGATTTATGGTGCCGGCATTTTCAGCCAAAACCACTGCATTGCTGGCAAATGCGAAACTCGGCGGCTGGCTTACGTGCGCCACCGTCAGCGCAAAATTGGTGGTACTCGAAAGGAGATTGGTTCCAACCACCTCGCCCGCGGTCAACACGATGTTGCTGGTCCCGAATGCATCCGTCACTGGCAGATAGGTCAGGGTAAACTGAACATTGGTTTGGTTGATTATGTTCGTCGCGGTCACACTGACCTGCGCCAGATTGGTGTTTTGCGACACTGCAGTCAGCACAAAATTGCTGGCGGCCGCATCGTAATCCCACACGTTCACCACCGAGCTTAGGCCCCCGCCGTTTTCCAGCGTCGTCTGATTCGTGGCCCACATGACCAACGGAGCATGCGCAATCTGCGCCACTTCCAATTGGAATGTGTTGGTGCAACTGCCATTGGTGCCGCTGTCCGCCATCACCACCGTCACCAAGTTCGTCCCAAAGATATGCGCCACCGGGGTGAAGGTCAGGGTGCCGTTGGTCGCGATCGCGGGCCACACGGTGAACTGGGCATTATTAATCGGATCGTTCGTAGCCGTCAGCGCGGTGAAGGTCCAGGTCACCCCCGCTTTCCCAAGCCCGGGATTGATCGCCGTCACAAAATTCAAATTCGTCTGCGCGCCGGTTTCCTCCAGCGCCACGAGGGTATTGGTTGCAAACGAGAAACTCGGACTCTGGCTCAAATAGGCCACCGTCAAATTAAACCGATTGGTGAAGGCGGTCACCCCGCCGCTGGTAGTGTTCTCGCCGGAATCCGTGTCCGTCATCACCACCGCCACTGTGGTGGTTCCGTTCGTAAGTTTCGCCGGTGTGAAGGTGAGGGTTCCATTATGGGTGATGGCTGGCGCCACGGAGAACAGTGAACTGTTCGAAAGAACGGTCGGCGCGAAGGTCCAGTTGGTCCATGGCGGCAGATTGCCCGCCCCATTGGTGATGGCGGTCAAGAAACTTGGAATGGTCACCACTGCGGACGTCGCCTGCTCCCAAGTCGTGACGTTGGTGATCGAAAAGACAAAGCTCGGTGGCTGGGTGACATGATTCACCACCACGCGGAAACTGCTGTTGCTGACATTGGTCGTCCCAGCCAGGTTGGAGGCCGTCAGCGTGATGATGTTCGTGCCATACGAGTTCGACACGGGCGCAAGGTGCAGCGTAAATTGCGAGTTGGTCGCGCTCATTACATTCGTTGACACGTAACTCACATTCACCACGCTGGTTGCATTTGAGAGCCCGGCGGATACCGCAGTCAGCGCCAGGTTGTTCGAGACCGCGTTATAGTTCCAGACATTGATGTTGACATTCGCCCCGTTCCCATTCTCTAAAATCGTCCAGTTCGTCATGGTCGTAATGGTCGGCACATGCGAAATTTGCGCCACTTGCAGCGAGAAGGTCTTGGAAAGGGTTTTCACGCCGCCCGAATTCGTGTTTTGAGCATTGTCCGTCAAGGTCACGGTCACCAAGTTGGTCCCAAACGAATGAGCCGCCGGGGTAAAGGTCAGGATCCCGTTCGTACCGGTTGCCGGCAGGACGGAAAACTGCGCATTGGTACTATTGTTGGTAACGGTCGTCACCGCAAACGAAAATTGCGCGAGTGGGTCCGTCGGATTCCCGGCCCCGCTGCTGATACCACTCACAAAATTCGTGAGGGCCTGTGCTCCCGACTCCTCCGCCAGCACCACAACATTCGACGCAAGCGAAAAACTCGGCGGCTGGCTCACATGGCCCACATTGACAATCAGAGTGTTGGTATTCAAATACGTAATACCCCCTGACACCTCGCTCGCGATCAATTGGTTCGTCACCGGTCCAAACCAATTTAACACCGGCGTGAAAACCACTGTGAACGTGGAGTTGGTTGAGGGGCCAGAGTTGGCCAGGCTCACATTGGTGCCACTAACGATTATATTGGTGACGGTCACGCTGGCCAACACCGCGCTGGTATTCCCAGATATGACGGTCAATCCCAATGGGCTTCCGGGCGAGTCCCCGGTCACGCTGATCGTTGCATTAGTTCCACTCATCACATTTTCCAGCATGGTCAGGTTCGTCACTGGCGCGAACACGGGCGGGTGCACTATTTTAGATACCACGAGTTCAAAAGTGTTGGTGCAGGCAATCTTGCCGCCTTGGATACTGGAGCCGCTGTCAGTCATCACGACCGACACCAGATTTGATCCGTACGAATGATTCGTGGGTGCAAAGACCAGGTCGGCAGTAATCCCATTGGTTCCGTTGTAACTGATCGTCGGCAGTTTCAGGAAAGTCACTCCGCCGTTGCTTGAGGTCGTTGACGACGTGAAGGCGGCGAAGGTCCAAGTCAGTCCCGGCGGATTTCCCGCCCCGTTGGTAACCCCGGTCACAAAAAAATGATTCGTCTGCAGGCCCGACTCCTCCAACACCACCAAATTTGTCGTCCCTGCCGCAAAGTTGGTTGCCGCCAGCGTAAAACTTGGCGGCTGGCTGACGTGATAAACCTGGAGTGTCCAAGTGTTGGTGGTGCTGTCACCCCACAGGTCAACGGAGACCAGCACGATCAGGTTGGTGCCAAACTGATTTCCCGGAATGATCGTAAGCCGGTTGGTTTCATTGGAGTATTTGTTGGTCCAGCCATTCGACGGGCCGTAGGGCGAGGCAAAATTGGTGACCGTCAAAATGGAATTAGCGAACCCGCCATTGGTCGCAAACGTGGCCGTCGTGGTCTGGATGCCGGACCAGCCCACAGCATCGTCCACAATGGTAAACAAGATATTGGTCGTGCCGCCTTGGGGCATGACAATCAGGTTGGGATTTTGGTTGAACACCGGCCCCCGAGCCAGTGCCGCCACACCGCTCAAGGCGAGCAGCGCCAGGATCACCAACAGACGTGGCACAAACCGTGACGGCGCGACAAGTTTGGCAAAACTGGATTCATTGACTGATAATCTCGTTCTCATAATATTTATGTTTATATTTCTAGTAAACCACCGCGCGACACGCTCAAAAACCCAAGTTTTCAAGTTTTGTCGCCAACAACTTGGTTGCTTATCGGCATTCAAAACCTCAACTTAAGAGAAATCCTGAATTAATCGGCGCATCACGCATCACCCATCACGCTTGCCTCTGCCCCAAAGCACGACATAACCCCGACCCTTTTCGAGACACTAACCCACAGTCCCTCCGCAAAGTCACCGCTCAATTATTTTACCTTGCCGCCGGCTGGACCCCGAAATGAAATCCCCGTTCATCCTGATAACCGTCGGGAATCTTACTGCTTAGCACATTTTTCAACCGGGCAACCGACCGGTGGGCAACCGATTTGACCGGCGCCAGAACGACGCTTCCCACGGCCAGCCAAGTTTTGTGTTCAACGCAAACTTGTTTTAGCAGCATCATACCGGCATAAAAGCATGGCCCATGCCAGTCGTTTTCCGCGTCATCCACCACGGATTACAGGATAAGACGGGTAAAAAACACAAAGCCTGACGAGTTGATTCTGAATGTCGTAAGAAGGCAGATTTTTCCCACTGGAATTCCCTTCCCACCCTTTTCTTTGCGCTCTTGGTGTTCTCTTGTGGCAATTCAAGCTCGGAATTCAGGTTAAAATTCAAGGGCGTCTGCCCTCGACTTCATTCCGGCTCAATTATCCGCCGTTGGCCAACCGGCTGGCGACGGCCCCCCCTCATCCTCGGGCGCCGTTAGCGAAACGTGCGCCGGCAGGGCCAGCGGGAGCGACAGCGGACGTGACCAGAGGCCGGGATTGTCCGGCACCGGGACGAACCCATTGCGGGCATAAAACTGGCGGCAAGCCAGGTTGGCATCCGTGGGCTGTAATCGGCCTTGGATCGCCGTTGCCGGGTTCCGAATAAGTCGCCTCGCCAAAAAGGCCAAGAAAGAGTCTTCAATGCCCAAGCCCAGGGCGCGGCAGCTCATCACCATGTGCTCCACGCAGTCTTGCTGTACCCAAGCCGCGCCAATCAGTCCGTATTGGGTAAAGCGATCTCCGGCCTGGATCACATAAAGTTGCCGGCCCGCGACGAAGGATTGATGGCATTGCTCCAAAGTATAGCGCCGGCCGGTGGTGTTGAACTGGTTGGTTTTATTGAAAAGCTCCAGCGCCCGGCTCAAATGCAAATCCTTGGTGGCGTGAACCGCCGAGATCGCCACCCGGAGGTTCAGCGTTTGCAGGAATGCCTGGTGGGAAAGCTGTTGGCGAACCGATTCGCGTTGTAATTGCGCTTGCACCAGCTCGGTTTTGCGGCCGGATTCCGGCGTGATCACGCGCTGCTGGGTTTCCGGCGACCAAAGCAGAATGCGTTTCAAATAATAAAGCTGGCTGCCCAACACCCGCACGCCGGGCAATTCCGCCTGGACGGCGGCGCGTTCCACCGGATTGTCGTCCACCATGACGACGTTCTGGGGCCGCATATTCACGGCCTGAAGGATTTCCTTCAGATTTTCCGCCTTGCTCCGGAAATTGATCTTCTGGACGGCAAAATCCTGCAAGGCGATCTGGCCTTGGACGATGTCATTCCAATTTGACCGGATGAATTGTTCATCGTTCTTGCTGACGATGGCCAGCAAGATACCGCGCTTTTTTAAGAGCAAAAGGGTTTCCATAAAACCCATCGGCCAGCCCTCCATGACTCCCAGCGATCCCTCCGCCGCCACGCCACGCCACAAGGTGTCATCAAGATCCACCGCGACGAGTTTGACCAGATCCCGCGACTGGAGGGTGCGATGCATGGCAAAAATCTCATGCAGCAGCGCCTCATAAAACTCCAGCCAGCGCGCGGAATAATGCTGCTGCATCGAGGCGGGCGGCTGAATCCGGTTCAAATCGTGGTCATGGTCGCCATCGCTCAAGGTGGTGCCATGGGTGAAGGACCAAACCATGTCGTCCTGGACCGCTTTCTTGCCGATGCTGCCCGACACCTGATCCACATCCACGAAGTGCACGTTTTCATATTTTGCCACTTCCGCCGCCAGAAACATGTTGAGCCGCTCAACAAAGTGCATGAGATTGCGGATTTCAAACCGCGGTTGAAACCGGCCCAGCGGATTCTGTTGCGGCACCATGAAGCCCAGCACAAAGGTCAACAACTTGCGCTCGGTGTTTAACTTGAGGGCGCTGGCCAGGTAGCGCGCCAGATAATCCTGCGTTTGTTGCAAAAATTCCTCATGCCGGGGCGCATCGTCCGGAAGTTGAAAGTAGGCGCTCCCCAAAATGCTCCGGAGCGGAAGATGAACGATTTGGAAATCATACTGGGCCGCCGAGGCCGCAGGCACGTGTGGGAAGACGTCAAAATTGTTCAGCAGAATAAAATCGCCCAAAAAAGTGCGATTGATCATCGCGGCAATTTCCGGGAAGGGTTGCGCCAGGCAGCCGCCCACGACGAGGAAGCGCAGTGCGGAATCCGGGGTTACTTGGAGTTCGGTCGGCGTCCGGTAACGCGAACCATTGTGCTGGGCGAACACAGCCGGACTGACTTCGGTCAGCCGGGGTGCGGCGGCTTCCGGTTCGAGTGTGGCACTCACAAGTGCTTCATCCTCATGGGGGTTCGCAAATTGGCGGGTGATCTGCCGGCGCGGTTGCAAATGCTCAAGGCGCGCAATACGCGGTCTGCGCCAGCGCCGCCTCCAGCATTTGCGCGGCCGTCGGCAGGGCGCGCGACAGCTTGTCCAATTGCTCGTTGATTTTGCCAATCAGCAGATTCGCTTGGACGGCGATCAATCTTTGGTACCACTCGATGAAGGCGCGGCTCGCCGCCTGTTCGTCCGCGCCTTCGTCCGGCGCGTGGGTCGTCGGCGATTCCACGGCTTCGCACAAAATCAAGGCCGCCAGGGATCTGGGCGACCGGTCGCGGCTCCAGATTTGGTTCCAATGTTCCAACGCCCCCGCCGTGTCACCGTTCAGCAACAAGGCTTCGGCGCACTGGCCGGCCAGCACGGAATCCTCCGGCAAGGCGCGCGCCGCTTCCTCTGTCCATTCGCGGCCGAACGCCAGGAGTTCCGCCTGACCCAGCGTGATTTCCCCGCCCAGCCGCCACGCGACCAGATTACGGGGCTCGGTGGTGATAACAACATGCAATTGCTGCAGCGCCTCCACGGGCCGTTTTTCGTTATGCAAGAACCTGGCATAATCCAGCCTCGCCGCCTCGATGCGGCTGGTTTCCGCCAGCGCGGCGAGGAAGGCTTTTTCCGCAGCGGTCCGGTCGCCGAGCGCGATCAAAGCCAGGGCGAGACAATGCGCCGGGGCGGCGGTGTGAATGTCGGTATTAATGGGGGTGAGGCCAGGCTGATGGCGTTTAGCAAGGCACTGGCGCAAATGATCAGCAGCTTCACCGAACTGCTTCCGTTCAAATTGCGCCAAGCCCAAAGCAAAATGCAGCGAGGCCGTCAGCCCGCCGTCCCGCGCGACCGGCGAAGTCAGCACCCGCACCACCTCGTCGTAATTGCGGATTTTGAGCAGCACGGCGGTGAACTGCGTCAGCAGCACTTCGCGCAACTCGGGCACCCGTTCCCCGGGAGGCTGGCGGGACAGCAGCTCGTAGGCCGCGCGGTATTTTTCCAATCCGCCGGGCACGTCATCCGAACGGACCAGTTCCAAACCGAGGTTCATCACGAGGTTCAGATCGGCGGGAGTTTCCCTGATGGCAGCGCGCAACAGCTTTAAGTTGCGCACCACCTTGTGGCGGTCACGCACCAGCTCCTTGGTGTAGCCGTGGTGCAAGATTTCCGCCGTACCGAGCTCGGTTTTCAACCCCCACTTTTCCGCGCATGGCAACAGGCTCGGGAACACTTGCTCATGAATCCGGCCAGTATAGTATGCCCCGGGCAGATTGCGGAACAGCCGCGGCACGAAACTGCGGCCTTCTTTTTCCTGACCGGCGTTGATCAGGGGCAGCCGGGAAGCGATGGCGCTGGCATTCTTCATGTCCGCCTGCAGCCGGGCATGCTGGGCGGCGGGCAGCTCTTCGTCGGCATCCAGCATCAAGATCCAGTTGCCGGTCGCGTGTTCCAGCGCGGCGTTGCGGGCGGCGGCAAAATCGTCGCACCAGGCGAACGAGTAAATTTCCGCGCCAAATTCGCGGGCGATTTCCATCGTGCGGTCGGTCGAACCGGTGTCCACCACAACTATTTGCGTGGCCAAACCGCGGACGGATTGGAGACATTGCCCAAGGAAGCGCTCCTCGTTCCTGGCAATCAGACAAACGGACAAATTGTTTCCGATTCCCGATTTCCGATTTTCGATTTGGCCGGGCAGGACCAGCCAGTCGGGCTTGGCATTGCCTTTGCGCGGTTGGGGCAGGAAGTTCCTGGGCGATTGCCAGCCCGGCGCAAGGTCGCGAGCGCGCTGGGCGCAAAGTTTTGCGCTGGGCCCGGCGCCGGCCGCCCGGGCGATTTGCGCGAGCAGCATCAAGGCTTCAGGATGAAACGGGCGTTTGGCCATGGCCGAGCAGGCGGATGCCCACGCCGCCGGCAATTCCCGCCGCGCGAACAATTCGCGCGCTTCGTCCAGCCGGCCAAGGCTCGCGACCGTCAGCATCGCTGGGGGCGCAGCCGGTTGGGTCGGACACAGCTGGCATTCGCGACCGATCATTATCTCCACTGGGGCCGTCGGTTCGGGAAGCTGCGGACGGAACGGCGGCTGGCCGGCCATGATCGAATCCCGATAACGTTCGCGGGCCAGTTCAACCTCCTTGGCGCCAATCTCACGATTGACGTGTTCCACGCTGCTGGGTGACTTGAGATACAGGCCGAGCATTTGGCGAACGTGCAGAAACTTTCGGGTTTGTGCCAGCCGCAGCCAGAATTCATAGTCGCCGGCGGTGATCATTTGCGGGTCGAAATAACCGTGTTCGTCATGCACTTCCCGCCGCCACATCGGCTGGGGGCCGGCGAAACAGCCCCGCGACCACAAATCCCGGGCATTGAACTCGAGCCAACGGTAACAACCGATCGGATTGCCGGTGTCGAAGGTTTCATTTTCCTGCTCCGTGATCAGGCAGTCCGCATAGGCCAGCGCCACTTCGGGATGTTCCTCCAAGGTGCGGGCCAGAATTTCAAGGGCGTCGGCGCGGTGGCGGTCGTCGGTGTTGGCGTTGGTCAGATATTTGCCGCGCGCCGCCCGCGCGCCGCGATTCCACGCGCCATAAACGGTTTCCCGTTCCTGCGTGCGAATGTAAACAATGTTCGTGTATCGCTGCTGAAACTCTTCCACGATCGCCCGTTCATTTTGAGGTGAATGACTGTCCACGACGATGATCTCAAGCTGGTCAGCCAGGGTTTGCGCTTCCAAGTCTTCCAGGCAGCCGCGCAGGAAGCGCTCGGACTTGTAAGTCGAGACAATGGCCGTGACCAACGGAGCGCGGGTGACCGGAGCGGGCGTGAGGGTTTGCTTGCGGCTGGTCGCAGCGTTTGCATCCAGCACGTTTGCCGGCCAGTTGAGCACGGCGTTTTCCTCGACCACGACATCGTGCGTCTTCAGCAAAAGGCCGCGCAATTTGGGAACAATCTGTTGCCGGAGCGACTCGGCCATGCCCGCGTCGCCATCACTGGCAGCCATGCGCGCCAGGCGGAGGGCCAGGCGAAATCCAAGGATAGCTCCGGGAGATTTGATCAGTGCGTGGGAATAGCATGCCCGGGCGTTGTGCCAGTCTTTCCGCATTTCCGCCGCCACTCCCAGCGCCAGCGCCATCAAGCCGTCAAGTTCCGCCAGCGGCGGAATCAGTTGGAGCTGGCGGGGCGTCAATTGATTCAGCAAAGCAGCGGCGGCGGCTTCAGCCGCCCCGGTTCGCTGGTGGCTGTAATCTTCCAGTCCGGTGTACTGCCTGACCATGATCCGGAGTTGAATGCCCAGTTTGCGGGCCGTTTCGTCCCCATGATCGAGCATGAAAATCAGTCGCCGGATGGTATCAGCAGGACCGCCGCATGGGGCGGTTGGCAACGGCGCGGACACGGACTGGCTCACCGGCACGGGCACGAATTCGATGGCTTCCGGTGTGAGCCGGGCAAGGGCGGGTGGCAGCCCGCATCCGGGCACGGCTTGCGAATCCATCTGGGCAAAAAGCGCCGGTTTTTCACACCGTCGATTGAGGGCGGCCGCGATGGCTTGGCCCAGCACTTCCGGCAGCAGGCTGGTGAGGCAATAGGCACTGGCATATTGGCAGCGCCAGTTACAGCCAAAGCAATCCAGCGGCAGCGTTACCGCCGAGGTGAGCGGGCTGTAAGGCATGAAGCGGCCAAAATGTCCGCCGCCCAGCACCACGACGTTGGGCACGCCCACCGCGCACGCCATGTGCGCGCCGCCAGATTCTGCCCCGACATACAGTCGGCAGCGGCGCAGCAGGGCGGCCGTCTCCAGCAGCGTGGTGCGGCCGCAAAGATTCAACGTGCGCCCGGGAAGCTGCTGTTCGAGTGCTTGCGCCAGCGAATCTTCACCCGCCACGCCAAAAACCAGGAAACGGAACCCTTCCAAACCCTGCAGAGCTTTCGCGTAGCCGTCATACACGCGCACTTGGCGCTGCGCGCCCGGAAAAACGGCAATGGTCCGCGCAGAATCCAGCTTTTGCTGCTGGAAATACGCCTCCGCCAGCGCCTCCTCTTGCGGCCCGGTCCAGATCACAGGTTTCAACGCATCCACCGTGATCCCCAAACCGCGCAAGAAATCCGCGTGCCGCGCCAGTTCAGTCATGGGCGCCTCGGCGCTGGGAATGAGCCGCTGGTATCGGCCACGGTTCAGATCCCGGTCCGCGACTGAAATATTGTTCAGATCGCTCTCCAGGGCAATGTGTCGGGCGGGGCCAAACTTGAGCGTCAGTTCGTCGGCCAGCCGATCGCGCGAGCGAGTCGAATTCAGGATGAGATCCGGATTAAAGGCAGTTATCTCGGCCACGATTTGCGCGCACACGGTCGCCTGGCCCAACGTGGCCAGCTCATAACAAATGATGGAATCCACCAACGGACAGGCGGTGTATAGATTCGCAACGTGCTGCTGGCAGAGTACCGCCAGTTTGGCCCGCGGATATTTCTGCCGGAGGGGCTCGAGCATTGCCGAAGCCAGCACGGCATCACCGATGGAATCGGTGCGCACCCAGAGAATGCGTTTGACGTTGTTACCGTTGTCCGCTTCCCGATGCGGCGCCAACCCAGCCGCGTCCAATTCGCGGCGCGGATGGGCGGCCATTGCACCTTCGGATCGCGGGGCGCCAAGATTGGCGATCGAGATTTTCCGAGCCGGCCGCAATTCGGCTATTTCGCGAAAAAAGTCATCGCAGGCGGTCTGGGCAGTCTGTGCCGCCGCACGGAGCGCCGCAGAGTTGATCGGCTTGGCCCGGGCGAGACCCTCGGCGATTTTCTCCGCCGTGGTCAAACTCTCGCAGGTGGCGCAGCCGAATTGTCTAACGAAGCCGTCCAACTTCTGACTCCGGGCATAAACGCTAACCGCGATTCCCCTCCAAGCCGCCGCCAAGGCGCTGTGATACCGGGTGGAAAGTAACACCGGCAGCCTTGAATAAAGAGCCAGGAAGGATTCCAGTGAGCCCTTTTGATAGTCCGGAATGGCTGGCACCAAACGCGCTCGCAAGCCGGGCGCGAACTTCTCCCATAGACAGACCTCGGACACCTGCAAGCTGCGAACCTCTTGCGCAATCCAGCGGATTTGCGACCCTTGGTGCAGCGACAAGAACCTGGCCAGTTCGGCAACGTTCAGTTGTTCCGTGCGCTCCACATGGATGACCAGGCCGACGCTGCCGGGCAGCGGACCGTCCGCGGGCGCCGGCAGTGAATCAAAATAGATGTGTGCCAGATCGGCGGCTGAAGTGATCCGGTCCAGCCCGCCCGCGGCGTGGCCAAGCAAGGTTGCAGACTGCTGGTCGCGCGTCCAGAGATGCTGCGCCTGCTCCAGCACCCGGCCGGTCTGCGGCAGGCGGCACGCTTCGGGTCCTTCAGCGCCAACGCCAAGAAAATAGACCGGCGTCCCATACCGGTTACAGATCGCCAGGTCTTCCACAATGTGATCCAAAAGCCAGGTACCGGCGTGCGATTGGAACGGCGTGTCTCCCAGCCCCAGCCAGACGTCGGCGTTGGCGATCAAGGCCTCGCGGACTCCGGGATTCATCAGGAACCATTCGATTTCTGGAAAGCGCAGTCGCATCGAATCAAGGTTATGCGGCAGGCAGCAAGTGATGCGATATTTCTGGCCGCGCGCTTTAATGGCGCAAAGAAAACCCGCCAGCATCCAATCGTCGCCAATATTGCCTGCGCCCCAGAAATGATGACCGATGTGTAAATGTTTGAGTTCGCTCACAAAAAGCGTTTTCTGAGGTTTATCGCCGAATAACCACCCGCCTCCCCGGAGGCGTTAATTCCGGACAACCACCCGGCCAGACCCCCGGCAAGCATCGGGGGCGGACGTTAGACGCCGGCGGACGGTGCAGCGGGTTGAAGGCGCAAGCTAAGCTGTTCATGAAAGATAAATCGAATGGGTTGACGCTTGGGGCGCTGCCGGGCTCGTTTTATTTCCGGACGGACCGGGGATTAACCCGATCCGCCCGGGGAAGGAGCCAGTGGGTCTCATCGCATGTCTAAACACAAAACATCCGACAATAGTCACTGACAGGGTTCTGTCACCAAGCCGGCGGCGCCTTGCGCACGCCGTCAGGGTTTGGACAAATTCATCTTCTTAACCGGTGAGGCCGGCGCTCTGGTCGCGCCCGTCAGCCTCGGCAGCGGCAAACTTTGCTTCGTGAGCGCCTGCTGATTGCTCCGCTGGATCTCTTCGTACACTTCCTGGCGATGCACCGGCACCGTCACGGGCGCCTCGATACCGAGCTTCACCACATCGCCCTCCACGCGCACCACCTGCACCCGGATGCGGCCGTCAACCACGATGCTCTCGCCAAGTTTTCTCGAAAGGATTAGCATGACCCAGTTTAGGCGACATTGTCTGTGATTGGCAACGGATGTTGCACCGAATATTGCGTCGCATTGGTGATGATGACTTGCTTGCCGGTGTGCGTGTGGCGGTTGACAACCACCGGCCCTTTCAAATTCACCGTGGCCTTGCTCGCGCCATGCACGGTCACAATGCCAAGCAGGAGCGCGTCGTCGGCGCTTTTCAGCCCCAAGAATTCCACGTCCGCCGGCGGCAAGTCTGGCTGGTAATCCGGCAGCACCACGAAGGGATCAATCACGACCCACGCGAGCGCCTTGTTGCCCTCGACCCGCAACCAAGCGAAGGGCTCTTCGCCGGGATTGACGATCAGGACATAATCCTTGATCTGCTCGAAACCCAGCAGCCCCATCGGCAGGCGCACCGGATTGGCCGGCGGCGCGGGGGGGGGTTCCAGTTCAATTAATTCGGCGCATTTCATTTCAATTTGATTCGCAAGGGTTGATTAGCAACGGTCGTGCCACGCGAAAATAAATCGGTGGCAGCACAAAAGAACTGAAAAACCGGCAGACTTTTCAATTGCCAGCCGCAATACCCGGCCACCGTGCCGGCCACCCGGCAAAAATAGCCAGGGCACCGGGCGAAAATTTCCCTGCTGATCCTGTGGACAGGCATTGATTTCATGAGAGGTAGTTCAAAATCGAAAGTTGCATGATCTTGACGCCGCTTTCCAGTGCCGCCTGGTAAGCATTTTGCGTCTGGCTCAATTGCATCGTCACCTGCACAAGGTTGGCACTCGACGCGTTGGAGATCATCGTGTCAAGCGATTGTGAACTATTCGTGGCAAATTTGGCGGCGGTGGTCAACTGGCTTTGCACCACGCCGTTGTTCGCGACTTGATAGGCGACATTGTTTTCGTCCTTCTGCAGATCCGGGACGTCGGTGTTCGCGATGGTCGTCGTATTGCCGGCGGCCAGATCATTGCGCAGCGAAATAAGATGGTTGAGCAAATCCGCGCCGGACTGGCTGTCGGTGATCAGGCCGCGCGCGCCAGTGGGGCTAATGTTCACGCCGGGAATGTCCACCGTGGCCGTCATGTTGGCGCCAATTTGCGCCTGGTTCACATAGCTGGTACCATTGAAGGTCACACCGGTCACGTCGCCATTGGCATCCGTGGTGGTGGTGAACGGCGTGGTGGTGGCCGCCGTGCCGCCAAACAAATATTGTCCCGTCGAAGGATCCTTGGTATTGGCGGCATTGACGACTTGATTGATCAGCGTATTGATCTGGTCGGCGTAAGTGTTCAAATCCGATTGCGAATTGGTGGCGCCCCCCGCCGACGTGGCCACCTCCCCGGCCTTGCTGGTGATCGTCTGTAGCGATTGCAACACGTTATAGACCGAATCCGCACGCGATTGCAACTTGGTAATGTTGCTGTTGTATTGCGTTTGCGCGGCATTCTGCGCCTGATAATCCAAGGTGTCCTCCATCGCCTGTGGATTGTCCGACGGCGCCTGCACACTCAAGCCGGTAGACACTTGGTTTTGAATGCTGTATTGCTGCGCCGAGAGTTGGTTCAACTGGATCAACAGCGCGCTGTCGTAGGTATTGGGGGTTATGCGCATAAACAATTATTCCCGTGTCACGGCCTAGCCGGTTTTCATCGCCAGGGTGTCGCCCATCATCGTGTTGAGCGTCGTCACCAACTGCGCGGAAGCCTGGTAAGCCCTTTGATAGGCCATCAAGCTGGTCATCTCCTGGTCCACGCTGACTCCGCTGACCGAACTGACCTGCGTCGCCAGCATTTGCTTCACCGCCGCCTGGTTGGTGACCTGCGTATTCGCCGTCTGCAGTGAATCTCCGAGCGCGCCAACCGTCGCGTCGTAATGGTCGTTGAAAGTCTGGTTGCCCAGCGCACTCTGCGAGGTGGCGCCCAATTGCGCCAGTTGCAACATCACGGAGTTGTCGCCGACCGCCGTCGCGCTGCCGGAGCTCTGAAGCAAACCAGGATTGTTCGCCAGCGTCGAATCCACGGCGATGCTGGCCGCGTCCGTGCCCGCAAAGAAATTCGCGCCGCTGGAACCGGTCGGGCTATAACCGCCGTTGTAAATGCCATTGACCTGGGTAATCAACGTTGAGGCAAGGTTGTTGAGGCTGTGTTGCAACATCGCCAGCGCGCCGTCGCGCGCGTCAATTGTGCCTTGCATGGAACCGCCGGTAAGCGTGAGCGGCACACCGCCGGTCGCGGTTTTCACCAGCAGTTGGCCGCCGCCCGCGTCGTAAGTCTGCAGCGTGTCCACGACCGTGAAGCCGGTCACCAGCGCCTGTCCGCCAATGCTCACATCCACCGAACCATTTGCTTCGGTGCTGGTGGTGAGGTTGGTGAGTTGCGACAACTTTTCCAAATCCTGCTCGCGTTGATCGAGCAGATCGTTCGCCGTGCCGCCGCTGGCCTGGGCGGCGGAAATTTGCTGATTCAGCGCCTTGATCCCGGTTAAAAGCTGGTTGGCGGAATCCACATTGTCGCCCAACGAGGTATTCAACGACGTTTTCAAGCGGTTGAGCTGGGTGTCCACGTTTTTGAACGTCGTCGCCAAGGTCTGAGCCTGGCTGACCAACGCCTGTTGCGCGGAGATGGAGGTTGGCGCGGTGGCCACGGCGGAAAACTGGCTGAACAATCCGCTCAATTGCCCGGCCAACCCGGAGGAAGAACCGCTGGTCGCGGTCGCCGTGGAGGACGTTGAGGCCGTGCCGTTGAGAAATTCATCCAGCGCATTCTGCGCGTTCTGCAGGGCGCTCTGCTGGCCGTTCCAATAACCACTCGCGCTCTGCTGGTTTTGCACCTGCGTGTTGAGCAGCGCATTGACGTTTTGCTGGATGGACACAACCTCCGCGCCGGTGCCTTCGGAGCCGATGCCGGTCGAGATATCCGGGGTGGTCTGGATATTGACGCTCTGGCGCGAATAGCCGGTCGTGTTGACGTTGGCCAGGTTCTGGCCCGCCACTTCGACGCCGGTCATCTGCGCCTGCATGGAGCGCGCCGCCAGGTTCAAGGTGCCAAAAAGTCCAAGCATAAATCAGCCGGCGGCTTCGTAGAAGGAATGTTGCGGCAGCGTGACGGCTGGCAAGTGGCCCGAATCGTCGTAGGTCCGGGGTTGGGCGCCGGGAACAATCGAGTTGATCAGTTGCTGCATCAGCTCGACCGCGTGATTCAACAACAGGTGATTTTGCCGCGCGCGCTGCTGGACCCGCACCAGCAGCTCGTTGTTTTCCTGCATGAGCGCCTGCACCAGCGGGCGATAGTCCGGCGGCAACTTTGGGGTCAGGGCGACCAAGCCAGCCTCCTCCGGCAGTTCGTACTGCCGCGCGAGATGGCGCTGGCGCTGCTCGCGTTCGCGACGGGCGATGGCGATGATGCCCGTCTGCTCGTTGATGGTCGCGACGTTCGAGAGCAGGTCGTTGGTCTGACGGTGCATCACGAGATCCTGCTGCTGGTCGAGCAAGGCGAGCATCTCGCCATATTGCTTGAGCTCTTCGCGCAGGGCCTCGATCAAATTGGGGAGCAACTCATTCATGGCGGGAAGATAAAACTCGAGGAGTGGACCATTGGGCCGGGGCGGACTGCGCCGGGGTTGACTTTTGGGCGTCCGGATGGTCAAGCTGCCGGGCAAACACTTGTGCGAAACCAAACGCACCCGACTTGGACATGCCATCCGCCATCTGATTGGTGGCCAGGTCCTGATAAATCCCCGCCGCAGTCGAGTTATCGGAAAATTCCGACTGGACGACCGGCTTCTGGGCTTCGGACAAAATCTGGCGCAGCAGCATGGCCTCAAACTGCCGGCTGGCCTCGGCGATTTTCTGATGCTCAGACAAAGCCGGGTTGCCGGCCAGCGATTCCGGCGCCACCTCGGCGGCATACCCTGTTTGAGCTGGAAGGGCGGAGACGTTCATTTCACAATCAGATCGGCCTGCAAAGCGCCGGCCTGTTTCAAAGCCTGAAAGATGGACATCATGTCGCGCGGCGTGGCGCCCAGAGTGTTCAATGC
>Ga0316217_10003700_pt1 | contig 17097 bp, 10 predicted proteins | sample 1anoAmetaG_FD_203633 | JGI IMG/M metagenome (GOLD analysis project Ga0316217, IMG submission 203633) | Freshwater microbial communities from Trout Bog Lake, Wisconsin, USA - 1anoA | ecosystem: Environmental > Aquatic > Freshwater > Lake > Hypolimnion/Profundal zone | place: USA: Wisconsin...
TTGAAATCGTGGATGCCGAGGAAAAAATCAACGCCTTCCTGCCCGTGCTGGATGAAATGATGAAGGGCGGCTTGGTGACGCTCGAAAAGGTGCGGGTGGTTGATTATCGCGCGGAAGAAAATCCGCCAGCAAAAGGCTGAACCATTGATGACTGAATCCAACAACTACTGATTATTTATGACCAAAATCCAAAAACTGACTGCACTGGAAATCCTCGACTCGCGCGGCAACCCGACCGTCATCGTCAGCGTCGCGCTCAACAACGGCATCATCGCTTCGGCCTGCGTGCCGTCCGGCGCGTCCACCGGCCTCCGCGAAGCCGTCGAATTGCGCGACGGCGACGCCAAGCGCTATGGCGGCAAGGGCGTGCTCAACGCCGTGGCGAACGTGAACAAAAGCATCGCGCCAAAACTGAAAGGCAAATCACCGCACGCGCAAAAGGAGATTGACGGGCTTATGCGAAAGCTCGACGGCACGGACACGAAATCCAAACTCGGCGCCAACGCCCTGCTGGGCGTTTCGATGGCCGTCTGTCGGGCGGCGGCACAAGACGCGAAATTGCCGCTTTATGCCTACATCCGCAAATTGCACGGCGGCAAAGGCGCTTATGTTTTGCCGACCCCGATGATGAACGTGCTGAACGGCGGGGCGCACGCAACGAACAACGTGGATTTCCAGGAATTCATGCTGTTCCCAATTGGCGCGCCCAGTTTTGCCGAAGCGTTGCGCTACGGTGCGGAAACCTTCCACACCTTGAAGAAGATCTTGCAGAAACGCGGACTTGTGACTTCGGTGGGCGATGAAGGCGGTTTCGCGCCCAATCTCAAGACCAATGACGAGGCGGTCGAAGTGATGCTGGAGGCGATTCAAGCCGCCGGCTATAAGCCGGGCAAAGACATTGCCATCGCGCTCGATCCGGCGGCGAGCGAGTTTTATGACAGCGGCGGTTATGTGTTCAAAAAATCGGATCAATCCCGCAAGACCCCGGCGGAAATGGTGAGGCTCTACGGCGAGTGGGTGAAGAAATATCCGATTGTCTCGCTGGAGGACGGCATGGGCGAAGAAGATCGCGCAGGCTGGCTGGCGATCACCAAGGCGCTCGGTGGGAAAATCCAACTCGTCGGCGACGATAACTTTGTCACCAATCCGAAGATCTTTGCCGAAGGCATCCAGGCGGGCATTGCCAACGCGATTCTCATCAAGCTCAACCAAATCGGCACGGTCAGCGAAACGCTGGAAACGGTGGCGATGGCGCAAAAGGCCGGATACGGCGCGGTGATTTCGCATCGCTCCGGTGAGACAGAGGACGCCTTCATCGCGGATTTCGCCGTCGGCACCGGCGCGGGCCAAATCAAGACCGGTTCGCTGTGCCGATCCGAGCGCATCGCCAAATACAATCGTCTGCTGGCGATTGAGAAGGAATTGGGCAAGAAATCGCGCTTTGGCGGCGCAATACATGGCAACCGTAAATGAACCAGCCAAACCGGTGTTTCCATTTGTCGGTCGCGAAAAAGAATTGGCGCGGCTTCGCGAGTTGCACCGAGAGCGTCGGCATGTGCTGATTCTCGGCGCGGATGGCGTGGGCAAATCCGCCTTGGTGGCTCACGCGAAGCAATTTCTGCCGCTGCTGGTCTGTCCACGGTCAGAACGCCTGTCGGAAATTTGTGCCGCGTTGGAAAGCCAGCTTGGATTGGAGGCGACTGGCGCGCATTTGATGGCGCGAAAAAGCCGGCTGCTCCGCGCTCTGGCCGGATGCCGCCAGGCCGTGGTTTTTGACGGCGTCGGCTGGACGACACCAAAAGTGGGCTCGTTTTTTGAATGTGTCAGCGAGCGCGTGCCGGTGTGGATTGTTTCCCGATCTGACCACGCCTGGGACATCGGGCGTATCTGGCCGCTGTTGTCGCGATTTGAACGCGTCGAACTTCACCCGTTCCATCCTGCCGAGACACGCGAACTGATGGCACGAGGCGTGACCGCCGGGCAATTTGCCGCAGACGTGTTGGATGCGGTTGCGCAGTTGCATCATCTAGCAGCGGGCAATCCGCGAGGTTTGTGCGAATTGCTGGAAGTGCTGGCCGGCGGTCGTTACGACCTGCGCAAGCGGTTCGATGTGAAAATGCTCGAATTGGATCACCGCATCAGACATTTGCCGGTCATGGCGGAACTTCATCCCGCGCGAGCACGAGTGACCAAGGCACAAAAAACCGAGATGGAGTGACGACCGCCCTCATCCCGGCCTTCTCCCCCCAGGAGAAGGAGCCACGGTTCCAACGTTCATAGCAATGTCCTGCGGCTGGGTTTGCAAACCATCCAGCGCGTGCCATCATCAAGACACAGGGAGTGTGGAAGTCCTCTCCTGGGAGGGAGAGGATTAGGCGAGGGCGAGCGTCACACCATCCTTTTTCCATTCCAAACCCACGTTCCGTAGGGTAATCTCAAGCCCATCCTCCGGTGAATCAACGCGAGAAAATTTAAAAAATGCAACGATCAATTTATGTTCTAACCTTGGGTGTGGTAATGCTGGCCGCCGTCGGCTCCGCCGCGCTGACCGCCCAAGATCTGCGGTGCGAGTACCTGACCGACCCGCTGGGGGTTGATGCCGGCAGCCCGCGTTTGAGCTGGGTGCTGGCCTCGGGTCAAAGAGGCGCGAAACAGACGGCCTATCAGATTCTGGTGGCCTCGTCGGCCCGGTTGCTCGCCGCGGACACCGGGGATCTCTGGGATAGCGGCAAGATTGATTCTGGGGCCAGTTCACAGATTGCTTATGCCGGCCAACCGCTGGCTTCGCGCGAACAGTGCTTCTGGAAAGTCCGGGCCTGGGATGGTGACGGTCGTCGCGGCGCGTGGAGTCCCATGGCTCAATGGCAGATGGGGCTGCTGGCGCCGGCGGATTGGAGTGCCCAGTGGATTGCCCCGGATCTCGAGGCCACGGCCACGAACCTCCCGCTCACGATTCACCGGGCAAGCTATGAAGCGGAGGGAACGAATTGCGCGCTGGATGTCACCAAAGTCTTGATCAATCAAGTGCAACATGACCACCTGAAAGTCGTCATCAACAACGAGAATCTGGGGGGTGATCCGGCTACCAACCGGTCCAAACTCTTGCGGGTGGATTACGAGTATGGCGGCCACGCCTTCACCCGATTGGTGAACGAACACCAAACCTTGGAATTGCCGGAATCGTCCGCAGTGCCGTATTTGCGGAAGTCCTTCGAATTGAAATCGCCGGTCCAACGAGCGATGCTTTACGTCTCGGCGCTGGGACTGTACGAGGTGCATATCAACGGCCGGCGGGTGGGGGACCATGTGCTGGCTCCGGATTGGACCGACTACCGGAAGCGGGTCCGGTATCAGGCTTATGATGTCACCGCGTTGTTAAAAAGCGGCCAGAATGCGGTGGCGGCTCTGCTGGCCAATGGCTGGTTTAGCGGGCATATCGGCAATGGCGGGTATGAATATTTTGGAAAGCAGCCGGCGTTTCTGGCCCAGCTTGAAGTCACCTACGCGGACGGTCATACCGAACCGGTGGTCACCGATGCCACTTGGAAAGCGCATGACAGCCCCATTCTGGCTGCCGATTTCATGTTGGGGGAAGACTACGATGCCCGGATGGAAATAAAGGGTTGGGATCAGCCCCATTTGGACGAGGCCCCGTGGCGTCCCGTCGTGGTGCGGGACGAAGCCGCCCGCAAACTGGAGTCACAAGTCATGGCGCCCGTGCGCCAGATTGGTGAATTGCAACCGCAAAAGATGACCGAACCCAAGCCCGGTTGCTGGGTTTATGATTTGGGTCAGAACCTGGTGGGCGTGGTGCGGTTGAAAGTCGCCGCTCCGGCCGGAACCAAAGTCACCCTGCGCCATGCCGAGATGCTCAATCCCGACGGCACGCTTTACACCGCCAATCTGCGCGGCGCGGCGGCCGTGGATGACTATGTTTGCAAAGGCGATGGCGTGGAGATCTGGCAGCCGCAGTTTACCTTCCATGGCTTCCGCTACGTTGAACTCTCCGGGTTGCCCGGCCGGCCGAAAAAAAATGCGGTGACGGGAATTGTGATCGGAACGGATAACCCGCGCACCGGCGAATTTGCCTGTTCCGATCCGCGCCTCAACCAGCTCCAATCCAATATCCAATGGGGCCAGCGGGGAAATTACCTGAGCGTGCCGACCGATTGTCCGCAGCGCGACGAGCGTTTGGGCTGGATGGGCGATGCCGAGGTGTTCATCCGCACCGCCACCTATAATGCGGACGTGGCGGCTTTCTTCACCAAATGGCTGGTGGATGTGGACGATGGCCAGTCCCCGGCGGGATCATTTGCCGACGTGAGCCCCCAGACCATGGGGTGTGATGGCGTTCCGGCGTGGGGCGATGCCGGGGTCATTTGTCCGTGGACCATTTACGAGGTTTATGGCGACACGCGTATTTTGGAACAGCATCTGCCGGCGATGATCCGCTGGGTGGATTATCTGCAACGGCACAGCGATGGCCTGATCCGGGACAAGGACCGCGGCAACGACTATGGCGACTGGCTGTCCATTGGGGCGGACACGCCCAAGGATTTGATCGGAACCGCGTTTTTTGCCTATTCCACGCACTTGGTGGCAAAGTCCTGTCGCGCGCTGGGGCGCCTGGAGGAAGCCGAGAAATACGACCATTTGTTTAACGATATCAAGGTGGCGTTCAACCGGCGGTACGTGGCGGCGGACGGGCGGATCACCGGCAACACCCAATGTGCTTATGCCATGGCCCTAAAATTTGAGCTGCTGCCGGAGGATCTTCGGCCGGCGGCGGCGCTGTATCTGGCGGCGGACATCCAGGCCAAAGGCGGACATCTTTCCACGGGTTTTGTTGGCGTCAGCTATTTGTTGCCGGTGCTGACCCAGATGGGCGAGGCGGATACCGCCTATCAACTGCTGCTGCAGGATACGTTTCCCTCCTGGCTGTTCTCGGTCAAGCACGGGGCCACCACGATCTGGGAGCGGTGGGATGGCTGGACTCCGGAAAAGGGCTTTCAAGATCCGGGCATGAACTCTTTTAACCATTATTCGCTCGGTTCCTGCGGCGAATATTTATTTGGCGGCATTGGCGGCATCCGTCCCGCGAGCCCCGGCTACAAGGCCATTTTGATTCAGCCCGTCATTCGGGATGGCCTGACCTGGGCCAGAACCAGTTACGATTCCATTCATGGCAAGATTGCCACGGCTTGGAAACGGACCGGCCAGCGGCTGACGCTGGAAGTGGTCGTGCCCGTGAATACGACCGCCACCGTCTGCGTTCCGGCCAAGGATTCCGCCAGCATCACGGAGAGCGGCCACGCGGTGGCGCACGCCCGGGGGGTGAAATTTCTGCGGCAGGAGAATGGCGCGGTGGATTTTGAAGTGGGTTCCGGCACCTACCGGTTTGCCTCGGAAATTGAGCGATAGTGGTTTGCCGCCGCCATCCTGGTGATTCATTTTCGCAGGAATTTGGCCACAGCTTCGGTGCGCGAGCAGACATGCAGTAGGCACATGTTTTGCAAGCCATTGCCACTGCGGCCGCCCGGCACCGACCCGGGCGGGCGGGCGTTTGAACAAAGGTTCGCATCGGACCCCATAGACTGGCAGCAAAAGGCGGCGCGTCAATGTGGCCTGAAATGGCCCCATGATTGATTTGGGCTTTCGGATTTTATAATCTTACACTAACCATGAAAAACACAATGATCAGGCTCTCGATTGCCGCCCTTCTACGGGTAGGTTTCACCGGTATCTTTGCGTGGTCCGCCGCCGGCGGCCACGGCGCGTCGGTCGTGGATTATGTGAATCCCATGATTGGCACGGATGCGCACGGCCATGTCTATCCCGGTCCTTCCGTGCCGTTTGGCTTGGTGCAGCTTTCGCCCGACACGCGCGACAACACCTGGGATGGCTCCTCCGGCTACCATTATTCCGACACCAGCATTCTGGGGTTTTCGCACAATCATCTGACTGGCACCGGTTGCCTGGATTTGGGCAACATCCTGTTAATGCCGACGGTTGGCCCGGTGAAGCTGTTTCCCGGCCACCAGCCGGGGGAAGGTTATCGCGCCCGCTTTTCGCACCAGGCTGAAGTTGCCCGCCCCGGCTACTACGCGGTTGAATTGCCGGATTACCACGTGAAGGTGGAGCTGACCGCCACGGCGCGCGCGGGATTCCATCGGTACACCTTTCCCGCCACGGACGCCGCCCACATTATCCTGGACTTGCAGCACGGCATCGGTAACACCCTGACCGAGGCGCGGCTGACGCTGGAGAACGACCGCACGGCGAGCGGTTACCGGCGCAGCAAGGGCTGGGGTGGCGGCAAGGTGTATTATTTCGTGATGGAATTTTCCCGGCCCTTTGACTCCGCCGGCGTGGCCCAGGCCGACCAGGATGTGCCCGGCCGCGAGACGACCGGCAAGGAAACCAAAGGGCATTTTGATTTCAAGACCAAGGCGGGCGAACAAATCCTGGTGCGCGTGGGATTGTCCACCGTGAGCGTGGAGGGCGCGCGCAACAATCTGCACGCGGAAATTGCGGATTGGAATTTCGACGGGGTCGCCAATGCCGCGCGCCAGCAGTGGGACCAAGCCTTGGGCGTCTTCGCCGTGACCACCCCGGACCAAAACCGCCGGCAAACCTTTTACACGGCGCTCTATCACACGCTGGTCGCCCCCACGTTGTTGAGCGATGTGGACGGACAATTTCGCGGCCCGGATGACCAGGTCCACCAAGCCAAGGGTTATGACTATTACACCGAGATTTCCATCTGGGACATTTTTCGCGCGGAAATCCCCTTGCTCATCCTGGATCAACCCGCCCGCGTCAACGATATCGTTTCCACGATGTTGGAGCATTTCAAGCTGTTTGGCCACCAAACGCTGCCGGTCTGGCCGGAAGGCGGCAAGGAGACGTGGTGCATGATCGGCAACCACGCGCTTCCCATCATCGCCACCGCCTACCTGAGCGGACTGCGCCAGTGGGATGCCGGCGAGGCACTCCAGGATATGATCGCCACCACCGACCTGGATCGCGAACAACTCGGCGCCTATCGGCAACGCGGCTTCGTCCCCACCGGCAAAAACGTGCAAAGCGTTTCGAAAACCCTGGAATACGCCTACGATGATTCCTGCATCGCCCGGTTCGCCAAAATGCTGGACCAGGACGCCGTCGCCCAAAAATATGCTCAACGGTCGCAGAACTGGACGAACGTTTTCGACCCCGCCACCGGCTTCATGCGCGGCCGGCATGAGGATGGGAGCTGGGTGACGCCATTCGGTGAGAACGAGCAGGACAGCATCAACTTCGACGAATATACGGAGGCCAACGCCTGGCAATATAACTTTTTCGTCCCGCAAAACGTCCCGGGACTGATTTCCAAATTGGGCGGTGACGATAAATTCACCGCGCGGTTGGATGAAATGTTTGATACGCAGCGGATTATTCCGAACCTGCATTTTATCCCGGACGTCACCGGCGTCATTGGCCTGTATTCGCAGGGCAACGAACCCGACCACAATTTCGCCTATCTTTACAGTTATGCCGGCCAGCCGTGGAAAACGCAGGCGCGGGTTCGGCAGGTGGCCAACCTGCTTTACACCAACACGCCCGACGGGATCTGCGGCAACGATGATTGCGGCCAAATCTCCGCTTGGTATGTTTTCGCCGCGCTTGGATTCTACCCGGTGGATCCCGTCAGCGGCATTTACGTCTTGGGCAGCCCATTGATGGACAAGGTGACGCTGCACCTCGATTCGGCGCATTACCACAGGCACGCGTTCACCGTCATCGCCCGGAAGAATTCCGCGCAGAATTGCTACATCCAATCCGCCGAGCTGAATGGCCGGCCATTGACGCGCAGTTGGATTGCGCAGGCGGAAATCGCCGCCGGCGGCAAGCTGGTGCTGACCATGGGGCCGACCCCCAACAAGGCCTTCGGGTCGGCGCCTGCCGACCGGCCCCCGCAGAATTGACGATCTGCGATGGGGTGCCGACTTTTAAATCATAAAACTCGCCAATCGCCTCCAAAGAACAGGTGTCCCATGAGAAAAAGCCATTCCACACGGCCAGGCGCCTTTACCGTAGGCCGCGTGTCCTCGCGCGGCGTTTTTCCGATGAAGCAACCGGCTGTTAGGCTCGCGCTAAATGAGATTTTCACCAGCCAGCCCAAAATGAGAAGCCGCAGTCAAAAGGCGGGTGTCGTTGGAGTATATTTTCGCAAAGCCTGCATTGGCCGCACACGCCAGGTGTATGGCGTCAGCCGCGCGCAAGGGGACTACGGAGGGCAAGCGGGCAAAGGTGGACGCAACGCGATCCACTACCGCGGGAGACAACGGGAGCCAGCGATAAGCGCCAGCATTGGAATCCTTGTCGAATTCCGCCAACAACACTCCCAGCGCTTTTTGGGTGAGCGTGCCTTCCCTGAATTTGCGATGAAAAGCGGCCACGCTTTCCGCCTGGCCGTGGATGCAACAGGTAAGGCTGTCGGTGCTGGCCAGCGCCCGCACCTTTTCCCAGCCGGCATCCTTGGTGTACAACCGCACCAAATAACTGGTGTCGAAATAGAGCACTAAACCCGGTCCTCTCGGTCCTCAGAAATCACCTGCGTGGCGTCGGTACCCCCGCCCGTTTTGCCGCTTGCATCCAACTTGGCGAAGGCCATCGAAGCTTTACGCCGTGCGAAATAGGGCACGTCGGTTCCATTTATTTCCGGGACGATTTTCGCGATCGTGCGTCCATTGTCGGTCACTAAAATATGCCCATGCTGCGCAGCCTTGCGCACCAACTCGCCGGTTTTCGCATGCAGTTCGCGAATCGATACCGTTTTCATGTGTCTCAGTGTGACACAGGATGCGGGCAATGTCAAACCCAAGCGTTCCTGAATTTGGCCCGCGACTTGGGCGCACGACAAAATTCACCTGGCCGATCCCAAGCTCGCATGGGCGCCCCATTTGGCGGAGCGCGACTGTGTCGGAGACCAGTCGCAGCAACACGGCCAGACAGAAGGTCTGTCGAGCGGATCAAGCCCGTTGTTAGCCGCAAAAATTCACAAAAGCCGCAAAAAAAACGAACAGGCTGAACCCTGCCCGCAGCTGGACAACCGACGGCGGCAGGGACAGCACATGCTTCTTGATTTCGAGTTTGGGCGCGCCGAAATGGATGAGCAGGTCATGCTCCGTCCGACTGGAACTAAGTTAACCGAGCAGTTGTTTCTCTCTCGGCTTTCATTTTGCGTTGTTTGTGAATTTTTGCGGCCAATTATGGGCTTCCCCAGTATCGTTCAGATTCTGATCTCACGCCCGCCTGACTTCCAGGTTCCCTGTGTCGTTGCTTATGAATGGAGCGGGTGATCCGCCTGCGCTGGGCTTCGGCGCCATGTCTCAGTGGGGTTTACTGGCAACGATCAACACGAGGTCACATTTGTTTTCTTGGATAAAGTACGGGGAATAAGGCGTAGAGCTGCTCGTCGGGTAACTCATGTGTTCGTATATTGCCCCGTCGGTTCGTATATTGAAATCGAGCCTTGGACAGCCTCTGTCCATTCCAAATCTTTGTGTCTTCGTGTGAGACAGACTCTCAGGCACGGATCGTTCCGCCGGCTCCCGCAAGGATTCAGTTCAAACCGCAGCCCAATCATCTTGGGAACAAAATTTGTTTGACAAGTCCCATCACTTGACGTAATGTAGGATGACATGACGCGCCAAAACCATGTGGAACCGGCGACCAACCCCGGCACACCCTCAAAAATCCCGCCTGATGCGGGCGGATAAAGCCAACCGCACCGCCACCATGCACCCCGCCACTCGGTTCACAACGCGCCGCCACTCGAGCGCGGCGCCCGACCGCCCCGGCCATTACCGCAAAAATATCCGCTGGGGTATCGGTGAGCGCATCCGATTCCGACCTTGCCGAGGCGCAAACGATGCAGGCCGAAATGGCAGCGGAGATGGAGTGAAAGCGAATTGGCCACAAAGAAGCAATGCAAAAGGCGCAAAAACAGCCATTGTGTTGCGCATTTTGTGCCTTTTTGTGGCTGCCCATTTTATTCCATTCTGCCTTCGGCTCATCCGACCATATCAAACCATATAAAGGTTTATCCGACTATAGAAATTGTGAATGAAGCCCCCAAAGGCTAAAATGATCGGCATGAAAGCTCTTAGCACCGCGGTGATGTTCTTTTTGCTGGCCGCAGCCGTACCGGCAGCGGAACCGGAAAGATGGCATCCGTCCATAGCGCCGGTGATGACCCGTTGGGCGGCGGAAGTCTCTCCCACCAATGTCCTGCCCGAATATCCGCGGCCACAATTGGTGCGGTCCGACTGGCTGAATTTAAACGGCCTGTGGGATTATGCGATTACGCCCGATTCCGAGGTGGCGGCCCCGGCGTTTTCTAATTTCTTAACCCTAGTACTTTTTTCATGACCAACTCCACGATTCATTGTTTGCGGCGATTTGCCTATGCCATCGCACTCTCGGCCGGGCTGGCCCTGGCGGCCCGGGCCGACGCCTTCCGTCCACCCGCCGTGCCGCTGGTGACCTTTGATCCTTATTTAAGCATTTGGTCGGAAGCCGATCACTTGACGGATAGAAACACCCAGCACTGGACGCATCGCGAGCATGCCCTGGCCAGCCTGGTGCGCATTGACGGCCAGACCTACCGGTTGATGGGGGCGGAGCCGGCGGAGGCCCCGGCCTTCACGCAGGTGTCGCTGCAGGTGCTGCCCACCCGCAGCATTTATGAATTTGAAGCGGCGGGGGTTCACATCACCTTGACCTTCATGACGGCGGCGCTGCCGCATGACTTGGATGTGTTTTCCCGGCCCTTGAGCTATCTCACTTGGGAGGTCCGCTCCACGGATGGCGCGTCGCATGAGATTTCAGTGTATGACAGTACCAGTGCGGAAATTGCGGTCAATGAGCCCGGCGAACCGGTGGTCTGGTCCCGGGCCGAGGCGGGCAAACTGACCGCGTTGCGCGCCGGGACGGCAGCCCAGCCCATTCTGGGTTCTTCCGGGGATGATCATCGCATCAACTGGGGCTATGTGTATGCGGCCGCTTCCACCCGTCAGGCGCATTCGGCCATCGGGGCGAATCAGGAGCTGCTGCACGCGTTTGTGCAAACCGGCCGCCTGCCGGCCAAGGATGATGCGCCGATGCCGCGGGCGGCGAACGACCGATCCCCGGTGCTGGCCTTTGTATTTGACCTTGGCTCGGTTGGCGCCAAAGCCGTGCAACGGCAGGTCATCGTGGCCTATGATGAAATCTATGCCATTAAGTATTTCGGCCAGAACTTGCGTCCGTATTGGCGGCGCAACGGCATGGAGCCGGCGCAGTTGCTGGCGGCGGCGGCAAATGACTATCCCTCGCTGCGCCAGCGCTGTGAAGATTTCGACCGGGAGCTGATGGCGGATATGACCAAGGCGGGCGGCGCGCGGTATGCCCAAATGTGCGCGCTGGCTTATCGCGAGTGCATCGCGGCGTGCGGCCTGGCCGCAGATGCGAACGGGCAGCCGCTGTTCTTCACCAAGGAAAACACCAGCAACGGCGACATCGCGACGGTGGACGTGTTTTTCCCGATGGATCCGATCTGGGTGCTGCTCAGCCCGAGCTTGGCCAAGGCAACCTTGGTGCCGATTCTTTCGTATGCCGCTTCGAGCCATTGGAAATTCCCCAATGCGCCGCACGATCTGGGCACCTATCCCAACGCGCACGGCACGGACGACGGCGGCGAAGGAATGCCGGTGGAGGAAAGCGGCAATATGCTGATCTTGTGCGACGCGGTGGCGCAGGCCGAGGGCAACGGGGATTTTGTGACGCCGTGGTGGCCGCAGTTGACCCAATGGGCCAGGTATCTGGAGAAATACGGCCTCGATCCGGAGGAACAGCTTTGCACGGACGATTTCATGGGCCATCTCGCGCACAACGCCAATTTGTCCGTGAAGGCGATTCTCGGCCTGGCGGCCTATGGCGACCTGTGCAAGATACGCGGCGACTCGGCCAATGCCGCAAAGTATGCGCAGCTCGCCAAGGCCGACGCGGCGAACTGGGTGAAAGTGGCCGCCGACGGCGATCATTTTCGATTAGCGTTTGACAAGCCCGGCACGTGGAGCCAGAAATACAACCTGGTCTGGGACCGGATTCTGGGCTTGAACGTGTTCCCGCCTTCGGTGGCGCAGATGGAGGTGGCCCATTACAAGCAGGTCATGCAGCGCTATGGCGTGCCGCTGGATTCCCGCACCCATTTGACGAAGACTGATTGGTCTATTTGGAGCGCCACGCTGGCCGACAACCAAGCGGATTTTGAAGCCATCATTTCGCCGGCCTACGATTATCTCAACCAAACCACGACGCGCGATCCGGTGGCGGACTCCTACGAGACTGACAAAGTGGCGAGCGGCGGCATGCACGCCCGCCCGGTGGTCGGAGGCTTTTTCATCAAGATGCTGACCGACCGCGAGGTGTGGCGAAAGTGGGCGACGGGCGACAAGGTGAAAGCCAGCGGTTGGGCCGCCTTGCCGACGCCCCCAAAGGTCACCGTGGTGCTTCCGGCGGCGGACCAACAGGCGGCGACCTGGAGCTATACCACCGTGGCGCCCGCGGCGGATTGGATTTCCCCGGGCTTTGATGATGCTCCGTGGAAACGGGGCCAAAGCGGTTTCGGCACGGCGGGTACGCCGGGCGCCATTATTGGCACCGTTTGGAAAACCGATGACATCTGGTTGCGCCGGGAAGTGGAACTGCCGGCGCAACTGGACGATGGCCTGCAAGGCTGGCTGCATCACGATGAAGACGTGGAGGTCTATATCAATGGCGTGCTGGCCGTTAAAGCGGCCGGGTTTATCGGCGGGTATGATCTGTTTCCGCTGCTGCCAGCGGGGCGGGCGGCGCTCAAGGCCGGCAAGAACCTCATCGCCATCCACTGCCATCAAACCGTCGGTGGCCAGTATGTGGATTTTGGATTGGTGGACGTGAAAGCTCAATGACCTCTTTGTGAGACCGCCGTGGGTAACGTCCCTGATCCTGCTTCCTGCGCTGACCGCCGGGACTGCTCTTGCCTTGTCGGCCGGTGAAGTTGCGTCACCTTTCGCCGCCGACACCAATCAGGTTCTGGAGCGCAGCAGTTTTCAGACGGGCGCGGCCTGGAGTCCGCAAGGGGATTTGCGTGCGGATGTGGCCATCGTTTATGGCATTGACACCAATCTGCCGGCGCGCATTGAAACTTGGCGGGACCACGGCTATCGCATCCATGTCATGACCGGCGTGGCGTGGGGCGAGTATCAGGATTATCTCTACGGCCGTTTCGACGGCATCAACCACGAAGACGAGGCGCAGACGGATCGGGCGGGCCATAAGATCGGCCATGGCGGCGATGTGTATTACATGTCGCCGGGTACCAATTACGGCAAGTTTCTCTGCGTGGGCGTGCAGCGGGCGCTGGACGCCGGCGCCCGGGCGGTGGATCTGGAGGAACCCGAATTTTGGGATCGCGCCGGCTATTCCGAAGGGTTTAAGCGGGAGTGGCGGAATTATTACCACCAGGACTGGGAGCCGCCCGACAGTTCGGTGGACGCCCGCTGGCGCGCGGGCAAGCTGAAATACTATCTCTACCGCCGCGCGCTGCAGCAGGTGTTCGATTATATCCAGGCTTACAATCAGCGGACCGGGCGCGACATTCGCTGCCACATCGCCACCCACAGCCTGCTCAACTATGCGCAGTGGTGCATCGTCAGCCCGGAGTCCAGCCTGGCGCGGGTCAACGGCTGCGACGGTTACATCGCCCAAGTGTGGACGGGCACGTCGCGCGAGCCCAACCGCTATCGCGGCGAAGTGCGTGCGCGGACGTTTGAGACCGCCTTTCTGGAATACGGCGTCATGCAAAACCTGGTCCGCGCCACGGGCCGTTCCGTCTGGTATCTGAACGATCCGATTGAGGACAATCCGAATTACGACTGGGGGGATTACCGCCGCAACTGGGAAGCCACGCTCACCGCCTCCCTGTTCCAGCCGGAAGTTTCCAAGTATGAAGTGGCGCCCTGGCCGGAACGGGTTTTCGGCGGACGCTATCCGCGCTCCGCCGCGCCCAACGACCGCCAGCCGATACCGCCGGACTACGCGACGGAATTGCAAACGGTGTTCAACGCGCTCAACGATCTGAATCAGCCCCGCGTCGAATGGGATTGCGGCACCACCGGCGTCGGCGTGCTGGTGAGCGATTCCCTGATGTTCCAGCGCGGCCAGCCGACGCCGAGCGATCCCTGGCTGGGAAATGTCTATGGCCTGGCGATGCCGCTGCTCATGCATGGCCTGCCGGTCACGCCCGTGCAACTGGAGAACGTCCCCCTGCCGAACTTTCTGGACGGGCAGCGGGTTTTGTTTTTGAGTTACGACGGGCAGAAGCCGCTGTCACCGGAAGTCCATGCGCCGCTGGCCCAATGGGTCAAGGCCGGCGGCGTGCTGGTCGTTTGCGACAAGGATGCGGACCCGTATCTTCAAGTGAGTGAATGGTGGAATAGCGGCGGCATGAAATATTCCACCCCGCGCCGCCATTTGTTTGAGCAACTCGGCGTGACGGACGAATCGGTGACCAATCAGTTCAACCGGGTTGGCCGGGGCGGATTGATCTGGCTGCAGGAGCGTCCGGCCGACTTGAGCGCCAGCGCCGCGGGGGCGGCGCAGGTGATCGCCACGGCCAAATTCGCGGTGGAAAAAGCCGGACTGGCATGGCGCGAAACCAATTCGATGCTGCTCCGGCGCGGGCCGTATGTGATCGCCGCGGGTTTGGACGAGGCGGTGGGGGCGGAAGCGCGCGAATTAAGAGGGCGTTTCGTCAATCTATTCGACGCCCGCCTGGCTCTTCAAAAGGATATTCTCGTGGAACCCGGTACCCGTTGGTTCTTGCTGGACCTCGACGCCGCGCGCACCGGCAAGCCCCATCTGCTGGCCTCCGCCTGCAAAGCGTTGCCGCAAGCGCAAACCCGCCAGCAAATCAGCTTCACGGTCGAAGGGGTGGGCCATACGCCGGGGCTGGTGCTGATGGAATCCCTCAAGGCGCCGCAGTCGGTGACACTGGACGGCAAACCGCTGACGGCGGTTGAGTATTCGGCCCCAGACCGGCTGCTGTGGATTCATTTTGCCAATGACGCGACGCCGCACGTTCTGGCGGTGCGCTATGATTGAGGATCGCCTATTGAAAGCAGGTTGCACGGTGGTGCCGGAGCGCGGCTGGGCTGAAAGCCAGCCGCAGCAACGATCATCATTCAATGGGCTTGATGTGCTCGACCGACCTTCTGGCCGGCCGCCAGGCGTAGCGCAGACCTCCGAGTCTGCCGTATCGCGGGTTTCCAAACCCGCCTGCCTGCCGCCAAGCCAACGCGCTCGACCTTTCGCCGCGCCGCCGATTTGGAAATCGGCGATACGGCAGGTTTGGAAACCTGCGCTCCGTCCGCGCTCTGCCAAATGGGGCGCTCCTTCAAGCTCTGGACCGGACAAAAGATTTTTGTCTCACACCCTGGCGCCACAAATTGGACTTTCAAATTTGCGGCGGACGGGGTAATTGATTATATGAACCGTCGCGAATTCCTCCGCAGCTCGTCGTTGGCCGCCACCACCCTGGTGCTGGCCGCCCCGCTGATGGCGGCGGCGGAAAACAACTTTCCCGTCGTGCGTCCACCCGGGGCCAAGCGCAAATTTCAAAGCCCGGCGGTGGAAAAGACCATTGCCCAAGTGCAGTCGGCCATCGGCAACCGGGAGCTGGCTTGGATGTTTGGCAATTGCTTTCCCAACACGTTGGACACCACGGTGGATTTCAACCTCGTGGACGGCAAGCCCGACACCTATGTCATCACCGGCGACATTGACGCCATGTGGCAGCGGGACAGTTCGGCGCAAGTCTGGCCGTATCTGCCGCTCATGCGGCAGGACCCGCAGCTCCAGCAGTTGATCGCCGGCGTTATCAACCGCCAGACGCGCAACACGCTGCTGGATCCTTACGCGAACGCCTTTTACAAGGACGCCAACAAAATCAGCGAATGGAAAAGCGATCTGACCGACATGAAGCCCGGCGTGCATGAGCGCAAATGGGAGGTGGACTCGCTGTGCTATACCCTCCGGCTGGCTTTTGGCTATTGGAAAAACTCCCACGACACCGCGCCGTTCGACGACGCCTGGCGGGAGGCGGTGGCAAGAATTGTCCAGACCTTTCGCGAGCAACAGCGGCAGCATGGCCAGGGCCCGTATCATTTTCAGCGCCGGACGGAAACGCAGTCGGACACCGTGGCCGCGCGCGGCTATGGCAATCCTGCCAAGCCGGTCGGCCTGATTTGCTCGATGTTCCGCCCCAGTGACGACGCCACGATTCTGCCGTATCTGGTGCCCGCGAATTTTTTTGCGGTGGTCAGTTTGCGGCAGGGGGCGGAAATGCTGGAAGAAATCTCCCATGATCCGGCGCTGGCCGGACAATGCCGCGCGCTGGCGGACGAAGTGGAGCAAGCCTTGCAGGCCTGCGCCGTGGTCCATCATGCCCAACTCGGGGCGGTCTATGCTTACGAGGTGGATGGCTACGGCAACGCGTACTGCATTGACGACGGCAATGTGCCGAGCCTGCTCTCGCTGCCGTATCTTGGCGCCGTGAAGTCCAACGACAAAATCTATCAGCGTACCCGCCGGCTGGTCCTGTCCAGCGCGAATCCCTACTACTGCGAAGGCACGGCGGCCAACGGTCCCGGCGGGCCCCATGTGGGCCGGGACATGATCTGGCCGCTGGGATTGATCGTGCAAGGCTTGACCAGCACCGACGATCGGGAAATTCGCCAGTGCCTGGCGACGCTGCAAAGAACCCATGCCGGCACCGGCTTCATGCACGAGGCGTTTAATAAAGACAACCCGAACAAATTCACCCGCCCATGGTTCGCCTGGGCCAACACCATCTTCGGAGAACTGGTCCTCAAGACGTTCAATGAAAACCCGGCTTGGCTCAGTTGAGAACCGCCTTTAACCCTTTCAGTCTGCTTTAAATAAAGAACTGTTCAAACCCCTATATGGCAAGCATCCCCTCAACCCCAACCGCCGCCTCCACGCCGTCCAGCAACGGCCAGACCTATCGCG
>Ga0316217_10003701_pt1 | contig 17096 bp, 14 predicted proteins | sample 1anoAmetaG_FD_203633 | JGI IMG/M metagenome (GOLD analysis project Ga0316217, IMG submission 203633) | Freshwater microbial communities from Trout Bog Lake, Wisconsin, USA - 1anoA | ecosystem: Environmental > Aquatic > Freshwater > Lake > Hypolimnion/Profundal zone | place: USA: Wisconsin...
AATATATTTAATCCTAATACCTAGCTAATAAAGTGCTGATTGCATGTCGTCAAACTGTTGCTTCGAACAATCCTAATTGGCAATAAAAGTCAGCAGTGCCATGAACTCCGTGTTGTCCTCTATTTGCTTCTTGTTGAAAAACTTAAGCTTCGGACAATACCCAAACTGCTTCACAGTGTGAAACAGTGCATATTTATGGGTCTCTAGCACTCCCAAAAGCAAGAATTTACGGAGATATTTCTCCTGGACCTTTATGTTTAAATAGACGTTGACTGCAGCTGGAGCTTGTTTGTAGAGTCGGAATTCTAAGTTGTGCGTCTGATAGAATCTAAAGGCATTATCACTGCTCGAGAAGGTAACCTAGTATTTATTTTTTTTCATATAAATCTGAGAGCAGTTAAGGACTACAGGGCTCAGCCTGAAATTACAAGAAATGAAGTTTTTGACATCCATTTTGGTGAGTTTTCTTTCTGAGAACTAAAAAATGAGGGAATTGCAATCTAGGATTTCATTTTCTACCACTTGAAATTCGTTCTTCAGTTACTGGGGAGTTTCTGCTCTTATTTGATTAGAGTTTGATATGTTTTATTACATGGCAAGTTTGATATAATGTCCAGTTTTTTGGTGCTTTTAAGAAAACCTACTTATAAAATGCACATTTCGCAAATAGATTTCATCCGAATTGTTTTTCTTTTTAGATTAAAGCTATAGACTCTTCCTACCATCAGCCTTTCCAATAGTTTTTGTTAACTAAGTTCAGATGTTAGGGTGTATCAACATATGTGAAGTAAAATGATGATGTGATTCTTTAGTTCTCTTTGAAGCTAGAACTTCAATAACCATTTATATTTGCCCAACAGTGGTCAGTAATGACCTATCGTTTTATAAAAGTACAAATATCATCTCCGGCGGTAAATTATTAATAAATAGCATTTAGATAGAGAGGAATCTCAATGAAGATCTGGAATTCTTCGTCTTTTGAGAATGAGCCAATAAATAGCATAGACCAGGGCCTCTTTTACTCTTCAACTTATAGCGCAGTAAATATCAAGACCTGGTGGAAATGGTTGTTGAGATGCGAAAATTTCAGATAATCATTTTTTCTACATTTTTTGCAAACTCATAGCTAGCTTCTTCATCATCGGTCAGCCCTAAATTTTTAATCAAGCAGCTCAGATCAATTATCGGGATTTCATTCAAGGGTTAGCATTCGACCAGTTTCCACCCGAAAGTATTCTCCTCCTTCTTATTTCTTAGCTTCTAAGCCCTGTACCTTTTCACCAATGGAGATACACTGGGCAAGTGGTCATCTTCTTGCTGAATCAGCCATCCTTCGCTCATAGGTTTCTTCTGCGGAGACTAGTGTGTTTCTAAGCAGGGAAAACAGTGCTAAGAGTGTGACATCTGAGCAGGCGGCTGAGTATTGTTGTAGGGGTAGTATTGAGTGTAATAGTAGTAATCAGCATAGAGTTCCTTGCGGTTGTCTTCTCTAGTTTGAACTTTGCATCGATTGCACTTGCTGCGGAAGGAATAATTTAGATTGTTGCAGTTGAGGCAAATCCAATCTTGGGATACGGGATTGGTAGCTTATTAGGTACAAATTATGAGTTAAGAATTAATTTTTTTATGCTTCGGTGGCATTGTTCTATTTATAATTAAGTGCAGCTATCGAAAATGAGTAATCACATAGAAATCTACTAAAAACTTTCAACTGCTCATTAATCTTACTACTAAAACATCCCATAAACGGGAAAAAACTATCATTTGACCAAATAAAATGCTTTTCTCACTTTACACTCTATATCTCGTATAAGTGGTCATTTGCCCCTTTTTTGGACTTCCGGATAGAAGGAAATCCCACCAACGATTCTATACACTATTCTTCGTTGTATGTGCGATGTTTGCTCAGTACTTTTATTTTAGCTGCGCTTTACGCATGAATTTAAACTTAGTTAGTCAAATTAGTAATGCCGCTGTTTCGATTGATGAGCTTTTTCTTTTTCTTAAACAACCCCTCCCCGTTGAACAGTTCTATTTCAGAAGGTAAATCCTTAAAGACATCATTGGTTTTTTTAGTTCGTGCAACATGTGATTTATTTAGAATCTCTTGCTGAGTTTTTCTTTAGATGTTTTCTATGTCTTTGGTCGCGAATCGTTATTCTTTGCGTTATCTATGTGATAAGCCAGACAGACTATCCTTTTCTGTGGTTTTATCGAGGGAGGAGTCAGTTTCAGTCCTGACTTTGCTGTTTATTTTGAGAATGTTGCCTATGTTGTGAAGTTTATATTTTCGCGGTTTCATTCTGGCATCTTTTAGCTAGTTGGAAGTATATCGGGAATTCGTAATTCCATAGTTATTCAGAATATTTTGACCTACCAAACTTAGACCACTCATTATTTCTGGTTAGTTGGCTTAGAGGTTACTTATTTTGATAGCCTTACTGCGATTGTTTGATCGCTGAGCTAGCGTCATGCTTATGTTTAGATTTTCTTTTTGTTTGTGTTCTTCTTACTTATACTAGGGCTATATGCTGATTGAAAGCTATTCAGAAGGATGTTTTTCCTTCGTAGAGTCGTGGTACTGCAAAGAAACTTATAGTTAGTCGCAACTGCTGTCCGATTAACCTTCCATCTCATCTATTTCTTGAGAAATATCGTAAGAAGGCTTGGTGGCTAGTTTCAGCTTGTGAGCTTAGTTAGGAGTATATCTATCGGTTGGTTACACTTCAATTAAGATGTTTGATTTGATTTATAGTATTTAAGCTTAAGATTTTTGCTTTATTGCTTTTTGAGTTAGCCTTAGAGTTTAATTCTGCTCGATTTTTAGTTCAAGCAGCTGTATGCCTCTTTACAAATCTTCATATTATTGTTTGAAAATGTTCGGTATTCTAAACTTTTTATCTTTTTGTTCCTAGGATTTCTTCAGAAACTCGAATCTTTCTCTAATCAGTTTCTAATACCATTAATGCAATTTTTTAGTCATCTCTGTATTCTTGATGAAAGCTGCTTAAGTGGTAGAATCATCAACGGAATTTTGATTCGATTTGAATTATGAAAATCCTTGGCTCATGAGGACAAAGTACTATTTATAGAAACTGTCTTTTAATTGGTTCAATCCTTCAAAATCTTGCTTCTCCAGCTCAACCGCATAGGCTAAATGCACCACTTCGCTGATTTTGATATATTTGTTGAAATTATGAAGAGCCTTCAAAGATTGGAAATACTCGGTTATATCGCAAGCATCATCGAATTTCATCAGTTAACTTTTCAACTTTACAACTAAGGCTACTGCATAGTAAACCAGCCCAACTCCACCTATCTGAATTGCGATATCCCAAACGAATTTGATGGTGGGCAGTGGAAAACTGTAGATGAAATAGGTTACAAACCATTTAAAAACCCAGGCTGAATCCTCGAGCATGATGACTTCATACAAGTGCTGGTACAGTTAGTAGTCATATCTTTTCAAAAGGTTCTTAAATAAGAGTGTGTATATTGTAGCTAGGGGAAAATCATCTTCATATAGTCCCAAGAGTAAATATTTTTTGTTCGTAGCCAAGTGAACAAATATCCAAAAGGTATCAGATTAGGAGTAACCAAGTACTAACAAAAATCCGACCACGAAATTAACCCCTTGGGTGTAGCCCATACTTGGGAAGTGGTTTGAGATTTTTTTGAGGACTCTTTATAACAGGGCTTTAGTGTCTTGCTTAAACTCGAAGGTTCGATTGAGATCCTTTTAAATTTGCTAGAAGCAGTTATGATACTCAGTTGATACTTTTATGTAGTGATAGGATTTGCTGCCTAATACCCTGCTTTATATAGTGCTTTCATCTCTGTAGTTTTTTTGTTACTGAAGTTAATTTCTCAAAGTAAAACCAAGACAATTTTTGTAGGCTTAATCGCTTTTAAACAACCCATATAGCAAAATTTTCCACTTCTATTTGATCGCTTAAGGAACTTATTCTTCACTGCTCACAGACTACCCTAATGATAAAAAGTATTGAGACCCTCCTTATTTCAGTTCAGTAGAAAACTTTTAATAAATTTGTTGGGTTAGAAGAGGCTAGTTAATACTGAGCTGAGGCAATAGGTTATTTAGTACAGTTCTTGAGTAAATATAATGATTGTTGATTTTAATGTTGTTTGTTGCACAAACTGCTGCGCATCCCATCGTTTTTCTTTTTATTATAAAAAGAACACTATTGAAATTCCTGAAAATCTAAAGAGAAATTTTAAAAGCAATCTAACAGAAAATGGGTCCTTTCGACTCTATTGCAATCATTCGGCAGAAAATTGAACCAAAAAGAGCAAATTTACTTAAATTCGGATTAAAATAAATAAATTAGGGCGAGTGAAACTAACGATCTTTTCAGCTCAAATCATTTTGATCTGTTTAATGGTATATAATGTTAGAAAAAAATCATTCTTGGATTTCTTAAGGAATGTAGACACTACTCACATTTTATTCGGCAATTTGTTATTCGATTATTTATTATTCTTTATTAGGTTTTTCTTTTTCTGAAGTTTGCTTGTCTTATTTTTTCTACATCTTCTTAGCCAATGCGACCCATTTTTTGTTACTGTTTAGTGATGGAGCCAGGGAAACTTTTCTAGATTCAGGCCCTTGGGCTAGCTTCAATCGGTTTTGAGGCAAAGGAGGAAGGAAAGACTTTCTTTTCGGTACCACACTCTTACTTTTCTGCTGCACTAACACTAAAGAATATTTTTATTTATCATGGTTTGGTATTTATGACTTATTAAATTACTTCCTGGGCGAATTAATGCACTGTGCAGTCCCTTTATGGATAGTCAAACTATTGCCTTCAGCTTTGCCCTTGAGCAGAGTTTCAATAATAAACTGTTTCATAGCATCAGATTTACCACGATTTCCGAGTTTCATCTTTTTTTCAACAAATTAATTTTAAACTGTTTACTTCGCCTGAGTTTGCTTCTATTATTTTTCTTTCTTAAAGTTTGCTTTTCTGTCCTTGGCGCGAAGTGAAACTTCATAAGTTTATATTTAGTCTTATTTGGCTACTTACTTTCCTAATCCTGATTTTGCTATTGTATTGAGAGTTATTTTGACTTCTTCAGTGGGATTTTTTCGGGTTGTACTTTTTGGTATCGGTTTTTAGCCAACCGTTTTTAGAGGGTCCATTAACGATTTCAGACTTCTCTTATGAACGGTAGCCTTGGTTTGTTTGGACTAGTTGCTGAACTCTGCCATATTTTTGAGTTTGATTTTGAGCCCGCCAACGAATAAATGTTCTTAGAGATTGTTGTTTGTTTGGGGTTATTGTAGGTGTTCTCTTTAATCGAGTGCTTGCTTCGTGGGATGTTTTGTACTGTTTGAGCGACTCATATAATATTATAACATCCAATCCGCTATTAGAAGTAATAGATCATTGTTTCCGTTTAATTCTTTTATATGATGACTATTCAATCAAGAATCTCAAATCTTACCCAGATATTAATATGGACTATGCTGGGCTTTTGAAGAAGTTTGGATGGTTGTATTATTTAGCGGTTTAAGGCAGCCTACAACATTTATAATATATTAGTATTGAAGTATACTTTTATTCATAGTCCTTGAAAAATATACAGGAAATGCTGAATTGCATAGAATGCCATTACAATTATTTCTCAATTACTATGAGGATGGAGATAAATATCTAAAATGAAGCTTGCCTTATGTCATCAGAAGTGCTTGGTTTCAGTCGTGAAGAGTTTGAAGAGGCTAGAATCATGAATTAACAGTAATAATTATGTAAATCAATAATCGTAAGCTAGAGGATCATTAATTTGAACATTCAGGTCTTACTTTTGATTTACAGCTGCTATAAGTATTCGGGATCTCTAGATGATGCGGTGATACAATCCCCAATGGATACTAGAAGTTTTGCCCTCCACAATCTCTTCAATTCTACTATTATCTGCAAAATACTCATAGCCCTATTCATTTTGAGACATCTAAATGAGCTGTTTGGCCGTGATCAAATAATCCAAGCCAACAATCTCCTGGTTAAAATTTGTTAAGAAGCCTTCCTCCTATTCAGAATACTGCGGTTGGCAAAGCTGAGATAGCCGTGAATGATTTGCTGCAGACCTCTTCCTCGGTAAGTCTGCGTTTGATGAGTTTGTTCAAATCGGTTTCGCAGAGTTCAGTGATGATGTAGGTGTTGTTTTTGGTGGGGTAGATCTAATGGAGTGAAAGGACGTGCTAGTGATGTTGGAGTTGCTTGAGGATTGTGATTTCACTTTTGAGCAGGAATCTGCTGACCTAGTTTTTGATCATCCCATGTCAATGACTTGGATAGCGACCTTCTTGCCGTTGAAAAGCTAGAGATTCTTCTTTATTTGATTTCTTACAATAAATTCAGAATAAAATTTATCTAGCCAGTTCTTAATTATATTAAAGTTCTTGTAGTTATTGTCATAATAAGTATTCAAAATAAAAAGTTTTAAAAGATATGCACGAGGGTGCTGGGCTAGATATTAATACATTGGGGGAGCATATGAATCGGCGATTGCAAATGAGGATAGTAAGTTCGTGTAGCTCAAAGGTAGAGCAGCGGCCTCCTAAGCCGAAGGTTGTGGGTTCGATTCCCATCACGAATGTTTTTATTATTGGTAGGCTCCTCACTCTCAACACTAGCTTTCAAGCACTACTGTCTTTTTGCTGCCAATCTGCTATTCTTAGCTCTCGATTTTCCATATTTTGTAGGTTACTTCTCGGCATTTCAGCCGAAACTATCTTTTTTGATGAGTTGAGCATTAATTCTTTAAAGCATTTTAGACTAAATATCTCTTGTTCAAAAATCTTCTTATCCATGTAAAAAAGCTGCACTACAATACAAAATGTCTGGCGAAATTAATCGGGAAACAGAAGCTGCCATATTCAATACTTTTTGAAATAAACCCTCACCCTAGTTTCAATCCTACTTTGCATATTATTGGGCTAGTCAGTTTTCCAGAAGAACCTGGCAAGTTATAATTGTGCAGGATTAATAATCCATTCTTTATCTTAATATAGATAATTTCTGAATGCAGGCTTACGATATGGACGAAAAGGACAAAGGCCTTTTTACTTTCTATAGAGAGCAAGCCGAGCTGTAAGACAAAATCACTAAAATGAAGAACTAAAGGTTCCCGAAATTAAAGCAGCTTTCATCCTAAAACGAATTCGCTAACAACTCTGAACAAATTTCGCAGAAATCTAGTTTAAAAACACAATAGAGAGGGAAGAAGTAAAGGCCGTAAGAAGAAAAGTAATCATAAAAGTCGTAAGTAAGGGGGGGCGATACTGAAAAAAAGCACAAATAGTTCCAAAAAAAACTGCTTTAGATTCTGTAGAAGCATAAATACGACCGTCAGAAGCGAAGAAACCTGAAAGTAATAATGAAATTGAGAGGATAAGACTAGATCGCTCTAAAATACCATTTATAGGCGCTAATGCATTAATAAAACTAACTCAGCCTGTAAAGCGCAAAATAAAAAAGCGAAGTTTTCAGTCAGAAGAGAGATCCAATGGATACATTCGAGAGAGTGGCGCTTTTACAGACTAAGTTTGAAGTTGAAATGGATGATATGAGCGAAGTTAATCGTAGAAAAAATGTAAAAATAAAAAAAATAGGCAATTTCTCAAATAGCAATGCTATGAGTTTAGAGAAACCCATTTAGTAGATTAGGGGAAAGGCTTTGAAGGGAGAGGATTATTCTCAAATGACCTATCGGCAGTTGCTGCCCAAAATACAGTTCAAAACGAATAATGCTTCAAATAAGTCAGTTTAGCTGGGAAAACTGAAATAGGACAACCTATCGTCGAGATAGCCTATAAAAACATTGGTCGGTTCAGGCCAGCTATAGAAGTTGAGCAAGATCAAATCGTCGAAGGATAAATCTCTATGCTTGGAGAGCTCTAGGTATGCAAATTAGTTGGGCAGGATGAGGCAGAACTTCAATAACAAAATTTATCCTATCTTTATTGAGAATATTGAGAACAAGTAGTCGAAAAAAAATGAGCAAGATGCCAAAATTGACAAGGAAAAGATGTTCAGCTAGCTCATTCGCAAACTCAAGTTTACCTGACAGCTAAGAGCCAGCTCATGATATTTACATTACTTTGTGACCATGAAAATTTACTAAGACTTATCTTAACCACCCCGCAGCCTAGCAAGCAGGTTGTTGCTAGAATGACCAATGTCAGAGAGCTGTCAATAGCAGCTGATCAAAATAATTGTAGATCTAATAAACTATGAAATATCAGATAAGTAGCTTTATTACGCAGACTACCAAGCCTACCAGGAGTAGGAACAGGGCTAAATAAAGGCAGCAGCGGTTGGGCTTGAACTGAATAGATGATAAGTTACCTGTTAAATGATTTTCTTGAGCTTCTAGTTATCCCCCTTAATGCGGTTTTCGAGTTTGCCTACCTTTTGGTCTGCCTTGTTGGTCTTCTCTATGATCACATCTTGAGCCTCATTAATTTTCTTGACCTTCCCCTTCAACCCCTTGACGCCTGTGATGATATCATCTACCATTAAATCCATTTCAGCATTTTTTTTCTCCCATTTGTTTACTTGCTGCTTGTCTTCCTCCAGATTCTCAGTCAGCTTATCTTCAGAATTGGCTTTATCGTGGATTGCATCGTTATTCTAATCGATTTCGTGCAGGACTAAATCTCAATTCAAGTACGCCTGGCTTTCAAATCTGTCAGTGTTACTGTCTTGGATTTGTTCTTAGCCACACCATCGGTTTCTCTGTCCTCGATATCCTTGAGCAGCAGTTCGCAGTTTTACACAATTTTCCGTTTCCTTTCAAGAATTTAAGGAGGGTCTTTCTGCATTAGTACTAAGGTACCTTCTTTTTGGTCAAACGTCTATGTTCCTATTTGAGTTTTTCCAAGAGCTACTTCATACGGGTGATGCCCTCTCTGATTTAATATCCAGCATTGGCGTTGGTTTTGTTGAAGCCTCCCTCCTTCTAAAGGATGTCCTGGAACTTTTCGACTTTGTGTCGTTGGGAGAGGAACTCTTCCTGGAGGAAGTCGAACTCGGAATCCCCCATTTTTTCTACTTTAGAGAGAGTGTACTGGCCGCATTGCCTCCGAGTTATTTATTCATATCTTTGAGTTTGTTGAGCATGAAGCTTATTTAAACTTGGTTGCTCGACATTTAGAATTTAATTAAAATGTCAGAATAAATGGTTACTATCTATGCAGACTTTTAAATTAGTCTAGCCTAATAAATACATGCCAATAAGCTAGCGCCTTCAATGCCCATATCAAATCAGCGGTTCTATTTTGAGCTTCTTACTGAAGAGCTGAGATTTTACGTTTTTGATGAGCTACAGCCTACTTGTTGCTTATTGGATTATTCTTGCTTCTTGCTCTTTCTTATTATTATGAAAGTGAGGCTGGCTGGTAGAGTTTTGTAGCTTTATCAAAAATGTAAAATATATATTCAGAATCAATCCTTTCCGAGACTACCTGACTTCTTTCAGATAGCTAGCCCAATACTTGTCTATCTGACCTCACCCTGCAATCATGCAATATATGATTGTCTGCTCTCAAAAGGTACTAAGAAAGTTGGCAGCCCTATTTGTTCGAATTCTACTCCGAGGGTTGATTATTTCCGTTGAGTAATATCTTTATTAGAGATCTCTCATTATGTATAATTATGAAGCTAAGCATCACTTACTCGGATGTTATTATGTATAATCGACTTAATTTATCTTGTAATTTGTTTATTACAAACCAATTTCAATTTTATTGAGATGATAGCAGAGAAGGAATCTTAGAAGACACTCAGCAATTAGTATGATCTGATCCTCATCAGACATGGGCAGTCGAACCTCAACAGAGGCTTTCTTGACTACCTCTAAAAACATTCGTTGCAGCTTGGCTGGGATCAATGCATTCAGATCCAGCATTTCAATTAGGTCGTTTCCTACGCTAAGCAGTACTTTGACGCTCCCCTCACACCAGCTGGCATCTAGCAATGCCAAAAAACGAGGACTTTGCTTCTTCAAACATATCCGGATATTGTTTTGGTCTCGCCCTATCAAAGAGCATTAGAAACTTGCCGCTAAATATTTGGGAGTAGGAATTTGAAAATAGAAGTGCATCCAATATTGGCTTAGGTGTTTCGATTTGCATCCGAAATCGGCCATAATATGGAAAGTAAGCAAAAATAATTCGCTGATTTTGACTTTTCGCACATGAAAGATTCTTCATAGCTCTGGTTCATAGAGCATTTGGCTCCGCACCATCATTAGACTTGGAAAAAGCACGAGGAAGTTAACCAGAACTTGACTCTGTAGTAAAAGCAGGACGCCCTCTTGAGACTTGTTAAAGAGAAGGTCATTTACTAAAGCCATCAGTAGCTGAAGGAAAGAGTTGAGAGGGTCAAGCAGATCTTGGCAGAATACAGAACCAAATACAAGACCATTGCAATCGTGACCCATTTCCATATTGTAAGGACTTTATTGGCGCAAGAGTTCAAAGAAGATGGAGAAATAATTGACCCGCTGTAAATCCCAAACGCCTATCCCTACTTCTAAAAAATATAGAGCCTCTTAAAATACAAATGATATGCATAACGATAAGAACTCAACGGTTATAATGTCTTGGGTCAGGTGGGGTAGAAATAAAAAAATATATCTTCCTCTTGCTTAACTAGGATAGTGATTCGATTGATTGGTTATCATTGAATATTTCAAAGCATTTTGCAGGAGTATTTAAGAAAATAACAAAAGTGGATCAGGCAGCTATTTGAATGGACTGCTCTTTTTAAGGATTGATGTTCTGAGCGGCCTTTTTTTCCTCCTGGACGACCACAACCCCGTTGTTTCTGGTTTGCTGCTAGGCAAAGAAGCACTCACGGCAGACCGGCTTGTACATCTAGGCTCCTCCAATCAGCTGGATCTCCTTGCTTTCGACTACCCTCTTGGTGAAGGCAGCCTATTCGGTGCAGTAGACACAGACTGCGCACAGCTTTTGGACTTTCTATGCTAGAGGGATCAGATGTATGATGTTTCCGAAAGGTTTGCGCTAGAATGTGCCATCTAGGGCTGCCACCAGCACTGTTTTGCCCTTGTTGGCCGCCTATTCGCAGAATTAGACGATGTCTGCAAAAAACTGCCCTTAGTCAATACCGATCACATCATAGTTTTCGACTAGTTTGAGGATGGGAGTGAGTTAGGTGACTTTCATGGCTTTCTTGGTGATCCTTAAATAGGGAGTGGATTACTTGTCGTGAGTGGCCATTTAATCGGCTGTGGAGTAGCGGTTGTCGTGGCTGAAGTTGAGGACAAGGCAGTTTTTGCGGGCATGCTAAAAGCGTCTGATTTTTCTGAGGAGTTCTGAGCTTTTGCCCGAGAACATGGGACCATAGATAACTTAAATCGAGCCGGTTGCGTCCATCTCAATAATTTAATTTATAATTGTGTTTTTGGAGGTAAACCAATTTCAAATATTCCTAACGACCTCCTTTATTATTATATATCCATTTTTATCAGCAAGCACCTTTTCGAACCTTTACCCTCAATCATCTGCACTCCCCCACATTCTTATGCTTAGTCATCAGCACATATATAAATTGTCGATTATAAATAAGTCTTCATTATGTGTCATTAACGATAAAGCTGTTAGTTATTGGCAAATTTTGTTCAAACAGATTAAGATGCATAATCAAACAATAAAGAGATTGAGTTTGTCAAAGAATGAGTAGATTTGCTAACAGATGTGAAGATGCACAATAGGGTAAGAATGTAAATCAAGCCGATTGAGCTTTAAGTAAGGTAAACGGAGGAGTTGACAGAGTAGCTAATCTAATGATGGATAGGAGAAATTATGAGCGAAATAAAGACCCAGGTTAGCGCATGCCAGCATCATGTTAGATGTCAAACTCACAATCATAGATATTTATTAATTTATTACAGTGAAAATGAAGTGCTTCTAATAATAACTACTTAGCTTTCTATCCTTTCTTTACATTTATAGTATTTATGCAATCTCAAAAACTATTGTTATTCGTCTCATACAGAGTCAAAATATCCACTTCGCCTATAAAAACGTCAAGAGTTTTCCAACCTATTAGCATATTGGCAAGTGTAAATCTGAATTATGCCCTTTTGGAGGTGGGTATGAGCACTTTTCAATAAGTTTTAATAGTCCTGTGTGTACTTATAGAGCCTATCCTTAAGATGAACTTGGGAAATGGATCACTATTTGTTGCTATTTGAGGGTTACTAGTTTTCGTTTGAGCTTGGCCTCTCATTCTTCTCATTGTCTTGGCTATGCTAGCCTTCTTGATGGATTTCAGGGTGCTTGAACTTGAGATGCTGAGCCAGTGAGCCTTCGGTCCCGTAGGACTTGCTGCAGCTGACAACAGGACAAATATAGTGGCGTTATATCTAATTGGCGCATCTGCGGATCCTCTTCTTCTTGTCTTCCGTATCTTCGTGCTCTTGCTCTTCGAATTTGGCGATTAGATCGGCAAGTTCTTTCTTTTATTTGAGGGCCGTTCTCAAATTGTTGTTTAGTATGGTGTTTTCGTAGGTGAGTTTTGAGACTTGAGTGGAGTAGAATTGCAGGGCTTTTTCGAGGTTGCCTTAGAATTTAGAGATATGCACTCCTTCTGAACCTTTAATCGAAATCTCAAACGAGAGGGAGTCATCCCGCGACTTTCCTTTGCTATTGCTGTTTTTGGGAATAGTAATGTTATTTATTCCTTTCATGTCACCTGACCCAACAAAAGTTTATATTAATGGGTTGGTAGTCAAAACCTATTTTAATTTTATTCTAAAATGGCAGCCAGCAATCGAAGTTACTCGGAATGGACCTAGTTTCCCACATACGATACACATCTCGTCAATACTTAAAAAATTGTGATGGGGCATAAATTAACCATGAGAGATACCATCCGTAAACAAGCCATGAAATCGAGGGGCATACCACGTTCCAAAATCAAAAAACAAAGATCTGCAGACATGGCTTCAGCGAAGAACCCTTAGTCAGTCCAATTAGTAGCAGACCCGACATAAAAATACGATGTACGATCAACAATTGATTACTAACATTAGTTGCGGAGAAGCATTTTGTATAGAAGGTTTCAGTAATCTAGGGCTAGCTAGCGAAGGCTGGACTGCTTTAGTAATCAAACTACAAGGCCCAAAACAAGTTCTAATATTAATAACTCTTCAAGTCGGTACGTATCTAGTGCGACCAAAACTAATCATACAATCAACAGTAGGTTTGAAAAGGAACCAAAATAGAAATCTTCCGATCGCCAGAATTCCAAATCAATCTAAAATAGAAGCCAGTCGGTCATTTATTTTAGTTCTACCAATATTGGCCCAAAAATTACAGAATATCTAAATCTAATACTTAAGAAAAAATAATTGGACCAGCATTAAGCAACCCTGCAGCAACTCAAAGAAATTAACCAAAGTCTTATTAGAAGAGAGAATATGTATTAATAGATGCTACAGCAGAACAAATGCCGGCAAAAGATAGTCAATAACTCGTTTTTGAGGCAGATGAAGAAGCAAAAAAACTAAAGGGTAAAAAGTAATCTAAACATTTTCAATTCGTGTGGATCTTATTAGCCGATGGCAGCTTTGAATAGAAAAAATAGATAGAATCTGCGAAATAATGAACTAGAGAGGAACCATTTCGAACACTCTTATACCCAATGCTGCTAAGTTGAATTAAAGGAGCAATCAGTAGCTAATAGTAAGTTGAAGGCATAAACCAAAAGCAAGAACAATAATCTAACTAAATCTACCCCGAAAGTTATTAACTTCAAAGAAAGGGGTGTCAAAACTGCAAAGGCTTCTATTCGGAGATTAATTCATTGATTTTTTCACTCAGAATTCTTAAGCTTGGGGTATTGATTCATTTTCACTCAAAGACAATTGTAATATTAGATTAATGATAGAAAATAATTCAAGGCAGGACCTTGTTACATTAGATATCTATAATTGCAGTATATTCATAGTACAATCTCAACAAATTTATGGAGTCAGCAGCTATCTAAACAGCTCAATAAATGAGAGTCAAGCATTTTCCGAGTGAGTCGATAGAGTAGTACAAAGGACAAAATGATTATCTTTAGTACCTAGTTTCCAAGGGAGTCTCATTGAATCCAAAACTCTTTCCTTCTATTTTTCACCTGAAAAATGGCCTGCCTTTCATAGGCATGGCTGTAAAATAAGTAGTAGGTGGCGGATAGGTGCTTATTCGAGTTCCCTAATAGATAATTCTTTCCTCTATCAAGGCTGCACAGTAACCACTTTTGAAAGAAGTTTTTAGCGATAAATTCTTTATGAATGAAGATCAAGCATGGGAGGACAGAGTACTCATCGTTTACTCTCTCTTTCTAATGCAGCAAAAAGATTAAAAGAATCCTTGGTTTCAAATGATTCGACGATTTCCCAAATAGTGCGATATCACTTGTTTCTGGCCTAAAGAATAGATCGAAAAATTCAGAGATAAAACTATAAAAAGTGCAGCCGCAATCGAGCTCAAATGCTTTGAGGACTAATGGACATAATTTGAAAGCATAAAAGCAAAATATGAGATTCTGCAATCTTAGGAGTACAGTAAATAAAACTACAAAACAGTTTACATAAATTTAACAAACAGATCATTCGGAAAGTACATAAACTTTTCTTCGTTCGTTCCGATGGCCTAACTATTCAATCATCATTGTTCAAAAGTATTCTATACGACTTAGACTGAAAAGAGGACAACTTTTCTTGAATAAACTAACGAAGGTTAAAGTGAGACTTCTTCGATCGGTAGTTGCGAGAGCAACGAATTCATCTAAGTTTCAGAATACGCTTATGAAAATGTTTAAGTTAGTCCTTTTAAGGAGTAAATATAGTAGTCTATTAATTTAGACAAGTAATAGAGTGATAAAGTAAAGGCTTAGGTAGCTGATCTGTTTCAGAAGATTTAAAGTAGACTAAACTGGTAAAACTTTTCAGTTATTTTCGCAGGCCACCTTATTTACCTAACCAAGCATATAAACCGAGTTTATCTAACTGGAAATAAACCTTTCGAAAGAACATTAATCGAGCTTAAAACGATTGGGAACGCTTTATAAAACTTCGTTGAACAGGCCTAACTTTACTTTGAGAGAGTAAACAAAAAGTCTTATTGGGCCAAGAAAGAAGATAAGAAAAACAAATAATAGAGTTTCAGCTATCCAGCATACAAAAAGTAGTACTAAAGCTTGGTCATTAAAACCAGTAAAAGTGATAGAACAGAACCCAACAACCAAATCTACTTTAGATATGGTGTTAGTTCCAACCGCACTTTGCTAATGCATTATGGCTTTGCCATCGAGGGCAACAAGTATGAAAATTTGAAAATCTCCTTCAACATTGCACAAATAATAGGCGATTATTCTGGAGTGCTTTAAAAAGTTATGGAAAAGTTGCTATCTTTGGAGCGGAAGTTCAAGCTCTATAATCATAGACTGAATATTGATATGATCATCTTTTTCAGGCTGAGTAACTGGCAGTTCTATGGCTAGAAAGCAGTGGATTAGATTTTTGCTGTAGTAAATATTGACAAGGAAATCGCCATCCTGCAGCAGATAGTGTCGATCCTGTAGTAAAATTTGGAGATCTATGATGGAGACTATGACCTGACTGACAAATCTTTGAACTACCATCAGTACTTTATCAATGTATACCACAAGTAGAAGCGCAACATTTTACATAAGCAAATCAAAATGTTCGGATTGTTAATCAACCTATTAGTGAAAATAAGTTAAGGAGTGAGCAAATAGGAAGCAGTTAAGTAGTTAAAGCGTTCATAGCAACTTATTCTCAGTTAATACATACAAACAATCAAATGAGTGTTATTTATTATGCTTTAGATTAAAAATTAGTTAGTTTATGAATATATGATTTGTTGCTTGGAATCATTATGCTTTTCCAGAAGATAGTGATATAAATAACTAGCCAATAATTTGACAAATTAAAAGTCTTTTGGAAGTTTATCACCCTTAGATATGAAGCTTCTCAAGATTCATGGTCAAAATTGTTTAATTTCTGATTATGTAAAGTTAGAAATGATCACTGGGCTTGAATGCAGTCTTCGATAGCATTATCTAGGCATTTCAATAAGAAGCGTTGCTAAGGGCTGCCTTATTTTTCAAGCTGCAAAATGCTGTCTCTGTTTTTAATGATGTTATCTCCTCGAACACGTTTATTATCTCTCACACTCAGCTTGCTCTATCTCTTGTTTATGTAGCTCATAAAGGTCATGTGTTTTTGAATGGAGCGTACCTTGCCTTATTCTTACAGCTATTATTCAGTTTTCTGGTAATTTATGCTGAAACACCTGTTTTTTGTCTTGCTGTAAAAGTAGGCTTGCTTGAACATCTGCTCCAGTCCTCTTCTTTGCTGCTCCTTCTATCTTTACTATTGCTTTTGAACCTATCCAGTTATAGAAGCTACTGAGAGATCATTTATCTACAACGTATTCACATTGTGGTTCGCATCAGAGATTTTGATGCTGGATTGTAAGGCTGGAGTAATCAAGCTTGAGCTCTGCTTTTTACTAAGCTAATGTGGAGTGAGAGAAATCAATTAGCTTTATTTGTACTTTTGTCTCATGCTGGGGAACTGCTTTACCAATTTGCTCCTAAATTTTTTATAGAGCTGTGATTTTGTTGTACGCATCCTATTCCAATCTCTGATAAATTCATGAGTTATCTGCTATAGTTCTTTCTCATAATTTTAAGAATGATTACAAACAGAATCTGATAGTCTGCTTTTCTATTCAATATCTTCAGTGCCAGTGACATTTGGACAAATTAAGGAGCTTCTAGTCAACTGTTGGTTGGGAACTGTAAAATGTTGTAGGTTATCCTTTGGCTTTTGTAGGAGATTTGCTTTTAATGGTTGAAAAATTAGCCCCTTTTAGGTGCGATTTACTTGATTAGTTTTAGAAAAGTTCTTATTGTAAAGTATTTTCTTAAAGTTGACGCTTTATTCAGCTTTTTTGATATTATCTTAGGCACCATTTTTAGAGGGTCCTCTCTTCTAAAGTTCATGATATTATGTTTGAACAGATC
>Ga0316217_10003702_pt1 | contig 17095 bp, 16 predicted proteins | sample 1anoAmetaG_FD_203633 | JGI IMG/M metagenome (GOLD analysis project Ga0316217, IMG submission 203633) | Freshwater microbial communities from Trout Bog Lake, Wisconsin, USA - 1anoA | ecosystem: Environmental > Aquatic > Freshwater > Lake > Hypolimnion/Profundal zone | place: USA: Wisconsin...
ATGACCAGTGCGTTTTCGGCTGAGAGGGTTATCTTCGGCATAATTTCGTTTATATACACCATAAGAGCGCTAAAATCCACTTCAAACGGGGAAAAGCGCCAGGCGACATCTCTGACAGAATTGTTGAAAATCGCTAAAGGAGGATCGAACAGCTTTTTCCGTTGCAACATATCTTGACAGCCTGAAAATTGAGGCGATAATATGTTGACTACGAATCCGATAACGGCTTATATTTTCACTAATATTCCGAATTATCGTTTTGAGCTTTTAACTTTTTGAAGCAAAAATTACTTCATGGGAGGAATACCGATGGCTGAACTCAAAGGTACAAAAACTGAAAAGAACCTCATGGAAGCGTTTGCCGGAGAATCTCAAGCCCGCAACAAATACACATACTTTGCGTCGGTCGCGAAGAAGGAAGGGTATGAAAAAATAGCGGCTATATTCCTTGAGACGGCAGAAAACGAGAAAGAGCATGCCAAGCTTCATTTCAAGTACCTTCAAGGAATCGGTTCGACTGCCGACAATCTGCGAGCAGCGGCTGCGGGGGAACATGAGGAATGTACCGATATGTACCCGCGTATGGCACGAGAAGCAAGGGAAGAGGGTTTCAATGAAATCGCTTTTATCTTGGAATCGATAGGGAAGATCGAGAAAGTTCACCAAGAACGCTATCAGAAGTTACTAGAGGAATTGGAAACAAACACCATTTTTGCCAAGGATGAACCGGTGCGCTGGAGATGCCGCAATTGCGGCCATATCCATGAAGGCCCGGAAGCCCTCAAGATGTGCCCTGTCTGCAAGCATCCCCAGGCATATTTCGAGCTTGTTGAAGATCATTACTGATGCATCGAACGCATAGGCCTGTTTCATAGCAACCTTGGGTAGAACGAGGCGGACACATGAAAACCTGGAAATGCGAGATTTGCGGCTATATCCATAACGGAGAGGGGCCTCCAAGCCCCTGTCCCATTTGCGGTGCGGATCAATGTCTGTTCAGTCTGATGGAGATTCGTAGCGAGTCACCGGCTCAGGTACGTGCTGACACCTGGCAATGCGGAATCTGCGACTACCTGCACCAGGGATCGGAACCACCGCAAAGTTGTCCGGTATGCGGCTCTCCAGCCAATCTCTTCAGCCCCTTGGCCGGAAAGCAAGCAGTCCCGACCAATAATACCGCTATTCGAAGGATCATCATAATGGGGGCAGGCATTGCCGGAATAACAGCTGCCGCCGAAGCTCGACGATCTTCGCCGGATGTCGCTATCACCATTTTGTCACGGGAACCGGCCCCTCCGTACTATCGTCTCAACCTGACGCGCTTTTTGGCCGGAGATGTGTCAGAGTCTGAACTGTGCCTGCAACCGCACCAATGGTTCGACGAGCAGCATATAGAATTTCTGGTTGCCGATGCCATTGCTGTCGACCGGGAAAATCGCCAGGTCAGATTGCGTGATGGGCGACTTTTTGTCTATGACCGACTTGTATTGGCCAACGGAGCACACCCGTTCATCCCCCCTTTACCCGGCGCGACGCGCGAGGGAGTCCATGTGCTGCGAATCCGTGATGATGCCAACGCCATCATGGCTCGACGCGCTTCTGCGAGGAATGTCGTCTGCATCGGCGGTGGCTTGCTGGGGCTGGAATCTGCCGCTGCCCTTGCCCGACATGGTTTGTACGTCACGATTGTAGAGGGTTTTGCCTGGTTGTTACCGCGCCAATTGACACCCCCGGCAGGAAGACTACTGCAGCAGCGGCTTGAGGCGCAAGGTATCAAGGTTTATTGTGGTGTGCAGGTCATGGAGCTGACCGGAGACGAGAGCGTACATGGTGTCTTGCTGAGCTGCGGGGATGAATTGCCGGCTGATCTTGTCGTCATCTCCGCGGGGGTTCGCCCCAACAGCCATATCGCCCGCCAGTGTGACCTTAAAGTCCACAACGGGGTAATCGTCGATGACCGGATGTTCACGTCCGATCCGGCGATTCTCGCTGCCGGCGATGTTGCCGAACATAGCGGCAAACTCTACGGCATCTGGCCCGCAAGTTACGCCCAAGGTGTCGTTGCCGGTATCAATGTCGTCGGAGGACAGGCCGAATTTAACGGTATGGCGCCATCAAACCGGATCAAGGTACTTGATGTGGACTTGTTCAGTATCGGACAAATCCAGCCCGAAGATGCCAGTACCATATGTTATGAAGATATTCAAGGCGACAACTACCGCGCCTTGTTCTGCCGAGACGGACAACTCGTCGGAGCGGTCCTTTACGGCGAAACGAGCCTGGCTGGGATACTTAAAGAGGCAGTGGAAAGCCGGCGCCAGATTTCAGAATTTCCGGAACTCTACAGGTTGTGTGCATAAAACATCACAATACAGGCAAACTTTCTTCTCATTACATTGCCTTTTTCTTGAACTTGGCAGGCGACCATCCTTGGGAGTGTCAGCGTGAAACGTAACTGAATAATCACGCATGATTCTCTCTTCTTTCCTTTATATCGGTTCCGCTGTATTGCATAATACCCATCGTATCATCCAACATAACATAGCTACGCAACACTGACTCTTTATGCCACCGCTGTATATAGGTTTTCCGCATGTAGCCTTATCTTTTCAGCTTGATTAACGTAAGCGTTCCGTTGCGATTGCCGACTGCTTTACCACCATATCAACCACAGGGAGTGGCGGCACTGATGAGAGCCCGTAAATTTTTTCCAGGTCGATGTCCTTGGGTACGGCACCCAACAACTCCTCGGCTACCTTCTGGTCAGCCTGACGGTATCGGAGTTTAACCTCGATGGATAGCGATTTCACCTCCCCAGAAGCGTCAATCCCGTAGTAGACGTCCTTGTAGCCACGGGGCGGAATGGTGTCATGTCGCGAGAATGAGGTTATCACCCATGGGTCTACGGCGAAGTGGAAATCCTCTCCCATGCCGTCGGAATTGAAGATGCGGGTATTGTCGGGTAGCGTGCCGTCTGCCTTGACTTCACCGCTCGACATGATGATTTTCCCTGATTCATCCTTTGCGGTGATCTCCAGCCACATCTGCCTGACATTGGTGAGAGATGTGGGCAGATTGTGGCCGGCACGGACATTCTTGACGCGCACCTTGACCTCGGCCAGCCGGCCGTTTCGGTACTCCGGCGATATTTCGAGATCACCGGCGGATTTTAACCGCTCTACAGCCATATCATACTGTTTCATCAATATTTTCGCCTGTTCCTCGTCTCCCGCTTTTTTTGCCGCGCCCGCCGCGAGATAGGTCAGCAGATAGTTCGCGCCATTAAAGTAATGCCGGTATTCTTTGCGATCCGGTTTTGCAAATTCTTCTGAGGAATGCTTGAAACCCTCAATGTCCACCATATGACAGTCCTGGCAGAGGATGTTCTTTTGTGCGTAGGGGCCGTGCTTCCACTCGTTATAGGTCGCTTCCAGGGGAAAATGGGCGTCATGATGATAGACTTGATGACATGAGGCGCAAAACTCTGCCTGAAGATGGAGCCCGGATTCGGCACATTCGTGGAAACCGCCGCCACATCCGCTGTACGGCTTGATCGGGCCACGCTTGATAAGTTGCACGCCATCTTTGGTCTCCATGCCCGGAGAGAGAATAAAGGAACCGTTTTCCGCTTCGTGCGATGGCGTCTGCCAATGGGTGACGCCGCTGATTGAATGGCAGATATCGCAGGAGACCCCGGCGAGAGCCATTTCACTCAAACCGGCATTTCCCGGTCCCTTGACTTCTCCCGTCACCATACCGGCCGGAGAGTGGCACCCCTCGCACTGGCGGGTTATTTCATGGCCGACCGCTTTTTTCGCTTTGTTGAGTTCTCCCTGATAAACTGGGTCACGAAACGCAAGGCTATGCACCGAACCGGTCCATTCCTTATACTGTTTTACATGACAGTTCTTGCAAACACTTGGCGGGGTGAATTCAGCCTTGGACTTATCCCACTTGATGAGTGACGGATAGTAGGGGTAAAATTCATGGTCAACATTGAAAACCGGCGAACCGGACAGGGCGGGATGGACCGCCAAGCCAAGGAAAAGTGCAATCATGATTGTTATCCGCATTAGCGAGTTCCGGCTCACGTTTATCCTCCTCAAGTGCAATTGAATAAAATCCGGAATGAAGACTTGGCCGAGAATGCAAATTAAAACCAAGGTGACCACTACTCGTACGTTTTGAAAGGAGCTACCCTTTGCCGGCAAACGAACTTCCGGGTAACATAATGCATATTATAAAATGACACAATCCAAAGTTGACTGGGCGTCTTGCTATGGCGGGGCAAGAGCAAAGGTCTGCACCGGTGTATGAACGGCTCCCTGGGGAGTCAAAAGGCTCTGGAAGAGGACGAACTCCCGCACATTGACCTGCGGAAGTCTCTGTATTCGGGGTTGGTCGAGAAATGCCGCCACCTCGCCTGGATCGGGAAACTTGAGGCGGGCCAAGGTGATGTGGGGGAAAAAGGAACGTTCCTCCTGGGGGATATCGCACCCCAGCACCGCTTTGCGCACCAGAAAGGCCAGGCTGTTCAAAAGCGGCTCCGGCTCCAGCCCGACCCACAACACCCTGGGGCGGCGACGATCGGGAAAACAGCCGGTACCGCTGAAACAAAGGTTGAAACCGGATGCTTTGATCGTTGCCAATGCGCCGGTCAAAAGATCGCACGTGGCATCATCCACCTCGCCTAAAAACGCAAGGGTCAGGTGGATCTGCTCTAAAGGCACCCAGCGGCTGCCGGTTATGTGGGTGCGCATTGCCTCCAGTTGCCTTTTGATCTCATCCGGAAGCTCGATGGCGACAAAGAGACGCATGGCGACCTCCTCTCAGCAAAAGTCCTTGAAATCCGGGTATCGCCTTAAAAATCAGCCTCGGTGCGCCGCCTCAATTGCCGCGACGTCGATCTTTTTCATCTGCATCATCGCATCGAACGCGCGCTTGGCGGCAGCGGGATCAGGATCGGTGACCGCTTTTGTCAGCGCGATCGGCGTAATCTGCCATGACAAACCCCACTTGTCCTTGCACCATCCGCAAGCGCTCTCCTGGCCGCCGTTGCCGACGATCGCGTTCCAGTAGCGGTCCGTTTCGGCCTGGTCCACGGTTGCCACCTGAAACGAGAACGCTTCGCTGTGCTTGAACGCCGGCCCGCCGTTCAGCCCGAGGCACGCGATGCCCATCACGGTAAATTCAACGGTCAACACGTCCCTTTTTCTCCCCGCAGGAAAGTCTCCTGGTGCGAGGTGCACCCCGTTAACGGACGAGTCGGGAAAGGTCTCGGCATAAAACCGGGCCGCATCCTCGGCGTCGCCATCGTACCACAGGCAAATCGTGTTCTTTACCGGCTTCATCATGTCATTTCTCCTTTGCGATATTCTCATGCTCACGCATTCCGGGCGTTACGGTGACTCCGACCAGTAACCCCTCGGGGCTGAGCAGACGGGTAACCGTCTGTCCCCACGGTTCTTTTTGCAAGCTGGTCAGCAATGTATATCCTCTTTCCTCCAGTTCCGAGGTGGCTTGATCGATGTTATCAACGTCGAATTCCAGCCATGCTTGAGGGACAGGAAGGTCGGACGGCCAACTCTCGGACCCAAAACATGATTGTGCTGCCTGGGAAAGCGGCCACAGGGCGAAATGTTTGACCCCTTTTAATTTATCGGTATGCAGATAGTCTCCATCCCTGTCGAAGGACAAACCAAGGGTATCCAGATAGAACTTATGAGATTCGGTTATATCTTGAACAACCGGACCAAACCCGGCCACAAATAAGACTCTGAAATTGCCGGCTATTTTTTCGATCATAGTTTTCCTTTCCCGTTGTGCCTCTCGAATAAGGTGCTCATCAGTCGATATCGGTATTATATACCACCTCATGCAAAAGACACAAAAAAGCCCCCGGGAAAAGGATCCCCGTGGGCTTGGTGTAACAGGCGGACAACCGAAAAATCAGGCAATAGCCGCGTTTAAATCCTTCACCAGTGCCTCCGCATCGATACCGTGAGCATTGGCCCCCTGTTCGAGGCTTTCATTCTGGGCACCCATGCAGCCGACACAGCCCAGGTTGTACTTCTTAAAAACAGTAACCGCCTCGGGATGCAAGCGCATAACTTCAAAAAATGTCATATTGCTGGTGATCTTGTCTGCCATGGTTGCCTCTCTTTTTTGAAGGGGTATGACTACCCTCTTATTCGTACTTGATGTCGATGATCTCGTACTCCTTGGTTCCGGATGGAACCATGACCTTGACGGTATCGTCCAGTTTGTGGCCGATCAGGGCCTTCCCGACGGGAGAGGTACACGAGATCTTGCTCAGCTTGATGTCGGCCTCGTCTTCGCCGACGATCTTGTAGCTCACCTCATCCTCGGAGGCGGTGTCGTACAGCGTCACCGTGGAGCCGAAGACCACCTTGTCCGGCTTCATGCCGGATAAATCGACAACATAGGCCCGGGCCAGCTTGCCGTTCAATTCCTGGATACGTCCTTCAATGAAGGCCTGGCGATTTTTGGCGGCATCATATTCGGCATTCTCCGAGAGATCGCCATGGCTGCGTGCCTCTGCAATATCCTGGATAACCTTGGGGCGCTCTTCGCGGACCAGGCGTTTCAACTCCTCCTGCAACGCCTCGTAGCTTTCTTTTGTCAACGGGATGGAATGGGACATCTACTATCGAGCTCCTCAGCATATAAAAATGCAAAAAGTTAATATCGGCGGTATGTCTAGTGCCAAGAGGGCTAGCAAAACAAGCTTTGCTTTCCTCTATTGGTTCAAATATTCCTGCAGGGTCCTGACGTTCAGATCCTGCTCCTTCAGGGTGAGAATGCCGTCCACCGCCGCCTTTGCGCCGGAAACCGTGGTGTAATAGGCAATGCCGTGCATCAGCGCTTCGCGGCGGATGGAAAAGGAATCGGCCACGGCCTGGGCATCCTGGGTCGTATTGACCACAAGGCTGATCTCGCCGTTCTTGATGGCATCCACCACATGGGGCCGGCCTTCCATAACCTTGTTGATCCGTCTGACTGGAATCCCCTTATCCTCAAGAAACGCTGCGGTGCCGCCGGTAGCCACGATTCCGAAACCACTTTTATACAACTTTTCCGCCGTGGATACAACATGTTTCTTGTCAATATCACGAACGCTGATAAAGGCGTTGCCGGTCAGGGGCATCTTCACGTTGGCCCCCAGCTGCGACTTGGCAAAGGCTTCGGCAAAGGTATCGCCGATGCCCATTACCTCGCCGGTGGATTTCATCTCCGGCCCGAGGATCGTGTCTACACCGGGGAACTTGACAAAGGGGAAGACCGATTCTTTTACCGATATATGCTTCGGTACGATGTCGCCGGAAACTCCCAGGTCCTTCAGGCTTTTGCCGGCCATGATCCGGGCCGCTATCTTGGCAAGCGGGCGTCCGGTTGCCTTGGAAACAAAGGGCGCGGTGCGCGACGCCCTCGGGTTGACCTCCAGGATGTAAATATCTCCGTTCCTGACAGCGTACTGCACGTTCATGAGTCCCTTGACATTCAATTCCAGGGCCATCATGACGGTCTGGCGGCGGATCTCGGCCACGGTCTCGGCCGAAATGGAGTACGGCGGCAGCGAACAGGCCGAATCGCCGGAATGGATGCCGGCCTCCTCGATATGCTCCATGATGCCACCCATCACCACCTCGTTGCCGTCGCAGAGGGCATCCACGTCTATCTCAATGGCCTCGTCCAGGAACTTGTCGATCAGGATGGGATGCTCGGGCGAGGCCTGAACGGCGGTAGTCATGTAGCGCAGAAGGTTTTCCTCGTTGTAGACAATTTCCATGGCCCGTCCACCCAAAACATAGGATGGGCGCACCACGACCGGATAGCCGATACGGTCGGCCACCGCAGCGGCCTCTTTGAAGGTACGGGCCGTACCGTTCTCAGGCTGACGAAGACCCAGCTTATGGAGCATCTCCTGGAACCGCTCCCGGTCCTCTGCCCGGTCGATGGCGTCGGGTGAGGTGCCGATGATAGGCACGCCGGCTTTCTCAAGCGCCACTGCCAGCTTGAGCGGCGTCTGGCCGCCGAACTGCACGATCACGCCCACCGGTTTCTCCTTGGCCACGATCTCCAGCACGTCCTCCAGGGTCAGCGGCTCGAAGTAGAGCCGGTCCGAGGTATCGTAATCCGTAGAGACCGTCTCGGGGTTGCAGTTGACCATGATGGTCTCGTAGCCGTCCTCGGCCAGGGCAAAGACACCGTGCACGCAACAGTAGTCGAACTCGATCCCTTGGCCGATGCGGTTGGGGCCGCCCCCCAGGATCATGATCTTTTTGCGGTCGGTCGGCTCGGCCTCGCACTCCTCCTCGTAGGTGGAGTACATGTACGGGGTGTAGGCCTCAAACTCCGCGGCGCAGGTATCGACCCGCTTGTACACCGGGCGGACGCCCAGCAACCAGCGCATGTTGCGAAACTCGTTTTCGCTCATCTCCCAGAGCCTGGCCAGGAACTTGTCCGAAAACCCCATCTGCTTTGCTTCGCGGATGATCTGCTTCAGCTCTTCTTCTCCCGTGGCCTTAGGCTCAACCTTCTTGAGCCGGCCTTCCATCTCGATGATCTGGCGGATATTATGGAGAAACCAGGGGTCAATGGCGGTGTGTTTGTGGATCTCGGCCACGGTCATGCCGCTGCGCAGGGCATCGGCCACGTACCAGAGCCGTTCCCAGTTGGGAGTGCGCAGCTTCTCCACCAGGAGTTGCTGCTCCTTGACGGTCAGCGCGCGTCTGGTCTCGTCGTCAAGGTCGAACAGACGCGATTCGAAACCTGAGGAACCGATCTCCAGGGAGCGGAGGGCCTTTTGGAACGACTCCTTGAAGGTGCGGCCGATAGCCATCACCTCTCCCACTGATTTCATCTGGGTAGTGAGGACGGCATCGGCGGCCGGAAACTTCTCAAAGGTGAAACGGGGTATCTTGGTGACCACGTAATCGATGGTCGGCTCGAAGCAGGCCGGCGTCTCGCGGGTGATGTCGTTGGTGATTTCGTCCAGGGTATAGCCTACGGCCAGTTTGGCGGCAATTTTGGCAATCGGAAAACCGGTGGCCTTGGAGGCAAGGGCCGACGACCGGGAAACGCGCGGGTTCATCTCGATCACCACCAGGCGGCCATCCTGGGGATTGACGCCGAACTGGATGTTGGAACCCCCCGTATCCACGCCGATCTCGCGGATGATCTTGAGGGATGCGTCCCGCATGATCTGGTATTCCTTGTCGGTAAGCGTCTGGGCCGGAGCAACCGTGATGGAGTCGCCGGTATGCACCCCCATGGGGTCGAAGTTCTCGATGGAGCAAATGATCACCACGTTGTCGGCCGTGTCGCGCATCACCTCCAGCTCGTACTCCTTCCAGCCGATGACCGATTCCTCGACCAGGATCTCATTGGTCGGTGATGCGTCGATGCCGGCCAGGGCCATCTTTTCATACTCTTCCATGTTGTAGGCAATGCCGCCGCCGGTGCCGCCCAAAGTGAACGACGGGCGAATAATAGCCGGAAACCCGACCGTTTTGACAACCTCCATGGCCTCCAGGTAATTGTGAGCCAGACCAGAGGACGGAACGGCCAAACCGATCTTTTCCATAGCTTGCTTAAATAACGTGCGGTCCTCGGCCTTCTTGATGGCCGGCAGCTTGGCACCGATCAACTCCACGCCGAATTTGTCGAGGACACCCGCTTCGGCCACCGCCACGGCGGTATTCAGCGCCGTCTGGCCGCCCAAGGTCGGCAAAATGGCGTCCGGACGCTCCCTCTCGATGATCTTGGTCAGGATCTCGGGGGTCACCGGCTCGATGTAGGTACGGTCGGCAAAATCCGGGTCGGTCATGATGGTGGCAGGGTTGCTGTTCAGCAGCACCACCTCGAACCCCTCCTCCTTCAAGGCCTTGCAGGCCTGGGTGCCGGAGTAGTCGAATTCGCAGGCCTGCCCGATGACGATCGGGCCGGCTCCGATGATGAGGATCTTCTTGATATCGGTTCTTTTGGGCATATAACAATAACTCCTAACCTATAATTTGCAGTAAGCAATGCAACAGTAATTCCCTCTTCCGTGCCTTAAGTTCGCCATCCGAGGTAATCAGAGAAAAATCGTCAGTTAACTTGAGTAGTGGAATCATAACATCTGCGCTACTCCTGCACCCAGCCGTTTTCCAGACCGTACTCCTCCAGCGCCTGCACCGCCTCCGCGTATTCGATATCGGTGATCTTGCGGTTCAGAGCAAGCGTATCCATGGCCTGATGAGCCGGAAAGTACTGGCGCATCAGCGAGATATGGGTTTCAGTCCCAAGATTAGCGGAGATCCAGGACAGGGCCTCCCGAGTTCCAGCCAACCCTTCAGGCAGGACAAGATGGCGGATAATCAAACCCTTGACTGCAAGACCATCATCATCCATCTCCAGGTGCCCCTTCTGTCGCAACATCTCAAGGACAGCCGGCAGGTTGTGGGTGTGATAGTCCGGAGCCGAGGAAAGGCGCTCTGCCGTCTTATTGTCCACGTACTTCATATCCGGCAGATATATGGAGACCACACCCTCCAGAAGCCTTAAGGCGTCAACCTTCTCGTAACCGCTGGAATTCCAGACAATGGGAAGCCTGAATCCCTGGGAAATAGCCAGGTACAGCGCAGCTAGGAGTTGAGGCAGGTAGTGGGTAGGGGTGACAAGGTTGATGTTGTGCACCCCCTGCCGCTGGAGCTTGATCATCCTGCCGGCCAGGACCTTTGTGGTTATCACCTCGCCGTTGCCCATCTGGCTTATGGGAAAATTCTGGCAGAAGCGGCATTTCAGGCTGCATCCGGTCAGAAAGATCGTACCGGAGCCCCGGCTCCCGGAGATTGGTGGCTCCTCGCCGTTGTGGACATTGGCCGAGGCGATTTTAGGCTGCGCCCCGGCACCGCAGATCCCGCGCTCCCCCAGAAGCCGGTTCACGCCGCAGTCATGGGGGCAGAGGTCGCACGCCGCCAGTCTGGCATAGGCCGTACGAACACGTTCCAGCAACTCGCCGGATTGATAAAGAGTCTGATAATTCAAAGACATTCCATTGTCGTGTAATCTGTAGTAGTGCAGTTTCCAATCGGTTGCCGATTTTGCGTCAGATCAAGGCTGTCGAGGGAGGCCGCGGAGGCGTAGCAGCGCTACGCCGCACAAGGACCTCCCGAAGACTTACGCAGAGCTGGCGCAAAAGCGGCGACCGTGCATCAGATCAAGACTGTCGAGGGAGGCCGCGGAGGCATAGCAGCGCTACGCCGCACAAGGACCTCCCGAAGACTTACGCAGAACTGGCGGAAAAGCGGCAACCGTGCCTTTTTTAACGATACTTCTCCATCATTTCTACGAATCTTCCGAAGAGATAATGCGAATCATGCGGTCCCGGCGATGCCTCCGGATGATGCTGCACCGAGAAGATCGGCAGATCGCAGTGGCGGATTCCCTCCACGGTCTGGTCGTTCAGGTTCTCGTGCCCCAGGCAGGCCACTTTTCCCAGAGAATCCAGGTCAACGGCAAAACCATGATTCTGGGCCGTGATCTCGACCTTGCGGGTTACCATGTCCATGACCGGCAGGTTGGAACCGTGGTTGCCGAAAGGGAGTTTGATGGTCTTGCCCCCTAGGGCCAATCCCAACAACTGGTGCCCGAGGCATATGCCGAAGATCGGCTTTTTGCCGATAAGCCTGTGGAGGTTATCGATCACAGCGGTCAGGGGTTCCGGGTCGCCAGGGCCGTTGCTGAGGAAGATGCCGTCCGGATTCATGGCCAACACCTCTTCAGCCGGAAAATTCGCCGGCACCACGGTCACGTCGCAGCCGGCATCCACGAGGCAGCGCAGGATGTTGTACTTGATGCCGAAATCGAAGGCCACCACCTTGTACTTCAGGGTGGCGGGATCGACCGCGGCATATCCCGTCTCAAGGTCCCACAGCCCCTGGGTCCAATGGTACGGCTTGTCGCAACTGACGCCGCTGGCCAGGTCCAGGCCGGTCATGCTGGGGACGGCCCGTGCTTTTTTCACAAGATTTTCCCGGTTGAAATCAACCGTTGAGATAATCCCGTTCTGCGTGCCCTTATCCCGCAAATGCCGTGTCAGGGCCCGCGTGTCGAGCCCCTGAATACCCACCACGCTGTTTTCCTTGAGATAGGAATCAAGACTCATGGTGGCCCGCCAGTTGGAATAGCAATCCATATATTCCTTGACGATGAAGCCGGAGAGGAAGAGGCCACGGCTCTCGATATCCTCGGGGTTGATACCGGTGTTGCCGATCTGGGGGTATGTCATGGTGACCATTTGCCCCTTGTAGGAGGGATCGGTCAAGACCTCCTGGTAGCCGCACATGGAGGTGTTGAAAACCACCTCTCCCGTGGCCTCGCCACCGGCTCCGAACGAAGTACCCTCGAAAATGCGCCCGTCGGCGAGCGCAAGGACTGCTTTCATATGTTATGACTCCTTTTGATGAGACTCGATGTTTTCAATTTTACAACCCGCTCATTGCCGGGTGAATGCCACCGCGCCGCCAAGGACGGTACAGGTCGCCGCCCCCTTCATCCGCCACCCGCCAAAAGGGGTGTTCCTGGACTTGCCGGCGAGCTTTTCCGCCTCCACCGTCCACTCGGCGGACGGGTCGATCACGGTGATGTCGGCAACGTTTCCAACCCGGAGGCTGCCGCGGGGAATACCGAGAATTTTAGACGGGTTAACAGACATCTTTTCAACCAATTGATGAAGCGTAAGGACGCCGTCCTCAGCCAGCTTGAGGGAGAGCGGCAGCGATGTTTCCAGACCGATGATGCCGTTCATGGCCGCATCGAATTCAACGTCTTTTTCATCCAGATGATGAGGCGCATGGTCGGTGGCAATGCAGTCGATGGTGCCGTCACGCAAGCCTTCCTTGATGGCCGCCACATCATCAGCCTCGCGCAAGGGGGGGTTCATCTTGGCATTGGTGTCGTAGCCCCGGACCGCGTCATCGGTCAGGGTGAAGTAATGGGGCGCCGTCTCGCAGGTAACCTTGACGCCGCGGGCCTTGGCCTCGCGGATGATGCGCACCGCTCCACGGGTGGAGACATGGGCGATATGGATCGGGGAATTGGTGTATTCCGCCAGCATGACATCGCGGGCTGTGGCGATATCCTCGGCAACACGGGGAATCCCCTTCAGTCCTAGTTCCGTGGAGGTAAACCCTTCGTTCATGACCCCCTCCCCCACCAATGCCAGGTCCTCGGCATGGGAGATGACCAGAATACCGATGCCACGGGCATATTCGAGGACGCGGCGCATGAGTTCGGCATTGGCGACCGGTTTCCCGTCGTCCGAAACTGCCACGCAACCGGCTTCTTTCAACTCGCCCATCTCGGCCATACGTTCGCCGCCCATGCCATAGGTGATGCAGCCGACCGGGAAGACATTGCAGAAGCCTTCGGCCCCGGCCTTCTCGATGATATAGCGGGCCACGGCCTTGTTGTCGATAACCGGCTTGGTATTCGGCATGCAAGCAATGGAGGTGAAACCGCCCGCGGCAGCAGCCCTGGTACCGCTGACGATATCCTCCTTGTATTCCAATCCCGGATCACGCAGATGCACATGCATGTCAACCAGCCCAGGAACCACGTACTTTCCGGCCGCATCAACGGTTTCCACTCCGGCAGGAGCTTTCAGGTTCTTGCCGATTTCCTTCACCACCCCGGCTTCCACCAGCACATCCGCCACATCGTCGAAACCTTGGCTGGGATCGATTAGACGGCCGTTCTTGATCAAAAGATTCATATGGTCACCCCTAAATGATAGGTTATGTGTTTCCTAAAAGCGGTCGATCTTGAGTCGGATCAAGGCTGTCGAGGTATCGCGCGGAGGCATAGCAGCGCTATGCCGCACAAACGATACCGAAGACTACGCAGAGCCGGCGCAAAAGCGGCCGCTTCATCACTCCAGTTCGCCGCCGCACACGTGGTATAGCATGGCCATCCTCACCGCGACGCCGTTCTCGACCTGCTTGAGGATGTGGGACTGGCTGCCGTCAACCACGTAGGAGGACATCTCCACGCCGCGGTTGATCGGGCCTGGGTGCATGACCATGGCCCCAGGTTTGGCGAGTTTGAGGTTCTCTGGGTTGAGCCCGAAGTAGCGTGAGTATTCCCGGGCATTGGGCATCAGGGTCTTGCCCTGGCGTTCCTGCTGGATGCGCAGCATCATGACCACATCCGCATCCTGGATGGCTTCTTTCATACTGGCGCACACCGTGACGCTGCCCAGCCTCTCGGCCTCCGGCGGCATCATGGTCGGCGGCCCGGCCAGATAGACGTGGGAGCCCAACTTTGTCAGCCCCTGGATATTGGAACGGGCCACCCGGCTATGGGTTATGTCGCCTACTATGGCAACCTTGAGGCCGTCCAGCCGACCGAACTTGTCCTTCATGGTCAAAAGGTCCAACAACCCCTGTGACGGGTGTTCATGGGCTCCGTCGCCGGCATTTATGACCGAACAGGTCACCTTTTGGGCCAGATGGTAATGGGATCCGGAAACCGCATGGCGCATGACGATGATGTCCGGTTTCATGGCCAGCAGATTCAGGGCCGTATCCCCAAGGGTCTCTCCCTTGGTGGACGAACTGGTGGAGGTGGAGATATTGACGGTATCGGCGGAAAGACGCTTGGCGGCAATTTCGAAGGAGGTCCGCGTGCGGGTCGATGCTTCGTAAAACAGGTTGATGATGGTCTTGCCGCGTAGCGTGGGGACCTTCTTGATGTCGCGACTATTGATCTCCCGCATGTTTTCGGCCGTTGCCAGGAGCAACTCGATATCCCCCCTGGTGAGGTCTCTGAGCGCAATGATATTCCTGTGTTTGAACTCTGCCATGCCCCCTCCTCCCTTATTTTTCAAGAACAACTTCAAGCGGTTGATTCTGCTCGTTGAATACTACCTGGACATTTTCCTTCAAGCTGGTAGGTACGTTGCGCCCCACGAAATCGGCCCGGATCGGCAGTTCCCGGTGTCCCCTGTCAATCAGCACAGCCAGTTGAATGCATTCCGGCCTGCCGTGATCCATCAGCGCATCCATGGCGGCCCGAATGGTGCGACCGGTAAAGAGCACATCATCCACCAGGACGACCTTTTTCCCTTGCAGCGAAAAGCCGATCTCCGTCTTTCCCACCGGCAGGCGCAGCGCGTGGCTTTTTATGTCATCCCGGTAGAGCGTGATGTCAACCGACCCCACCTGGACCGCATCCCCTTCAATAATTGCAATGGATTTGGCGATCTCCTCTGCCAGAAAAGCGCCGCCAGACCGGATGCCGATCAGGACTACATCCCGCACCCCCTTGTTCCGCTCAAGGATCTCATGGGAGATGCGGGTCAATGCCCGCTTGATTCCGCTTTCATCCAGCAGTACCGTCATATTTTCCGTCATGGTCGGCCTCCTTTCGTGATTCCGGTTTCAAATCAAAGATGACACCAAGGCGGCGAGGATCGAGGCGACGGAGACGTACGGATAGTACGTTTAAAAAGCCGAATACGAGCCAACAAAGATGCCGCTTTGATTTGGAATTGGAATCATACAAAAAAAGAGCCTCGCCGCGCATGCGGCAAGGCCCTTCATTGTAATATTATTCGCGTCAGTCATCCGGGTAACCCTTGCCAACCTCTCGGGTTGGATTAAAAGGCAGTCTAAATGTGTTGCTGAGGCAAAGTACCACCCTCTGAAATGAAGGTCAAGCTAAATTGCCGAACAGAATCAGGCGCCGGCCTTCTTCCTCTCTTCAAGAGGCTCATCCAGAACCACCAGATAACCGTCGGGATCGAAACACCACATCTCCTTGATGCCATAAGGCTTGACCTCAAGTGGATAGAGAATCTCCAGGCCCTCCTCTTCGATCGCCTCGCTGATCTCCTCGATCTCGCTTACTTGAAAATGCAGCGTCATGCCTATGCCGCGCGGAAACATGATGATACGGGGCTCAAGCATCGGGTGGGACCTGATGACGTCGTCCTCTTCAACGAAGATGAGTGCCATGTCGTCCATGTCCATCACCAGGTGATCCGGAGCCCCTGGGGAGGTGAAGGAACGCTGCAGCGGCAGCTCCAGGATTCCGGCGTAGAAGGCTTCGGTCACTGCCAGTTGCGACACAACCAGTTGCAGGGAGTGCCGCGCCCGGTGGATGTTCATTCACCCCCCTTTAAAAGCATGCTGGCATAGCCGGAAAGGCGCGCCAGTCCGTTCGTATAGATCAGAATGCCGACCAGCACAAGAAAAAAACCGGTGCAGATCTCGAATATACGAATAAACTTTTTGAAACGATTGAAAGCAATCAAGAACTGATGCATTGCCAAAGCGGAGAGGAAGAAGGGGATCCCCAACCCCAGGGAATACAAAAGCAGCAGGATGATGCCCTGCGTGATACTCCCTTCCGTGGCAGCAACCATCAGGATCGAGGCCAGAATCGGGCCGATGCAGGGGGTCCATCCGGCAGCAAAGGCGATGCCCACCATAAAACTTCCCAAATAGCCGGCAGGCTTCTGGTGAAGCTGTAACCTTTTTTCCCCCATCAGGAAATGAAGCGGCACCAAACCGGTCACGTGGATGCCGAAGAGGACGATCAATATCCCTCCGACCTTGCGCACCGCCCCGATATGTTCCTGGAGAAACGAGCCGACAAGCGTGGCCGAGGCGCCCAAAAGCACAAAAACCACGGTGAAGGCAGCAATGAAGGCCAACGCATGCAGCATGGCCTTCTTACGGACGATATGGGACGGATGTTCGGCCTGCAGATCGGCAAAGGAGAGACCGGTAATGTAGGTGATATAGGATGGGATCAGCGGCAGGACGCATGGCGACAGAAATGAAAGCAGCCCGGCGATGAGCGCGCCCGCGTATGTTACATGCTGTGAATGCATGCAAAACCCCTATTTAGCGTCCGAAGGATGAGGCCAACGGCCGAAGTCACAATTTTGCTTGCTGAATTGGACCGCGAAGGCGCCCGAAGGGTGAGGCCAACGGCCGAAGTCACAAGCAAGCCCGAAGATTGACGCAGCATGGGGCGGAAAAGCACCTTTAAGGAAGGAAACTATTTAGTTTCCATCCGGAAA
>Ga0316217_10003703_pt1 | contig 17085 bp, 16 predicted proteins | sample 1anoAmetaG_FD_203633 | JGI IMG/M metagenome (GOLD analysis project Ga0316217, IMG submission 203633) | Freshwater microbial communities from Trout Bog Lake, Wisconsin, USA - 1anoA | ecosystem: Environmental > Aquatic > Freshwater > Lake > Hypolimnion/Profundal zone | place: USA: Wisconsin...
TGGTGGCCAAGGATCTGAACGTGCCGGTGATCGCGCTTTCGCAGTTGAGCCGTGCCCCAGAAAGCCGCAAGGGGGGAGACCACCGCCCCCAGCTTTCCGACCTGCGCGAATCGGGTTCAATTGAGCAGGATGCCGACGTGGTGGCATTCATTTACCGGGCCGACTATTACGAGCACGATGAAGAAAAGAAGAAAGAGCTGGAGGAAGAGGGTTCGGAAATCCTGATCCAGAAACAACGTAACGGTCCGGTGGGAATGTTCCGCTTGCGCTTCAATAAGGGAGCGACGCGATTTGAGAACATCGGAGATTTTGGCAATCTGCCCCCGAATTCCGGCGGAGAAGATTACTGAGGTCCCAAGAAGCGACTGCCCCACCTCGCCTGCAAGGGCGGAAGTGGGGCAGCGGTGTGGGGACCCCGGCGCTAGGCGGCGGTCTCTTGTTTGCTCTTTGCGTCGGTTGGGGGCTCGGTGCTGGAGTCGTCGGCCGAGCCGCTCATGAACTGGGCGTCTTCTGTCGAGCCGGCCAGCGCCGTAGTGGCGGCCAGACCGCCGGAGATCAACATCTGCACTTCGTCAAAATAGCCGGTGCCGACAAAGCGCTGATGCTTGGCGGCCTCGTAGCCGAACTCGCGCTCGCTGGTAAATTCCTTCTCCTGCAAACGGGAATAGGCCGACATGCCGTTTTCCTTGTACTGGCGCGCCAGCTCAAACATGGCCAGATTCAAGGAGTGGAAGCCGGCGAGGGTGATGAACTGGAACTTATAACCGATCTCGCCAAGGGCCGGCAGGAAGCGCGCAATGTCTTCCTCGCTCAGCTTCTTGCGCCAGTTAAACGAGGGCGAGCAGTTGTAGGCCAGTATCTTACCGGGGAAGCGGGCATGAACGGCGGTGGCGAAACGTTGCGCGTCGCGCAGGTTCGGCTCAGAAGTCTCCCACCACAACATATCGGCATAGGGGGCGTAGGAGAGAGAGCGCGCAATGGCGGCATCCACCCCTCCTTCGTAGCGGAAAAAGCCCTCGTAAGTGCGGGCGCCGCGGGAGATGAAGTCGTGGTCTCGCGGGTCGATGTCACTGGTCAGCAGCTTGGCGCTGTCGGCGTCGGTTCGGGCGATGATCAGCGTGGGCACGCCCATCACATCCGCCGCCAATCGCGCCGCCACCAACTTCTGGATGGCTTCATGCGTAGGCACCAGGACCTTGCCGCCCATGTGACCGCACTTCTTGGCCGAAGAAAGCTGGTCCTCGAAATGAATGGCGGCGGCCCCGGCCTCAATCAGCGACTTCGTCAGTTCGAAGGCATTCAGAACCCCGCCGAAGCCAGCTTCGGCATCGGCGACGAGCGGAGCGAGCCAGTGCGTGCCGTTACGGCCTTCCGAATGATGGATCTGGTCGGCACGGACCAGCGCGCGATTGATTCGGCGCACCATCTCCGGCATGCTATTGGCCGGATAGAGGCTCTGGTCGGGGTACACTTCACCAGCAAGGTTGTTGTCGGCGGCCACCTGCCAGCCGCTGACGTAAATCGCCTTCAATCCAGCCTTGACTTGCTGAATCGCCTGATTGCCGGTCATTGCCCCGAGGGCGGCAACGTAAGGCTCAGTCTTTACCAGTTCCCAGAGCTGCTCTGCGCCCAGGCGAGCCAAGGTATGCTCAATGTGCACCGAACCGCGCAGACGTGCCACGTCTTCGGCCTTGTAAGGGCGCTGGATGCCTTCCCAGCGGGCATGACTGCGCCAATGAAATTCCAGATCGGGGAAGTTGCCTTCTTGATGATTCTCCATAAGAACTCCTGTTGTTGGCCGAAGGCAGCCACCCTCGGCAAGCGTGTCCTGTTGCGGCACGGCATCAAAATGAAGGATGAGAAGACCTTGCAGTCTGTGCGGTGGTCTTCCGATTCGGCCGCCGGGCCGAAGCAGAACCCTGTAGGACCGCGGAAACGTGGTGCGGACCGCCTCGGGGAGGCAATAACACCGTTGCGCAAAGACTTGGATTCGTCGTCTGAGTCGCTGGTTGCGCAAAATTGCATGAGAGCTTAGATTCGCAGGCAGAGGCCCCTGGTCGGGCGCCAGCCGGCGACATAGCAGCAGGTAAGAAACGTATGTCATGTTCAATCTGCCAAGGCACTGGATGGAAGTATCTGGGGGCCGAAGATGCGCGCCGGGTTGTGGCCTGTGATTGCCGCAAGTCACGGCAGACCGAGCGGTTGCTAAAGCTGGCCCATATCCCGCGTCGCTACCAGCACTGCGAGATTTCAAATTTTGAAGTTCTGTCGGGTCCATTCCAGTTTGCGATGGAGCGTGCCCGGCTGGCGGCGGAGTCGTTTGTTGACCGCTATCCAGCCGAAGAGGCAGGCCTGCTGCTGCTGGGGCCGATTGGCGTAGGCAAGACCCACTTGGCCGTCGGCATCCTGCAGGATTTGATTCGCCATAAGCTCATACCATGCCTGTTTTGTGATTATCGCGAACTGCTGAAGAGCATCCAGGACTCCTACAACCCGACCGTCGATACCACTGAGATGGAGATACTTCGGCCGGTAATGGAGACCGAAGTTCTGGTGCTGGATGAACTCGGCTCGGTGAAGCCGAGCGAGTGGGTATGGGATACCGTCAGCCTGGTCTTGAACACCCGGTACAACGAAAACCGCACCACCATTATTACGACCAATCTTGCCGATCTGCCGCCGCGCGACAGCAGCGGTGACGATTCGCGCAGTGCCGCTGCCGCGCGGCGCGCGGGCAGCGAAGCGACTCTTGGCGACCGTATTACGGAGCGGATGCGCTCCCGGCTGCACGAAATGTGCCGGATGATCGATATGCAGGGCGACGACTTCCGGCAGAAACTCAAGACGCGGAATGCCTTTTCTACCGGCCCTGTATAGGCAAGATGGAATAGAGCGTGTTTCAGCAGGCACTACATTTCGTCGCCCAGCAGGATGCCGAGGTCTTCGGCCATGCCCCGGCCGCACCGGCCGTCTTTGCCCTGCACGGAGACGGCGGGGAGCCATATGTCAGCAAGACGGCGAATCTGCGTCGCCGGCTGATGCGCCTGCTGGGTATACCCGATTCCTCCCGTCGACTGAACCTGCGGGAACGGGTGATGCGAATCGAATGGACGGAGACGGGCAGCGATTTTGAATCGGGGCTGCTCTTGTATGCGGCGCTCCGGCTGGAATTTCCTCGTACCTATGCCGCGCGTCTGCGTTGGCGCCCGGCGCACCTGATCAGGCTGATTCTCGAAAACGATTACCCGCGGGCCATGGTGACGACGCGTATCACCACCCTCCGCAGGCGCTCGCTCTATTACGGGCCATTTCCAGCCCGGTCCCTGGCCGAGAAATTTCTGAATGACTCCCTGGACCTCTTTAAACTGCGCCGCTGCACGGATGACCTTGCTCCCGATGCCGCTTTTCCGGGCTGTATCTATTCGGAGATGAAAATGTGCCTGGCGCCTTGTTTCCGGGGGTGCAGCGAATCCGATTACCACGCGGAAGTTGAGCGGGTGCAGCAATGGCTCGATACCGGCGGGCAGTCACTGGTGCGTGAGTTAGCGGCCGAACGCGACCGCGCAAGCTCCGCTCTTGAGTTTGAAAAAGCAGCGGCCACCCACCTTCGCTGGGAAAAGGCGGCAACCGCGGCGAGCAACCTGGACGAAATTGTCCGGCGCATCGATCGGCTCAACGGCGTAGTCGTGCAACCGTCGGCATTGCCGGATCACGTGGCTCTGTTTCGGCTGGAAGGTGGACGGCTCTCCGGGCCAGTGCAGTTTGCCATAGAGCAGCAATCGGCGGAGCACACGGCGAAGCCTCGCTCGATGGAGTCGCGCGTGATCGAAGCGCTGACGGCGATTCCGGAATTGCCCGCGGGCACGGCACAGGAGACGCTTGAGCATCTGGCCTACCTCAAGCGCTGGTACTACAGGAGCGCGAAACCTGGCGAGTTATTCCTGGCAGACCTGAGGGGCGAGTTGCCACTCAGGCGCGTGGTGCGGGGAATCAGCAGGGTCTTTCGCGGAGAGCCGTCGGCGGGAGAACCCAGCGAAACCGCTCATGATTATTGGATCAACAGAGGCCGAGCCGCCCAACTCAATCCAGACAACTACAACCTCTGATCGGCAGCTACTCGACTCTTGCCGCCGGGCTGGATGGCTGGCCGTTGGCCTTGCCATTTCCGTTGCCCACCTGAACGACAGGGATGCCTTCGGGAAGCGCGAGATCGAATTGTTTGTCTGTCAAAGGCTGGTTCAAGTCGAGCTTTACCATTCCAATCGTAATGCGATATTCCTCGACCGGGCGCTCGATTTCAATGACAGACGGGAACCAAAAACTTCCGAATTGCTTCCACTGGCCGTACTGGATATCGCTGACAACCTCGCCCTTCGTGTCATAGACGCGTTGGCGGCGGGGCTTCAAGTCGGAGCGACTGAAGTAAAGCTTGCGCTCCAGAAACCACCCGCCAGCATCGCGATGGAGCACATCAAGCCGGTAATCGGGCTGCTGTGCTTTCTTCTTCGACCTGCTGTCCGTGACGATTTCCAGGCCGCTCTCCAGCACCGCGATATCGTCCTGCGGGTTGATGTCATTCAACATGAGGGCGTTATAAATAATATGCGGGCGCATGCCCGTCAATCCGGTGCCGCCGCTCGACTCCAAGTCGTTCTTCCCGACATAGAGCTTGTTCTTTTGAGGGATGTAGAGTCTGAAATCTGAGCCATTGCTGACCATGTCAAACGCACGAGTGCGCACCACGGGCAGCAATCCCGTCATGCGCAACAGCTCCGGTTGCCGCACCAGGATGTACCCTCGTATCTCCTGGTATTCAGTAACCTTGCCCGTCTTGGTGCCGCCGACCGAGGTGGCAATGTCCACCGTGGCACTCAGGCTCTTAATTTGCGTAGCCTGCAGGTTGACCTGGTTCACCAGTTCGGCGACGGTGGCGGTCTGCAGGACGAAATTGCTCAACGGAGCGTGCTCGACCCGATGGGAGCGCAGCAGGCATCCCGTGGCCGGCAAAGCAAGTAACACAACGAAGAATCGAACCGCTGCCGGAATCTTTCTCATCACAAGATCGGTGTACTCACAAAATTGGCCACAAAGAGCCAGCTAAATTGCCTGCGCGGTTCGCAAATAACGCAAATCCCAGGACCGGCATCAGGCGCGCGAAGAAGCCAAGACCTGCCATCAGGGCGCCGGATAAATTCTATTCGAAACCGGTCCTCGGTATCCATTGCCAAGTCTGGAGAATAGGATAGCAGTCCGCAGCCTATTGGCCGCGTACTTCCCAAGATGATTTGGCTTCCGACGGGGGAGCGAAAAACAATTCGGGCTAGCGCCGGGCGGCGGCCATGGCCCGCCGATATAGTTGGACGTTCCGGCTATGCTCGTCGAGGGTGCGCGCGAAGCGGTGGTGTCCGTTGGCATCGCTAACGAAGTAGCAATACTCAGTCTGGGCTGGATGCATGGCTGCCCGCAGCGAGGCGCTCCCGGGATTGGCAATCGGTCCGGGAGGCAGACCGGCAAAGCGGTAGGTGTTGTAGGGCGAGTCCGATCTCAAATCGGACTGATAGATGCCCCCTTTGAATCGCTCTCCGAGCAAGGCGGCATAAATCACCGTAGGATCGGCGCCCAGGGCGATCTTTCGGGAGAGACGGTTGTAGTAAACGCTGGCCACAACCGGGCGTTCTTCGGCGACCGCGGTCTCTTTCTCGACAATGCTTGCCATCGTGACCACACGATGAAGGTCGGCGCTGCCGGCCAGGGCGCTGCGACCGGATTCATTGGCGCTCGGCAGCAGACCCAGCGCCCGGCCTTCCTGGCGGAATCGTCGGACCATGATGGCGGCGATGTCACCCATTGTCTGGGTGCGCGTCAACTGGTAGGTGTCGGGGAAGAGATAGCCTTCCAGCGAAGTTGCCTGCGGGTCCAGATCGGCAATCAGCGAAAGTTCGTTGCGAGCAACGCGCAGGAAATCCTGCCGTGGCCCCAATCCAGCGGCTTCCACGGCGCCGGCTACGTCAAAGATGTTGTAGCCTTCCGGGATTGTGACCGTATGCTTGAAGACATCTCCCCGTATCACTCGCTCATGCACCTGGACCGCATTGGAGGCGGCATCAAACTTGTATTCTCCCGCCTTCAACGAACTGCCCGGCGTCGCCAGGTAATGGAACAGCAGGAAGGCTCGGGCGCTGTTGATCACGCCCTGCCTCTGCAGTTCGTCGGCAATATGGCGAGAGGAGAGTCCGGGACGCAGCAGCACGAACTGCTGGGCTGACGGGTGAATGGGCAACAGCAGTGCCCAGGCGAGCCAACCGGCGGCAGCCAGAATCAACAGCAGCAGAATTGTAATAATCGTACGCAAGGCAGAATCTTAGATGAATTTGAGGCGAAGGTGCATCGGTTTCGGCAGAGACAAGCCGAGCGCGAGCTTCCGCAGCCCAGTTCTCAGGCTGGAGGCTCCTCGGCCCGATGCGACGTTTGCTTACTCCGCTGGCATTCCATGAACGACTGCAGAATCAGCACGGCGGCCAGTTGGTCCACCACTTCGCCGCGGCGTTTTATAGTCATTTCGCTCTCCCGCAGCACCCTTTGCGCCTCAGCAGTCGTAAGCCGCTCATCCCACAAATGCACCGGCAACTGGAAACGGCTCCGCAACTCCTCGGCAAAAATCTGCATGCGTTCGGAGCCGGCGGTCTCACCGCCGCTGCGGAGATGCAGCGGATATCCGACCACGATCTGCACGACCCCGTAGCCGCGGATGACCTGTTCCAGCCCGGCAAAATCGGTCTTCTTGTTCTTGCGCCGCAGAGTGCGCAGGCCCTGTGCCGTAATGCCCAGCGGATCAGAAACTGCCAGCCCGATGGTGCGCGAGCCAACGTCCAATCCGAGAAACCTGCCCACGAATTCAGGTTGGTCCGTCACTGATTCGCATTATAGGCCCGCGGTGAAAATTGCTAGGAGTAAAGCAGTTCGATGAATCGCGATTCGATTTCAGCGCCCACGTAGGGTCCGTCCCCTTGGTCGTCCACTTGCGGCTGATCAAAGGCAACGAAATAGAAGACCTGTTTGCCGTCGCTCGTATAGACCACCCGGCTGTATTTCATGGAGTCGCCCTGCAGCCCTCCCATGACGGTCGCAGTGACCCCCTTAGCCCAGGGGAACGATGGAGAAACGCGAATCCGATCGCCTAAAAGTGGGGCTCGCATCATAAACATCCACCTCGCAGGGCAGCAATCCCGTGATCTGCTTCAACCGCTAACAAACAACGGTGACCGTAGGCGAACAGTTAGACCCTCGCCGCCTTCGTCTTAATTAAGATGCCAAGACCCCAAGTGCTCGGACGCGAGCAACGAAAAAAAGTGCGGCAAGACCGCTGACCTGGGAATCGCCGTGCGGCTCTAGCTCCGGCACCTAAAACATTGTCCACCATGAGCTTAGGGTGCATGGCAACGGCTAAAGCCTGGCGAACCCGTGCCGGGTCGTACTTGCTGGCACGGTTTCACCCCAGCAAGAGCGCCCCTTGGGTCAGGCGTGGTCAGACTGGAAAGAGTAGCCCTCCGCCTGATGCTCGCGGGAGTATTGCTCGACCACGGCAAGGAACGCCTGACCGGCATGGGAAAGGCCAGCTCCCTTGCGATAGATCAGGCGCAGCTTGCGTTCGAACTTGAGTTCTCGCACTGTAATGGCAACTAGCTCGCCGCGTGCCACTTCGGCCTCGACGCACATTCGTGGCAGCAGAGCGACTCCGTTGCCGCTGGCGACGAACTTCTTGATGGCCTCGATCGTAGGCAGTTCAACATCCATGTTGAGCGGTACACGCTTTCGCTTAAAAGCCTCCAACACTTTCTCCCGGTAGCGAGAGGGCACGTTGTGCGCTACGAAATACTCAGAGGCCAATTGCTGGATATGCACATCGGAAGTTCCGGCCAACGGATGGCCGGGGGGTACCAGGAAGGCTAACTGGTCGCGATACACCGTTATCGAGCGCAGGCTGGTGTCGCCGGGATGGAAGGTGACGACGCCCATTTCTGCGTTGTGGTTGAGCAGTTCGCCGGGAATGCGATTGGCGAGCGAACGCTGTACGGTTACCTTAATCATTGGATAACGCCGCCGAAAACAATCCAGCACCGGCAATAGGTACAGGCAGGTGAACTCGTTGGCGGCAATCACCAGGTGTCCCCGGTGCATCTGGCGCAATTCCTCGAGGGCGCCGACTGCCTCGCCGCGCAGGTTAAGAAGTTTCTCGGCATAGCCCAGCAGCAGACCCCCGGCGTCGGTGAGGATGCCCTCGCGCGAGGAACGATCAAACAAGGACTCGCCCAGCTCCAACTCGAGCTTGCGGATGGTCTGGCTTATGGCAGGCTGGGTTCGATAGAGCTTTTTGGCGGCGCGGGAGAAGCTGCCCTCGCGGGCCACGGTAAGAAAAGTCTCAATCTGAAACAGGTCCATGGATTTCGCTGGCTCCGGCGAACGCGCGGCATCCCGCTGTTGCTATACCGACCAGTAGAAATCTTTATATCATTAGAGAATGTTATTGTACAGCAACAATAATAAATTTGCCTTATCTTCTTCGGGGGCGCAGCATGGGCAAGTCGGCTGCAGGGCAGGGCCGCGCCAGGAGAGTGCTATGGATCTCAGGCAGATCACGATCTTCGATACCACGCTGCGCGACGGCGAGCAATCGCCCGGCTGCAGCATGAATCTGAAGGAGAAGCTGCTGATGGCGCGGCAGCTGGATCGCTTGGGCGTCGATGTGATCGAGGCCGGCTTTCCTATCGCTTCCGAAGGCGATTATGAAGCGGTGATCGCGGTTTCGGATACGGTCGAGCGTCCGCGCGTGGCCGCTCTCGCCCGATGCCGTAAAGAAGACATTGACCGAGCTTGGGCCGCCGTGCGCCTGGCCAAGCATCCGATGCTGCATGTCTTTCTGGCGACATCCGACATTCACCTGCAGTCCAAGCTGAAGATCAGCCGGGAGCAGTGCCTCCGCCAATCGGTCGAACAGGTTGCCTATGCGCGCTCCTTTACTCCGGACGTAGAGTATTCGGCCGAGGATGCCATGCGCACCGATATTGAATTCCTGATGGACGTGATCGAAGCCGTGGTCGAAGCCGGGGCCACCACGGTCAATCTGCCGGACACGGTGGGCTACAACGTGCCCAGTGAAATGACGCGGATCTTTGCTGAAATTTGTCTGCGGGCGCACCGAAAGCACCCGGAACTGGTTATCTCGACTCACTGCCACAATGATTTGGGGCTAGCCGTCGCTAACTCCATTGCCGCTGTCCAGGCGGGGGCGCGCCAGGTGGAGTGCACGATGAATGGCATCGGCGAGCGGGCTGGCAATGCGGCTCTGGAAGAAGTGGTGATGGCCCTGAATGTGCGTCGTGATGTCATGCACTTTCAGACGAACGTGAATACGGAGCAACTGTATTCGGCCAGCCAGCTCTTGACGGAATTGACGGGCGTAGCGGTACAACCGAACAAGGCGATTGTAGGCCGGAACGCTTTTGCCCACGAAGCCGGCATCCATCAGGACGGCATGATCAAGAACCCGCTCACTTACGAGATCATGACGCCCCAGTCGGTCGGAGTACCGGCAAATACGATGGTGCTGGGCAAGCATTCCGGGCGTCACGCACTGGGGATTCGCTGCCAACAACTCGGGTTCACATTCTCGCGCCGCGAACTGGATGCCGTGTACCGGCGGTTTTGCGCCGTAGCGGACGAAATCAAGGTCGTAGATGATCGGGCGTTGCTGAACATCATTCGGCAGGAAGTTCCAACGGTCGTGGGCGTAGAATCGAATTGTGGTCCGCAGGTGCAAGCGGGCGCGGCGATGAACTAGAGCGCTCCTTCCCTTAAGTTCACTCAATTCACAACCGGTGTAGTATGTGGTTACCTCTGCCCCGGTGTGCAGGTAAACCCATGAAAATAGCGGTATTGCCAGGCGATGGCATAGGCCCGGAGGTTACGCAGCAGGCGGTTCGGGTTTTGCGCGCCGTCGCTGCGGGACGCTTCACGATCGATTTCGAGGAATTCCCGGTCGGCGGCACGGCCATACGACAGTTTGGCCTGCCCTTTCCAGAGCCTACGCAGAAGGGTTGCATGGCGGCAGACGCCGTACTCTTAGGGGCCGTCGGTGGCCCGGAGTTTGACTCCCTGCCGCGCGAACGCAAGCCGGAGACTGGCCTGTTGCAGCTCCGCCGTGCGCTGGGCGGATACGCCAATCTGCGCCCCGCGGTTGCCCATCCGGCGCTCGCCGAGTGTTCGCCGCTGCGGCCCGAAGTTCTGCGGGGTGCCGACATCCTGTTTGTGCGCGAACTGCTCGGTGGCCTCTATTTCGGTGAACCGCGCGGCTTCAAGGGCGGTGATTCCCCGGAATCGGCCTACAACACTATGACGTATTCGGTGGCTGAGATCGAGCGGGTCGCCCACGTTGCTTTTCGCTCCGCTCAGAAACGCCGCAAGAAGCTGGCTTCCGTCGATAAGGCAAACGTGCTGGAGTGCTCGCAGTTATGGCGCAAGGTGGTCACGCGCCTTGCCGGAGAATATCCTGAGGTAACATTGGAGCATGTGTTGGTGGATTCCTGCGCGATGCGGCTGGTCACCGCGCCCTCGAGCTTTGATGTGGTGGTAACGGAAAACCTATTTGGCGACATCCTCACAGATGAAGCCGCTGCCTTGACTGGGTCGCTTGGCATGTTGCCTTCGGCTACGGTTGGCGGCAAGGTTGACCTCTATGAACCCATCCATGGCTCGGCGCCTGACATCGCCGGCAAGGGGATCGCCAATCCGCTGGGAGCTATAGCCAGTGCCGCAATGCTGCTGCGGCACAGTGCGCGCCGGGAAGATGATGCGCGCACCATCGAAGCCGCCATTTCCCAGGTGCTGGAAGCCGGCTATCGCACGGCCGACCTGAAGCGCGGCTCCGGCCAGCAGTTGGTAAATACTGAGACCATGGGCGACCTTGTGATCAAGGCTCTTGCCGCGGGCCAATTGCAACCAACCCACGCGTGAGGAGTTTATGGGACGCAGTTTACTCGACAAGCTTTGGGACGAACACGTAGTCTGCCAGCCGGAAGGAGAGCCGGCTTTGCTCTACATCGATTTGCATCTGGTGCACGAAGTCACCTCCCCGCAGGCTTTTGATGGACTGCGCGCCGCGGGCAGGCGCGTCAGACGCGCCGATCTGACCGTGGCCACGGTCGATCACAACGTGCCCACCACGCCGAACCACCGACCCATCGACGATCCCATCGCCGCGCGCCAGATCGAGGCACTACAGGCAAACTGCGCGGAATTCGGCATCCCTCTGTTCGACATGGACTCTCCCGAGCAGGGAATTGTGCACGTCATCGGACCGGAGTTGGGTGCCACGTTGCCCGGCAAGACCGTCGTTTGCGGTGACAGTCATACCAGCACGCATGGTGCTTTCGGGGCGCTGGGGTTCGGAATCGGCACCTCCGAGGTCGAGCATGTGCTTGCCACGCAATGTTTGCCGCAGCACAAGCCGAAGTCCATGCTGGTTCGAGTGAATGGCCGGCTTGCTCCCGGAGTCACCGCGAAGGACCTCGCCTTGTCCTTTATCGCCAAGATTGGCACAGGCGGCGCTACCGGCCATGCCGTCGAATACGCTGGCGAGGCCATTCAGGTCCTTTCCATGGATGCCCGTATGACGCTGTGCAACCTGACAATCGAAGCAGGTGCCCGGGCTGGCATGGTCGCACCCGACGACACGACATTTGCGTACGTGAAGGGGCGCCGCTTCGCTCCGCAAGGGGCCTCCTGGGACAAGGCTGTCGCTCAATGGAGAGCATTGGCCAGTGATCCGGATGCGCACTTCGATCAGGTGGTGGAACTCTATGCGTCCTCCCTTGTGCCCCAGGTGACCTGGGGGACTAACCCGGCAATGGTGGTGGGGGTTGACGGCGAGGTCCCCAATCCAAAGGCCGCCAAGACAGAAGTTGACCGTAAGGCCATCGAACGCGCACTTGAGTATATGGGCCTATCTGCCGGCACCCCGATCGAAGAAATCAAGATTGACGTGGCTTTCATCGGGTCCTGTACCAATTCCCGTTTGGAAGATTTGCGTGAAGCTGCCCGGGTAGCCGCCGGCCATCGCGTCGCCAGCGGAGTCCGGGCCCTCGTGGTCCCCGGTTCGCAAGAGATTAAGCGCGCGGCCGAAAGTGAGGGGCTCGACCAGATATTCAAGGCGGCGGGTTTCGAGTGGCGTGAGCCGGGATGCTCGATGTGTCTGGGCATGAACCCCGACATCGTGCTGCCGGGGCAACGCTCCGCCTCGACCAGCAACCGCAATTTCGAGGGACGCCAGGGCCGCGGCGCTCGCACGCATCTCGTGAGTCCTGCCATGGCAGCGGCGGCTGCCGTCGTGGGACATTTCACCGATGTTCGTCGCTGGGAATACCGTCAGGCCAGCGCGGGAGGAAAATAGCGATGCAGCCCTTTCGAGTGCATACCGGAGTGGCGCTCCCTTTGGACCGCCACAATGTTGATACCGACCAGATCATTCCCAAGCAGTTTCTTAAGCGGATCGAGCGTACAGGCTTCGGGCAGTTCTTGTTTTTTGACTGGCGTTTTCGCCCGGATGGCTCGCTAAATCCCGATTTCCTTCTGAACGAGCCTGCCTACGCAAACGCCTCGGTGCTCGTTTCGGGCAGGAACTTTGGCTGTGGCTCCTCGCGCGAGCATGCACCCTGGGCTTTGGGGGATTACGGATTTCGTACGGTTATTGCGCCATATTTCGCCGACATTTTTGCCAGCAACTCCGCGCAGAATGGCATCTTGCTGGTGTCGCTGCCCGAAGAGAAGGTCAGTGATTTATTGGCGAGAATCAAGAGCCGCCCCGGAGAGCGAGTCACGGTGGATCTGGAGCGCTGTGAAGTTAGAGATGAGACAGGTTTCCTGGCCAAGTTCAATCCGGATCCGTTTCGCCGCCGTTGCCTTCTCGAAGGGCTCGATGATATTGGCCTTACTATGCAGCATGAAGCCGAGATCACAGCCTACGAGGCGCGGCGCCGCTGATTCCTTCGCTTGTTCACCAGTGAGTTGCTGAAACCTGTGCTGGTCCTCGGTGAGTTCCGGTGCAGCACGCCACCCGCGTGGCTGGACAACGTCGGCCAACCAATACGGAGGCGACAAGGCTGGTTGCCATTCTGGTCGGCAGATGTGCCCGAGCGCAGCCTGCGGGGCTTCGCAGCGCTGAATTCCGATGCGAAGTTCAGGCGCTCACGCGTTCGGCTCTCGGGTTCTTCAGGGCGGCCGTGAGGCTCAGTTCTGGCAGTAGATCCGTTTGGTTGATACTGAATATCGAATCGATCGGTTCGTAGCGCGAGACTTGGTATATAATTCAAGAAGCGGGTGATCAGAGCTTTCTCCGGGGAAAGCACGGGACGATAGTCGTTCAGAGCTGATTGCGCGCTTTTCGTATAGTCGGGGAGTGGCTCAGCCTGGTAGAGCACCTGGTTCGGGACCAGGGGGTCGGAGGTTCAAATCCTCTCTCCCCGACCAATAAATCCCGCCAAATCAGCAATTTACACTAGAATCTAATCGGCCTTCCTTCACTGGGGTGCCCAAAAGGGTGCCCAATCAACGCCGGCTCCGCCGTTGGGGAGGTCCTTCAACGGAGTGGCGATCACCTTCTGTTCCTTTTTCTCCTCCTCTTCAGGTTCGGTAAACACGGCCTCAACGACCCGCGTCACCGCGTCCACCCGTTCGTCCCACCAAGTTTTTGAATACACGTCCAGCGTAATGCTCCCGGTGCTGCCGGCGTGCCCCATGTTGTCCCTGGCCACTTCCAGACGACCACCCAGCCGACGCATCAAGCTGGCGTGCATGGTGCGGAAGCTGCGGAAGTCAATCTCCTTCGGCAGTCCAAGTTCGACGGCGATCGGCTTCACGTGCCGGTGAAGCAGGTTATGGCGATCCAGCGGATTGCCCTTCCGGTTGGCGAAGACCAAATCATCCGGCTTGCGGTACTTCGTATTCATCGCCCACATCCGCTGCACGGCCGCGAGAATCACGTCATGCCGGTCGAACGGCACCTCGCGCTCCCCCGCATCCGTCTTCACGTCATCGAACTCACCGTCGTAAACCCGTTCATCCACGACGATGCGGTCCTGGAGAATGTCCTTCCAGCGAAGCGCCAGAACTTCGCCAATCCGCAATGAGGCAAACACGATGAGCACCAGCATCGACCGTACCGGGTCTTTCGTGGCCTCCAGCACCCGCCGAATATCCGCCAGTGCCAAGACCACCGGCGGCTTCACTGCACGTTTCCGCGGAAGTTTGACCCCCACCGCGGGATTCCGGTCGAGCATGCCCCACACAATGCCTTGGTTCAAGGCGGCGCGGAGCGTGCCATGAATCAACTTGATCGACTTCGGCGCCAGGCCGGGGCAGAGCGAGTTGAAATAGGTCTGCAGCTCCATGATCGTCAGCTTGCGGACCTTGCTGTTGCCAAATTCAGGAAGCAGATAGGTCGTGAAGTTCTCCTCGTATTGCTTCCGCGAAGAGTTCTTCAGCTGGGGCCACGCTAATTCCCGGCACTTGTTATAGACGGCCTGCACGGTTTCCTTATCACTTGCGAACAGATGCGGTTCGTTGTTCCCCGCGTTGACGCGCTCCATCAACTGGTCGGCGAGTCGTTGTGCATTGCGTTCGCTCGGCACAAGGCTTTTCGCCCAGGATTTCGTCCGTCTCCGGCGCGGAGGGGTTGTGTAATCCCAATAATAGAGTTTCCATTTGGTCCCAAGATCTTTCACTTGGGGCCGCTGATAGCGTTCACGCACCACGGTCCTCCTCCCGTGGTGCTTCAACCGCGGTCTGTTTGTACCATCGAACGCGATCACTGACAAGTCTCAGAGCCGGCCAGAAACTGGTGAATTGTCGCAGGGCGGAAGCGAACATAATGGCCGAGCCGCAGCACCCCGGGGATCTGGTCGGCGTTGGCGTAAACCCAGCTCGTGGGCACATTCATCAGCGCTGCGACATCCTCCGCAACCAGGAGACGCTCCGGGCCACCGAGCCAGCCCTCAATCGCCTTGCTCCGGAACCGGAAGTAGCTGCCGAGCCGTTCGAAACCAGGCAGTTCGTTCGAATGAGCGCGAACCCATCCGACGGTCATGATGAGTATGTCGGCGAGTTCGTAATCGGACAGCATGTCCGGTGAGTTTGGTTTGATTTTGCTTTGCCTGCGCAGCCAAGCGGTCCCGTCCCGAAGCAGTGCTTCACGGTCAACGCAGAAAGGTGGATCAGGCGCATGGCTAGGGGCGGCTGTACCGGTACTTTGTTCTGGTGTTGCGTTCATTTGAGCAGTCCTGTTTTAGCGTGGAGGAATGTGGGCGCCGCCAGCGAAAGGGAGCTACTGCTTTTCCCTGATGCGAACGGTGTGAGCGTCCCGGAATGCCAGGAGTGCGCTGATCGCATACCGGACAGGACCGTTGTGGCCGTACTGAATGTAGTCGGGCCCTTGGTTGCGTTGACGCCACTTTTTGAGACAGTCGGCGGTCACGCCGAGGATCGATGCGGCGGCAACCGGGCTGACGACCGGATCATCGTTGATGACGGCGAGCGGCTTCGCCGGTTCCAGTGTCACGTACCAGGGCGGCAGCAACTGGCGAAGCGGTGCGCAACTAGCTGGCGGTGGACCGAATAGTATTGCGTGCTGATCGGTCGCCGGGAGTGTAGGGGCCGGCAGGCCTACCGGGCGGATATCGGCAATGCGAGACGGCACACTGCCGTTACGCTGGGATGGGATCGCAGCCATGAATCTCCTTGTTGTTCGAGGGCAACTTCGGCGACGAACGCGCTGTTGCTGATGCCCACCGATGAGCAAGGAGCAAGCCCTGGTGCGAGGGCGTTTAGGGCTAGAAGTTTTTGTTCTTTGTCTCCTTGGTTGTACTCGGGTCGCTAAAGGCCTGGCGGGCCTTTCGGACCGTCTCCACGCCCCCTCCCCGTGTCAAAATCAATGGGCCAAATCCAGACAACCCCTCGTTGGCCAGATTGTCCCGCCTCGCCACGGTAAGCCTGGTGGGTGGATGGCCTCGATGTGAGCCGGCGCCGGACCGCTCCAATAGGGCCTCGGCCAGTTCAATGCCATTGTCGATGGCGCAAAGTGCCGCCGCATCTCCGGACTCGACGATTCGCTGGATGCAGGAGAACCGCCCGGCAACGCGAGGGTCTGTTTCAGACACTCCGCAGAGAATTTCTCTGACCGTCGTGCCAAGAGCTTTCGCGAGCCCCTGCAACGTCGTGAGCTGCGGGTTGGTTTCGCCAGCTTCAATCCGAAAGATCGCGTTCTGGGTTACGCCAGCAGCCTGTGCCAGTGCCTGCTGCGTCATCCCTTGGGATGTCCGTCGAGCACGAATCCTCCCGCCGGTTTCGGCCCACGAAAAGTCATTGAATATCGCCATTGGTTGTATCATAGCGCCATTAGTTGTATTTGTCAAGAATGCGAACGCCTGCTGTGTTTTCAGCAGACGATGATTTCTTGGGCGGAACGCCTGTCTGGGTATCTTCAATCGTGGGGAAGGGCCTAGCTTCACCAGTGCGGCGAAACACTGTTGGCGGAGCTCCGCGACCTCGCGACTGCAGGCGGGGTGCCATGCCGCCCTCAGAACCTGCGCGCCGGTGTATGAAAAGGCACCCGCCCGGACGAGCCCCGCCAGGGCCTTTACACACAGCTAAACCCTATGCCAATTTGCAACGCTCGTGCGAAAAGGCCAGAAAATAAGGCTTCGCCAGCCCGCATGAACAGCGGGGTTTAAAAACCCAAGTATACGGTTTCAACCCGTGTGACAATCTATGGGTTGGAACACAGGCTGCCCCCCTGCAATTGTAGGTTCGATGACCTTCGCGAAAGGACGGATCGGTACGCAGGAAGACGATCCTTCTACCTTATGCATTCCGCCGCGTTGCCAATTTCAATCCACGCCCGCACGCGGCGGGCGACTCGGCGGTCACTTGGTCGAGAAGCGGTATTCGGGGTTTCAATCCACGCCCGCACGCGGCGGGCGACGCGCCGACCGCGATGTCAGCAAGGCCGACAGCAAGTTTCAATCCACGCCCGCACGC
>Ga0316217_10003704_pt1 | contig 17084 bp, 14 predicted proteins | sample 1anoAmetaG_FD_203633 | JGI IMG/M metagenome (GOLD analysis project Ga0316217, IMG submission 203633) | Freshwater microbial communities from Trout Bog Lake, Wisconsin, USA - 1anoA | ecosystem: Environmental > Aquatic > Freshwater > Lake > Hypolimnion/Profundal zone | place: USA: Wisconsin...
CCTATGGTTGTGGGGCGGTACTCCAATACCGCCACAACCAAGGGGGCCATTTTTTACGCGCTTACGCTATGCCAACATGAACGGTTGGGTAGAATTCCCCGCCGCGCGCAGCGCTTCGTCCAACCCGTGCCGAAATCGTCGATGCTGAGCTTGAACCCCCGCATGCGCAGCCTGGCGAGGTTCGCCAGGGTGTTCCCGAGATTGGACACGGAGGCGGACTCCGTCAGTTCGAAGACCAGGGACCGGGGTGGCACCTCCAGCCGCTCCACCTCGGCCATGAGCTGGTCGGCGAAGCCCTGGCAGCTGATGGAGCGGGCGGAAAGATTGACGGACAGTTCGAGGTTCAGCCCTTTGCGGCGCCAGGAATGCCAGGAGCCGGCGGCATCGCCCAGGATGGCGAACGTGAATTCCCTCATCAGCTCAGGGCTGCCCTCGATCTGTGGCAGGAAGGCTCCTGGCCCCTGCAGCCCGCGCCCAGGCCGGGCCCAGCGGGCCAGGGCCTCCACCCCCTTGAGCAGGGCCCGGTGGAGCGTCACCTGGGGCTGGAAGTGGCAGAGGAATTCCCCCGCGCGGAGCCCATCCGCGATATCGGCCGGGGACGCTTTCTCGGTGAGTTCACCGCGCCCGGCCGGCGCCGGCCGGGGCCGGACCAGAAGGCGCAGCAGCTGCGGGGAGCTCACAGGCTTGGCCAGGACGGCCACCCGCAGGCCCCAGGTTTCGGCCATGAGATGAACGGCGTTCAGCACACCCGGTTCCTGGGCGCTGAGGATGACAACCTCGGGGCGCAGGCCACGCGCGGCGAGCTCGCCAATGAAACAGACCCCGTCCATGCGGGGCATATCAAGGTCCGTGACCACCAGGTCCACACCCGGGGCATGGGTCAGCTGGGCCATGGCGTCCATGCCGTCCTTGGCTTCCAGCACCCGATCAGCCCCGAGCCCCCAGATCACCGACACGACGTGGTTCCTTTGCACGGTGCTGTCTTCCACCACCAGGACGGCCTTCCCGGCCAGGGGACGCCCCGGGTCCATCAGCGGCCACCGGTGGCCGCACCCGTGGCCAGGGAACCCATTTCATCGAGCTGGATGCCATGACGAAGTTGCCTATGCCAGTTCATGGGATCTCCCTAGGGCAGAACGAGCTTGGAGACGGCCACCAGGAGCTGCTCCGGCTTGAAGGGCTTGACCATCCAGGCCCGGGCGCCCGCAGCCTGGCCTTCCTGTTTCATGTCCTGGCCGGCCTCGGTGGTGAGCATGATGACGGGCGTGAACTTGTGACGGGGGTGGGCCCGCACCGCCTTCAGGAAGGTGAGGCCGTCCATGTTGGGCATGTTCAGGTCGCAGATCATAAGATGGATCTTCTCGCCGGTGAGCTTGGCCAGGGCATCCTGGCCGTCGCAGGCCTCGATGGCCGCATAGCCCGCGTTGCCCAGGGCGATGGCGACCACCTGCCGGAGGCTGCTGGAATCGTCGATGATCATGATGGTCTTTGCCATGGGCTCACTCTGGGGAAGGTGCTTCAGGACGCCTTCGGGCCGCCTATCCAGAAGGGGCGGGCGACCGCCGGACCGCGTTGGCGTCGCACCTGTCGAACCGCAGTGGCAGGTGTGTCCCGGCTCTCATCTTTCGCCCGTGGCAGGGCCCGATTCAATTTTCATTTCATTCATCTGATGTTTCAGTTCTGCAACATCCCCAAAACAAATAAGCATTGAGTGGGACCCTACCGCTTCCTGCGCGAATTATTGCTATATTCAATCCATGGAAACGCCCCAGACCCCAGAGCGGCCCCGCAGCCGAGTGCTGGTTATCGAGGATGATGAGACGCTGTCCTTCCTTATCCGTGAAGCCTTGGAGAATATGGGCCACGAGGTGACGACGGCCACGGAGCTTGCCCAGGGGTTGGCCTGCCACCGTGCGGCACCGGCGGACCTGATCGTGCTGGACCGCATGTTTCCAGGCGCCGACAGCCTTCGGTCCCTCCATGACTTGCGGCTGGCTGGCGACGAAGTGGCGGTGATCCTCCTCACCTCCAGGAGCACGGTGGAGGACAAGGTGGCGGGTCTTCGCGAAGGCGCTGACGACTATATGGGCAAGCCCTTCGCCATCGCAGAGCTGCAAGCCCGGGTGCAAGCGCTGTTGAGGAGAACGGTCAAGCAACCGTCGGTACCGGCGGAGATCTCCCATGAGGGTCCGTTCACGATCCACTGGGTCCAGATGCGCGTGGAGCGGGATGGCCGGTCCCTGGATCTGACCCCCCAGGAGTTCCGGATCATGACTCTGCTCATCCGTGCCAAGGGCAGACCGATCAACCGGGCCGAGCTCATGGCCAATGCTTGGCCGTCCAGCAGCCGTCCCGCCAACCTACGCACCGTGGACGTCTATGTGGCCCGCCTGCGCAGCAAGCTGGGCCGGGCCAGCGATCCGTCCTGGATCCGCACCCAGGACGGAGCAGGCTACGCCTGGAATGACTGATCAGCGCCCATGGTGTGCCGTGAACCATATCTAGTCGCCGATAGGAACCATAACGTGCCGCCTTTGCCGTTCAATTCCCGGGTTTGGCCTCCTTCCATCGAAGGATCGGAGCCCTAAATTCTCGCGAAGTATCAAACCGGAAGGATAACCAGTCGCAGAGTGCAGGACCAGGGCGTCATTCGTCCCCAAACGGGAGCGCCGCCTCCAGATCACCTTTGATCTGGCGGTCGAAGTCGCTCTCGAAGATCCGATCCTGAACGATCCGGTATTTCTCGAACTCGCTTTCCGCGAATGCCTTGGCGATCTCCTGGGTGACCTTGCCGGAACCGCTGAGAATGTCGCGCTCGTTGAACTGGAGAAAGGCGTTCAGGCGGGTGGACCAATCCGCCATGGTCATGGGAATGTGTCGCTTGGCCTGGCTCTCGGCGTAGTCGAGGTACATGGAGACAATCCGGTCCAGGGCGTCCATCTCGTCTTTCGCCTGGTAATTCTTGGCGACCACGACATCCGGCTTGAGAATCTTGCCATGGGGAGCATTGCGCCAAGTGGTCAGGCCCATATGGTCCTTGGTGCTGTCAGCCCGCTCCACGATGAGTTCGGCGGCGGTATGCCCGTGGATGGCGAAGTGGAGGCGGTTCTGGACCGTGGCGAAAAATGTCTGGGTGAGCTCCGCATCCCTACTGTAATCCATGGCCGTGGCATAGATATCGGTGATCCTCTGGTGAAATTTGCGCTCGCTGGCGCGAATCTCCCGGATCTCCTCCAGGAGGTGCTCAAAGTAGTCCTGGGTGAGGAAGGCACCATTCTTGAGCCGTTCCTTGTCCAAGACGTAGCCCTTGACTGCGAAGTCCCGCAGGACCCCACCTGCCCACTGGCGGAACTGGATGGCCCGTTCTGAGTTCACCCGGAAACCGACGGCGATGATGGCGTCCAAGTTGTAAAACTTGACATCGTAGTCCTTGCCATCCTCGGCAGTATGCCGGAAATTCCGACATACTGAATTCTCAACCAGTTCCCCAGTGTCAAAGAGATTCTTCAGGTGCTCACCAATGGTGCTGCGCCCCTTCTCGAACAATTCCGCGATGACCTTTTGGGTTAGCCAGACGGATTCACCCTCGACTCGGACCTCAATGCTGCTTTCACCCGCCTGTTTGGTGAAAATCAAGAACTCGGCGGTGCTGTTACGGACCCGAAGGATCCGGCCCTGGGATAGCGGGGCTGCCTTGCTTGGCGTCTGGGACTTATCGGGACCAGAGGGACGTTCCATGTGGATTCCTCAGGACGAGTATCGATGACGGGTAGCATGGTGGTCCAGTCCACTTTCCCTGGGTCATAACCTGTCGTTCACGCCAGGTTATGGTTCACGGCACAAAAAGTGTGCAATTAACCAATTCTTGGCAAGCCATGGAAGCGAAATATGGCAGAAAAGGGGGCCAATTCATAAGAAAGAAGTGGGAAGCAACAAGACAAGTTTGGCCAAATATGCAAATCAACAAGACAAGTTTGGCCGATCCCGAATTCATACCTATTAATTATTCTGTTTTCAATGATTACAAACATGCCAAATCCCAGAGGTTGGTCCTTGAAGCTATTCCTTAAATCCTAAACAAGGTGATGTTTATGATTGACCAGGGCTCTTCAGAATCGTTGCGCAGGATCACCTCTGCGCTCCATTCTCCGACCATGGCGATTTGTCCGAAGTCGTGATCGACAAGGACCTCCCGTTCAGGAGCCATCGCTGGTGCGGCAGGAGATGCATCTGTGCCCACCAACGAAGGGATCCGGACGCTTCCACCGAAGCAAAACCCTGAAGAAGTCCCGAAGGAACGGAAACCCTTTGGATGATGTGAAGTGCCTTGACAGGGTCTTGGACATGGATCACGATCGGGATCGATTAGCTGAAGCAAAGTTCACCACCTTAGGGGCGATGGACTGGAGGATCTGGTCTACTTGCACTGCACCGAATGGAGGGCCCACTGGTTTTTCCCTTGTCGGTTCAAGGGGCGGTGGGTATTCTGTACGTTTATGGATGGTGTCACTCGGTAAGGGATCAGCCCATGGCCAATGTTCTACTTCAAAAGCCCAAACTTGGTGAAAAGCTGAAGCGCTTTGGCACCGGGTCCTATGACGAGACCTTCTGGAGGAAGGTGGAAGCGTCGATTCGTGCGGAGAACCACCAACTGGAGCGGGCGGAAGAAAGGCTGGCGCCAACCTCTGGACAGTTGGCGAAACATTTTTCGCTCTAGCCTTCCGATATGTTGCGCGTGCCCTTCGAGGTGTGTCCGTACTCGGTTGATGTGCTTTGCAATTTCATTTCTCAAGCGACCGACACACCCTTCCACCACGTTCGTCAGAAGCGCCAGATCACCTACCTCAACCATTACTTGGGCCATTGGAGGGACATGTCCAGGGCGAAGGGTTGGGGGATTTCGCTCGTTGTGGAAAATGCGTATATCGATCAGCATTTCATCGAAGATTATTCCCAATACTTCGTGCGCTGCTTCCGGCAATACCCCCGGGATTGCATGCGGATCCATTTCTTCGATACCCGGGCCTGTTTCAATGGGCCTGATCAGGATCTGGATACCGAGACCTTCCGCAAGTGGATGGTGTCGCCGGCGGTGGATGACGAAAAGGACCCCTTGCGGCAGGGTTATCTCGGGTACATGGTCGTGCGCCCGATTCCATCCACGTTTATTGCCAAGCTATGTTTGAAGGCCTATGGGCACGAGAACGGGGAGGAAGGTAAGGTGCTTCTCACCCACCCCTACAAGGCTTCTCTTTTTGGTGTAAACCTTGTCGTGGGGTCCATCGCCTTCCAGGAGCAGGATCGCGTCCTATCCGCATGCGCCACCAGCGCACTCTGGAGTTTTTTCCACGCCCAGACTAGGCTGGGCGATGCCCAATTGCCCTCTCCCATTGAAATCACCAAATCCGCCTATTCAGACAATCCCTACGTCGACGTGCCCTTTCCGAACGCGGGTCTCTCCCTTGGGATGATGTGCCGCGGCGTTCGCGCCAATGGGTTGGAGCCCAAACTGCTCACCATTCCCGAGGACGATCCCGACCCGGACCTATTCCTCGAAATGATCTACGCCTATTGTTCAGGCGGGCATCCGCTCTTGATGGGCGTCACGGTCTACCGGAAGGTGTTAAGGACACCCCACCCGCAAGGGAAGGGCGGATGGAACTTGAAGCAGGGCCTTGCCGATTTCCTGATCCGGTTTTCCCGGTCAAAAAACAGGCGGCGGTTTCGCAACCATGAGCCCATCGGCCTCCATGCCGTCACCATCCTGGGGTTTGCGCTTGCGCCCCAGCAGCAGGAAGAATTGCCGGACGATGCCAGGATCCGCATGCGCGGACACAGGATCCATAAACTTTACATTCATGATGATCGCACCGGGCCTTTTGCATGCCTTGAGCGCGTGGATGAGGGCTGGGAACTGGAGATCGAAGGCCAATTCTCCCAGGTGCAGAGAATCGAGAAGGAAATCTACCATCCAACCGATTTGATTCTCGGGCTCTACCACAAGATCCGGCTGCATTACCTGAGAATGAGAGCCACGTGCACTAGCCTCCAGATTCGACTCCTCCAGATCCTGGACATCGACTACAAGGATGATCCAGAAGATCTGAAAGCCATCCGTACCTACCTCGGCAGCCTGGAATGGGATATCAAGATCGAGGAAGTATCCAATATTAAAGAGCGGATCCGCAAAGATCCGAACGTCCTCACGGAAAAGGAGGACTTTCTAACCCGTTCCTTTCCGAAATACATTTGGACACTGAAAACGTGGATCGGCTCTGAGCCGATTTTTGAATTGCTCTTCGATGCGACGGACATTCCCCAAGGGTCCGCGTTTCTTGGGGTGGTCCACTATGATGAAGAGATTGAAGGGCTCTTCGGAAAATTTGCTGAATTTTGCAGGAATTCCTACCATGAATTTCGAAACGAGAACAAGTTCGACAGCACGCCCCTGGACCACCTGGGTGGGATTGTTGAATATTTCACCAAACAAGCCACCTATGGAGATTCCCTTGACGGGATGTATGGTCGTCCCAAACTTCCCAAATATATCAAAGACTTTGAGATAGCACATGACCTGCTGCAAAGCCAGAGTCCAAAAATCATGCATTGCGAATGCACAGACTTCCAATTGTGTCCCGAAAATGACTACATATGGGTCATCAACCTGGAAGGCGGGCTGGTCGTTGGACATGAACTGGAAGAGGGGCGGGATGGGTATGGCGGCCACCCGACCCTTTTAAGGGGTGCTCCCGGCCGGATTGGGGGGGAACTCAGGTTCCGGGAAGACACCTGGCTGATCAACGCCCGATCAGGACGATATTCCTACACCTATTCCCCCCTTGAACAGAAAAAGTTCCTCCAGAACGCACTTAATAATAAGTTCCGGCCGTACTTTGCCCAAGCGAGTTACCAATTCGAGTTGACCGAGTAATTCGGCGTTGCTTCACTTGCACCGGCGTGAAATGTTCTCGATTCGGCGGAATCGCAGCGCAGACCAGTCCTCGTCGATGGCCAACCGGCGGGACACGGACTTCCGGTGCGGCATCGATGGGCTGGCCCGGATCCCGATTGACAATAGCTCCGTCGAAGGGAAGACCGTAATAAGAAGGGCGGATCCAAGAGCCTCAATCCCAGCATGCACGCGCTCAGGAAGTGGTTCAGCTCCCCTGGCTTCATGGCCGAAGTTCCATAGGAATTTAACTTCCGAGGTGCACCACAACTTGTTCTCCGTGATTTTAGCGTGAAAATTGTAGGCACTAAAAAGTATTGACATGCGACCGGATGGACCTATCTTTTTGGTATGCCCATCAAAGGTCTGGCAGTCCACGTGGTTACCACCAAGCGCAAGGTAGGCGACAAGGTCTATCAAACCCACCTTTTGCGCCACTCCTTCCGGGAGGGCGATCAGGTCAAGGCCAAGACCATAGCCAACCTCTCCTCGCTCCCGGATGGGATCATCGAAATGATCCGTCTGGGCTTGAAAGGTGAGCCCATGGCCCCAGCCACCGGCGGCATGAAGCTGGTCGAGTCACGGCCTCATGGACATGTGGCCGCAGTGGTCGGCACGATCAGGGAACTCGGTCTCGACCGACTGTTCGCGACCCGCAAGAGCCGCGAGAAGGACTTGGCCGTTGCGCTTGTGGCCGGGCGGGTCCTCCATCCGGGCAGCAAACTCTCCTTGGCTCGCTTCCTGGATGCCGGGAGCCGGACCTCCACCCTGGCACAGGTCCTCGGAGTGGAGGGGGCAGACGAAAACGAACTCTACGCGGCGATGGACTGGTTGGGGGAGCGCCAGGCCAAGATCGAGGACGCCCTGGCCAAACGCCACGTGGCCAACGGGTGCCTGGTGCTCTATGACGTGAGCAGCAGCTACTTTGAAGGGAAGACATGCCCCCTGGCCAAGTTCGGCTACAGCCGGGACCACCGGGGCGATCGAATGCAGATCACGTATGGCCTCCTTTGCAACGCAGACGGATGCCCGGTCGCCGTTGAGGTGTTTGACGGGGCCACCAACGATCACCAGACGGTGGGCGCCCAGATCGAGAAGATCAAGGCCCGGTTTGGGCTGGACCACGTGGTTCTGGTGGGGGACCATGGGATGGTGTCCGAAACAACCATCCGCAAGGAACTGGAGCCGATCGGCCTGGATTGGATTACGGCCCTGAAGGGAGGCACCGTCCGGAAGCTGGCGGAGGCCCGGGTGATCATGCCGAGCCTGTTCGACACGGCCAAGGTGGCCGAGATCCAGCACCCTGACTTCCCTGGCGAGCGGTTGATCGCCTGCTTCAATCCCTTCACCAAGGAGCGTAATGGGCGCCGCCGGGAGGAAAAGTTCAAGGCGACGGAGCAACTGCTCATCAAGGTCCACGATGCGACCATGCGGCCCCGAAAGCCCCTGGCCGGCAAGGGAGAAATTGGCATCGCCGCGGGGAAGGCGCTCGCCAAGACAGGCATGGGGAAGTATTTCCGCATCACGGTTGAGGAAGACCGCCTCTACTGGCAAAGGCGAAGGCCGTTGCTCGAAGAAGAGGATGCCCTAGATGGGATCTACGTCATCAGGACCAAGATCCCCGTCCAGCAAATGAACGCTGAGCAGGCCAAGGCGGCCTACCAGTCCCTCTCCAGGGTCGAACGGGCCTTCAGAAGTCTCAAGGACATCGACCTTCAAATCCGGCCAATTCATCATCGGCTCGAAGACCGAGTGCGGGCCCACGTTTTCCTCTGCATGCTGGCCTACCACGTGGAATGGCATCTCCGCCGGGCATGGGAGCCTCTGCTCCTGGTAGAGCATCCCCCGAGGGCCCATGCAGGGAAGAAGGCCACGGGAAGGAACGAGGAGGGTCTGATGGCCTGCCGCTATCGGGATCTGCTTCGAGAACTCGCGGGCTTCACCCGCAATACCATGTGCTTCGACAACGCCCCCTCGGTCAGGGTGCCCTTGCACCCCACACCGAGCCCCCTCCAGCAGCGTGCCTTTGACCTGCTGGGAATCAAACCCGTCACCCTGTAGTCCGAAAGCGAGCACCCCATTTGGCCGGAAAGGCACTCAAATCAAGGGGTTTCTCGGCGGTTTCAAATGGAACTTCGGTCCGAGCATCCACTCGAAAAGGCTGAGCGCGCAATCAAGGAGCCTAGGCTTCGGCTGGCGCTCCCAACCCATTCCAGATTGGCAAAACGTCATTCGCCTGGAACGGATTCGGACGTATTGTGAACGACAATTCCTGGGTGAGACGATTCAAGCGATGGAGACTGCTGCCTTGCATGGGTCAATCGAATTTAAGGAAGGCTGCTGCGAAGATCTTTAGGTGGAAGTGTATAAGTAATTAATCAACTTGATCCAGGAAGGCCCTAAATGCAAACACGGGTCTGAATTCCTGAATCCTGACCATTAATCCTTTTCGATCGCCTTAAATACCGCCTGAACCGCCGGATAATCCGACCATTCCAAATGACTATGCTTCCCAACTGCGCCTGCCAACCTGGCTATGCCACCGAAAAGCCTTTCTGCTACTGCAAGGTCAAATTCATAATATAAATAGGGCAAATCATCCATCGGCCCCCCCCTCCTTCGGGTCAGGAACTCAGCCAGTTGGGGAACCATGGCATCCGGGAACTGTTCAGCCCCATCCAAGATTGTCTTTGAGAACCTTTCCCATTGCGCGAACGGCAGCCCTTCAGTGCTTTTGTCCCAAATCCGGTCGTAGCCCCAGCACAGGCAATACAATACTTCACTCCTCGCCCCGCGGAGCCCGGCAGCGAGCAATTCCGGATGGCCTTCGCACGTTTCAGTTAGGGTATCCCACTGGAATATTTGGCTTTCTACTCGTTCTTCATCTGGCAGCGCCAAAGACTCGCCCTTGCCGCGAGTCAGGAAGATGTGGCTAATTGCATCGGCCACTTCGAGGTTGCGAGGAATGGCCAAGGCCAGGGATTCCTTAACAAGGCCCAGCACCCTCTGAACCTTGGCACTGGGCTCGTCCCCGCGCATTCTTGGCCAAACTGCCCCAAGGGCTGTGAGGCCTGGCACTTCCCAGCCCCGTTCGCCGCGTTCCCAAGTTTCTGGGCTTTCGAGGATGCGCCTCTTCACCAAGGGAACCAGCAGTTGAAAGGTTCTTCCCTCGCCCAAAAGGTGCCTAAATTCGTGAACCCCACGCCACCGGCGGGAGGCTTCCAGTAGATCCATTAACTCCTGATCCGTGCCCGAAGTGATGCATTTTAATACGGGCTGATCCTTCTCTTCCTCGTCGAGCACCGGTTCGGCGAGGAAACGTTCCCAATACACCTGTCCAGCGAAACTCGTGATTGCGAAGCCCTGACTTCCGTCTTCGCGGGATTTGTCGCCGAACATGAATTTGACCAGTTCAAAGACTGCAGCGTACATGCGTGGGTCAAGCCCCAATTCCCCGAGCAGGACTTGGAATTTACCCTTTTCGGGACGAAATCCTCGTCCAAGTTCCCCGGAAGCCCGTAGGTAGCTGGAATGTTTGTCTACTAGGGCAAAGGCTGCGGGGCAGCCTTCCTTCAAGATCGATGCCGCTAAAGCATTGTCGAAGCTCATTTCCCCGGGCAGTCGGTCCCACAATTCCAGACATTTTCGTAAGCCCTGTTTCATCACTCGCGGAGATGTTGCCAGCATGGCCAAAGCTGAGGACGGGAGAAGGAAGCCATATGTTTCTAGCTCATCGAACTGCCATTCGGGAGGAAGGTGCTCTAGCAGTTCCATGCCCCCGCGATCGCGTTGAAGCACAGGGTCAACCAGTCCTGGGTGGCGTTCCCAGCATCCCTGCCGGAACATGGCTAGAATCTGGCCAACACGGGGGCCTTCCAAGGCGGGGATCCGTTCCACGTACCTGGCAATCTTGTCCAAGTCCAAGCGCAACTGAAGAGTTGTCGTGGCCGTTATGACAGTGATGGCTCCCAATTCGTCTAGGCCATGGAGCAGGGCGAGGATCGGGGCCACGCGCAGGGATTCGTCCCGAATGGCCGGGTGATCCTCTATTTCGGCGGCAAACCGCTCCAGATCCTCCACCCAGACCACGAAGCGCAACCCGATCGCTTGGGCAACCTGGTCGATCCCCTCTAAAGTGTCCAGGGGATTACCAGGTGCACGATGGAAGTGCGCCAGAGCAGACCAGATTCCCCCCGCTGCATCCATCGCCTCCGTATACCGGCTGGGCAGCCCCCTCAGAGCTATGGTGTCCGCTTCCCGCCCAAGGGCATCCACCAGGGCTGCAACCACGCCCCTCACGGCAGCCCTGGGCGTTTCGAAGGGCCACAGCTCAACCCGGACCATCCGCACACGGCAGCCAGGTTGTTCCCGCTCCAATACGGCTTCCACCAAGTGGAACAGGGTTGTCTTCCCGGTGCCCAGCCCGCCAACGACAGCCTGGGAAGGCGCCTGGGCGGCCGTGATACGTTCGGCGATCCTACGGGCAATCCGTGCGTGTCCAAAGACATCCTGGTGGATATCCTCGACGGGCTGGTCAGTTGCAAGCCATTGGCACAGGGACTCGAACGTTGCGAATGGGCTTGGATCGTCCGCCTGCTGTGGACCCCCGCCTCTGGATGCAAACCCAAGCAGCGAATCATGTCTATGTCGTTCCAGAAGCCCAAGTCCAAAGGAACACCCTGCTGCGATTGCGATCACGGCCATGGGCGCAAGCCCGAACCAGCCCGCGATCGTTTCCGCGTCGGGACTGGGAATGCGCAATTGGGACTGAATGGCATTCCCATTGGGCAGGAGGGCCGCGATCAAAAGAAAGGCGATCCCTGCGGCAGTCCACGTCGGCGGATAGCTAAGGAAATGCCGGATCCCTATGCGTCCTATGTTCCGCCCCATTCCATCCCAGCACGACCAAGAAACGAGCCCCACCATGGCAACCACCGGGAGTTGCCAACCCGCCTTGGCTAATACGATTTGCGACCACGATTGTGCCAATGGCGCTGTAACCACTGCAATCGGCGTAGAAACTAGCCCAAGGACCAGCACATCAAGCCATCGGCGGGTAGTGGGGGCGAGGCACTGCATGTTCAATAGTTTGAACCAATATTCGGCTGAGATGTGAGGCCAGCACATTTAGGGGCGGCCCGGCCCAGGGGTAGACAACTTCCTGGCCCTGTTCGCGGAAGGCCACTCCATCCGGGCGACCGCCAAGGCCAAGCCGTCAAACGCCCTAGAGGACAGTGACGAGTTGCTCTCCCGCACAGGAAAGGCGCCTGGCCTTGTCCTGCACAGATAGGGGTGTATCGCCCCCGAGCTGAAGGCAGATCTCGATCAGTGTTTGCCGTGCATTATTGAATCCATTCAGGGCCTCCGCCTGCCGGTTCGTGATCTTTCCCTTGGATTCAGCCAGCCTGATAGCCGATGGGAGGGGAATTTCCGCCAGCAGATTCGGATCCTCACCAGATCGCTCAGCCAGCCGGCGGACCATTAGGTCGGAAACTCGAATCATGTCGCGCCAAGGTTCACTGGCTGGGGATCCTATCCCGGTCGTGGGTTGGGTGCCTTGGGTCACGGGGAATTCCTTTGCCATGGCATTCAGCGCCTTGTCCGATGATTGATTAGCTTGTTTCACCATACGCCAAATCTCAAAAGACGTTCCATCTTTCGCGCTGAAGGACCATCTGAGCCGGGAAATGCTCCCCATAACCCCATCAAGATAGGGCCAAAGAAGGACAACCACTGACAATATCGGGAAGGTAAGGCGGGCGTATGGGGAGACCCCCAGGAAGGTAAATTTCAGGTCCAGGAGAAAAAGCCCAAGGAGACCCCCTGCAGCCAGATGGAATGGCCAGCGGTTCATTCCGGTTCCTCCATCCCCTCAAGGGTAGCCTTACCTTCGGGATTATATTTCTTCATACTTACAACCTTGTGGATCTGGCAGCTCGCGGAATGACGCCCCGAGGGGGTCTGGTGCATCTCGAAGTCGGCTTCCACCAGCAACTGGTCCTTGGGGCCGACCTCCTCGTATTGTTCGTGAATTCGTTCAAACCACTCTTTATCCAATATTTCCGTTTTGTATGTTTGATCCTGGTGGATCACCTCCCACCCCTTGGTCTTCCCGTACCGGGGGGTAAGAACGCGGACAAGCTTCGGGCCAAAGCCTTCTTCCACCATGGCCATGGCTGCTGCATCGGCCTCGACCGTGACGACCTCGGTGTCATAGGGCTTCAGATCAGGATTGAGATCAAAAGCCTCGGTGTCGACAGTTATGGCCACCTTATCGTCCTGTTCCAACATGAAGACACCCGTGGCCAGTGAAGCCATAATCGACCGCATCTGTTTTTCCGATACGGGCTTGTTAATTAGTAAGGGTACCTTGTCGCCGATGAGCCGGGAGTAGTCTTGGGCGGATTCCTGTTGGATTTCCGCGATCCGTTCCACGACCTCCTTGGCGTTGACATGGCCTTTCTGGTCAACCCTCCCCTGGGCCTTCAGCACCGCCTTGGTTGCAGCGGCCACGCCCTGACTGAGCATGTCTTCCCGATCTTTGGGAAGGCGTTTGCCATCCTTGCCCAAGACCATCCCGAAGGCCTTGGTGACCAGGGAACCAGAGGCCGTTTCTTGTATCCCGATCCGGAAAGACAGGCCCGGATCAATCCCCTTCAGGAAGGCCATTCCCGTTATTTCCACCGCGTTGATCAGTTCGACCATGGTCCGGAAGATGCGTCTCGGATCACCTTCGCCAGGCTTGTACTTCAGGTCAAATATCATGCAATCAAAATCCATCGCGGTTACCCTGGCCTGCATATGTGCATCTCCATGCTTGTTTTTGCGAAACGAACCAATATCTATTAATGGATTTTTTCGAGCATTAATCCAGCATAGTCTCCAATCTTTCCATGAATCTAAAGCAAATGCCGGATCGACAAAATAAATCGCATATCGAGAGTGGGTCGGCTATCTATTGATCACGCTCGAAACGCTCGACGCCTTGGTCAGACCCACGGCTTCGAGTTTGAATGAAGAAACGGGTATCTCCTTGATTTAGATGGTCACCGAAGAACCATGAAGTTCTGACCGGTGCCTAGCCTTGCTTGAAACCACTACCTATGCTGTAAAGCCAGCAAAAAACTATTCGATATCATGCACCAACCCGGCGGCCATCAATGCGGACCAGGTTTCCTCATAATGCGTTTTTATTGCTTCCTGGAAGCGATACCAGTTGTTGGAAGCATGGGATTCAGCATCTCTCCAACTGCAGTCGATTCGCAGGTCCTGGCGGATCAGGTCACCGTAGTCGCCCAACTTGTCCGCCAGTTTGTCGACTTCAGCCTTGAATTGGTCGACAATGCTTTTTCGGTCCTCCTGCAGGGCTTCTTCGAACCAGGCCTCCGCCTGGTAAGACGGCATTGCCTGCCCCCCATAAGGGGCCGTGAAAGCTCGGGCGCAGTATCGACCAATGCGTAGTTGGTCCCATGCAATGGCTCTAGTGCTCGGCTCGCCAATATCTTCCGCCAGATCGGCGCGAAGCTGGCCTGCGGTTGCATCGATCTCGGCAGGAGCCTTGCCCTTGGCCTCAGCAAAGCGGCGAAACAGCGCCTCAGAGGCGTCGAGAAAACGATCCCGGTTGTTGACGGCACTGTTAAGCAAACGCGCATCGGTCCAGATCAGGGCTGGGATATCGGGGTCGTGCTTGGCGGCGCCATGCCCCACGTTGATCGCCAGATCCTCGACCACCTCGATAACCTCATTGCCCCCCTGCCCATCCTTTGGCAGCATGTTAAAGCTGTCCTTCCGCCCGATGAAGTTCTGGTGCGCCCAAGTGTCCAAATAGGCATGGGAGGCGATACCGATTCGGAAAAAGTCGCCACTGGTCAGCGCTGCCTGGAGCATCGCTAGGGCTATTGGAGCGTCAGGCGTTGCGACCATGGGATCAATCTTGCCGTCAACACGGGCAGCAGACGGTGCGTTCGGATCGCCGGGCACGAAATGAAAAATAGGGTAGATGTGCGCATCGTCGTGCGGGCGCAGGATGTCCATCGTCTGTGAAATCGTATTCTTATAAAAAGCCGCAGGGTGGCCTGCGTCGACGAGCACCGGGACATGGTTGTCATCGACACCTTGAGCTGAGTGGGCCAGGATCGCTGCCTCCTCAGGGCTGAATCCGGCCCGCATGGCAATGAGATATGTTGCAAAAAAATGGAATTCGATATCCATGTCCAGCCCTTTCATTCTTATCGGTTAGTGCCATTTCCAGGCATTGTTAGAAAAACGGAACTTCGTTTTCCGTTTTTTCATTGATTGACTACAAAGGATCTTCCTTCTATGAGATTCCTTTATTGGATATGGCCAACAAACGTTGCTTTCAGTTGGCCATTGCTGGCCTCCTTTCCGCGCCTTCGTGGCGCACCTTTGTCCACGTATTGGAGGCATAATCAAGCATCCGGGCCATTCCATGAGGAATCCCGCCAGCCTGACCAAGACATTGGTGACGGCATAATGGAATCGACCTGCATAGATCCTCCTGCTGGAATGTCGAGTTCTAGAAAAAGGAGATCCTGCGAGCGAGTGTGGAACGGATGGGTTTTTTTCTTGAGCGATATCGGGGAACGGTAGAATTTGACCTCCAAACGGTTCGGCACCGATAATAAGCAGCCTGAAGCCATGTCCCGCGGGTAACATCATGTATCCCCTTCAATTGCGATCTTTGCCAAAAAACAAGCTCTCGACTTCCGCACCGATCTCAGGTTGACTCTTGAACCATCCAACCAAATCGGATGGGGAGACAATCATGGGGGCAGTACAGCCCGGACGAAAAGCCCGGGAAGGCACCATCAAAAAGGCGTACTGTTTCGAGACGGATTCAATCGAAGGTCCCTTCCTAGCGTTGGAGAAACGAGCCAGAACTGGCGGAGGTGGGATCCGCCTTCACTATTTCTGCGTGACGGAGGGTTGTGCCTACCCCATCAAGGGGGCCACCCTGAAAAAGCGGGAGGATTATGACATTGCCTTTTTGGTTAGCAAGCCCCGTGGGACAAACACACCGCTCGACCACGATATAGACTGCCCCTACCTGATAGGTGAGAGACCCCCAAAGGATCCCGGTAAGGGCCGGCCAAAGATCAGCCGATCGTTCACCGAGCCGCCCCCGTTCATCGTGTGTTTCCGGCAGGGCTGCGTGAATTAGAATTTTCCGTCCGGTAGTCTCAAAGGCGTTGAGGAGCACGCCCAGTGGGAAGACCGAAGCACGCAGCCCTGCCGAGCCAGATCGGTGACCTCCTGGCCAGGATCCAGACGTGGCGTTCTTCCCGGAAAAGCGGAGCTGCGATGCCTGAGGACCTCTGGCGGGCGGCCGGGGAATGGGCATCCAAGGTGGGCATCAACCCTGTCTGCAAGGCCCTGGGCTTGAGCTATTCGGATCTGAAAAAACGTGCCCAGCCGAAGCAAGCTCTCCAGGTCTTCCAGCGGTCTGGCCCTGTGCCGCCGACCTTCGCGGAACTGGACGGCGCCTTCTTCGCTGGCGGTGTGGGCCAGGCCGGGCCCACCGTGGAAGTCACCAACCCCGATGGTGGGCGGCTGGTGATGCGTCTGGCGCCGGGGGGCACGGTGGATGCCATCAGCCTGCTGGAATCCTTCCTCGGGCGACGCGTATGATTCAAATCACGGCGCAGATGAAGGTCCTTGTGGCACTGGAGCCGATTGATTTTCGGCGCGGGATTGATGGCCTTGCCCAGGCTTGCCGGCAGCAGCTACAGGCCGATCCCTTCTCCGGGACCCTGTTCGTGTTCAGGAGCCGGTCCGGCACCTCCGTGAAGGTCCTCGTCTACTCGGGAGATGGTTTCTGGATGTGCCAGAAGCGGCTGTCCAAAGGCCGGTTCAGGTGGTGGCCTTCAAGTCCGGATGCTACGGTGGCCTCCTCCCGGTTGCTGGCTCACGAGCTGCAGGTTCTGCTGTGCGGCGGGGATCCCACCGGGACAAAGGTCCCACCCGCCTGGCGTCCGGTGGGCCCGCAAGTCTGACGGGCGGGCCCCCGGTGGAGCATCAATAGCAATAAGTGCGCGGATTCGATAGAATTTCGCTTGTACGTCAAGGCGTTTCCAGTCACATTCTGAAAGATGGGACGAACCAAGCACCGCCAGAA